>Ga0210377_10004362_pt1 | contig 11933 bp, 15 predicted proteins | sample PLM4_65_b1redo_FD_155480 | JGI IMG/M metagenome (GOLD analysis project Ga0210377, IMG submission 155480) | Groundwater sediment microbial communities from an aquifer in East River, Colorado, USA - PLM4_65_b1 redo | ecosystem: Environmental > Terrestrial > Soil > Riparian zone | place: USA: East... | reverse complement strand
AGCCGCATCCTCGTTTTTTATTGTCCAATCACCCATCATCCGTGTAAAGGCTTCACCGTTGGTAAGCAGATCTCCACCGGTGATCCGCGTCAACTCCAACAACATCTCTGCTGACTCTTGAAGCGCGGGACCAATCAACCCCAATCGCTGGTTGATAATGCTGATCGCGTCTGCCGCATCCCCTGCCGTTGCAGGTACTGAAGTGAACACTGCATCGAAATCATTCTTCAGGATTTGCAATCGGTCACCCATTGCCCCCGTCCTCTGCTGGATCGTGTCATAGGCCGCATCCAGCGTATTCCCTGACTTCCAGATTAAAGCAGTAATGGCAACGATGGCAGTCGCCGCGAGCATCAATCCCGCTGCCAATATCTTCCCGCCCAAAATGCCCAGGGTCTGCAATGCGGCCAGAGCGCCAGGCTTGGCGTTCGCGATGTCCTTCATCATGGGTCCCGAATCTGCTGTCAGATCCAGGACCGCTTCACCTAAACTACCAGCCATTTACCATTCTCCTCTCCCCCTAAATTGCCGCGCTCTTTGCGGCCATTTGGGGGGATGCCCGAAGGGCAGGGGGTCATTGAACATACCTCACACCGATACCTAACAACTTCAATCTCACTGGCGACACGATCTCGGCATGCTCTCGATTTTGGTTCGCTGTTCTGATCCACTCGCGCATCGTTGAGTTCCTCGCGTTCTCCTTCATGTGCGGGATGCTTGCCGCATCTGCCATGGCCAGCCGCAACTCAGCCATCCGTGCAGGCAATCTCTCCAGGTACGCACCGATCGCCGCCATCGGCATATTGCTGAGATCATCGAAGCCCAGTCCATACCAGAAACTTATTTTCGTGAACGCCTCGCCCCAGTCTGTATTTTCTTCAGGGCGAGTTCCATCACTTTTTTTCCCTGCGTTTGCTCCGTATAGAACGCCAGGATGTTCATCTTGTGCAGCACCGTCATCGTCTCCAGTGGGAGCTCTTCGCACAACAGTTTCAGGATGTCATTGAACACAGCTTCGAGTTCAGCGGCTTGCTCATCGCTCATCTCTTCATCGACGTTCTGGAGCTTCGCCGCTCTCAATTGCAACTTCTGGAACTTGACCGCCTGCCTCGGCCCGATCGCCTCCAGGCGTAACAGCTCATACTCCTTCCCCTGCCACTTAACCTTGACAGCTCTCGCCTGCCCAAACAACGCATCCAGATCCAGGACTTTATTTTCATCTGCCATTAGATTCATGCCTCAACTTCTCTCCTCTCCAAATTGCGACCGAATGGGAGCCATTTGGGGAGGGGTCGGGGGTGGGGTGGGTCTAGAGTGCCGCCGCATGCTGGTACTCGGCATACCCAAAGCGGTCATCCTCGGTCGCCGCGTTCAGATCCTCGAGCGCCTCGAACTTGATCGGGATCAACGTCTTCCCATCCTTCACAAATTCCGACTCCACGTCGTCATCCATATACCCGCGTGGCAGGCAGAACTGACCCGGCCAGTTGCCATAAGGGGAGTTACCTCGGAACACCAGCGCGAACTCGCCCACGGTGGCGCCGCCGTGCAGCTTCAACAGCTTCTTCCCGATCGTGCCGCTTCCAGCTGCAGTCACGGCCACCGTCCCGCCGATCGCATTCGCCAGGTTCTCCAGCGTGTTCTCGTGCGCGTTGACCTCGACGGTCAAACCTTCCTCGGTTTGCACAGCCTTCACGGTTCCCGTGCGCTGGTCCGAAGAAAACTTCTCGCGGTTGCGGGTCTTCGTCACCTTCACACCGCCATCTGTCTCACCCAGCGAGACCCACGCCCCGCTTGGGGCTGCTGTCAATGCAGGCATCGCCGTTCCCACAGGCGCAAGATACAACGTGCCCACACCGACAAGAATTGCATAAGGTTGATTTGCGTTTGACATTTCCTAATTCTCCTTTTCATCATGTCATTGCGAGACCGCTTTAGCGGTCGAAGCAATCTCAACTAATCCACATAATCCGCATACCCGATACTCACCAGATATCGTGCGAACTCCACACTCACAGTCGCCTCACCGTTCACATCCACCTCCACACCCTCAGCTGACCGGTTCGGTCGAAACTTGATCTTCACTCCCGTCTTCTCTTCCCCCAAATTGTGCACGTCCATTTGGGGGAAAGCGGCTTCAGCCGAAGGGGGTTCCTTTTTCTCCTCAGACTCCAAACTCTTATTACTCTTTGGTTTTTCCATCTTTATTCCTTTGTGACCCTTTGTGGTTAAAGGATCGCTTCTTCCGAGATCATGCTCATCATGAACACAATGCCCAGGTCTTTATTGATCACCTCGTCATGGATCAATGAAAGCGTCGTCTCCGGTTTCACATAATGGACCAGCGCGTTCCCCTTCGAAGTCGCCACCGTGAACCGTTCATTCTCCCGGCTCAACTTCACCAGCTCGCGCCAGATATCCACCACCTTCACCTGATCATCAGCATAAATGCGGATCTCCAGCCGCGGCGTCGCCACCTTCGCATACAGGTCAGCCGGACCGCCATCCATGTGTACGCTCACACCCGTCTTGTCCTCTGCCCAGCCCCCCCCATAGCGATGCTTCCCCGCCACGCGTCCGCCAGCGGATGTCAGCGCATTCTCCAGCCACGTGATCACAGCCTCCAACGGATCGATGATCATCCTTCAGCCTTTCATCTCGTATTTCTTCAACACGCCTGGCATTTCATGCTTTGCCTTATCGATGCCATTGGTCAAAAAGTGATAGCCTTCGAAGCTGTGATGTCCTTGATGAACTGGCAGCGCATACTGCAAACCGCTTCCGAACTCCAGGCTCACATTCTCACCATCCACAAGGGCTTCAGTCATCGTGCCGCCTCGTTCAGGCGAACCAGGCCCGGAATCGACATGATCGCCTCCCCAGTCATATCCTGGCTGGGCTGTATGGATCGAGCGGCGCAGCGTTCCGGTGATCACACCATGACCCTTTCGCAGTTCACGTTTGGCATGGCCTTCTGCGCGCAAGCCAAATTCACCGAAAGCCTTCGCAACATTCCGTTTGACTTCTTCGGCAACTTCCTTGCCTCGCCACTTCTTGTATCGTGCGCTCATAAAAATCCTTTGTGCTCCTTCGTTCCTTCGTGGTGAGAAGCTCTTATGAGATTCTCTCCAGCACTGCCATCTTATGATGTGCACTTCTTCCGCGTCTCACCAGCAACTCCTTCACCTCGAATGTATCGCTGATCGTCGTTGCATCTTCCATCGTCACCAGCGAGATCTTTGCTCGTTCACTGATCGTCACATCCGCTTTGACGAATAGCTGGTACACCGATTCGATCACGCTCTCCTGCAGCTCATCGTTCCATATCCTCTCGCGTGCCTCCACCAACCGGCAGCGCACACCCGTCACAGGTGTCCCATAAGCCTTCGAAGCGTTGTTATAAGGGCCTATCGAACCTGTGGCCGGGTTCTCGATCGTGCAGGTATGGATCAAATGATCATCGAAGCTCATAAACCTTTGTGCTCCTCTTCCCCTAAATCGCCGCATGCTTCTTTTCGCGGCTATTTGGGGGAAGTGCCCGAAGGGCGAAGGGGGTCGGGGGTCGGGTATCTAAAGCCTGAACACACCCGCGGTTACACTTGTCACGCTCGACCAGTCCACATACACATTTCCATCAGACTGGTTATAGATCCCTGCCGGGAACGGACCGATCATCCGCTCACCGGTGGTTGCTGGCACAGTCACTACCAGGTCAGCGATCGCCAGCCCATCCACAGTGCCTGGTGTGCTGATCGTCACAGTGATCTGCGCACCGCCGTTCTTCACATACAGAAAGCACACGCCATCGTTTGCAAACTGGTTCCCATTTGCCAGGTCTGGTTGAGCCAGTGCCGAAGCCAAACCCGTGCGCGCGATCTGTTGTGGGGTAATTACTGTTCTTGCCATACTTCACTCTCCTTTTGCTTTTATCTTCGTGAACCTTTGTGATCCTTCGTGGTGAAGAATCACACTGCCTGGAACATCAACCTCTTCATCGCCTTCCGAAACTCCACATCCCAATTTTCGAATGCAGTATACGAATATTCACCGGCGATGGATTCGCTCTTCAAGCCAGTCTGGTTCAGCTCCAGTCTCACCAGGTCGATGATCACGCTCTTCCGTTTCGCGCGATCATCGGCTGGCTTATACGTCGCAACGCAGCGATCTCCCCACGACGTACCGATGGGTAGTCTCTCGATCACACCGCCGCTCCATGTGCGATACTCTTCCGGATCCAGCGTGACATCGTCTTCCACGATGCTCACCACGCTGTAGATCTCCGCGGGCATGAACAGGCTCTGACCTTCGCCGCGCTTCGTCTTCACAACTTGTGTGGCATAAGCATCCGTTTGTGGCGCGCCGATCAACTCGGTGATCTCTGCCTCCACGCGGTCGATCACCAGTTGCAGATCTGCATCCGACATGCCCGTATTGACCAGCGCCTTCACCTCGGCAGTGGATACCAGGCTCATTTCTTCCTCATTATCTTTCCGCTTCGCCTGGCCTCCGGCTTCATGATGGCATGATCTTCATCTCCCCCTAAATTGGATGCTTCTCCAATTTGGGGGGAGGTCGCTGACTTCTCCTCATCCACATACTCCACATATCCATCGCGGAAGTACATCTCAGCATCCTCAGGCGACATCATCACCACATCACCGGCATTCCCCACACCGCCGATTCCCTTCAATGGCCTGATCCTCACTCGAACTTTTTCATCTGCCATACAAGTCTCCAATCTCTCCCTCCAAATTGACGCATGCTCTTCGCGTCCATTTGCGGGGATGTCAGCGCGCCGAAGGCGTGCGCTGACAGGGGGGTCTATGTCTGCGTCCCAACCACGGTCCACGTCGGGTCAAGCGCTGTGTTCGTGTTGATGTACAACTTCGCATTCGTTGTATCGATCAACAACGCACCTTTTGCCGCGCCGCGCATTGTCGCAGTCACGCCGGGTGTGGTCTCGGCCACTTCCACAGTTCCGCTACCATCCAGGCTGTTATTCGCCACAGTGATAATGGGCACAGCCAGGTTCACCAGGTTCCCGGCAAATGTGATCGTCAATGTACCAACACCAGCGGTCATTGTTCCAACTGCCACGGTCACACCTCCGGTCCCGATGTTCGGCAGTGCTTCCAGGGCTGCATCCACGTTATCCCTCAGCGTGTTGTTCGTCGAACTCCATGTGATCGGAGCCGTGGTATGACCATCGAACTTTAGCTTGAACGTCCCGGTGGTGGGGGTCCCGCCGATCGTCAGCGTCTGCACCTCATTGGTGCCCTGCGTTGGTGCGCCTGCAACTTCATAAGGTCCAAAATGACCTTCAATTTGTGGGCTCATATCAATCTCCTTTCATATCTCCTCTTCCCCCAAATCTCCGAAGGATATTTGGGGGAAAGCGGCTTTAGCCGAAGGGGGCTGGGTGGGCCTAGATCCCCGTCACCTTGCAGAATGCGGTCAGGCGATAGATCGCCAGTGCCAGGCGCTTGTCAGCGCGCACAGCCAGCTTGCCCTTGATGAAATAATCAGAGTGAGAATCGCTCACCTTGATATTGGCGCCGCGGCGTCGGAAGATTTCCGAATACAACTGGAAGTCACCCAACAGGGCAGTGTTTTCTGTCTCTGCCGTGGTGATGACTGCGGGCAGTCCCCAAATGCGCTCTGGTCCAGCTTCAGCGGGTGAGCCCCAGATGTAAATGCCATCTGTGGTGCGGAGCAAACGGACATCCTGCCAGTCATTCGGGTGCACAACAACTGCGCTTGGTTCGGCAAAGCCGGTGGCGCGCACCTTCGTCATGCCCTTGTAGATCGCATCTGGCACGGGGTCAGCGCCCTTTGCCTGGGCTTGCGTGACGAGTGTATGGAAGCCGCCCAGATTCGGGGCATTGTCATCACCGGTCAAAAGCTGGTCTTCCTCCACCAGATCGAGCATGGTGAGCAAACGATTGTTAATGATGGATTCCACCACTGGCACATCTTCGATCTGGATCTCCGTCACTGGCAGGAAGTGCGCGATCTCACGCACGGTCTTGCTCCGTTCCGTATAAGCCAGTGCGCTCTCACCAGCCTGCCCGCCTTCCAAACGGGTCGCGGCATTGTTGGTGAACGTGGTTTCTTCCATGTACACTATCGCGGCTTGTTCGGTCGGGGTCTGTGGGATCAAATCCGCAACCACCGGGCGCCGGTGGGCATACTCAGCCACGCGACCCGTGCGGATCGACTGCGGGGCAAAGCCTGCGCCGGTTTCCATCAACGTCTTCGCCTCGAGATAATCGAACTCGGGAAGCTGTACATTGATGTCACGCTTGCGCTCGCGGTTCTTGTAGGCCTCGCTCTCCACAAACAACCGCCCAAGGCTCTTTATTTGCTTCTGATCGCTGCCAGCTGATGGCTGCCCGCTGCCCAGCGGCAACTGGCTCGCCGGTCGCTGCCCATCCTTGATCGCTTTTGCATTGCGCTGATATACCTCATCGATCATCTTCGCATCTTCCACCTGCTTTGCGAGATCATCAATCTCGGTATTCCGTGCCCTCACATCCTCGAGCTGCTCAGGCGTCAGGTTATAACGGTCCTGCCCATCCACCTTCGTCTTCGCCTTCTCGAAGATGGCTGCAAGCTCGGCACGTTTGACATTCAGTTTTTCAAGCAATTCTTTCCAGTTCATGATATTTGCACTCCTTTGAGTTGCGCTTCACTGCGCAGAAATTTGGTGATTTCATTTAGCACGTCCTCATCCTTCGCCATCGCCTGTGTCTCGACCAAAATAGCTTCGAGCTCCGAAACCATCTTTGCCAAACGTCCGCGCGTCGCCTCAGAGAGTGTGCGCCCTTCCTGCTCGCGAAGGCTCTTGCGATCCCTCACACGAGCTAAAAACTCCTCCACTGTTGACTCCACCAGTGCAGAATGTTGTACAAAAGTCGTGCCGGGCACCGGCAGACCTTTTACACCAGCCGTTGCAGGGTTCATCCCCCAGTTCACATCGCTGATATCGTAGAGCTCCACATCCTGCAAAATGCGGATCTCCCTGTCACTGCCATCCTCCAGCTTCTTGATCGTGAATTCATGGATGTCATATGCATACGACATCTCCGTGATGTCCTCCTCCTGGATGCCTTTGAAGACCCATTCTGCCAGTGGAACACCGTCATAGTATTTGCGCACCACTTCCACGCCTCCGGTTGCCTCCGGTGCCCATTCCAGAACCTTTGCTGGCAGCTCACTCTTTTCCACCTCACGAATGGACTTGACGCTCGCGATCGGCGGGTTCATCGAGTTGTGTCCCCACAGGAAGCGCACGCGGCTTCGGTCTCCATTATTGAGCCGTTTCCCAAATGACCCATTCACCGACATATCACCGCCGCTGTCCACGTTCCCATGCACAGCAAAGATGCCCGTCACGAGCCTCTTCGCCGCATCGATCTCCTTCAGGAAAAATGGCAAATATTTATACAACATCGTTCTCTCCTTTTCCTTCTCCCCCCAAATTGTGGTTTTCCATTTGGGGGGATGTCGCCGTACTTGGCGACAGGGGGGTCTCCATCTCTTTAGCCACGAATACTCGATCAAAGAAATTCTCCGCTTCATTCGCATCTCTGATCATTGTCACGCGCACCACATCATCCTCACCTTTATGAATGGCATACAACACATCTTCATTCGGCGCGCTCATCGTCCGAAAATAATCGCCGCTGTAACGAACCCCTTCGATAATGACCACATCATTCACATCCCTCTCGAGCGTCACCGGCTTCGGTTGATGTGCAAATGGTTTGATTTGACTATTCATTCTTTCTCCTTCTGCTTTTCCTTCGTGTACCTTTGTGACACTTGGTGGTGAAACAATCAACTTCTATCCGGCTTCACATCATCGAACACCGGCGCAGCTGCACGTGTGCAATTCGGATGCTCCAGCGTATTGCCTGCAAAATAACTCAACGACCAGATCTGACCGTTCGCGATCTTGCATTCATCGTCATCATCCTCGTTTCCATTGTCGAAGATCTCCACATTTCCAACACCGGCTTCTTTGTATCTCGAAACTGTCGCAGCATTCTGTGCCTCGCCCAATTCAGTACGTGCGATCGTGCGCGCACGGTCCTTATAAACTTCATCCACAATGGACCGCAGGCCGGGCTGGTTCTCATCGCCTCGCACCAGTTGATCCACACTCCAACCCTGCTCGCCTCCATACTTCAATGCGTCTCTAATCTCCTGCAATGTCACATCATGGATATCCTTCACGCGTGTCCCTGCCATCTCTAACAACCGCGTCACCAGCGGGTCTTCCAGATCGAATGCCTTCTCGACCCCCAGCGCAAAATTCCAGGTATTCCAGCTGAGCTCAAGGATCTGCACATAGAATCGCTTCACCAAAGTATCCAGCTTCTTCCGGTCATCCGCATTCAAAAGGTCGCCAGCCCTCGGCAAATCCTTCTCCTCGAATCCTTTGTGACCCTTTGTTCCCTTCGTGGTGAGAAAATCCCACGCCTTCCCGGCACGTTCCACCACGCGATCAGCCAGCTGGCTGAAATACACATCCACAGCCTGTCCCATCCGCCCCGCCACATCCTTGCGGATCCTCTGCAACCCTCTCCCCACCGTTGTATTTCCTTTGTGCCCCTTAGTTCCCTTTGTGGTGAGCGCCTTCCCACTTTCATCCTGTTGATCACTGCGTATCACTGCCTCCCCCGCAGGCACAAACTCACTCGCCAGTGAAACGAAATAAACATTATCTTCAGGCTTTGGCTCCATACCCAGGCTTTGCTTCGCCTCGCCGCGCGTGATCAACGACCGGTTGAATGCCAGCGTTGTACGTTCCCACAATTTACTTTCTTCTTCCTGCAGTGCGCGCACCTGGCGCAGATCGAATTGCAATTTGAAATTAGATGGTAAATTAAAATCCTTCTTCAATCCATTGAACAACTCACTGGCCAGTGCCCGCCACAACGCAGCTAAGGTCAGCTCCGTGAATGACCTGCGCGCCGCCTGGTCCCCATAATCACTTCTCTTCAAACCGACACTCAAACCTGCCACTACCGATGGCACTCTGAAGTTCGCTGAAATCCGGCTTTCAGGCACTGCATTCAATGTCTCGGCTGCCAGCTCATGCAAATTGAATCCCATCTTCTCAACCTTCATCCCATATTCGATGAATGCCGGTCCGCCTCTCCCCTCGCCTCGCGCATACTTTTGGATCCACTGCAAAGACAAACGATCTGCCTTATCCTGCGTGAACTCATCCCCCTCCGCCAGTGTGATCACCACGGGTGGCACGGCATTATTTTTCAGCAATGCATAAATGTATGCAGTGGCCTCATTGTCCTTGTCCACCTCACGCGCTGATAATTCGATTGCCCCAATTCCCTTCCACGGGTTCAGTGGATCAGGCATCCACTTCCAATGGATGATGTCTTCCTTCGGGATCGGGATCTTCTGCCCATCACCCGAGTCATATTCGTAATACCTCACAAAACCTTCGCTGGTATCCCGTCCCGGCTTCGGCGTGATCTGCGCATCGCTGAACGGCCAAATGGCAAGAATTCTGCCATTCTGGGATCGCTGCTTCCAGCCATATAGATTCCCACCGATCGACGCATACGTGATCGCAAATTGCAGCCACTCCACATCCCCCATATCCGGGTTCGGGTTACGGATCAGATCCATGATCGGATGGCTGTAGTCCGCCACGAAGCGGCCATCCACCTCCGTGCCCGCCAGCAGCGGGGGTTCCGGGAATGAGAATGCCAGTGTCGTCACACAGGCGCTGACCGCCGAATTGATCTTGTACCCCTCTTCAACCAGCTTGTTGAAGGAGATCTTCGTGAACGACCAGCGCATCCACTTCGGCACGAACCCGAACACCGCCTGAGCCTTCACAAAAAACGCGTTCACCAACTTCTGCCACCAGTTCATGGAATTACCTCTCCCCGTGACAGGGGGGTCTCATTCCCCTTTGTGTTCCTTGGTTGCCTTTGTGGTGAAAGTATTGCACTCATAGGATCCTGCTCTCCCTCTTCTTCCCGATTATTTCCAGCAACTTGTTATACGCGCCGCTGGCCGCGTCCACCTGGTCATCGTATTTGCCGCGATTGAAAGCCACACACTCGTCGATGAACGGATCGTTCCACGCGCCCTTCAACAAAAAGACCATGCCGCCTTGCATCGCGCTTTCCAATGGACCCGAGCGGTCTTCCTTCTCGCCGGTCACTGTTTCGAACTTCGCCGCGAACCCCACCAATACGCGGTTCGTTGCCTCAGCCGAATCCTTCCCCGCTGAGCCTGGGTCCTGCTGGTGCCAGATTTCGACCCTGCCGTACATTTTGCGGTCGATCACCGCAGTCTTGCTCATCTTCGAATCCCGCTCATACGAAGTCCATTGGCCTCGCACCACATCGATGATGTAAAAGAAACCATCCGAACAATACGCGATCAAAACGCCTGCAGTGAAATCGCCGCCTGCTGAATTTGCCTTATCCCACAGCCTGACAATGAACTTGATCGTCACACCCTCTGGCAGTTTGGTGATCACCTTGAACCATTCGCGGTGATATTTTTTCCCGCTCTTTGGGAAGGGACTCTGCTGATACAGTGCCTCGAAATCGTAATCACCGATCTCGGCTTTCGTAGACAAAAGCATCTCCTTGTTAAATCGCTCCTGCCATAATGCCTCGCCTGGCTTCCTCCCTAACGCATCGCGCAAAGGCAAAAACACACCATCCCGCATTTTCTTCTGTTGTTCGTCCGCATTTGCAGGGTAGTCGTCCAAAGCCAGTGCCGGTAGATTTACGATCTCCCACTGGTCCGCCATCGGATCATTGATCATGCGGTTCATCAAACGACCTGCCTGGTCATCCGGGTGCCAGCGTGTATGGAAAACGATCACTGCACCCCACGGGCTCAACCTCGTGCGCGCCGAAGACTTGTACCAGTCATCCACCAGTTCACGGCGTCCCTCGCTCTCCGCCTCTTCCCGGTTCTTGAACGGGTCATCGATCACAAGCAGGTCCGCACCCAAGCCGGTAATACCACCGCCCACACCTGCAGCGGCTACACTTCCCAAATGCGGTTGTGAAAGGTTCCAGCTTTGCGCGCTCCGGCTGTCACTGCTCAACTCCACCGGCGCACCCTTCATCACGGAAAGTCTTCCGAACAATGCCTTGAAATACTCACTCTCCACGATCTCACGCACCGCTCTCGAATTCCTCACAGCCAAGTCTGCACCGTAGGAAGTCAAAATGATCTGGCAGTCCGGATGGATCCCCAGCATCCAAGCCGGGAAGTTCCGTGAGCATAGTTCGCTTTTCCCATGTCGCGGCGGCATCATGATCATCAAACGCCCGATTCCCTTTTGTCCTCGGCTCTTGATATAGAGCGCCACTTCCTGCAGCTTCGCGCCGATCACCTGAACGTGCGGCGGCGTCAGGAAGTTGTGGTTCACATACTGGCTGAACGCCAGGATATTTGAGCGTGCCTCTTTACGACGTGCCCGGCTGTCACTTGCCTGGCTCGGCGTATATTTCTGTCTCGCATTCATCATGGGCGCGATCATTCCTCACCCTCTTCTTCTCCCCCTAAATCGTCCTGAGCCGAAGGCGAAGGATCTATTTGGGGGGATGCCGCTTTAGCGGCGGGGGGGGCTGATCTCTGACCGCTGATCTCCGCCATATTCTTCGCTGCCAATTCGATCTGAGTCAATTGATCCTCATCCTCAGCATCTACATCGCTACCCCTTGCGCTCCCGCGCAGGATCGCCTCCAGCTTCGCCGCAGGTACATAATCACCCAGCAACTCCAGCGCCAGCTTCCTGTCATTGTGACCCTTGTACTCATGGCTTGTTGCCACATCCACCAGCGCCGCATAGATCTCAGCCCGGTGCGCAAACAACGGAGCCGCTTGCAGCACCGCTACCATCTCATCGATGGCCGGGTTCTTGCGTC
>Ga0210377_10004361_pt1 | contig 11933 bp, 10 predicted proteins | sample PLM4_65_b1redo_FD_155480 | JGI IMG/M metagenome (GOLD analysis project Ga0210377, IMG submission 155480) | Groundwater sediment microbial communities from an aquifer in East River, Colorado, USA - PLM4_65_b1 redo | ecosystem: Environmental > Terrestrial > Soil > Riparian zone | place: USA: East... | reverse complement strand
CCGCATCGAGGGCAGCGAGCGCGAGTTCACCGTGCGCACGCCGGGCGAGCTGAAGACGCCGGAGGAGTACGAGTCGCTGATCCTCTCCGAGACGGACTCCGGGCCGGTGCGCCTGCGCGACGTGGGCCGCGCGGAGGTCGGCGCCGAGGACGACCGCAAGCTCGTCACCTTCAACGGCGTCCCCGCGGTCGCGCTCGGCATCGTGAAGCAGTCGAAGGCGAACACGCTCGACGTGGCGGCGGCGGTGCGCACGGAGCTCGCCGAGCTGGCCGACGAGCTTCCCGAGGGCGTGTCCACCGAGATCGCGTTCGATTCCTCGATCTTCGTCGAGCGCTCGATCGAGGACGTGACGCACACGATCTTCGAGGCGATCGCCCTGGTCGTGATCGTGATCTACCTGTTCCTGCGCAGCGCGCGCGCGACGCTTCTGCCCGCGGTGGCGATCCCGGTCTCGATCGTCGGCACGTTCGCCGTGCTCTACGCGCTCGACTTCTCGATCAACACGCTGACGCTGATGGGCGTGACGCTGGCGATCGGCCTCGTCGTCGACGACGCGATCGTCGTGCTCGAGAACATCACGCGCTGGATCGAAGAGGGCACGCCGCGCATGGAGGCCGCACGGCGCGGCATGAACGAGATCCTTTTCGCCGTGATCGCGGCGACCGTCTCGACGATCGCGGTCTTCCTGCCGTTGGCGTTCCTGAGTGACACGACCGGCCGGCTCTTTCGCGAGTTCGGCGTCACCGTCGCGGCTGCGGTCGCGATCTCGGGCTTCGTCGCGATCACGCTCACGCCGTCGCTGGGCGCGCGCGTGCTCCGCTCGCACAGCGGCGAGCACGGCTTCAAGGCCTGGCTCGCGCGCGGCTTCGACCGGATCGCCAGCGCCTACGCGGCCGTGCTCAAGCCGGTGCTCGCGCATCCGGGCCTCGTCGTCGCCGCGGGGCTGGGCTGGGTCGCGCTCGGCTTCCTGCTGCTCGCCGTCATCCCGCGCGAGTTCGTGCCGGCGGCCGATCGCGCCGTCGTGCTCTCGTTCGTGCGCGCGCCCGAGGGCAGCACGATCGACTACACCGCGCGCTACCAGAAGCAGATCGAGACGATCGTGCTCGCCACGCCCGAGGTCGCGCGCAGCTTCTCGGTCGTGTCGCTCGGCCAGGGCGGTCCCGGGCTCGTGAACGAGGGCGTCCTCTTCACCTCGCTCAAGCTCTGGGAGGAGCGCGACCGCACGCAGCAGGAAATCGTCGAGGAATGGCGCGAGAAGTTCGGCCAGATCGCCGGCGTGCAGGCGTTCCCGGTGAACCCCGACGCGCTGGGTCAGAACCTGCGCTCGTCGCCCGTCTCGCTCGTCGTCCAGGGCCCCGACATCTACGAGGTCGCGCGCTACGCCGACGAGATCGTGCGCCGCGCGCAGGGGATTCCCGGGCTGGTGAACCTGCAGTCCGACCTGCTGATCAACAAGCCGCAGCTCGAGGTGGCGATCGACCGCAACCGCGCGAGCGATCTCGGCGTCTCGGCGCGCGACATCGCCTCGACGCTGCAGACGCTGCTCGGCGGTCAGGAGCTCTCGACGTTCAAGCTCGGCGGCGAGACCTACAAGGTGATGGCGCAGCTCGAGGCCGGCGACCGTTCCGACCCGCGCGCCGTCCTGCGCGCCTACGTGCGCAACTCCTCGGGCCGGCTCATGCCGCTCGCGTCGTTCGTCGACGTGCGCGAGTCGGTCGCGCCGCGCGGGCTGCCGCACTTCGACCGCGTGCGCTCCGCCACGGTCAGCGGCAATCTCGCCGAGGGTGCCGCGCTCGGGGGGGTGCTGGAGCAGGTGCAGGTCGTCGCGTCGGGAGTCCTGCCCGTCGGCAAGGGCTACAAGGCGGTGTTCTCGGGGGATTCGGAGCAGTTCTATGCGTCGGGCAACGCCCTCCTGTTCGCGTATCTGCTCGCGGTCGTGGCCGTGTATCTCGTGCTCGCCGCGCAGTTCGAGAGCTTCCTGCACCCGGTCACGATCCTGGTCGCCGTCGCGCTCTCGTTCACCGGCGCGCTCGTGACGCTGCTGGCGGTGGGCGCGACGTTGAACCTGTTCAGCCAGATCGGGCTCGTCATGCTCGTCGGTCTGGTGACCAAGAACTCGATCCTGATCGTCGAGTTCGCGAACCAGCTGCGCGAGCGGGGCCTCGGCGCGCGCGAAGCCGTTTTCGAGTCGTCGCGCATCCGCTTCCGCCCGATCTTGATGACGGCCCTCGCGACCATGGCCGGCATCCTGCCGATCGCGATCGGCAGCGGCGCGGGCGGCGAATCTCGCGCGCCGCTCGGGATCGCCGTCGTGGGCGGCGTCGGTTTCTCGACCGTGCTCACCTTCCTCGTCGTGCCGGCGGTCTACCTGGTCTTCGCGAACCTGCGCGAGCGCGTCGCTGCGCGCGCGCCCGTACCGGCCGAGGTTGCGAGCCACTGAGCGCACGTCCGGCACTGCCGGGTGTCGGACGGCCGCTGCGCCGGACGGGCTGGCGCGGGCAGGCGTCGCGATCGGCGTCGGAGGCGCGCTCCTGCCCGCGCTGCGCGCGGCGCCCGATCGAGGCGCTGCGCAAGGGCTCGCTCACCAGCGGGCGGCGTGGCTGCGCACGTCGACGTGCACGAACGGGCCGTGGGCCTCGGTCGCGTCGTAGTAGCCCGCGCCGCCCGCGATCCAGTCCTCGCGCGGGCTGCGATCGAGCGCGTCGGCGAGCCCGAACAGCGTCTCGGAGTCGCGCACGTCGACCACGCCGTTGGCGTCGAGGTCGTCCATGATCCCGTCGCGCGGCGCTTCGTCGACGAAGACGTCGGCGGCCGCGCCCCAGAGGTGCCGGCTGAAGGTCGTCTGGTTGCCGAGGCTGCGGTTGTATTCCGGCGTGCGGTAGCCGCTCATGACCGTGAGCGTCTCCGCGGGCGAGCCCGCGGCATGAAGTGCGTCGAGCAGCGCTTCCAGCTTGCGCGGCAGACGCTCGTCGAGCACGACGTACTTGGGAAAGGCGCCGGCCTGCTTGCACAGGAACTGGCCGAGCCGGAAGCGCGGCGAGACGGGAGTGTCGAGGTTCGCGCGCGTCACCTCGATGAAGCCGCTCGGCGGCTCGACGCGCGCGCCCTTGACGACGGCCGCTGCCGGATAGGCCCCGATCGCATAGCCGTTCAACGCCCGGCGAGCGACGCGCGCGCTCGGCACGGTCACGAACACGTTCAGGCGGATCTCATCGTTTGCTTCTGTGCTGGTCGCGCGCAGCACATAGAGCCCCGGCGCCGTCGGCGCGCGCAGCGTCCATACACCGCGGCGTGTCTGGCGAAGGCCCTTCGCTCCCGAGACTTTCAGCCCGAGCGGTGCGGCGCTGCGGTCGAACGCTTGGATCTCGAGCGTCCCACCGGGAAGCAGCGAGGCGGTCGCGATGCGCAGCCGCGAGGAGACGTCGCCAAGGCGCAGCGTGAAGCGCGCGCGCACGTCCGTCGCATCCCAGAGGCGAACGGCCGGGGAGCGCACGGTGGCTTCCGGGGCGTTCACGCGCGCAGCGAGCGCGAAGACCGCGACGAGCGCGATCGCGAGAGTTTGATTCCGGTTCGCTTGCATCGCCGCAGGCGAAGTAGTACGTACCGGCTCCGCTTTGGGCAAGCGCCAATCCGCCCCGCCCAAAAGCCTTGGGAGCACACTTGCGACAGATGCGTCTCTCTGGACCGCTCTACGTGATCGCGCTCGCGCTCGTGCTTCTTCTCGCACACGCAGCTCACGCGCAAGATCCGGCGCAGGAGAGCGAGATCCTGCATGCGCGCGTCGAACAGATCCGCGACGACCCCGCGTTCGAGATCGGCGGCGCGCGGATCGCGGCGAAGCGCCTCCTCCCGGCGCTCTATGCGCGGCGCGAGTTCACGCGCGTGTGGACGAAACCCGCCGCGCGCGACGATCTGCTGCGCGCGGTTCGAGCCAGCGCGGCGGACGGCCTTGATCCCGAGGACTACTTGCTCGGCGCGCTGCAGAGCGCGCGAGCAGCCGCGGAGGCTGCGGGCGCCTCGCTCGACGCGCAGATCGACTACGACCTGTTGCTCTCCGAGGCGCTGATCCGGCTCCTCTACCACCTGGCCTTTGGCAAGGTCGATCCGCAGAGCTTCGATCCGAACTGGAACTTCACGCGCAAGGTGCATCTCCACGACCCGGCCGCATTCGTGCAGGAGAGCATCGACTCGGGCGAGCTCTACGCGCGCATCGAACGCGAGAAGCCGCAGCACGAGATGTATCGCGACCTGAAGGCCGAGCTCGTGCGCGAGCGCGCGCTCGAGGCTGCGGGCGGGTGGCTCGGAATTCCCGCGGGCGCGACGTTGAAGCCCGGCGCCGTAGATCCGCGCGTGCTGCCGCTGCGCGCTCGCCTGGCGGCGAGTGCAGAGCTGGTCGCGGACGCGCCGCTCGATTCACCCGTGTATGACGGCGCGGTCGAGTCCGCGGTGAAGGCGTTTCAGCGCGATCACGGACTCGACCCCGACGGCGCGCTTGGTCCGGCGACGCTCGCCGCGTTGAATCGTCCGATCGGCGCACGGATCGAGCAGATCCGCGTGAATCTGGAACGCGGGCGCTGGCTCTTGCACGAGCTCGATCCGACCCTCGTCGTCGTGAACGTCGCGGGCTACGAGGTCTACTACCTGCGCGACGGCGTGCTCGTCTGGTCCGCGCGCGCGCAGGTCGGCAAGCCGTATCGCGCGACGCCGATCTTCCGCTCGACGCTGACCTATCTCGTGTTGAATCCGACCTGGACCGTGCCGCCCTCGATTCTCGCCAACGACATCCTGCCGGCCCAGAAGCGCGATCGCTCGACGCTCGCGAGGAAGAAGCTCGAGGTGATCGACCACGCCGGGCGTGTCGTGCCGGCGGCCTCGATCGACTGGGCGAACACCACGCCGCGAAACTTCCGCTACATGCTGCGCCAGGGGGCCGGGCCGGACAACGCGCTCGGGCGCGTGAAGTTCATGTTCCCGAACGCGTACGCCGTGTACCTGCACGACACGCCGAGCAAGGGTCTGTTCGAGAAGAGCGACCGCGCGTTCAGCTCGGGCTGCATCCGGGTCGAGAATCCATTCGAGCTCGCGGCGCTCTTGCTCGAGGGTCAGAAGGGCTGGGATCGCGCGGCCATCGACCGCGCGCTGGCCGACGGCAAGACGAAGACCGTGACGCTCGCGCGACCCGTTCCGGTGTTGCTCTCGTACTGGACCGCCTGGGTCGATCGCGCGGGCGTGCTGCAGCAGCGCCCGGACATCTACGGCCGCGACGCGAAGGTCGCGAAGGCGCTCGACAGCGAGTTCGGCTTTCGCGCGCGCGGCTTCTGACGCGCGGCGCTACTTGGCCGCGTTCCAGATATCGCGGTGCAGCTTCCAGACACCGCTCTCGCGCTTCCAGACCACGACGTAGCGGCTGACCGCGACGGCGCCGTCGGCTGCGGTGAGCTTCACGGTGCCGTCCTCGACGGCGAGGTCGCCGGCGGACTCGACCGCGCGCGTCTCGAGCGCGATGTCCTTCACGCCTCCCGCGATCGCACCCTTCCAGAACTCCGCGATCGCCGCGCGCCCGCTCGCGATCGGCGCACCCGCGGGGATGACCTCGGCGTTGTGCGTGTACAGCTCGGAGACCTTCACCGCGTCGCCCGCGAGGAACGCGGTTCGGAAGGCGGCGTTTCCGGCGTCGACCGCCTTGCGCACGTCTTCGGCGCGGGCATCGGCAGAGGCAAAGCCGATGACGAGCGCGAGAGCGGCGCGGACAAGAACCGAGAAAACCGACATGGATACCTCCGCCGCGAAGTGTACCCTGCCGAAAAGGGAGCCAGCTTGCGGAAATTTCTCGCGCGCGTGTTCTTGAAAGTGACGGGCTGGCAGACGGAGGGCGAGAGGCCGCGCGATCGGCGCTTCGTGCTGATCGCCGCGCCGCATACCTCGAACTGGGACCTGGCCTACCTGTTGGCGCTCTCCGAGCTCTTCGGCGTGCGCGTCTCGTGGATGGGCAAGGACTCGCTCTTCCGGCCGCCGTTCGGCTGGCTGATGCGGAGCCTGGGCGGAATCCCGGTCGTGCGCCACAAACGCGGAAACCTGGTCGCACAGGCCGCGCAGCGCTTTGCGGAGGCGGAGGATCTCGCGCTCGTCGTGCCCGCCGAGGGCACGCGCGGCGCCGTCGAGCACTGGAAGTCGGGCTTCTACCACATCGCGCGCACTGCCGACGTGCCGATCGTGCTCGGGTATCTCGACTACGCGCGCCGGCGCGGCGGATTCGGCCCGGCGCTGCGCGCGACGGGCGATGTCCAGAAGGACATGGACCAGATCCGCGAGTTCTATGCGGACAAGGTCGGCAGGTACCCCGACAAATTCGCCGAGCCCAGGCTGAAGGAGGAAGAGCGCTGAGCGCGGTCTTCTAGCGCCCTCGCCGGCTGCGGCCGCCGCGCCGCGAGCGACCGCGCGCGCCGCCGCCAGCGGCGGCGCTCGAGCCGCGCTGCGCGGGTCGCGGCGACTTCGGCGTCGGCGGCGTCACGCTCGGCACGCCCTGCGGACCGTAGTCGAAGTCGGGCACGGTCACGCGCGGCAGGCGCTTGCCGATCGCGCGCTCGATGCGCGCGAGGTCGGCTTCCTCCTCGTGCGAGACGAACGTGAAGGCGTCGCCGGTCAGCTCGGCGCGGGCGGTGCGGCCGACGCGGTGGATGTAGTCCTCGGGGACCTTGGGCACGTCGAAGTTCACGACGTGACCGAGCGCTTCGATGTCGATGCCGCGCGCCGCGACGTCGGTCGCCACGAGCACGCGGTGTTTGCCGCTCTTGAAGCCCGCGAGCGCCGCGGTGCGCTGCGACTGCGAGCGATTGCCGTGGATGCGCTCGGCCTTGATCCGGCGCTGGATCAGGAACTGCGCGAGGCGATCGGCGCGGTGCTTGGTGCGCGTGAATACGAGCGCGTCCACGATCTCGCCGCTCTCGAGCAGCGTCAGCAGGAGCGGCGCCTTGCGCTCGCCCGCGACCGGGTAGACCGCCTGGGTGATGCCGACCGCCGGCGCGGCCTGACGCGCGAGGTTGATCGTGGCCGGATCGTGCAGCAGCTCGCGCGTAAGCTCGGCGATCGGCGGAGGCATGGTCGCGCTGAAGAACAGCGTCTGCCGCCGCGCGGGGATGTGCTTCAGGATGCGCTTGATGTCGGGCAGAAAGCCCATGTCGAGCATCCGGTCGGCTTCGTCGAGCACGAGGAACTCGAGCCCACGCAGTTTTGCGTAGGGCGCGCGGAAGTGATCGAGCAGGCGGCCCGGCGTGGCGACGATCACGCCGACGCCGCTGCGGAAGGCGTGCTCCTGCGCGCCCATTCCGACGCCGCCGAAGACCGCGGCGCCGGTGATCGGGGTGTGCACGGCCAGGTCGTTCAGGTCCTCGAGGATCTGCGCGGCGAGCTCGCGCGTCGGCGTGATCACGAGCGCGCGCGTGGTGCCGCCCGGGCTGTCGTGGATCTGGTGCAGGATCGGCAGCAGGAACGCAGCGGTCTTGCCGCTGCCCGTGGTCGCGCAGGCGAGCACGTCGCGGCCCTCGAGCGCGGGCGGGATCGCCTCGTCCTGGATCGGTGTCGGGCGCGTGAAGCCGAGCTCCTTGATGCCCTTGAGAAGGCTCGGATGCAGCCCGAACGAGGCGAATGGCACTAAGACTCCTTGGCAGCGACGCGCGCACCGGGTCGTCGAGGCGCGCGGTCGGGGCCCAACCTAGCCGAAAAAGCACTCAGCGCCCGGACGGGCTCGGCCCGATCGCGCGCGACATGCGGATGAACGGGATCCGCACGCCGTCCGGCAGCTCGGTGTCGAGCCGCTCGCGTGACTCGAAGCCGAAGGCGCGATATAGCGGCTCACCGGGGAGTGTCGCGGCGAGCTCGAGCGCGTGGAAGCCGTCCGCGCGCGCGGCCTCGAGACACGCTTCCATGAGCACCGCGCCGATGCCTCGCCGCGCGCAGTCCGGGCGCACGAAGAACGCGCGGATGCGCGCGGGCTCGCGCGCGGGATCGAGCAGCGGATCGGGGCCGGTCTTCATCTGGTCGCCACCGAAGAGCGTGCGCCGCCGGCTCCAGCCGCCGCAGCCGGCGATGCGCTCGTCGAGCTCCGCGACGAAGTACGTGCCGTCCGCGATCAGCTGCGTGTCGGCGCCGAAGACGTGGCGGATCGCGCTCTCGATCTGTTCGGGCGAGTAGTAGCCGCGCGAGAGCGCGCGAACCGAATCGGGAATCAGCGCGCGCAGTGCGGGCAGGTCAGCCGGCGTCGCGACGCGCACTCGGATCGAGCTCGAGCTCACGCGGGCGCGTGACAGACGGCTTCGATGTTGTTCCCGTCGAGATCGAGCACGAACGCGCCGTAGTACGTCGGGTGGTACTGCGCCCGCACGCCGGGTCCGCCGTTGTCGCGACCACCCGCTGCCAGCGCCGCCTTGTGGAATGCATCGACGGTTGCGCGATCGCGCGCAGTGAAGGCGATGTGCGCCGGCGCGCCGGACGCGCCCTGCGAGATCCAGAAGTCGGGCCGGCCGCCGACGCCGAGGCCCGCCGCGTCGCCACCGAACTCCATCACCAGCGCGTAGCCGAGCGGCGCGAGGGCGGCTTGGTAGAAGCGCTTGCTCTGCTCGTAGTTCGCGACCGCCACGCCGATGTGATCGAGCATCAGGGAGTCCTCCGGATTCACCCCGCTATGGATCATAATCGATCCACTGCGAGGGAGGGAACCATGGCTTCGGCCCGAAGAATCGGCGCACTCTCGATCGGCTATCCGCGCATGCTGCCGCCGACGGCGACGGTGCTGCACACGAGCGCGGACGGGCTCGTGGAAGGGGAGGTGTGGGTGCCCGTCGACGACGGCGAGCTGCCGGCCTACCGCGCGATGCCTGCGAGGGGTGGACCTCATCCGATCCTGCTCGTCGTGCAGGAAGTCTTCGGCGTCGACGAGTACCTGAAGGACACCTGCCGCCGGGCTGCGCACGAGGGCTTCGTGGCAATCGCGCCGGAGCTCTACGCGCGCGAGGGCAAGCCCGGCGAGTGCAGCTCGCGCGAAGCGCTGTTCGCGATCGTCGGCGCGGTGCCGGACGCCCAGGTGCTCGCCGATCTCGATGCCTGCGCGGAATTCGCCGCGAACGCGTGCGCGGGCGACTCGACTCGGCTCGGCATCACCGGCTTTTGCTGGGGCGGCCGGATCGTCTGGCTCTTCGCCGCGCACAACCCTGCGCTGCGGGCGGGCGTCGCTTGGTACGGGCGACTGGCGGGCGACACCGATGCGCGTCATCCGCGGCAACCGATCGACGTCGCGGCCGAGCTCGAGGCGCCCGTGCTCGGCCTGTACGGCTCGGCCGATCAGGGCATTCCGCTCGACACGGTCGAGCGCATGAAAGCCGCGCTCGCCGCCGCGCGATCCGCGTCGGAGTTCGTCGTCTACGATGGCGCGCCGCACGCCTTCCACGCCGACTACCGCGCGAGCTACCAAGCCGAGGCGGCGAAGGACGGCTGGGAGCGAATGCAGGCCTGGCTGCGCCTTCACGGCGCGCACTAGGCACCCGAGACCAGAACCGCGATGTAGCCGAGCTTGCAGACCGCGTGCAGGCCCTGGTCCTGCTGAAACGAGAGGCGGCCCTCGCACTTCATGTGGTCGATCAACCCGTGGAGCGCACTCTCGATCGCTCCGAGCTGCCAGAGGCCCGAGACCAGATACACGGCGCCGCCATGCGTGAGCGCGTGGGCCGACAGCCAGTAGTACCAGGGTGGGAAGCCCGGTCCGTGCGCTTCCTCGAGGCTCTTGCGGCGGCTCTTCCCGCCGCCCATGACCTCGCCTTGCAGGACGAAATCGCACACGGCGTGGCCGACCAGGAACAGGAAGAAGAACTCCATCCGCGCCCCGACGTTTGGAAATGCCCGCGCAAGGGTAGTCCTGGCGCTCAGCCTCGAGGTGTGAAGGATTTCACACCTTTGCCCGCGCCGGCGAGCGAGATCGGACGCTCGACCAGAAGGAACAGAGCCGCGGTCGGGATGAGCGTCAGCGCGAACAGGATCGGCATCAGCGCCCAGAACAGGAAGGCACCGTGCTCTGCAACAGGAAGGACCGCGCTCGCGAGCGGGAAAATGGCTCTGAGCGCAAGTCCGTGCAGCAAGTAGTACGAGTAGCTCATGTTCCCGAGCCAGCGGAGCGGCGTCCACGAGAGCGCCCTCGGCAGCCATCCGGTGGGCTCGCCGATGCAGCTCGCGCACAGCACGAAGAACGAGGCGAACAGCACGCTCGCGCGCATCGCCCTCACGCCGAATCCACCCATCGTGAAGAGCAGCCCAGAGAGGCCGACGACGAGGGCCAGCAGGCCGAGCGCGCTGCCGGGAATCGGGACGCGTGCGGAATCGAGCGCCTCGTAGACCAGGATCCCCGACACGAACATGATCAGATAGACGTGCCCGCCGAAGACGGCGCAGTAGGACGTGAACGCCAGCGCGACGCCCGTGAAGAAGGACACGCGCCACGCGCGGCTGCGCCGCCGGAGTCGGAACGAGGCGATCAACAGCGGGATCGCCAGGTAGAAGAGCAGCTCGAAGCTCAGTGACCAGGCGACCGTGATCAGCGGCTTGATCGGAAAGATCCCCGGCAGGAGCAGCAGGTTCGCGACGAGATAAGTCGCGCCCGCGAATGCCGACGGCGGGATCTTGCTCTCCGATGGAAAGACGAACGACAGGAGCAGATAGATGGCGAACACCACGAGAAACGCCGGGTAGATCCGCTCCACCCGCCGCGCCATGAAGCGCTTGAACGGCTGCGGGCGAGAGATCAACGAGCCGTAGATCAGGTACCCACTCAGGACGAAGAAGAGGTCGACGCCGCCGTGACCCATGGTCTCCAGTGCGACGGCGATCGTGTGGAGAACCGACTGCGCGTCGAGCCACGGCCGGCCGTGCCCCGAGTAGTGAACCAGGAAGACGAGGAAGACGGCGAAGCCGCGCATGCCCTCCATCGGGCGGACGTTGTGCGACTTGCCCCCGCGCGAAAGCTCGAATCTCTGGGCCAGCCACTCCAGCGGAAGCCCCTAGCCGTGCAGCTTCGCGATCAACTCCTGCGAGCTCGCCTTCGCGCCGAAGCCGAAGGTCAGCGTCACTCGGTCGACGGTATCTCCGTAGCGTGCGCGAAGCTTCGGCACGATCTCGTCGGGCGTACCCACGATCGCGAAGGCCTCGAGGATCTGATCGTCGACGAGCTCTCCCATCTTGTCCCACTGCCCCTGCTTGCTGAGCGAGTTGAGCTCTGTCTGCAGCCCCCCCCAGCCGTGCAGCTCGAGCACCGGACGATACGCGGGCGTCGAGCCGTAGAACGCGATCTGCTTGCAGACGGCGGCGCGCTGCTCCAGCCACGCCTTCTCGTTTGCGCCGGTGACGACGAACGCCGGGAACGCGAGCTGGAAGTCACTGCGCTTGCGGCCCGCCTTCGCGAGCCCGCGGTCGAGCGCGGGGAGTGTCACTTCGCGCATGTAGCGCTCGGTGGTGAAGGCGTGCGCGATCATGCCATCGGCGGTCTCGCCGGCGACCTCCGTCATCAGCGGTCCGACCGCGGCCAGGAAGACCTTGGGCACGCCGTACTTCGTGTCCTGCGGGGTGAACATCGGCGTCATCAGTGTGTGCGTGTAGAACTCGCCGCGGAACTCGAGCTTTGCGCCCTCGTACCAGTTCTTCCAGATCGCGCGCATCGCCAGGATCAGCTCGCGCATGCGCGGGGCGGGATGCGACCACGGCATGCTGAAGCGCTTGGTGATGTGCGGCTGGATCTGCGAGCCCAGGCCCAGGGTGAAGCGGCCCTTCGAGTACGCGTTCAGGTCGTGCGCGAGATTCGCGAGGATCATCGGGCTGCGCGCGAACGCGACCGCGATCGACGTCATCAGCTCGATCCGCGTGCTGTGCTCGGCGGCGAGCAGAAGCGGGAAGAA
>Ga0210377_10004360_pt1 | contig 11936 bp, 13 predicted proteins | sample PLM4_65_b1redo_FD_155480 | JGI IMG/M metagenome (GOLD analysis project Ga0210377, IMG submission 155480) | Groundwater sediment microbial communities from an aquifer in East River, Colorado, USA - PLM4_65_b1 redo | ecosystem: Environmental > Terrestrial > Soil > Riparian zone | place: USA: East... | reverse complement strand
GGTCATTGCCTGGTACACCGTTGACGGTAATGGTAACCGCCCGGTTTATGCCGTCGCCGATGAAATACTGACCATTGACGTTGACCAGCTCGATCTTCTCGGCGCCCGCGGCCGCCGCTTCGCGGATTTGCTTATTCAGATCACGGTAATAAACACCGTTCGCGTCGATTTTCATAACAAACTCCTTAACTCTTCACTCTTCACAGTTTCTAAACCACTCCCGGATTCAACGTGACAATGACCGGTTCTCCCCCCCGGGGCGACCAGACATGATCGGGAGACGAACAGATTTCACGGATGGCAGCCTCTTCCGAAGCCATGTAGACAAAATCGTCTTTGGTTGCGCAGACCAGCGGCCGCAGCTTGACCCGGTCATTGAGGCCGATCAGGCCCGTATTGCTGGCGAAGAGAATGGCAAACGGGCCGTTGAGAAGACCGCTGCCGTAAACCTGGCGGATGGCGGTAAGCAACTGGCGCTCATCCTCGGGCAGGGTGTCGATCATGTCCCAGAACGGCGATGCGAGGGCCAGGCAGGCAAGCTCCGCTGTCAGGCCGTGCTTTCTGATGAGAAGGTCAAGCATGTAGGCCACCACCTCGGTATCGGTGAGCATGGTGCAGAGGTAGCCGTACATCTCCAGGTAGCGCTTGTTGATGCCGTAAGAGGAAATTTCGCCGTTGTGGACGATGGACCAGTCGAGAAGGGTGAAGGGGTGCGCACCGCCCCACCAGCCGGGAGTATTGGTCGGAAAGCGGTTATGTGCGGTCCAGATATACCCCTTGTATTCTTCGAGACGGAAGAAATCTGCAATATCCTCCGGATAGCCGACCCCCTTGAACGCCCCCATATTCTTCCCGGAGGAAACAACGAAAGAGCCTTCGATTTCATTGTTGATCCGCATGACGTGGCCGACGATCACGTCCTCGACGGTCATGTTCTGGAATTCGATTGCCTCTTTGTAGTCGGCGGTTTCCAGCGGCTTGACAAAGTAACGCTTGAAGACCGGCGGATTGGCAATGGCGGCGATGCGGCGGGTCGGGATGTCCTCCTGCTGCTCGACGAAAAAGTGCTCCTCCAGGTATTCCTCGGTCAGTTGCAGCGCCATGCTGCTTTCATACATCAGGTGAAAGGCGAAGAACTCCTTGTAGTCCGGGTAGATGCCGTAGGCGGCAAAACCTCCGCCGAGGCCGTTACCGCGGTCGTGCATGAGGGAGATCGACTTGATGATCACCTCCCCTTCGACCAGTTTGCCCGATTTGGATATGAATCCGGTCAGACCGCAGTTGGAAATATCTTTCTCAAATATATGGGTTGGTTTTCTTTTCATGAGATTATAGTTCTCCGATCAGCAAAAAGGTACGAGCCTGTATTTAAGCTACTTTCCCCTGTGGTGCGAAAAGGGTGTTGCGAATCTCCCTGGTCAGGTGGATAAAACCGAAATCAACCGCCAACAGCTTGTCCTTGAACGGAGTAACATCGATCTTGTCTCTGATCAAACCGGCATAGATGCCGGACCGGTCCACCGCACCGACGAGAACCGCTCCCATGAGGAGATTGTCCTTGATGACTATTTTGCGATACTGGTAGTTTTCCGGGTCCTGATAGGTGTGTATTTCGAATTCCTTCTCATCGGCCGGATTGGTGATCCCCATGGATATGGTCGGCACCTTGAACAGCTCGATGGAGTTCATGGCCAGGCCGCCAAGGTAGCCTTTTTCGCTGCCGGCCATGGTGCTTCCCGCCACGTCCCCCTGGATATAGGCATCCGGCCAGATAGGCATGGGGTTCTTGCTTGCAGAGAAAAAGTCCCGCGCCTCAGCCACGTCGCCGGCAGCGTAGATCCCCTTCACCGACGTCTCCATCCGATCATCAACGACGATGCCGCGGTTCACTTCCACCTTGCTCCCCTTGAGAAAGCCGGCAGCGGGGCGGACGCCAATGGCGACGATGATCGTGTCACAGGGGATGAAGTCGCCGGATTTGAGGGTTACGCCGCTTATCGCAGCCCCATCACCCTCGATTCTTACCACCGTGTCTTCGGTGATGACATCGATGCCGTTCGCTTTCATCTTCTTCGCCACAATCCGGCCGGCGGTGCGGTCAAAAGCTGCGGAAAGGATGCGGTCGGCCAGTTCAACGATGGTCACCTTTTTCTCCAGCTGGTGGAGACCCTCTGCAGCCTTGAGGCCGATCAGTCCGCCGCCGATGACGACCACCCGCTGGATGTCATAAGCCAGCCCTTTCAGCTGTGCCGCATCATCCCAGGTGGTGAAGGTGAAAACCTTCTCCTTGCCCGCCATCCCCTCGATGGGGGGAACAAAAGGATCACCGCCGGTGGCGATGAGCAGTTTATCGAAAGGGATGGAATCTCCCGCAGCGATCCTGACCTTTTTCTTGTCGCTGTCAACCGCTACCACTTCAGAACCGAGGAGCAGATTGACCCGGTTCTTCTCGTAAAAATCCTCCGGCAGATATGCCATCCGTTTTTCCGTTATTGTCCCGCCAAGAAGGTAGGAAATGAGGGGACGGCCGTAGGCGGTATGCTTTTCCCGGGAGATGACGGTGATGGTTCCCTCGTTATCGTAATTCCTGATTCCCCTGATGGCGCCGACTGCGGCTACCGAGTTGCCGATAATCACGTAGTTCATTTCTGGCTCCCCTCCTTGTAAACAAGCGCCCTGTTGGGGCAGGCGTCAACACAGGCCGGGTTGTCACGCTCCGGGCAGAGGTCGCACTTGTTGGCCTTCTTCTTTACCAGGTTTCGCTGCACTGCGCCGTAGGGGCAGGCCATGACGCACGACCAGCAGCCGACGCACTGTTCCGTGTCGATCAGCACCACGCCGTTGTCCTGCTTCTGAATGGCGCCGGAAATACAGGCCCGGAGACAGTCCGGTTCATCGCAGTGGCGGCAGTTGGTGGAAAGGGAAACCACCCCGCCATCCCACTCCTCGACGGTACAGCGGGAGATGGGACGGAACGGTTCATGGAGAAAGGCCTTGACCGGGTTCTTTGAAAGGGAATGTTCGGTGATACAGGCTACCTCGCAGAGGTGGCAGCCGATACAGGCGTCTTCGATGGAATATATTCGTTTCATCCTTGTTCCTTGATAGGTGCGAGGTCCGAGGCACGAGGTCCGAGGTAAATCCTCGACCCCCGATCCTCTATCCTCGATCCTGGTTTATTCTCCAGCCGGCATGACGCCGAGCAGATTCATGTCTTTTTCGGAAAGCCCTACCGCCCGCAGCTTGTAGCGGTTGCCGCGGAGCGATTCGAGGGCATTGAGCCCCATGCCGCCGAGGATCTCTTTCATTTCGTGGCCCCAGGCATGGATCAGGTTCACCAGCTTTTCCGCACCGATTTCCGGGTTCAGCCGCTTGGCCAGATAGGGGTTGTTGGTGGTGATCCCCCACGGACACTTGCCGGTGTAGCAGCGCTGGCAGAGGGTGCAGCCGAGGGCCAGCAGGGTGGACGTGCCGAGGTTGATGGCATCCGCACCTAAGGCAATGGCCTTGATTGCATCGCCGGAATTTCTCACCCCGCCGCCGACAACGATGGAAACCTGGTTCCTGATCCCCTCGTCACGGAGGCGTGAATCGACTGCGGCGAGAGCGAGCTCCATCGGGATGCCGACGTTGTCGCGGATCACCTGGGGCGCCGCGCCGGTGCCGCCGCGGAAGCCGTCGATGGTGATGATGTCGGCCCCGGCCCGGGCAATGCCGGAAGCGATGGCTGCCACGTGATGGACCGCCGCGATCTTGACCGAAACCGGCTTTTCGTAATTGGTGGCTTCCTTGAGGGCGTAGATGAGCTGGCGCAGGTCCTCGATGGAGTAGATATCATGGTGCGGCGCCGGGGAAATGGCGTCAGACCCCATGGGAATCATGCGGGTTTCGGATATCTCGCTGTTGACCTTTTCGCCCGGGAGATGGCCGCCGATACCCGGCTTGGCCCCCTGCCCCACCTTGATCTCGATGCCGACGCCGGCGTTCAGATACTGCTCGCTGACGCCGAAGCGGCCGGAAGCGACCTGAACGATGACATTCTTGCCGTACTGGTAGAGGTCCTTGTGCAGGCCGCCTTCGCCGGTATTGTAGATCGTTCCCAGTTCCTGAGCGGCGGCTGCCATGGCCTTGTGGGCATTCAGGTTCAACGCGCCGTAGCTCATGGCAGAGAAGATGAACGGATACTCCAGCTTCAACTGGGGTGAAAGCTTGGTTTTCAGTGACGGCTTGCCGCTCTTTTTATCATGGACCACTTCGATGGAGTGGGGCTTTTTCCCCAGATAGGTGCGCAGCTCCATCGGCTCCCGGAGCGGATCGATGGAAGGGTTGGTGACCTGCGAAGCATCCAGCAGCAGATGATCCCAGTAGATGGGATATTTGGCCGGGTTACCCATGGCCGCCAGGAGGATTCCGCCGCTGTCAGCCTGGGCGTAGAGGTTTCTGATATGCGCGCCGGACCACGACTCGTTTCGCTTGAAGTTTTCCGCATTGTCACGAATGGTGATGGCACCGGTCGGGCAATAGGCAGAGCAACGACGGCAACCGATACAACTGGTGTTATCCTCGACCAGAAGATCGTCAGCGTCGACGTATTCATGAACCTCATAGGCGCACTGGCGGACACACACCTTGCAGCGGATGCACTTGGCGTCACTTCTATCAATGATGAACTCGTTGAATGATTCGTTTACTGATTTATAAAGCACCTTAAAACCTCCTGGAAGCAGGTACGTCTTACATACACTGAGCAATGATACTTTGCTAAATCCATGCCATATACCTGCCGGCCACAGACATGAGACCAACTTCTGCATAACATGCTGTTTTAGTTGTTATTTTCCCTTACTATAACATAAAGTGATGCTAACCTTCAAGGAGCGTTCAATAACCACAAGGCAAATGTGAGTATTTTATCGGCCCTTTTTTGCTTACATTTTAAACTCTGTTTTTGGCCGCAATCCGATTCTATACTATTTGCCTTCTCTGCCGGGAGATGCTATAAAGTTGCCCTGCAAGAAATTACTTTTAAAGAAAGTTGAGATTATGCTGACAGGAAAACAGAAAAGATTCCTCAGAGGTTTGGGACACTCCCTTAAACCGCTTATCACCATCGGCAAAGGCGAGATTACCGATCCCCTCGTCAACGAGACGGGCGCAGCGCTCACGGCCCATGAACTGATCAAGGTGAAGATGCTCGAAAGCTGCCTGCTTGAGCGGAGCGAAGCTGCCGCATCACTTGCCGAAGCCTGCAACGCGGAAGTTGCCCAAATCCTCGGCCGGACATTCCTCCTCTACAAGAAGGCTAAAGAGCCCAAGATCGAACTTCCTGCGGAAAAAACCAAGCTGAAAACCAAACGATAAATGAGAAAAGGCGAGGGACCCCCCCGCCTTTTCTCACCTGCAGTTTCCCGATGGAAACTATCTAATCATGCTTATTATGCTTGCGTTCTTCCTTCTCCCACCGTTTCTCTTCTTTCTCCTGCCGCTTCTCTACCTTCCGCTCGTGCTTCCGCTCTTCCTTCCACTCCTTGTCCGGACGGAAGCGCTTGCCGTGGTACCGCTCCCGGTCATCCCGGTAATGCCGGTACTCTTCATCCCGGTAGTGCCTGATACGCTCGTACTTGTGCCGGCGCAGTCCCGGCGGCAGGCGGCGATAAGGAACCGTTACCCACGGTCCCCGGTAGTGCGGACCACGAAACCATCTGTTATCACGGTACACATAGTAGCTGTTGTCGAGATAAAACAGATCGTAGGGAACCCCTACTGCCACGTAAAAGCCTAGGGACTGCGGGTAGATAAATTCCGGCGGCTCCTCGATTACGATCTGCGGTGCGGCCTGCACAGGCACAGCCACCCTCCCCCCGCCATTGCCGATATTGATATTCATATCAAAACCGACATCGGCAGCGACTGCTGGCTGAGAGCTACAGAGCAAAGCCAGACCAACAACTAGAACCAGTTTCTTCATAGAGCTTCTCCTTTCGATTGCCGCCCCTTTGAAATGAAAAAGCCGGGGCCGGATATCCTGTAGTTAAGATATTTCGGCAACCCGGCTGTCTCCATGAGACCCTTTAGGCTTTCCGCCCCACCTTCGCAGGTGGTTTAGTATTATCGTTTATCATGGGATTGAACTGATTTTCTGGCCAATAGTTATCCCAAAACCATGGCCAAAGTCAAGCGAATTATCCCGGCGATATCCCTCTTGCCAAGGGGCGGAATCATGGTATAAAGCATCAGACAACGTCACGGAAACGGGGGTAATATTGCATGGCAAAAACAGTCTGGGTCGATCGCGAGGCATGTATCAGTTGCGGTCTCTGCGTATCACTGGCACCGGAAGTGTTTAAATTCGTGGATGGGAAATCATTCGCCTACGACCCCGCCGGAGCACCGGAAAAGACTATACAGGAATGCATCGACGGCTGCCCGGTGAGTGCCATCCACTGGCAGGACGCCCCGTAGGGGCCGTTCTACGTTCTACGTTCTACGTTCTACGTTCTACGTTCTACGTTCTACGTTCTACGTTCAAGGTTCGCGGTTCGAGGTTCGGTTTCAACGTCGAACGTAGAACTTGGAACATAGAACTGTTTTTACACCCTTTCATAGGGCTCAAACAGCCGCTTGAACTCATCGAGGGCAAAACGGTCGGTCATGCCGGCGATATAGTCACAGACCACCCGCTCCCGACCTTCCCGTTCCATCTTCAGCTGATATTTACGGGGGAGGAGCGTCGGATGGGCTATGTACACTGAAAACAGCTGCACCAGATAACGCTCCGCCTTTACCCGCATCCGCTCAACCTTGTAGTGGCGGTAGAGGTTTTCCAGCAGGAATCGTTTGAGCTGCCGGTTCTTATCCGCAACCTCGCTGCTGAACCCCACCACCTGACGGTTGATCCGGCGCAGGTCTTCCTGCGATCCTATGCCGTAGGAACGGATGGTGGCACTGGTGGTGGCGATAATGTCCAAAATCAGGAAGCCGATAAGGGCACTGATGGTCTGGCACTTTTTCCGTTCCGGATCTATGCCCGGGTACTTGGCTTCGATCCCCTCGTAAACCTCCTGCCAGAGATCGACCTTTTCAAGCTGGGCAAGGTTTATGAAGCCAGACTTCAGGCCATCGTCAATATCATGGTTGTTATAGGCAATTTCATCGGCGAAATTGATAAGCTGCGCTTCAATGGTCGGGACGGTTCCGGGAAGGAATTCGGCAATTATTTCCACGGGGCGGTCATAGGGGGAGGAATGCTTGATGATCCCCTCTCTCACTTCCCAAGACAGATTGAGGCCGTTAAAGCCGGGATACCGTTCCTCCAGTTCATCCACAACCCTGAGTGACTGCAGATTATGCTCAAAGCCGCCGAATCCCTCCATCAGACGGTTCAGGACTTCTTCCCCGGTATGGCCGAACGGCGTATGGCCAAGGTCATGGGCCAGCGCCAGCGCCTCGGTCAACTCCTCATTCAGCTTGAGCCTGCGGGCAATAGCTTTGCCGATCTGCGCCACTTCCAGTGAATGGGTCAGCCTGGTCCGGTAATAGTCACCCTCGTGATTTACGAATACCTGGGTTTTATATTCAAGCCGTCTGAACGCCGCGCAATGAATGATGCGATCACGATCCCGCTCAAATGCCGGTCGTTCATCACGCAACTCCTCGTGGTGTTTCCGTCCGCGTGACAGGGAACTCCTGGCGGCAAAGCCGGCCAGGTCCGGTCTTTCCATGGAAACTTCATAACTGGTCATTGAATTATCCTCCGGCTCTGTATCGCTATTTAAATACCGCTCAGGGAGTGTGTCAACAACAAACTTCTCCTTGACTATCTCCAGTTCATCATGGTATTTTTTTAACCTTTTTCAAGGTATTTATGCTTGAAAAGCATAATTATATACAGACAAAAAATCATTACAGCATAGACGTCAAGGTCATCGCCAACCAGAGAGTGGTAATTTGCGCATAATCAGCGGGTCTGCTAAAGGGCGAAAACTATATACCCCAAAAAATATGCGCGTCAGACCCACTGCCGACCGGGTCAAAGAGGCTTTGTTCAATATCCTGGCCAGCATGATCGGAGATTTTGGCGGTATACGGGTGCTCGACATATTTGCCGGAACAGGCAACCTGGGGATTGAAGTTCTCAGCAGAGGTGGAACCAGGGCTGTTTTTCTGGATAATCACCGCGACTCTGCGGCCCTGATCCGCAAAAATCTGGAAATGCTCGGTTTCGCAGAGTCTGCCAGAATTATCGTCCAGGATGCAGTTGTTGCCCTGAAGACATTGGCAAAGCAGGAATGCCCATTCCAGCTCGTTTTTCTCGACCCGCCCTACCGTCTTGGGCTTACCGAGAAAGTCCTCGAGCAACTGGCAACATCAGCATTAATAAACCATGCATCCATCGTCGTTGCCGAATTTTCTTCGCTGGAAGAAATCCCCACATCCTACGGGGAATTAGCTGAATTTGACAGGAGAGTCTATGGCGACACCGCCATCGCCTTCCTGAACTTAACTCGCAGAGGTTAGTAATGTCCATGAAAATCGCCGTATATCCGGGATCATTCGATCCGATAACCTATGGCCACCTGGACATTATCGAACGGGGTCTGAAGGTCTTTGACGAGATCATCGTAGCAGTTGCCTGCAACTCCCAGAAAAACTCCCTGTTCACCTTTGACGAACGGGTAGCCCTGATCCGCGATGTGCTCAAGGACGAGCGGCGGGTCACTGTTGACACCTTTACCGGCCTTCTGATAGATTACGTTTCTGCGCGGCAGGCGCACGTTATCATCCGGGGACTGCGGGCCATATCGGACTTTGAGTACGAATTCCAGATCGCCCAGATGAACAGCTGCATCGGCAAGGGGGTGGAGACATTATTCATGATGACCTCCCTCCAGTACGGGTATCTTTCATCCTCCATCGTCAAGGAGGTCTGCTCCCTGAACGGAAACATTGACGGATTCGTCCCCCCAGAGGTGAAGGCCGCGCTCAAGGCAAAATTCGGGCTGCACTGACAGCTTGCGGAGAGATGAGCAAGTAGATGATATAGTCGAAAGATAGATGCAGTACTTAACCACGATAAACGGGCTAAGTGCGTTAACGAAATTTGTTTCTGCCCCAAAAAGCAGACAATAATTTCAAACTTACTAATCGAGGAGGAATTCAGATGAAACTTGCAGACCGCGTAAACAAGATCCAGCCTTCCCCCACCCTGGCCATCGACGCAAAAGCGAAAGCATTGAAAGCCCAGGGCGTTGATGTCATCGGTTTCGGCGCCGGCGAACCGGACTTCGACACCCCGGCCAATATCAAGGAAGCCGGCAAGAAGGCCATCGACGCCGGTTTCACGAAATACATGCCGGTGGGGGGCGCCGACGACCTGAAAGACGCCATCATCGCCAAAATGAAGAAAGACCACGGCCTGGAGTACAGCCGCGATGAGATTTCCGTTGCCTGCGGCGCCAAGCACAGCCTCTACAACATCTCCCAGGCCCTCATCCAGGAGGGTGACGAGGTCATCATCCCGGCCCCCTACTGGGTCTCCTACCCGGATCAGGTCGTTCTGGCCGGCGGCACACCGGTCTTCGTCGAAACCGACGAAACCACCCTCTTCAAGATCACTCCGGCCCAGCTGGAGAAGGCCATCACCCCCAGGACCAAGGCCCTGATCCTCAACTCTCCCTGCAATCCGACCGGCACCAGCTACACCGTGGAAGAATTGAAGGCCATTGGCCAGGTCTGCCTCAAGCACGACTTCCTGATCATCTCCGACGATATCTACGAGCGGCTGATTTACGACGGCCTGATATTTGCCAACATCGTCCAGGTGGTCCCGGAGCTGAAGTCCCGCACCATGGTGGTCAATGGCGTCTCCAAGACCTACGCCATGACCGGCTGGCGGATCGGTTACGCCTGCGGCCCGAAAGAGCTGATCGGCGCCATGACCAAAATGCAGTCCCAGTCCACCTCCAATGCGACCTCCATCGCCCAGAAGGCCGCCGTCGAGGCTTTGAACGGCCCGCAGGACGCCGTTGCCGCCATGATCGTCGAGTTCGAGAAGCGCCGCACCTACATTGTCGAGCGGCTGAACGCCATGCCCGGCGTGACCTGCTTCAAGTCCACCGGTGCCTTCTATGTCTTCCCTAACTTCTCCGCTGTCTACGGCAAGAGCTTCAACGGCAAGGTCATCGCCAACTCCACCGACTTCGCCGCGTACCTGCTGGAAGAGGCCAAGGTGGCCCTGGTTCCGGGCGTGGCTTTCGGCGCCGACAAATACGCCCGCCTCTCCTACGCTATCAGCATGGAAAACATCAAGAAGGGGATGGACCGCATCGAAGAAGCGATCAAGAACCTGAAGTAATAAGTTTCTGATACGGTAAAAACAGGTTGATTAATCAGCCTGTTCTGTTAATCTCAAAGGCGGGAGCGTTGCTCTCGCCTTTTTATATTCTGAAGGCAGGGGAGAAACCATGATAACCAGGGAAATGACCATCGGCGACATCATACGCCGTCATCCGCAAACCATCGCCGTTTTCGAGAAATACGGTCTGGACTGCCATGATTGCCAGATAGCCGACTATGAAGCTGTGGAACACGGTGCATCTGTGCATAAGGTTGACATCGACCAGCTCATCGAGGAATTGAACCGGAAAATAAACGGCTAGCAGCGCCCATCCCCCCTTTTGCCCCGCACATCCAGCCGCTGAGATCGCAGAGAATTCACTTTACATTAAGCATAGAGTTATATATTCTTTTGCGGTTATACTCCACGACAGCAAAGGAAATTAATGGTATTAGACAACATCCGCAATTTTTCCATCATTGCCCACATAGATCACGGTAAATCAACCCTCGCCGACCGGCTTCTGGAATTCACCGGCGCACTGGCCGATCGCGACCGGCAGGACCAGTTTCTCGACAAGATGGATCTGGAACGTGAGCGCGGCATCACCATCAAGGCTCAGGCGGTGCGGCTCAACTATCGGGCAGCCGATGGCAGGGACTATGTGCTGAATCTTATCGACACGCCGGGACACGTGGATTTCACCTATGAAGTATCACGCTCGCTCGCTGCCTGCGAAGGGGCTCTGCTTGTAGTTGACGCTTCCCAGGGGGTTGAGGCCCAGACTCTGGCCAATGTCTATCTTGCGCTGGACCATGACCTGGCTGTTTTTCCGGTCCTGAACAAGATCGACCTCCCCGCCGCCGACCCGGAGCGGGTCAGGCAGGAGATTGAGGACATCATCGGCCTGGACGCCCACGACGCGGTGCTGGCCAGTGCCAAGGAAGGGATCGGCACCAGGGAGATCCTCGAAGAGATCGTCACGAAAATTCCTCCGCCACAAGGCGACCCGAACAAGCCCCTCAAGGCGCTCCTTTTTGACTCATGGTACGACCAGTATCAGGGTGTCATCATTCTCATGCGCATCATAGACGGCGTGGTCAAAAAAGGGGACAAGATCCAGCTCATGTCCAACCGGCGCAACCATGAAGTGCTGAAAGTCGGCGTCTTCTCCCCTGCCATGTGCGAGGTCGCCACCCTTTCGGCCGGCGAGGTCGGCTTTATCATCGCCGGTATTAAGGATGTGCAGGACGCCAAGGTCGGCGACACGGTCACTGCCCTCCACAACCCCTGCGATGGGCCGCTCCCCGGCTTCAAGGAAGTGAAGCCGATGGTTTTCTCCGGGCTTTATCCTATCGATACCGCCCAGTACGAGCAGCTGCGCGACGCGCTTGCCAAGCTGAAACTGAATGATTCCTCCTTTTCCTTTGAGCCGGAAACCTCACTCGCTCTCGGCTTCGGCTTCCGTTGCGGCTTCCTCGGCCTCCTCCACATGGAGATCATTCAGGAGCGACTCGAACGGGAATTCAATCTTGACCTCATCACCACCGCCCCAACCGTCGTCTATCGGGTGCACAGGCTGGACGGCTCCGTCACAACC
>Ga0210377_10004359_pt1 | contig 11940 bp, 11 predicted proteins | sample PLM4_65_b1redo_FD_155480 | JGI IMG/M metagenome (GOLD analysis project Ga0210377, IMG submission 155480) | Groundwater sediment microbial communities from an aquifer in East River, Colorado, USA - PLM4_65_b1 redo | ecosystem: Environmental > Terrestrial > Soil > Riparian zone | place: USA: East... | reverse complement strand
CGTCGTCGGGCCCGGGGTCAAGACCGGCATGCCCATCCTCTACGATAATCCCAAGGAAGTCGGCGCGGATCGCATCTGCAACGGCGTCGCCGCGTACGAAAAATATCGGGATTGCTGCATCACGGTGGATTTCGGCACCGCCACCACTTTCGATTTTATTTCCAAGAAGGGCGAGTACGTCGGCGGCGCGATCGCGCCGGGCCTTTTGATCTCGGTGGAAGCGCTGTTCCAGCGGGCGTCGAAGCTGCCCCGGGTCGAGATCGTCAAGCCGAAGGAGATCGTGGGAAAAAATGCGATCAACTCGATCCAATCCGGAGTTTTTTTCGGCTACGTCGGCCTGGTGGACGGTATCGTCGAGCGCATGCAGAAGGAAAGCCGCACGCGCGTGAAAGTCGTCGCCACCGGAGGACTCGCGCGGATCATCGCGCCGGAGTGCTCTTTCATCGACGAGGTGGACGAGTTTCTCACGCTCGACGGTCTCAGGATCATCCACGAGCGAAATTCAGTCCAGGACCTGAAGAAGCGGCCACAGGAACTCAAAAAGGAGGTCGGCGGCAGATGGTTGAAATAGACAAGCTGCGCAACGTCGGCATTTTGGGTCATGGCGGGGTGGGCAAGACCGCTCTGGGCGAAGCGATGCTCTTCGCCGCGGGAGCGGCGCAGAGACCGGCTCGCGTGGGGGAGGGAACTTCGATTCTCGATTTCGAGCCCGAAGAGGTCCACCGGCACATCTCCCTCTCCACCGCTTTCCACTCGCTGTCCTGGAAAAAGTTTAATTTTTATCTGATCGACACGCCCGGATACGCCACCTTCCTGCCCGAAGCAATAAACAGCATGCGCGCCTTTCGCGGTTCGGTGCTGCTGCTGAGCCCCTCGAGCGGCCTCAGAGTCGAAACCGAAAGACTGTGGGCGCGCGCCGAGGAGCAGAACGTCGCCCGGCTGATTTTCATCGGCAAGATGGAAAGAGAGAAGGCCAACGTTCGCGAGGGACTCGAGGCGATTTTTTCCGGCCTGGAGGCGAAAGGGGTCGAGCTCCAGCTTCCCATCGGCGCGGAGGAAGGCTTCAAGGGAATCGTCGATCTCGTCACGATGAAAGCTTTTCTTTTCGAAGGCGACACAGGAAAGTTGAAGGAGACGGAAATTCCAGCGGACCTCACGGACCAAGCGCAAGCCGCGCGCGTGCAGATGCTGGAAACCGTTGCCGAGACGGACGACGCGCTGTTGGAAAAATATCTCGAAGCCCAGGATCTTCCAGTGGAAGAATTGAAACGAGGAATCCGGGGAGCGGTTCTCGGGCGCAAGCTGTTTCCGATCTTCTACGGCTCCGCGTTCCGCCAGATCGGCATTCCGCAACTTCTCGACGCGATCATCGACTATCTGCCGTCGCCGCCGGAAGAAGGAGCATTCACCGGCAAGAATCCGGTAACCGGCGAGGTGGAAACCCGCGTGTGCGACTCGGCGGCGCCTCTTTCGGCATATGTCTTCAAGACGCTGATCGATCCGTTTGCGGGAAAGCTCTCGATCATGCGCGTCGTCTCCGGAAAGATCGCTCCGGACATGACGTTGTACAATCCGAACAAGCAGCTCAAGGAAAGAATCGGCCACCTGTTCCGGCTCGAAGGGAAGAAACAGGAGAGCGTGCACGAGGCCGTCGCAGGCGAGATCGTCGCGGCGGCCAAGCTCAAGGACGTTTCCTCGGGGGACACTCTGTGCGAGGAAAGAGCGCCGGTCGAGTTCGACGGGCTCGGCCACTTCACCCATCTCATTTCCTTTGCCCTCGAGCCGAAGACCAAGGCGGATGAAGAAAAAGTTCCTCAAGGCCTGCACAAGCTGATGGAAGAGGACCCGACCATCGACATGCATCGCGACACGCAGACGAGGGAGTTTATCCTCTCCGGCATGGGACAGCTCCATGTCGAGGTGATCGTCGAGAAATTACGGCGCAAGTATGGCGCCGAGGTGGAATTAAAGGCGCCCAAAGTCCCTTACAAGGAAACCGTCAAGGGAAGCGCCAGCTCGCAGGGAAAACTCAAGAAACAGTCCGGCGGCAGGGGGCAGTACGGCGACACCTGGATCAAAATCGAGCCGTTGCCGCGCGGCAAGGGGTTCGAATTCGTGGATCAGATCGTGGGCGGCGCGATCCCCAGAAACTATATTCCGGCGGTGGAGAAGGGCATCAGGGAGGCGATGACCGAAGGGCATCTCGCGGGATATCAGATGGTCGATATCCGCGCGACGCTGTACGACGGCTCCTACCACGACGTCGATTCTTCCGACATGGCCTTCAAGATCGCCGCCTCGATGGGCTTCAAGGCCGCCGTGGACAAAGCCAAACCGGTCATTCTCGAGCCGATCATGCACATGGAGATCACCGTCCCCGACGAGAGCATGGGCGCGGTGATCGGGGATTTGAACAGCCGGCGCGGCAAAGTCGAGGGCATGGAGACCCGCGGCCATACCGAAGTAGTCAAAGCCCGGGTCCCCATGGCCGAGGTTTTGAAGTATTCGCAGGATCTAAACGCGATGACGAGCGGCCGCGGCGGCTTCACGACGGAATTCTCGCACTATGAAGAGCTGCCGGCGCATCTGGTCGATAAAGTGGTGAAGCAGACAAAAGATAACAAAGCGGCGGCGGAGGCGGCGCACAAAGCCTAGGGGCAGTTACTGGTGTACTGGTTGATTGGTTACTCGCCTATCGCGTAGTGTAGTAACTTGCTCCGTTGCCAGTTAACCAGTAACCAGTTAACCAATAACTAACCATGGAAAAACAGTTTGATCAATTCAGAGCTTCGCTGCTTTACTGCAACCGCTGCCGGCGGGCGATGCCGGTGCGCGAGCGGCTGCTTCTGGTCCTGCCGGACGGCGAGCTTTATGATTATCTCTGCGAGGGATGCGGCGGCTCGGTCGGCTCCAAGACCGAGCGCGCTACGGCGGAAGCGCCGTTGATAACGCCCGGGCGAAGCTAGACCGATGGCGACGATCGACGCCGACGCCCATGTCCTGGAGACGGACCGGACCTGGGAATACATGCACGAATCGGAGCGCGAGTTCCGGCCTCGAGTGGTCGCCACGCCCGACGCCGAAGAAAGCGGCGGCGAGTCTTGGCTCGTCGACGGCCGGCTGCACGCGAAAGCGCGCAACGTGGGCGCGGATACGCCGAAGGCGGCGCGCGAGATGGAAGACATCGATGCGCGCATCAAACACATGGACGAGCTTGGAGTGGACATCCAGGTTCTCTACCCCACGATTTTTTTGAGGCCGTTCACTCTCCGTCCCGAAATAGAACTGGCGCTCAGCCGCAGCTACAACCGCTGGCTGGTCGATATCTGGAAGCGGGGCCAAGGCCGCCTCCGATGGGTCGCGGTGCTGCCGCTGCTCAGCATGGAGAAGGCGCTGGCCGAAGCGCGCTGGGCCCAAGAGAACGGCGCTTGCGGTATTTTCATCCGCGGTCTCGAAGGCGACCGCCTCCTCTCCGATCCCTACTTCTATCCGCTCTACGAAGAAGCGGGCCGGCTCGATATGCCGGTCTGCGTGCATTCGGCGACGGGAAGCTTCGCGGTGCACGATTTCTTCGAGCGCGAGTGCGGCTTCAACAAATTCAAGCTCGCCGTCGTCGGCTCGTTTCACTCGGTTCTGTTCGCCGGTATTCCACAGAGGTTCCCCAAGCTCAAGTTCGGCTTCATCGAAGTCAGCGCTCAGTGGATTCCCTACGCGCTCCACGACATCGCCCGGCGTTTTCAAAGAAAAGGACAAACTCTGAGCCGGGACATTCTTCGGGAGAGCCGAATCTACGTCGCCTGCCAGACCGACGACGATCTTCCATATATTCTCCGTTACTCGGGAGCCGACAGCCTGGTGATCGGCTCGGACTACGGCCACGCGGATACCGCGAGCGAGCTGGAGGCGCTGCGGACGTTGAAAGACCGAGGCGAAATCGACGCCGGAGTTATCGACAAGATTCTCGACGATAACCCGCGAAATTTGTATGGACTCTAGTGCCTTGAATTGTTCTTCATCCGTCATTCCCGTGAAAACGGGAATCCCGTAGGGGCGGGTTTAAAACCCGCCCCCCTACATAATCCTGGACTCCCGCTTCCGCGGGAGTGACGTAAAGGTGTTAATGGTCATAGATTTTCAAGCGCACGTTTTTCCCGAAAGCTACATCGCCGAGATGGATCGGCTCGACGCCGAAGTCATATTGGAGCCGCCCGATCCCCACAGCGGCATGCGCTATTTTTACGATCGAAAGCTCGGCTGCCGGATCAACACCGCGACCTTTCAAGGCCGCGACGTGGTTAAGCGCATCGAGCACATGGATAAACTCGGTATCGACGTCCAGGTCCTCAGCATACCGGCGCCGGGCGCGGACCGGTTCACAGGCGACGGCGCGCTGTCGCTCGCGCGCGCGGCCAACGATGCCATCGCGGCTTTGTGCAAAAAATATCCGCAGCGCTTCGCCGGGCTGTTTACGTTGCCGACTTCGTCCGTCAGCGCGTCGCTGAACGAGCTGGCGCGATCGGTGAACGAGCTCGGTCTCCGCGGTTTCGGCTGCTTCACTAATCTCAACGGCAGGGCGTTGGACAGGGAGGATTTGTTTCCGATTTACGAGCGGCTCGCCCAGCTCCGGCTTCCGGTCTATCTTCATCCGACCGCGCCGCTGGCGACCGAGGCGGTCGGCCTGGACATCATGCCGATGCTGATCTTCGGCTGGGCGTTCGATTCCACGGTCGCGATGACGCGGCTGGTCTACGGCCGGGTGCTGGAGCGATTTCCGGAAATCAATTTCGTCGTCGCCGACGTGGGCGGCGTTCTGGCGTTCTTCGCCCAGCGCGCGATCAACATTTACAACGGCAGGACCGAGGAGATCCGCCAGCGATACGGCCTCAAGGAAAATCCGCTCGACTCTTTCAGGAGATTTTACGTGGACACGGCCGACCATCCGTCGTCCACGTTGCGCTGCGTCCTCGATTTTTTCGGCCCGGACCGGATGGTGCTCGGCACCAACTATCCCTACGGGCCGGAGGAGGGCTGCGTGCTGGTGAAAAACAGTTTGAAGGCGGTTTCGGAGTTGGAACTTAAAAAGGAGGATCGGGAAAAAATCCTCGGCGGCAACGCGGAGAAAATTCTCCGGCTTTGCGCATCATGAACTACGGCAAAACAACCCGACCGGTCATCATGGGACAGAAGGGCATGGTCTCTTCGGGCCATTACCTTGCTTCGCTTGCGGGCATGAGCGTGCTTCAAGACGGCGGCAACGCGGTGGACGCAGCTCTGGCCGCGTCGTTGGCCTTGAGCGTCGTCACGCCGGAAACCTCCGGACCCGGCGGCGATATCTTCGCGCTGGTCTACATGAAAAAGACCGGCAAGGTCGAAGCGCTGAATGCGAGCGGCCCGGCGCCGAAGCGGGCGACAATAGAATTTTTCCGCGAGCATGGCCATACGAAAGTCCCGACCGAAGGCCCGCTCAGCATCGCCGTGCCCGGCGCGGTGGACGGCTGGACGGAGCTGCACAAGCGCTACGGCACTTTGGACCTCTCGCGCATCGCCGTGGACGCGATCGCCTACGCGCGCGGCGGTTTTCCGATCTCGAATTATCTGAGCAAGAAGATCGAGGAATTCAGCGGCGCGTTTCCTCTGGTGGACCGCAACTATCGAAAAGTTTTGGACGCGGTCGCGCCGGGCCGAATTCTCGTTCAAAAAGGTCTCGCTCTCACGCTGGAAGAAATCGCCAAGAAGGGCAGGGAGGCTTTTTACAGCGGGGAGCTGGTGGAGCGGATGTGCGGCGCATTGAAGCGGGAAGGCGCGATCATCGCGGAAGAAGATCTTCAAGGCAGATTTGCCGAGTGGCTCGAGCCGCTCCGCTCCTCCTATCGAGATTTCACGGTCTATGAACAGCCGCCGGTCTCGCAGGGCTTCATGGTCCTGGAGATGCTCAACCTGATCGAGGGTTACGCCCTGGAACGAATGGACGCGGCCGAGGCGATCCACGTCATGGTGGAAGCCAAGAAGCTCGCCTTCGAGGACCGGTTGAATCACCTGGACGATCCGCGCTTCGGCGATCCGCAAATCTCGCGCTTGATCTCGAAAGAGCACGCTGAAAAAAGAAGTCGGGAGATTTCCGAAAGGGCAAGGCCGACGGCGCGGCCCGCCTCGCCCGGCGGCGATACCACGTATCTCTGCGCCGCGGACCGCGACGGTAACGCGATTTCGTTGATCCAGAGCGTCTTCGCCGCGTTCGGCTCGCGCGTGATCGCCGGAGACACGGGCGTCGCGATGAACAACCGCCTTTGCAGCTTCGGGCTTGATGAAAAGAAACCGAACGCCCTCAAGCCCGGCAAAAGGCCGGCGCACACGCTCAATTCGTACATGGCGTTTCGCGGCGAAGATTTCTTCGCCACGGGCGGAACGCCCGGCAATGACGATCAACCGCAGAGCAACGTTCAGATTCTGCACAAACTCCTGGATGAGCGCAGCGACCCTCAGTCGGCCGTCGAAGCGCCGCGCTGGAGCCACATGCCCGGCACGCCGCCGCGCGACAAACTGCCGGAGGAGCTGAGAATGGAAGAGGGATTTCCTCCGGAGATCGTGAAAGGGCTGGAAGCGCGCGGCCACAAAGTCAAAGTCGTCGGTCGCTGGTCGTTCGGCGCGTCGCAGGTGATCGTCAAAGACGGCGGCGTGTGGATGGGGGCGGCGGATCCAAGAAGGGAAGGTTACGCAATCGGATGGTGAATATTATGATGATACACAAAACACAGGCTTTACGGAGCACCCTACGTGTGGGGGCGCGATTCATCGCGCCCGCGCTGGTATCGCTGCTGGTTGCCGCCGTCACGCCGTCTTACGGCGAGCTTGTACGCGCCGGCTATCCTTCGGCCAACGTGCAGTTCCTGCCCGCCTTTGTCGCTCTCGACAGGGGGATTTATAAAAGCGAAGGGCTTGATGCCGAGCTGATCTCCGTACGCTCGGCCACGATTGCGGTGCAGGCGCTCGTCGGCGGGCAGATTCAATATATCCTGACGATCGGCCCTCAGATGCCGGCTATCTGGGAGGGCATGGATATCGTCCTGCTCGCTCAACAGGTCGGGCGGCCGACCTTCTCTCTGATCGTCACGCCCGATATCCAGAAAATCGCCGATCTGAAGGGCAAGAAGTTGGGAGTGAGCTTCGGCGGTTCGACCTACTCCGGCATCCGCGCGCTGCTGGAGGTCAACAAGATCGGCGAGAAGGAAGTCGAATATATCAATATCCCCGGCAGCACTCCGAAAGTGGCCGCGATGAAGCAGGGGCTGATTTCGGCCGCGCTGCTCGCTCCGCCCGCCGATTACGTCGCCATGAAGTCCGGCTTCAAACGGCTGGTCAATCTGGCGGACGTCTTCAAGGACACCGCCTTTACCGGGCTTGCGGCGACGGGCAAATGGATTCGCGAAAATCCGCAGCAGGTGAAAAGGATGGTGCGCGCGATCGTGCGCGGCGTCATCCACACCCGCGACTACCCCGAAGACGCGATTCTGGCGATGGGCAGACATCTCAAAATGGAGCGCGAGGCCGCTACGGACGCCTACAACATGATTCGCAGCTCGCTGAATCCCGTGCCGACGTTGCAAGGCGTGGAGCTGATGGCCCAGTGGCAGGCCATCGCGCTCGGCGTGAAGCCGAAGAAGCAGCCGTCGGAGTACATGGATCTGAGATTCGTCAAAGAGGTCATGACTGAGTTGGGACAGAAGTAATAAGTTGTAGATTGCCTCAGAACCAGGAGAGGAGCCGAGCGGCATGGCACCATTAGTACGGATCACGTTACGCAAACGATACAGCACGTCCCTTGTGTGTGGGCTGCTGCTCTCGTTTGGATTGACAGTGATCGCTCAGGCCGCTGAGCCCGTAACGATCAAGTCGAGCTACGCGGCTGTGAGCGGAGCTTTCGCGCCGATCTGGGTGGCGCAAGAAAAAGGTCTCTTTTCCAAATACGGCGTAAACGTCGATCTGAAATACATTTTGCCTGCCACGGCGACGCAAGCACTCATTGCCAAGAGCCTGGACATCTGCAACCCGGGCGGCGAGTTGATCGAGGCGGGGCTCGGCGGCCACGACGTGGTCTTCATGCTGGGGGTTCTCAACCGCGCGGTGTTTTCACTCTACAGCAAGCCCGAGCTTCGGAACTTCGCCGATCTCAAGGGCAAGGTGATCGGCGTAACGCAACCGAGCTCGACCACGGATTTCGTCGCGCGCATCTTGGTGCGCGAAGCGGGTATGACGCTCGGGAAGGACGTGCGCGTTCTCTATTTGGATGGAATTCCCGCCATCATGACCGCGCTAACGCAGGGAAACATCGATGCGGGGGTCATCTCCGCGCCGACGACGTTAAGAGCGCGGAAAGCGGGCTTGAAAGAGCTGGTCAACATAACCGAGAAAAATATCCCGCTGATTCACGTCGCATTCGCCAGCACGCGGCAGTATATGAAAGAGAATCCCGATCGCGTCCGGCGCTATCTGCAAGGATATCTGGAAGGCTTGAAGATCGTCCGCACGGACGCCGAACAGGCGAAGCAGGCGATCGGCAAGTACACCAAATCGACCGATGCGGACGATCTCGAAGAGACTTATAGAACTTTCCTGCCGGCCTGGGAGAAGCTTCCCTACGTCTCGGCCGGCGCCGTGCAGACGATGCTCAATTTCGCCGCACACCCGGCGGCGAAAACGGCGAAGCCGGAGCAGTTGATCGACAATTCGTTTCTGGCCGAGATGGAGAGGTCCGGTTTCATCGACAAACTGTATCAACAATAGGAAAAGGAGGCGGCTATGAAATTATTGGACGTAAGCGAATTCGCCAAGCAAAGAAGAAAGGGCCAGCGCAGGATCGATCTGTTCCGGCGCGACAATCTGCACACGTGGCTGCTCTTTTTCCCTCCCGGCGACGTGCAGCGAATGCACAATCATCCGTCGGACCGAACCTATTTCGTGGTCACCGGCCGCGGTATCATGAAAGGACCGAACGAGACGCACGAGCTGGCGGCGGGAATGATTCTCAGCATTCCCGCTCACGAGTATTACGAGGGCTCGAATCCCTACGACGAGCCGATGGTGCTCCTCGGCAACAGCCCGAAGCCGACGACGGAGGATCTCGCGAAGGCGGGCGGCGCCCGAAACGAAATCGACGAAGCGACGGGAAAGAGAATTGTCTATCAGCATGGCGGCGGGCAAGACGAGGGGAAAATCGTAGAGTAACATGGAAGCGATCGGCATGATCGGCGTCGGCGCGATGGGCAGCGCGCTCTGCGAGCGCTTGAAGATCGCCGGCGTGCAGGCGACGGTTTTCGACATCGATCCGGCCGCGCTGGAAGCGGCGCGCTCGCTGGGGGCGCGCGTAGCGGGGAGCATCGCGGAGTTGACCGCGGCTTCGACGATTATCGATGTCGTTGTTCGCACCGACGACGAGATCCTGGATTGCACGATGGGGAAGGGCGGAATTCTCGATAACGCAAAACCCGACACGCTGATCGTTCTTCACAGCACCATTTTGCCGCAGACCACGCGCAAAGTCTCGGAGGCCGCGGGCAAAAGAAACGTGCGCGTCATCGACGCGTGCATGCTCGGCGTGCCGCGAGCGGTAAGAGCCGGCGATTTGATTTTCGTCGTCGGCGGAGCGCAGGAATCGGTCGAGCGGGCGCGGCCTCATCTTCTGAATATGGCGAAGAAGGTCATCCACATGGGCGCCGCCGGCGCCGGCAACACCTCGAAGTTGATTAAAAACTTAACTTCCGGTGCCGAGACGCTGATGATCCACGAAGCGCTCCAGCTCGGCGAGGCCGAAGGACTCAAATTTCCACAGGTACTCGAGATGCTGCAACAGGTCGAGTCTGAAAAACTTCTCGCCCGCTGGCAGCGCGTGTTCGATCCATCGTCTCCCGCGCCGACACCCCACATCGGCAGAAATGTTTTTGACAAGGACGTTCCGCTGGCGGGCGAACTGGCGCGTCAGTCCGGTCTCGACCTGCCGATCATCGAACAACTTGCGGCAGCGGCGAAGCGGCTGGTGAGGGAAAAAAATAAATTGTAGGGGCGCAATTCATTGCGCCCGCATCGCAGAGGAGGAGTTATGGCCAAGATCCGCCACATCGCGCTGCTCACTAATGATCCGCCGAAGCTCGCCGAGTTTTATCGCAATTCTTTCGGCATGAAAGAAGTCGCCCGCTCCGGCGAAAACCGGGACGCGATCTACCTCTCCGACGGCCACATCAACCTCGCGATACTGCCGGCGCGCGGCCGCCCGGAAGGGATTTTCCATTTCGGCTTCGAAGTCGAGAACGTCGAGCAAGCGACTCGCGCGGCCATCGAAGCCGGAGCAACCAAAGGGACCGAGTCCCTTCCGAGGGACGGACGCTTCGCGGAAGGATTCATACGAGATCCGGTAGGCACCCGCGTCGATCTTTCCCTGGGCTGGGAGATCTAGCACGGATTATTCATCGACCGGGGAAAAGATCGTGACACACTGTAGATAAGGAAATCGTTCTTTGCGTCTTGGCGTGAGGCGTTAAACTTCGTGCTCTTCGTGGTGATAATCTTTTTGACCACGAAGGACGCGAAGCACACGAAGGAAGAGGCGCAAAGGAAGATGGCGTACCCTACGGAGAGGATGTTTAACGGTGAGTAATCCGGGCTAGCATGCTGGTCAATCCGAGGTAGGGGGCGGTTCGCGAACCGCCCCTACGATGGCGGTGTTTATTTGAAGTTCAGCCTCTTCACCGAAATCCAGTGTTCCGCGCAAGCCGCGCCCGCCGAGCGGCTGGATGAGTTTCTCGAGCAGGCGGAGCTTGCCGACGCGCTCGGGTATCGCGGATTCTGGATCGCCGAGATCCATTGCCAGCCCAGAATGTCTTTGCTCTCCGCGCCCTACGTCGTGCTCGGCGCCGCATCGCAGAGAACCAAGCGGCTTCGCCTGGGCGTCGCCGTCAATACGCTGCCGGCGCACCATCCGGTCCAGCTGGCGGAGCAAGCGGCGATGCTCGACTTGCTTTCCCACGGACGCATGGACTTCGCCGCCGGCGGAGGCCATCCTCACAGCCGCGTTTACGAATGCTTCGGCGCCGATCATCAAGCGACACACGAGATCGTAGAAGAGAGCCTCAAGGTCATCCAGGCTGCGTGGACGGAAGAAGTCCTCTCGTTCGAGGGACGGTTCTTCAAGATTCCGGGGGTCGTCGTCAATCCCAAACCCGTGCAGAAACCTCATCCGCCGCTTTATATCGCCGCAAGCTCGAACGAAGGCGTCGAGCTTGCGGCGCGCTTGGGCGTGAATCTTTTTCTGCCCATTCATACGCGTACGCGCGAGCAGGTCGTCGAGTTGGCGAATTCCTATTGGAAAGAGCTGGAAAACCATGGTCACGCGCCGGCAGAGCGCGAGCTGGGCCTCCTCGCGCCGGTGCATTTGGCCGGGAGCGTGAACGAAGCCGAGAAACGGGCGCGCGAAGGCATCATGAGTTATTATCAAACGATCGGCGAGATGAGAACGAGCTACATCGATTGGCTAGGCAGCCGGGGAATTCCCTTGCCGCCACGGTTGCTGAAAACGGCGACGGGAGATCTCAGCTTCGAGAGGATCTGCGCAGAGCACGCGGTTATCGGCGATTCGGAATTCGCGGTGACCACGTTGCGGGAGCTTGCACGTAGAACGCGGGCGGGACATATTCTCGCGTGGATGAACATCGGCAGCATCCCTCAGCAGCTCGTTCTCGAATCGATGCGGCAGTTCGCGCGCGAGGCGATGCCGCAGCTTTAAGTTTTCGACTGAGAAGGAGGAACGTATGGGAAAAAACACGGCGCGTCTCGGACTGATTTTCGGAACGATATTGGCCCTTGCCGGCGGCGGCCACGCCGCCGCGCCTTATTATGAAGGCAAGACCGTGCGCTTGATCGTGGCGTTCGCTCCCGGCGGCGGATTCGATA
>Ga0210377_10004358_pt1 | contig 11940 bp, 8 predicted proteins | sample PLM4_65_b1redo_FD_155480 | JGI IMG/M metagenome (GOLD analysis project Ga0210377, IMG submission 155480) | Groundwater sediment microbial communities from an aquifer in East River, Colorado, USA - PLM4_65_b1 redo | ecosystem: Environmental > Terrestrial > Soil > Riparian zone | place: USA: East... | reverse complement strand
TTAATTCTATTCTTTATAATAAACACCATGAGGTTGTAGCTCAGCCTGGTAGAGTGCTTCAATGCACAACCATCTGAGCCCATCTCAAAGACGATGAGGTTGTAGCTCAGCCTGGTAGAGCACGGCTCTGATAGACTCAAACGAATTTGTTTTCCCGTTGTTTGATTTCAGCAAGGCCGGGGTCCAAGGTTCAAATCCTTGCAGCCTCATTGATTTTTTCAAATAAAAAGCAAAGAACCCTCTGTTAAATGTAGTTCTTCTGCTTTCTAACCCCAATCTTTAAAAACCATTTTTATCTCAATAAATAATGGCTCAAGTAAATGAACAGAAACCAAGTGTAAAACAACCTCAAGTATCTTACAGAGGAATGAGTTATTACATGAGAGAAGCCTGGAAAAAACCAGACATGAAAGTTCTGAGAGAAAGAATGACTGAATGGAGAGCTTCTTCAGTATTCACAAAAGTCGATAAACCATTAAGGATTGACAAAGCTCGCGCATTGGGATACAAAGACAAAAAAGGATTTGTGATAGTGAGAGTTAGATTAATAAGGGGTGGACATAAAAGGCCAAGGCCAATTAAGGGAAGAAGAAGTAAAAGACTTCACACAAGAAAAAATCTAAGAATGAGTTACCAATGGATTGCAGAGCAAAGGGCTGCAAGAAAATACAGAAATCTCGAGGTATTAAACTCTTACCAAATAGGAAAAGATGGCGTTCATTATTTCTACGAAGTAATTCTCGTTGATCCAGAGCGCCCAGAGATAAAAAACGACAAAACAATATCATGGATTACAAAACCAGGAAATAGAGGCAGAGCTTTCCGTGGATTAACAAGTGCTGGGAAAAAATCCCGTGGTTTGAGAACCAAATCCCATGAGATTAAAACCAGACCTAGTTTAAGAGCAAGAGGAAGATTAGGGAAATAATCAACCTTAAAAATCTCTGATTCTTTAGTTGTTTATGAATGTAAAAAGAGGAATTAATCTCTCAGGGAAAATCGAAAAAAACCGTAGGTTGTTTTCATGAGATACAAAGAACTTGCTGAATTTTATGAAGAAGCTTCTGCGACAACTAAGCGCCTTGAAAAAACTGAAATTCTTTCCAAATTTCTGAAAAAGATTAATCCATCTGACAGAGATATTCTTTATCTTTTACTTGGAGATATTTATCCTGAGTACGATGAAAGACGCATTGGTATTTCAACGCAGCTTGCTATAAAGGCTATTTCAAAAGCAACAGGAATTGAAGAGAAGCAGGTTATCCATGAATGGAAAGTTCATGGTGATTTAGGAGAAATCGCAAAAATACTAACCGAAAAAAAGAGACAATCAACGCTTCACAGCCATGTTCTTACAACAGAAAAAGTTTTGGAAAATTTAAGAAAGCTTCCGGAATTAATCGGAAAGGGTACAGTCGGAAAAAAATTATCTTTAATAACTGAACTTCTTTCTTCTGCTTCTCCTGTTGAATCTCTTTACCTTGTAAGAACTTTAATTGGAGATTTAAGAATAGGTCTAAAAGAAAGCACGATTAGAGATTCAATGGCTAAAGCTTTCTGCTCTGGAGATAAAAGTGCGCCAAAGAAAATTCAAGATGCAATAGACAAATCAAACGACATAGCGTCTGTTTTTGATGTCATAAAAGATTGCAAAATAGATGAGCTTGAAAAAATACACCTTCAGGTTGGTAAGCCAATAAAAGTTATGTTAGCTCAAAAAGCAAATAACATAAAAGAAGCTTTCGAAGCAGTGGGAAAACCCTGCGCCATAGAATACAAGTATGATGGATTTCGTATGCTAATTCATAAAAAACAGGGTCTTGTAATTCTTTTCACCAGGAGCCTAGAAAATGTCACAAATCAATTCCCGGAAGTTGTTGATTTTGTCAAAAAATACGTCAAGGGAGATACTTTCATTCTAGATTCAGAGGCTGTTGGATTTAACAAGAAAACAAAAGAATACATGCCTTTTCAAGACATAAGTCAAAGAATAAGAAGAAAATATAATATAGAAAAGCTTCAAAGTGAACTTCCTATAGAGATAAATGTTTTCGATATTCTTTACTACAACGGGAAGTCTTTGTTAAATGATTCCTTCGAAAAGAGGACTGCTTTGATAAAAAAAATAATAAAAAGCCATCCATACAAAATAATTCACTCTAAGCAAATCATAACCTCTGATGAAGCTGCAGCAGAGCGTTTTTACAAACAAGCATTAAAAAACCGGCAGGAAGGAGTCATGTTCAAAAATTTGCGGGCAAAATACCAGCCCGGCAGAAGGGTTGGTCATATGCTAAAAATCAAACCGGAAGAGCGTGATTTAGATTTGGTAATCACTGGAGGCGAGTACGGAACAGGAAAAAGACATGGTTGGCTATCAAGCTTCATTCTTTCCTGCAGAAATGGGAAAGAAGGAGGAAAGTTTCTTGAAGTAGGAAAATTTGGAACAGGAATAAAAGAAAAATCCACAGAGGAATCTAAAATCGGAATTTCTTTTCATGAGTTAACGGAGAAGCTTAGGCCATATTTCCTGGAAGAAAAAGGCAAATCTGTAAAAATAAAGCCAAAAATTATTGTTTCTGTGACTTACCAAGAAATTCAGAAATCTCCAAATTACAACTCTGGTTTTGCATTGCGTTTTCCAAGATTCACCGCTTTACGTAATGATAAGCCGTTAAGTGAAATTTCAAGTTTAGATGAAATAAAAAAAGATTTCGAAAATCAAAAAAGAAACTGGCGATACGGTTAATGATTTCGGAATCCAGAATTTTCAAACTTCCTCATACCTAAAACATTTTGTTGTATGGTCATTCACCATTCCTGAAGCCTGCATGAATGCGTAACAAATTGTTGAGCCAACAAACTTGAATCCTCTTTTCTTTAATTCTAGACTCATTGCATCGGAAACTTCTGTTTTTGCTGGGAGTTGTTTTATTGATTTAAAATTATTTTTTATTGGTTTATGATTCACGAACTTCCAAATAAATTTATCAAAACTACCGAATTCTTTTTGTATTTCCAAAAATCTCTTAGCATTCTCGATTGTTCCTAAAATTTTAAGCCTATTTCTTATTATCCCTGCGTCGTTCATCAGCCTCTTAAAATCTTTTTCTGTGTACTTCGATATTCTTTCAGCATCAAAACTATGAAATGCCTTCTCAAATTTTTTTCTCCTTTTAAGAATTGTTTTCCAGCTTAAACCTGCTTGAAAGGCGTCAAGCACAAGAAATTCAAAAAGTTTCTTATCGTTATGTAAGGGAAGTCCCCATTCATTATCATGATATTCGATCATGTCTTCGTCATCCCTCGGCCATTCGCATCTTTGCATGATTAAAAATCCCAAAAACCATTTATAAACCTTTATAAAGGCATTTTTACGTTATTTATAAATCATAATGGCGAACAAAAGCAATTACAAAATACAGAATATTGTTGCAACGACTTCTCTTGAAAAACCCATTCCTTTAACAAAGCTTGCAAGAACTCAGCCAAACACGGAATACAATCCAGAAACGTTCCCTGGCTTGGTTCTAAGAATAAAAGAGCCAAAATCGGCTGTTCTTGTTTTCTCTTCGGGAAATCTTGTCTGCACAGGAACAAAATCAATAGCTCAAGTCAAAAAAGTCATCCAGGCAGTAATAAGACAGTTAAGAAAAATAAATGTTAACATTACTGCAAAACCAAAGATAACTGTCCAGAACATCGTTGCATCAGGAACAATAAACCTTAAACTTAATCTTAACTTCCTTGCTTTGGAAATGCAAAACACAGAATACGAACCAGAGCAATTTCCTGGGCTTGTCTACAAGCTTATAGAGCCAAATGCAACTTTCCTCTTGTTCAGCAATGGAAAGCTTGTCTGCACAGGAACAAAGAACAAACAACAGCTTGAATACAGCATGGATCTCCTTCTTAAAAACGTCAAGGCTGTTTTAAAGAATTATGAGAAATAGTTACTAAACTATCGGATAGTTTACAATAAACTATAAAAACAAGTCAAATATTCTTTTATTATGGATAAACAGGCAGGAAAATCCAAAACAGAGGAACTAATAATTGAAGCAAAGAACTTCTTTGATTTCTACAAGAAAGACATAGGAGATTCAATAAGAAAAGGCAAGAAAACAATCTTCCTTGATTTTACAAAGCTCATAGAGTTCTCAAACAGGCTTTCAGAGGAAATACTGACAAATCCTGAAGAAACATTAAGAATGGTTGAAATCGCCATAGAGGAAACAGGACTCGTTAAAAACTCCAGAGTAAGGCTCATAAACGTGCCAAAAAGCCAGGAGATGAAGGTAAGAAACATACGTTCTAGAAATCTTAATGAAATGATTGTTATTGAAGGTATTGTGCGTCAAGCAAGCGACGTTCGACCTCAGGTAGTAAATGCGAAATTTGAATGCCCTTCATGCGGTACAGTTCTTTCTGTTCTTCAGATAGAGAAAAAATTCAGAGAACCGATGCGTTGCTCCTGTGGCAGGCGTGGAGGCTTCAAGCTAATAAGCAAAGACTTAGTTGACACGCAAAGGCTTGTAATTGAAGAGTCTCCTGAATCTTTATCTGGTGGAGAACAGCCAAAGCGAATGAATGTTTTCTTGAAAGAAGACCTTGTTGAGCCTAAAATGGAAGAAAAAACAACTCCGGGAAGCAGAGTCAAAGTTACAGGAATTTTGAAAGAAGTTCCTGTTCCACTACAATCTGGAGGTCTTTCAACAAGATTTGAGCTTGCTCTTGAAGCAAATAACATTATACCCATGGAAGAAACTTTTGAAGAGCTTGATATTAACGAGGAGGACGAAAGGCAAATTCTAGAACTCGCCCAGGATCCAAGGGTATTTGATAAATTGTCAAAGAGTATCATCCCTAGCGTTTGGGGTCATGACGAAATAAAAAAATCACTAGTTCTTCAGCTTTTTGGCGGTGTTGCAAAAGTTCATGCAGACGGACAAAAGAGTCGTGGAGATTTTCATATTCTTTTGGTTGGAGATCCTGGTGTTGCAAAATCAGCGACGCTTGTCTTCATGTCAGGAATTTCTCCAAAAGGAAGATATGTCGTTGGTAAAAGTACATCCGGTGCTGGTTTAACAGCAACTGTTGTTCGTGATGAATACCTTAGAGGTTGGAGCCTTGAAGCAGGAGCAATGGTTTTAGCTAACAAGGGGCTTGTATGCATAGATGAACTTGAAAAAATGGACCCCAACGATAGAAGCGCGATGCACGAGGCAATGGAACAGCAAACTATCACAGTTTCAAAAGCAAATGTCCAAGCAACATTGCGCGCGGAGACATCTGTTCTCGCAGCAGCAAATCCAAAATTCGGGCGCTTTGATCCTTACCAAGCTATTGCTCAGCAAATTGACCTTCCTCCAACGCTGATAAACAGATTTGATGTCATTTTTCCCTTGAGAGATTTACCTGACAGAAAAAAAGACGAATTAATTGCAACACATGTGCTTTATGCTCATCAGAGCAAAGGAGAAGAGATGATAATTCCAAGGGATCTTTTCAGAAAATATGTAGCATACGCAAAGCAAAGAATAAAGCCTGAATTAAGCGATGAAGCTGTTGAAGAAATAAAAAAGTTTTACGTTGATTTAAGAAATATGCCAGTGTCTGCAGAAGGCGCATTAAGACCCATTCCAATATCTGCCAGGCAGCTTCAGGCTTTAATAAGAATGTCAGAGGCTTCAGCAAAGATGAGGCTAAGCTTAAAAGTAACATCAGAAGATGCAAAAAGAGCAATTGATATAATGAAATATTACTTGATGCAAGTAGGTTACGACTACGAATCAAAAACGTTTGACATTGACAAAGGAACAGGCGGAATGCCAACATCTCAAAGAAGCAAAGTTTTTCTTGTTAGAGATACTATAATTAAATTAGAAAGTAGAATGGGAAAAAGGAAGGCTAACACGCGATGAGATTAACGAAGCAATAATAAAATTAGACAGCAGTGGAGATACATACAGGCCAAAAGCCGGCTATGTTTCCAGGACTTAAAAATGGTAAGTATAGAAGAAATTGTTCAAGGATATTTAACAAAAATAGAAGGAGTAACAAGACCTAGTTACATATATGTAATCAAGAATGAAATTAAAGAATCCAAAAAAATAAACCCAAGAAATAAAGCATATTTATTCAACGAAGCAAATTTTAGATTACATTATTTAAATAATGGAGGCAGGTCTAAATAAAAATGACACAAGAACAGCAATTTAAAAGACACACAGCATACAAACTCAGAATTGGGGATGTTCTTGTAGGCAAGCCTGTAATGAACGGAGAAAAGTTTTCTTTTCTTGAACTCGGAAACAAAAAAGTTTCAAGGATAAACATTTTAGGAAACATCGTCGACAAATATGAAAGCGAGGACAGAGGCGACGGAAGAAAATATATCTTTCTGACTCTTGATGATGGCTCAGGACAGATAAAACTGAAAACTTTTGGAGATGACTCAGAAAAATTCAAAGATGTTCATCAGGGCCAAACAGTTGTTGTAATCGGGGTCTTAAGAAACTGGAACAATGAAACATATATTGCTCCAGAATTGATAAAAGAAAAAGATCCAAAATACCTTATGCTAAGAAAATTAGAAACAGAAAAAGATAAATTCCATATTACAGGAATTGTAGAAAAACAGCAAATCGTTGCAATAAAAGATAAAATCCTCGATTTGGTAAGGGGCTCAGAAGAAAATGGAGGAATTGAGTTAGATAAACTCATTACAGAACTTCGCGATTTTTCTCCTTCAATGATAAATCAGGAAATTCAAAAGCTTCTTGAAGAAGGAATCATCTTTGAGCCACGTCCTGGAAAAATTAGATATTTAGGATAATTTTTTATTAAGAAAGACCTGATTCAGAAATCTTAGCCATTAAGATATCAACGCTCCATCCATCTTCTCCTGCTTCGTAATCAACCCTCCACCAAGTATAACCATCCAATTGAACAGGACCCTCAACAACCTTTCCTTTTGCGCCTGTTAATTGCGTTGTTAAAGCAACTGAAAAAATTCCTGGACTAGTTCTAACATGTGTGTTCCTCTTTAACTGTATTCCATCTCCTACAGAGATAGGGCCTGGTACTTGATTTATTGAAGGTGTTGTTGTTGAAAAGATTGGCCCAGATGGTGATGTAGGCTGTGAATTAAATCCGGAACCATTTCCCGCTATGTTAGACTGGGTGTTGGTATCGTTTCTTTCTAAATAAAATGGTGTTGGTCTGCTAGTTGATAAACAATCAGCAGGACATGAAAGATTAGTTTCTATTCCACTACATATTCTATCGCCGCAAACATAACTTGGTGTTTGAGCAACAGATAACAACTCTGAAGTTCCTGTTCCAGAGCTTATCTTTTCATTTGTTCCAACGACAGAAGCTGTGAAATAATATTCTGGGTTTCCTCCAGCGAATCCATCGCCCTGTAATTCTATTGTCCAGCTTCCTGATGCGCTGTCTCCATTAAACACAACATTCGAAGGGTTTGCTCGAACAATATCATCACTGCTCAAGATGTCCTTCTCAAAAACTTCAAAAGAAACACTTTTTCCGATGCAATCCGTTCCTTGAACGTTCAAACTCACTGTTTGGCCTTCTGTTGCCTGCATAGCACTCCATGAAGCAGAAGTAAGGTCACAAGTTGGTGAAGGATTATTAGGGTTATCTACGCTAAAGGCCACTCTTTGCGAACTCGTCATTACGCTTCCTGATGTGCCAATGCAACGCACATACTTTGTATAACTTGTGCTGTTTTGCAATCCTGTTAATGTAGCAGTATGGCTTATTTCTGTTCCAGTCATTGTATTTGGCATAAGAGAGTACTCTTGATCTAAATCAGAATATTTACACGTTGCTGCCTCGCTTGTAGCTACCGATAATCTCGTTTGAATTGTTCCTGCAGGTAATGGTTGATTGACAGAAGGTTCAACTATTGTCGCGGTTAGTACCTTTGAAAGAGATATGTTCGAATCAGTGGATCCCATATGTATGTAAACCCAATCACCCGTATTTCCTGCTTTATCTGTAGCTATAACACCTATTGTAAAAGGCGGCTGAGGATAAACTTTTTCTTGACCCACGTTATTCCTAAATCTCGTTAATCCATCAGCAACTATCCAGGTTCCAGTAACCATCCCTGAAGCGTCAGGAAATAATACAATCGTGCCATAGTGGAAATCACCATTCGAGCCTTGAATAAAAAAAGTAATATCTCGCAAGCCAGAGCTAACACTACCGAAAGAAGCTCCAGGGTCATATGCAGTTGCACTCAAACTAATTGATTGGGCAAAAGAGTCATCTCCGTCATGCGGACTTAGAACTGTAAAAACTGGAGGAGTGTGGTCTTGAACAACATTACCAGTTGGACAACTAGATATACTAATTGTCAATGGAAGTGTAGCACTTTGTCCTTTAGATAAAGTTGCCCGAATAATATAGTTTCCTGGATGAAGTTGAACAGGGACTAAATGGCAAGCCCAATAACCTCTGCTATCGCCTCCATTGAAAGCAGGATAAGTGACTCCTAAATTTATGTATTCTGTATCTGGTTGACTAGCTTGTTTCATTTCATAAGAAACAAAAGTGGGTTCGTATGGCTGTCCATTTTTAGTTACTTCTACATCCATTAGAAAAGAGGGTGTAGTTATCACACTATTCGCTGCCGGAAATTTGAAAGCAATTGTGATTGGAGGATTGTTAATCGTTAGAGGAATACTTCTGATAGTACTGATTATGCCTCCTTCAGGATTATATGCAATCAAATCAAGTACATAATTACCATTATGAAAATCATTTGTGTCAAAAGAAAATTTAAGGCTTGTATTATAACTCTGACCAACAGTACGACTTCCGATATAAGATGTTGAAGAATCTGCATTGCTTAAAATTGCAGAAAACCAGCCAAATTCACAGTTTCCGACGCATGGGCTTGTATAAGGAGCAAATGTAGCATCAACAGAAACAAATTCACTTACTTGTCCAGATGCAGGAGCCTGAACAGTTATCCTGTCAAAGTAATCTGATGTCTGAGCATTAAGAGTATTTGTTGAAAAAACCATCGCAACTACTAAAAGTAAAAATAAAAGTAAAGTTTTTATCTCGTTCTTTTTTATCGCACTCTTTTTCATCTTATGTAATTATGTTTTGATATTTTTAAAGTTATTGTCAATATAATGCCTTTTTTAATTAAGCTAAAATCTAATTAAATAAAGAAGATGTTATTGGCGCTTCATAGCCTATTGACATATAACAATTTTGGCTTTGCTGTTTTAGATTTTATTTTTTCATTTGTTCCGACAACAGTTGCTGTGAAATAATATTCCGGAGGATTTGATTCTCCTATTCCTTCTGCCTGCCACTCTGCTATCCAGCTTCCTTTTATGCTATTGCCACTAAATATGACATTCAAAGGATTTGTTTGAACAAAGTCATTACCAATAATATCATACTCACGAACTTCAAAGGAAATTGTTTTTCCAATACAATTATTTCCATTCACATTCAAGTAAACAGTCTCTCCTTCGACAGCAGTTTTCCTGTTCCATGAAGCAGAAGTAAGGTCGCAGAAAGCTGGGCAGTCAACAGAACAGGAAGTACTCGTTTCTGTTGAATTACAGATATTATCTCCGCAAACAGAAGTAGGACAATCTTGTATACACGAAGAGCTTGTCTCTCCAAGGTTGCAGGTATTATCTCCACAAACAGAAAGTGGTTGTGCAACACTGAAACCAACTGATTTACTGCTTGTCATCGCATTTTCTGCCACGTCTCTGCAACGAATATATCTAATGTAACTAGTTCCGTCCTGAAGATTTGTTATTGTGGCTGTATGGCTTATTGTTCCAGCTCCGTTTAAAGTGTATAACATTGTATTATAACTTTCATCAATAGAACTATACTTGCAGGTAGCTATTTCGTTTGTTGTAACTGCAAGCGTTGTACTTGTTGTTCCTGCGGGGAAAATCTGATTTGCACCAGGTGCATTAATCGTTGCTATTGGAGCTGAGGTGTCTAGTATTGGCGGGAGTGTTAAAACACCAACAGTTGTAGACTGACTGGAGCTTCCCCCATTTCCAGTACACATCAAAGAATAAGTTGTATTTACCGTTGGAGAAACCAATTCATTTCCTGATGTCGACTTCGTTCCTGTCCATCCGTTTGAAGCAGAACAGCTTGTGGCATTAGTTGAACTCCATGTTAATGTTGAACTTTGTCCAAGAGTTATTGATGTTGGTGATGCTGAAAGTGTGACTGTTGGAACAGGAGATGCTGTTATTGCATTTAACACGTTAACATTAACAACAACTTCTGCTGTTGAAGAAGCATAAACTGCTTTAACTTTTAGTTGATGTGCACCATTTGAAAGAGTGCTTGTATTAAGTCTTCCTAAATCGTCACCATTGAATTGATATGGTGAAGAAAATTCAGTCCATAGTAAAGAGTTATCTATTAAGAACTCAACTCTTGAAGGAAATCCTGATGGACTTGCCGTCCAAACCAAAAGTCCGGAAAGAACTGCGTTTTGAGGTATGTTTGTAGTTACTGTCTCAACAACTTGAGCGTTTACGGTAATCGTTACAGATTTTAAATCAACACCTCCATCGCCAGTACATGAAAGAGAGTAAGTCGTGTTTGTCGTCGGAGAAACCAATTGTGTTCCTGATGTTGCAGTAGAAGAAGTCCATAGCGCTGAACATGATGTTGCATTAGTTGAACTCCATGTTAATGTTGAAGATTGACCTGAAGTTATTGAAGTTGGGTTTGCTGAAAGTGTGACTGTTGGAACAGGACTTATTTGAGGAGTTTTAAAAACATGCAATAACTCTGAATCTCCTGTTCCGGATTTTATACTCTCAATCGTTCCAACAACAGAAGCTGTAAAATAATATTCTGGATCTCCAGCTAATCCCAATAATCCATCATCTTGCCATTCTGCTATCCATGTTCCCGATGTGCTACTTCCATTAAATACAACACTCAATGGATTTGTTTGAACAGGATCATCGCCGCCAAGAAGATCACTATCAATATCTCTTTCCTTAATATCAAAAGAAATTGTTTTTCCACTGCAATTATTTCCGAAAATATTTAGATATACAATGTCTCCTTCAAGGGTGCTATTTTTATTCCATGAAGCAGAAGTTAAATCGCAAACAGGAACTGAAACATTAACACTGAAACTTATTGTTGCACTTGCATTATTTTTATTTCCTAAACTATCTTGACATCTAACGTAGTAAGTATAATTTTGTCCATTTGACAAACCTGATAAGATTGTGCTGTGGCTTGTTGTGCCTGTTGTTGTAAATGTATTTGACATATTGTCATAAATTTGGTTCGTTGTACTAAATTTACAAATAGCTAGTTCGTTTGTTGTAACTGATAATGTTGTTTGTGTTGTTCCAGCAGGTAACTGTTGATTTGCGGTAGGTGTAGTAATAGTTGCTATTGGAGCCATTGTGTCACTTGGAAAAACTGGTGGAGGGCTTCCTCCTCCAGACCAATTTCCAGAAACAGCTCCAGCAGTTTTCTGTAACACAAGAGGAATATCTGCACCAGGATCTTTGCCGTCAGTTGCAGTTCCTTTAAGTGGGCTACTTGCGGTTAGTGCAAAGTTACCAGCTGAAGGATTTACGAAGCCCCCTGCGGTGCGCGTCGTATAGATATTATTAGGGATAGCATTGATGCCATCACTTAATACTAAGAGTGCATTACCTTGCATCACCCAGCCCGGTGCATAGTAGTCAAGTGATGGCTTGCCCCACCCACCAGCCCCGCTACCAATAACGCTGTAACCGGCGAGGCCTGGAACAAGTACATTGTTGTTAATCACAAGACGGTCGACAATTGGCGTGGTATCGCCAATTAATACTGCACCAGGATACGATCCTGGGTCGTTACTCCATACTGTGTTGTGAATGATCTGGATATCTTGCTGTG
>Ga0210377_10004357_pt1 | contig 11941 bp, 15 predicted proteins | sample PLM4_65_b1redo_FD_155480 | JGI IMG/M metagenome (GOLD analysis project Ga0210377, IMG submission 155480) | Groundwater sediment microbial communities from an aquifer in East River, Colorado, USA - PLM4_65_b1 redo | ecosystem: Environmental > Terrestrial > Soil > Riparian zone | place: USA: East... | reverse complement strand
TTGTTCCCTGAACATTAGGTTGAGATTGATCAGGAACGGGAGTTGTCAAATCGGGAGCTGGTGTGTCGGGTATCGGAGTTGCAACCTCGGCGGGAGTGGCATCGGGTGTAGCAGTTGGTGTCTCTGTTGGGGTTTCTATCGGTGTAGGAGCCGGAGTTGATAATTCGTCTGCAACGGCGATTGAGTAAGGAGCAATAGAGTTGAAAAGAAGCGCACTAGTTGCGATTACCGAAATAATTTTTCTGAGGCCTTTAAGTCTCATTGTTGCCAACATGTTGAGATTATACTATCAGTTATATGAAAGTCAATCACCTATCTCTTTTGCCAAGACTACAAGTCTTTCCAAAGTCGTCCCGGGTGGGTAGCATGTTTGAAGAGTCAAGGTTTTGCCGTCGGCAATCTTGCCGAAATATTGGGAAGAATCCGCACTCACTACTTTTTTATCATAGACTTTGTATTTGATCTCTTTACCTTTATAAAATATTGTAATTTCGTCATCTTTGTTTAACTTCCCTATAAGATAGAAAACAGCATTATAAGTTGTCACATTATAGAAAGCGTCGGTTGAGTGGGCAAAAAGATAAACATTGCCATTTTGACCAGGTAAAGAAGTTCCAGCGGCATGGGCTACACCACGTCTTAATGCCGAGAGATATTTTTTGGGGTCTGTCGCGTCCACTCCGGCGACAACCGGAGCGATAGCCGCAATCTTGGGTATTACTATAGAGAAGTCCTTATTCGGCGGAGTTAAATCTACCGGAGTTTTAATAATCTGCCTGGCTTGGTAGACCGTCTCTTCTTTAAGTACAGGGGCAAAAATGAGAGCCAAAATAGCAATCCCAAAAAAAATCAAAACATTTGAAAGCTTGCGCATCAACTAATTATAGTGGTTAATTTGCCCAAATGACAAAAGTGAAGACTTTATTTCCGAAGCCAAAGTCGCGCTCGTAGACGGCAACTCTGCTATTTCCCTTGATCTGCCTTCCCCATTCACTCGGATTATCCAAATTTTCCATCACGCCCTGTTTCACAATTTGTCCTATTATTTGACCAACTGTAGTAAAACCATCGAGATGTGAGTAAATCAACTCCAACTCATCATAATCATGTTGATTAGGATGCTGATTGGTTGAAGGGTCGCTTGTGTAATCCATGCAAGTACCCAAATTCGGATTGTCAAAATTCTCATCCTGGTGATCAAGCCCAAGGGTGTGGCCGACTTCCTGGCACATAACCAAATTTCTCCAAGCGGTTGTATTATAAGTCGGAGTGTTGAAATAGGTGTCGTTCATCTTCGTAACACCCCGAGTTATGTGAAGGCCGTTCACCCAAACCTGGGCAATTCCCAACCAGCCATTGTTTCCATACTTTCTATTACATACTTGAACCCCACCCGAAGCGGATTTGCAGTTTTTACCCCCTTGGCCGGTCACGACTGTGGTGTCGAGAACATCCGACAGACTCCAATCAGCTGAGGTTGTTGCCAAAACCGAATCCCAATTGGATGAGAGATTATCTCCAAGTTTTAGAGTAAATGGGTTAGAAGTCCTTGCCCAGTGATAACCTCCCCACGAATGGTTTGCCGAAACAACTCCGGGAGTTAAGAATAAGAATAAAAACGCAGCGGCTATCGAAAATATCTTTTTCACTTTCATTATTCTATCAGTTCCTGTCAATCTTTGGGATAACCATCCGGATTACCTTTATGCCATGCGTATGCAGTTTCCACAATTTCTTTTAAACCATATTTTGGCTTCCAGCCAAGATCGGTGCCAATTTTTTCGATAGATGCATAAAGGCTATCAGCATCACCCGGACATTTAACTTTGACGGAAAGTCCAGTTGCTTTTTCGACTTCGGCTATCACCTCTTTGTTTGAATGGCCCTGACCGAGTCCGATATTGTAAAAATTGCTTTCTCCCCCATCCAAAAGTTTTTGGAGTCCTAGGCTATGGGTTTCAACAAGATCCAAGACATGAATGTAGTCACGGATATTGGTTCTGTCCGGTGTTTCATAATCGCTGCCGAAAATTTCTACCTCTTCCCCATTTATCGCCTTTTTAATAATGTTTGGAATCAAATGACTTTCCTCCGGATGGTCCTCGCCGATACTTCCGTCAAGTGCGGCTCCTGCCGCATTAAAATAACGGAAACTTATAAACTTTAGGCCGTAGGCCGCATCATAATCCTCAAGCATCCTTTCCATCATATATTTGGTTTCCCCGTAAGGGTTAAGTGGACTCTTTGGGTCTTCCTCTTTTATGGGCAAATGAACCGGATTGCCGTAAACCCCTGCGGTTGAAGAAAGAATAATTTTGGATACCCCGGCGTCCTTCATTGAATCAAGAAGATTAAGAAACCCTAAAACATTATTGCGATAATATTTGCCCGGGTTTTTGTATGACTCACCCATCTGAATAAAGCTTGCCATGTGTATTACTCCGTCAAACTTTTCAGACAAAAGAAGTGAGTCAAGCTTTTCTTTTTCTGTTACAAGGTCAATTTTTTCCAAACGGAAATCTTTTACCGCTTCAGGGTGACCTTGTGACAAATTATCCAAAATTACAGGATCAAAACCTTTGGCCTTTAGTTCGCGGACCATGAAGCTCCCGATATACCCGGCTCCACCAGTTACAAGTATTTTATTCATTTGAATCCCAATTTTACCAAAAATAAACGAGATTTTTCAGGAAGCCTTGAAAATAGCTGATAAATTACAAAAATGAGAGTACCTGCCCCAATTCCGTCTATAAAGACGTCGCGGATACGCGCCTCTCTTCCTTGTGTAAACATCTGATGGTATTCATCCGTTGCCCCGTAAAAAAAGGCCAGAAGTACGGCCCAAATTGCAGATTTCTTCTTTTCCACCCCTTCCCCAATTAAGCCCCTATAGATGAGTACCGCCAAAAGGCCAAAAAAAATAAAGTGCCCGAACTTTTTGACGGCAAAATCCTGCCAAAAAATATTAGAGGCAACCGGAATTGCCCCGGAAGAAAATTTGAAAATTAATGCTGCCCATAAAACTGGAGGCAGCCAAAGATTAAAAAATTTGAGGAGGCGTGTTTTCACTCCCATTAGTATACCCTTTTTTCGAAGCTCTCACGAAACTATAAATAGAAAATCCAACAAGCCCCACACCCGAAAGAATAAAAATAATTGCCGGAACCGGAAACTTTTTGCCAGAGTTACTATCCACCTCCGGGGTGGATGTTTTTGAAAGTTCGCTCTGCGCAAGTGCTGCATCAGAGGCTTGTTCTCCTAAAATTTCCGGTTGCGGAGTTGGGGTTGGCTTCGGAGTTGGTTTTTTCGTCGGGGTCGAAGTTGGGGTTGCCACCGGAGTCGAAGTTGCGGCTGCTGTAGCGATGGCGGTCGCAGTAGCCGTCGCAGTGGCGCTCGGTGACGGTGTAGGAGTAGGATTAGGTCCTCCTTCCGAAGATACTAAATTATTTTGCCAATTATTAGTAGAGCCATCCGGTACCCTACCCGCAGATTTACCCTCTGATGGCGATCCGACGACCGCCGGGGCAGTATCCCCATAGGCAACCCTATTCTCTTCCTCTCCATTTTGTTTCATTAAAATCAGCAGATCCCCATCATCACGAAGCCAACCCGCTGTCCCAAAAAATGTGTGTTCAAATGTCTTAAACCCACCTGCCGGTATCATATCGCTGAGTCCGAAGATATTTTTCTGTGTGGTATCAGGGTTATCTTGAAAAAAAATTGTCCAACCATCTAGTTGTATATCTGAAGATCCCGTATTGTAAAACTCTACCCATTCGGGATTACTTTTTGAACCAAATTCATTTATCACAACCTGCGCATAAATCGAACCTGGAAATGCCAGAAGAAACAAAACAATAAAAAGTAAAACAACCAATCTTGTTCTAATGATTCGAATCATTGATACAAACTAAAAGGGTTTATTTAATCTCTTTTTCCTCAACTCACTTCTAACATCCACCCACCCCCTACTACCCTTGCCACCCACTGAACCGACAGAGGCAAAAATTTCTCCAATCTTCAACCAAAAGTCTTCAAGCTTTTCATCGCTTAATATTTTTTGGACAACCACTTGGTATCCAGACTGATATTTATAATTTCTACCAACAGCACCAATAGTTCCCAAACTGACTCTTAAAACCTTGGAAATCTCACGATATTGATATCCTTTGGCCAATAAAAGGCTTATAGCTAACCTTTTAGCAAGCATGATTTTTTCAGTCGGAGTAAGGAGGCCTTCTAAAAAATCTATTGTGCGATCTTTGGTTTCTAAACTTATAAGAGTTTTAGTAAACAAATCAAAAATTCGCCTATATATATCTTTGGAGATTAAATATTTAGATATTTGAGCCATGCCATTTTTGTATCAATGATTCGAATCATTGATACAATATCTATACGTCTTGAACAATTTAACAAGAGCTCACCACTTCTATTGAAGCATTATTGAGGCACCATGTGCAAATACCATGCCGTTATTCCGTCTCCCTGATCCACTTTTGCATAGAGAAGTGTTCCTTTATGTGTTCCACCGCATTGATAACTTCCCCCATAAAGTTTTCCGGCTTTAACTGTTTTAACTGAATTATCGTTCGAATCCATATCAATTCCGGTATGAACTCCTCCCGCATAAAAAGCCTGGGCGTATCCATGGGATCCATATCCCTGGTTAATTTGGATCGGTTCATTCAAAGGCCAGTTCCAACTTCCATGAGGGTTAATAGTTCCGTAGTAGCCATACTGATCGGCTGCGTAGTCATAAGTAAAAGAAATAGATTTTAAGAAATTGCTGGGATCAACCACTGAACTACCGTTATGGACTTCAAAATGAAGATGAGTTCCCGAAGAACAACCCGAGGACCCTGTTATTATGGTCCCAATTTTCTCCCCTTCACTAACATCTCTTAAAAATGTTTCCTTACCAAGCCCCCGTAGAACAGCGAACTCGGCTCTGGCTGTAGCCAAAAGACTTTGATAACGCTTCTCATCGTTTCTTGTAATTGCCAAGAGATTGGCCTTCTCCTGCTTTTGCTTGGCAAGATTCTTCTTTTGATTTTCAAGTTCTTTTTGTAAATCTTCCTGACTTGCCTTCTCTCCTTTATATAAAGTTTGTGCTTCTTCAAGTTTAAGTAGAAGGCTTCTATCTTCTTCCTGAATTTTTTGAAGATAGTGGAAACGCGCAGCCGCATCAGTTATATCAACCGCAGAAAAAACAAAGAAAATATTATTCTCAAATCTTGATAATTTATAGGTTTCCACGGCGCGTCCGGAAAATGCTTTAGTCAAACTATCAAGAGAAATTTCAAGTTGATCAATTCTTCCACCCAAAAGCAAAATTTTGTCTTGAGTTTGGGAAATCTTTAAAGTTGTTAGTTTTATTTGGGCGTCAAATTGGGCAATTTGACTGGATAATGTTTTTGCCTGACTGGTAACTTTTGAAAGTTCACTCTCATAGCAAGCGATACGTTCGGTCAAACTATTTTTGGCGGCACAGTCATCCCCAAAAACTTTACCAACAACAGAAAAAATGGCCAAGAAAGAAACTAGTAAGATTGCTAATTTTTTCATCACGTTAGAAAGACCCACTCGAGACCAATCCTTTTCAATAATACAATTTCACTATTTTTACAAGACTTTCTGACGTGATTCATCTAGCTCTTCTCACACGAGACACTGCAAGAAGGCTGCCGCCGGTTCCTAAGATAAGACCAAAAAGAAGTTCTCCGGCAAGAATTATTCCGAAAAGTCCAAGTAAACTTAAGGTGTCTTTTGGAAGGACCGGAATTTCGCCAAAATAAACTACTGCGGATGGAGCCAAATATAAAACCGTAATAAACGCGGTGATCCAACCCACAACCGCTCCCGTGACTGCATAAATTAAGGCTTCAAGAACTATCGGACTTCTTATAAAACCGCGCGTGGCTCCTATTAAATTTAGAATTTCAATTTCCTCGCGACGGGTAGTCATGCGCATGCTGATAATTACAAGAAGAACCGTGAACGAAGTTAGTGCCAATATTCCCACAAATACTCCGCCGCCGACTTTTACATATGTCGTAATTGTTTTAAGTCTGCCAACAACATCTCTGAGACTGCTTTCCCCGCCGAGAGCGGCGGTAAAACCCACCGAGTCCACGATTCCTTCTCCTTTAACCTCATCAATAATTTCTTGTGCAAAAGTAAGATCTTTTACTGAAAACTCGAGTGAGGCCGGGAAGATGGATGGACTCACAAGCTCCCCAAGAAGCGGATTATCGCTTGTAGCTTTCTTGTAAATTGAAAGAGCTTCTTCTTTACTTACATACTTAACCTCCTTTACGCGGACATCTGCCTCAAGTTTGTGCTGAAGAGTTGCCACTTCATCTTCCTTAACCGAATCTTTCAGGAAAGCTATTACCTGAGGCCTGGTTTCAAAATAAGAAATTAGTTTTGATGAAGAGTAGGTTAATATCGCAACCAAGGTAGTCACAAAAAAAGTTAAAGTTAAAACAAATATAGCCGCCATTGCTTGAAATGGAGCCCTCCTGATATAACCTAATGCGGTTTTAAGATGAGTACTCATTTATTTATTATTTTACCACTTACCAAATGAATTACCCGTTTTTTGTATTTTTTAAGTATCTCAAGATTGTGTGTAGCCATAATCACAGTTTTTCCCTCTTTATTAATCTTTTCAAAAAGCTCCATTATGGCCTCTGATGTTTCCCAATCCAGATTTCCCGTAGGCTCATCAGCAAGAAGAATATTTGGATTAACTACAAGCGCCCGGGCGAGTGAAACCCGCTGAAGCTCGCCTCCCGAGAGTTGGGAAGGGAAAAGATCCGCCTGTTTACTTAGTCCCACAAGTTTAAGAACGTGCATTATCCGCTCGTGCCACTCGGACTCACTAAGCCCAATAACTGCCAGGGCCACTTCTACATTTTCCGAAACAGTACGCTCAGGCAGAACCTTAAAATCCTGAAATACTACTCCGATTTTTTGCCGGAAGTGCGGCAGATCTTCATCTTTTATTACTCTCACGTCGGTCCCGTCCACTTCTACTTGGCCGGTATCCGGAAAGTATTCGCCAAGGATTAGCTTAAGAATAGTGGTCTTGCCGGCACCTGAAGGACCCGTGATAAAAACAAATTCACTCTTTTTAACTTCAAATGAAACCTTATCAAGTGCCATTACACTGCCGAATCTTTTGGTTACATCCTTAAACTTGACCACAGTTCAGAGTACCAAGTGAAAAGAGTAATTACAAGTTAGTCAGTTATTTTGATTTTGGAGACATCCATGAGCCAGCCGGCTTTTTTGGCAGCCAGCGTCTCTCCCCAGATTTCAACTTTCTTACCAACAAAGCCGGTTAGATCAATCACGCTTGAAGTCAGATAAACCGTTTGGGAAGGGCCTCCGTCCCGCTCCAGATGATGTGTTCCCTCGTTTCCAAGCCCGCCTTCACGGAGAGTTCCTTTGACATCCTGATACTTAACGTTCGGGTTTAGCGCTCCTACCTCATTTGAGCCAATTTTTAGGGTAGTTCCGGTTGCGGTGGATCCGGCAACTCTACCCATAACTTTTCCAGAAATTAACCAGGCCGTCCCAACCCCAGCCAGAACAACTACTAGTCCCCCAACCATATATGGCCAATATTTTTTAAAACCGGATTTAGTCAAAGCATCGGCCGGCACTTGAGGCATCTGAGGCATTGGAATTCCGGACCCATCTGTTGGATTCATAACGATTCAATATAACACCTAAAAACCTAAAAACGCAACTCCGCTTCAATAAACTCATCAATTTCTCCGTCAAGAACTGCATCCGGGTTCCCAGTTTCAACTTCAGTACGCAAATCTTTAACCATTTTGTAAGGATGAAGCACATAGCTTCTGATTTGATTTCCCCATGAGGCCGGGCGGTAGTCGCCTTTCAATTCTTTTTTAAGGCCTTTGGAAACTTCCTGTTCAAGGAGCCAAAGCTTTCCAAGAAGTAAATTCATTGCAATTTTTCTGTTTTGTTCCTGAAAACGCTCTGATTGAGCTGTGACCACAATTCCCGTGGGAATATGAGTCAGGCGGACGGCTGTTGCCACCTTATTTACATTCTGCCCGCCATGCCCCCCGGAGTGAATAAATTGCCAATCAAGATCTTCATCCTTAATCGTTATATCTTTAAGATCAACATCCTCAAGTTCCGGCATCACTTCAACCAGGGCAAATGAAGTCTGCCTAAGTTTGTCGGCATTAAAGGGAGACTGGCGCACAAGTCTGTGAGTTCCGGCTTCGCCTTTAAGATATCCGTATGCGAATCTGCCCGAAACTTTAAAAGTTACGCTTTTAATTCCCGCTTCTTCCCCGGAATTATAATCAAGAACTTCGTAGGTCCAGTCTCTTCTTTCACAAAAGCGCGTATACATTCTATAAAGCATATTTGCCCAGTCCATAGCCTCAGTTCCACCTTGGCCCGCATGGATTGAGACTAAAGCATTTTTGGCGTCATGTTCTCCGGATAAAAATGCCAATAGTTCGAGCTTTTTCAGAGTTTCTTCGGCCTTTTTTATTTCAGACTCATCCTGAACATGCTTCAGAATCTCCAGCGTTCCGGAAAGTTCATCAATTTCCTGAATTTCCTTTTTGAGGTTTGCGAGCTCTTGAGTCGCAGATCTGGCTTTTTCCTGATTGTTCCAGAGATTGGGACTCGCAACCTCCGTTTCCAAAATCGCGATTCTTTTCTTTTTTTCTGGTAAATTAAGCGCCTCTTTGAGTTTTGTAAGCCGGCCAGTTAGATCATCCACTCCTGAAGTATATCAAAATTACGGCTGACAGATCAGGTTTTTGGCTTTCTTCGCCTCAGTTGGACTCAAACTTTGAAATGTTTCTATCGCTTCCTGGACAGAAGTTATTTCCTTTGCATTAGATGAAGGAATCTCACTATTAACCCCCAAAACTTGGATTAGCTGACTTCTCCCTGAATCAAGCGCCGTCTGAATTGGTTCGGGAGCATTTTTCCAACCCAAAGCTTCTGTTAACGCGGTTCGCCCCCCAATAAGTAAAAATCCCTCAAGAATCAGGGCAAGGAGAAATCCAAAAAAAATTCCGAATAGGGCGCCTTTAAAAGACCATTCCATAAAATGCCTTCTAACGCGCGCAAGAGTCAAAACCAAAATAAAAAGAAGAATAATTATTAGACCAAATCTAATCACATTTGGGGAAAAGTTTATGTGTAAAAGATTTAAATTTAAATTATCAGTGAAAAACTTGGCAGTCTCTTTCATGCACTAACATTTTAGCATAAAGGACTATTAAGTGGCTGAGGGTGTGATTGGAGTTGGCGAAGGTGATGCTTTAGGCGTACCTGTTGCAGCAGGAGTTGATGATGGCTTTGCTGTTGAGCCTTTTCGAAGTCCCGTTACAACAACTACATTAAATGGTCCCGAAGAGGATGTGCTGATCGTGACATTTTGATACAAAGAATTTAATTTCTGGGTCAACTCAGAAACAATAGCCGAATCCAGAGTTTTGGAAAACGTAACTTGAGTCGTTGTTGAATTCTGATCGCCTGCATTCCCGACTTTTACATCTGTATAGCCAAGATTTTTAAGCTGAGTTTGCAAATACGCGGCTTCTCCCGATATTCCGGTTCCGTTTTGAACTTGAATAGCGATTTTGGCCTTGTCAGCCGCTGTTGGTGTGGCAGTGGGAGTTGATGTGGTAGAACTCGTTCCATCTTGGGAAGGCGAAGTTAAATTGTCAAAAGGGGTGGGCTCGCTTAGCGCATCACTTTCCTTACTCGCGCTTTTATAAATTACAAATCCCAAAATTCCGACTAAGATTAATATCCCTATAATTAAAAGTGTTTTACCGCCTCCGGATTTTTTTGGAGCTCCTACTGTTGGGAATGAAACACCGCTTTGAGATCCCTGCTGGAAAGAACTTCCTTGTGTTTCCTGCACCCCTTGCTTTTCCTGATTTTGATCTTCGTTCATGCGAGTGCCGCAGTATAAACTTATAGTTTACTTTTTGTCAAGAGCTTCATGAAGTTTCTCCATTAATATCGAATAAAATCTAAGATTGTGAATGGTGGCGAGCCTGCCGGCGGTAAAATCTTTTATTCTAAAAAGATGTGCAAGATATGCTTTTGAGTATTTTTTGCAAAGCAAACAATCACAAGCAAGACTTACCGGAGAGTCATCATCCAAAAACTTGCGCTTATTTGCATCCATAAATGAGTAGAAATTTTTTTGTTCAATATTAATTTTGTCAATTGAGTCAAAATTATATACATATAGTCGCCCATGCCGGCCGTCGCGGGTCGGAAGAACGCAGTCGAAAATGTTATATCCCATTTTATTTAACGTAACGATATCCGAAGGTTTTCCTACTCCAAGCCCATAAAGAAAATAATTTTCGGGAGTATTTTCCGAAATAACTTTAGCGCTTTTAAAATTTATCTTTCCGTCAAAAACGAACCAGCCTCCCCAGCCTAAACCGTCAAAACCAATTTTGACAAGTTCGTCTGTGCATAATTTTCTTAAATCCATAAATTCCCCTCCCTGAACAACACCTAAAATATAGGGCCTTTTGTCTTTTGCAAGATTCCGGGCTTTGCAAATACGGTTAAATTCTTCTTTTGATCTTTCAGCCCAATGAATAGTGCGTCTTACAGAATCTTCCGCTTCCTCCCGGTGCGCTTTTGGATCCGTAAAGTCATCCAAAACAACAACCATATCAACTCCCAAGCTCATCTGAAATCTTATGGACTCTTCAGGTGTTAAGACAATCTTTTTGCCGTCATCCTGTCGAAAATGAGCTCCCAGATCATTGACATATCCAAGTTTTGGATTTTGTTTGATCAAACTCCCCACCTGAAATCCTCCGGAGTCGGAAATTATGGCACCGGAAAATCCCATGAATTTGCCGATCCCTCCCATCTTTTTGACTCGGTGAATACCAATCTCCTTATACAGGTGATAAGTGTTAACCAAAATTCCCGGAGTTTTTGTATTTTCAAGATCGGCGGTGTCTATCGATTTAACAACTCCGCGGGTTGCGTCCGGAAAAAATACAGGCAGGGGAAGTGTTCCAAATCTATACTTGAAAGATTTTTGCTTCATACGCCGAAGTATAAATTAGTAAAGTCTCCTTTACTAGACAAAAGCATAAAGTAGCTCTAAATTACAAGGAATGAAAACACAAATAAAAGTTCACCCGGTTCAAGCAAGAATATTGGTTTCGCTACTATTTAAAAAAGAATCCAGATTTAGAGATTTGAATAATACCAAACTAACCAACGATCATTTTAGTTTTCATATCAAAGAGCTTTTAAGGTCCGGCCTCATTATAAAAACCAAAACCGGTGCCTATGCCCTCACAAAACTTGGAAAAGAGTTTGCCAACAGGTTTGATACCGACAATAAAGACATTGAAAGACAGGCAAAACTTGGCGCCTTAATAGTATGTACAAAAACGGATAAAGGAAAGAGATTATTTCTAATTCAACAAAGATTAAAACAACCCTATTACGGATTTTATGGATTTATAACCGGAAAAATCCGATGGGGCGAAACCATTTTTGAAACTGCAAAAAGAGAATTATCTGAGGAAACCGGTTTAGTCGGAAAGTTCAATCTCTCGGGGATAAAGCATAAAACGGATTATACAAAGAGTGGTAAATTATTGGAGGATAAATTTTTCTTCGTTTTTAAGGTTGAAAAAACAAAAGGTAAACTAATCGAAAAGTTTGAAGGCGGAAGGAATCAGTGGTTACCGAAAAAAGAGATATTGAAGCTGCCTAATTTGTTTAATGATATAGCCATGTCCCTAAAAATGATAGATAATTCAAGTATTGAATTCTCTGAAGCTAAATATAAAGTAAGAGGGTATTAGTTCTTCGCGTACTCACCATAAAATTCGCCTCTTGCGATTATATGCCCACTCATTGCCTTATCCAAATCGGCTCT
>Ga0210377_10004356_pt1 | contig 11942 bp, 12 predicted proteins | sample PLM4_65_b1redo_FD_155480 | JGI IMG/M metagenome (GOLD analysis project Ga0210377, IMG submission 155480) | Groundwater sediment microbial communities from an aquifer in East River, Colorado, USA - PLM4_65_b1 redo | ecosystem: Environmental > Terrestrial > Soil > Riparian zone | place: USA: East... | reverse complement strand
CGGAAAGCATCGGAATGTATCACCGAGCACCGAAAGGAGATCGTGGACAAGGTCAGCTACTGGACAGGCGTGCGACGATCATTGGTCAAGTCGCTCGTCGAAGCCATTGCGCGGAAGGTCGATGAGCTCGGTCTTGTTATCGACCGCAAATATGAAGGAGAGCAGATCGTCGAGCTGACGGTCTACACGACCACCCTGGCGATGAGTTTTTTCACATCGCGGCGGATGCCGAGGAAAAAGGGAGGGGGGGCATGAAGGTCGGCGTACTTTACGAGTACCGCGAGGATACCGAGGAGTATCCCGGCGAGAATCAGGACATCGATTCGGGCAAACGGCGCAAACGGCCGAAGCTCGATCGCGAGCAGATCTACGAAGCGCTGGAGAAGGCCGGATACGAGGCGTCGTACATCCAGCTCGATGGCCGCGACGGCTCGCTGTTCGCCGTCGCCAGGAACGATGCGGACCTCGTCTTCAATCTCGTCGATTCGTACGGCGGCGACGACTCGAAGGATCTGCACATCCCGGCGTTCCTCGAGCTGATCGGCGTGAAGTACACCGGCTCCGGGCCGCACGGCCTGCTGCTCGCGCAGGACAAGTCGCTGGCGAAGAAGATCATCAACTTCCACGGCATTCAGACGCCGTTCTCGATGGTCGTACACAAGGGCCGCGTCGACTACGCCCACGACATCAAGTTTCCGCTGATCGTGAAGCCGGTGTCGGAGGATGGATCGATCGGCATCGATCAGAAGTCGGTCGTGGAGTCGATCAAGGAGCTGATGGAGCGGATCCACGATCTGCAGGAGCAGTTCGAGGGCGTGCCGGTGCTCGTCGAGGAGTACATCGAGGGCCGCGAGATCTACGCCGCCATCCTCGGCAACGACCCGGCGGAGGCGCTGCCGCTCGTGGAGCTCGACCTGTCGAAGCTGCCCGCCGATGCACCGCGCATCGCCGGACGCGAGGTGAAGTTCGATCGCGACAGCGAGGCGTATCGCGTCACGAAGTCCGCGCTCGCGGAAGATCTCGACGAAGAGACGACGAAGAACCTGCAGGAAGCGGCGAAGACGACTTACCGCGCACTCAAGCTGCGCGACTACGGCCGCATCGACATGCGCCTGGCGAAGGACGGCACGATCTACGTGATCGAAGCGAATCCGAATCCGTGGCTGACCAAAGGCGCCGAGTTCGCGATGGCCGCGCGCGGCAGCGAGCGCACGTACACGGAGATGATCAAAGCGATCGTCGAGGCGGCGCTGGCAAGATACGAGGGTTGACGCCGATCGATGGAACGCCGGCGTCCCGCCGGCTGGTCCGCCGCCGTCTTGGCGGCGATGGCGACGGGCGGAAGCCCGTCGCCATGAACTGACTAGTGGATCGGCCGTCCCGCCGGCCCGACATCCGGCAGATCCGGGCCCGTGTGGAGGCTTCGGATGTAATGCACGAGCTGCCACGCCTCTTCCGGCTTGATGGAATCGACGTAAGACGGCATCGGCGTGCCGTTCAACCCTGTCATGAAGACGCGGTAGATGTCGGCCGGACTGCCACCGCATTTGAAATGTCCCGCCGTGAGATCGGCCGCAGCGATCGGATCGCCCCAGTCATCCCGCAGATCGTGCGATGACGGTCCGTCGCCGCGACCCGTGTCGCCATGGCACTTCGCGCATTCCAGCTTGTCGAACAATGCCTTGCCCGCCGCGATCGAGTCTCCGGTCGCTGCGGGCTCCGGCGGAATCGCGATCGGCGCGGGGATTTCCTCGGCTCTCCAGCGGGGAGAGAACGTCTGGATGTAAGCGATGACGTCATGGCGGCTGCGCTCGCCGATGGCGTACCAGGTCGGCATGTGCGTGCCGTAGACGCCATCCGTGATCGTCTTGTCGAGATCGAGCACGGTGGGGAGTGCGCCGGAGGGAGTCGATCTCCACTTGAACATTCCCTGCCGGAAGTCGCGCGGTCTCGGGAAAATCCAGTCGCCCCCTTCGCCGCGGCCGTCGCCGTCCTCTCCGTGACAGGAGAGGCAGTAGCGCTCGTAGACCACTTTCCCTCGCGTAGCGTCGGCTGCAGGTGCAGGTGCTGCAGAGCTGGCGCCGCGAGTCCAGCTCGTTGCCATCAGGACGAAAAATGCGGTGGCGATCAATCGGTGGCTGAGGTTCTTCATCATTTCCTCCTCAGAACGCGAAGTCGACGCCGAAGAAGAGCGTGCTTGCGGTGACGGTTGGCTCGCCGGCAGCGGCGCCTTTGGTTCGCAACGACGAGTACTCGCCGTGCAGCGCGTACTCCGCCCGAGTCGTGAAGCTGAGCGTGTGCCGCACTCCGATGGTGAACTGCGTCTGATCGTTCGCGCTTCGCGGGGCATCCTCGAACGCCTGCGTCCGGTTGCGCACCATGTCGTAGCGGAAGAATGCGGTCGTCCGCAGCTGCGGTGTGTACAAGACCTCGAGGTAACCTCCGTCGAAGGTCCCATCGCGGGTGGCGTCGGGAATCAGATCGCGACTGTCGGACCCGCGTGCCGCGACGAGAATGGCGTGCAGCGGCGTGGCGTTCGGGCCGAACCACAGATGCCCTTCCACACCGTACCGGCGCGAATGCTTGAGATCCGTTCCCGTTCCTTCGATCGGCTCGCCGTCCAGCGTCGCGAAGCTCGTCGGCCATGTCGTGTCGGCGCCGAAGACGCCGAGTTTCGCGGCAGAAATCGCGAGGCTGTCGAGAGCCCATTCGTGCGTCGCGTGGAAGTACACACCGGGTGTACTGAAGGCACCTTTCGATCCCGGCGACCCGTCGACGTTGAATAGCGACACCGCGACGCGGTTTCTGCTTCCGCGGTCGTGGCCAACCCACTCCACGCCATCCTGGTTGGCACCCATGTCGTAGCCCGATTCCGATCCAAGCGGGTGATAACCGTAGATGAGGAACCCACCGCTGCCCTGGTCGATGGGCCGGTGCGCCGATCGCGGCAGGTCGACTTCGTGATGGCCGAGCTTCAGGTTCAGCCACGACGAGCTCCGCAGGTTGTCGAATCGAACCCACGCCGATTCGATTTCCCATTCGCCGGAATCGAACGCCGGGACAAAGAGGAACGACGCGTTGCGCCCGAGCGTGCCGGCACTCAACACGTCGAACGCGCCAACGCTGAAGCCTGCGCCGGTGCTGATCGTCTTGAGACCGTCATCGGTGGGCTGATTCGTGGTGCGCGTGTACGCGTAGCTCGGGACGAGCCGAAATGCGACCGGCCAGTAGCCGGGCGGCGTCGTCGTGGGATTGTCTCTGCCGAGCAGCAGTTGATAGCCGTTGTCGCGGAACGCCCTGCCGAAATCGTTGAGCACCGGCCACGCTTCATGACATGCCGTGCAGCGAAGCTGGTACTTACGAGCAAAGGCCGGAATCGCGAACGACGAAGCGGGGAAGAACACCAGCAACAGTAGAACTATGGGCCAGAGACGACGGGGACGACCAGATTCGCTCATCGGTTCTCTCTCCTTCCATGGTGGGCAATAGACAGCGTCCATTGAGGGAGCCTAAAGAGACGCGGAACCCCTGTTCCGCGCCCCGACTTGGAGCATCGGAATTCCCGGATCAATACGTAAAGACGAGCTCCTTCTTGTCGCTGGCACCTACCGTGACCTTCTGCGTCTTCGCACCGTACTTCTCCTGCCACGATTCCACCGTGTACGTGCCGGCGGGGAGGTTGTCGATCTCCACCACGCCCTTGTCGTTCGAGACGCCGAAGAAGGGATGGTTGAAGACCGCGATATATCCCGACATCCATCGGTGCACGTCGCACTTCACATGGAACGGCGCTTCCGCCTTGGCCAGAACTCTGGTCTGCGTCATGCCTTTCGTCGGCATTCCGAGATTGAAAGGCGTATTGACCTTGGGAAGAGGATGAATGTTGTGAAGAGTGGCGTCGCTGTTTCGGATCATCAACGGCTGTCCGGCCATGATCCCTATGGCATGCGGCGTGTACCGGCAGCCGATCTGGTCGAGGATGACCGGATTCTTCGGCGTGGGGTAAGTGCCGGTCACGCCTTCGCTGACGTAAACGAACGTGTCGGCGAGCGTCCCGCCCGGGTTGACGACGACCTCTTCGCTCGTCAGCTTGTCGGTCTTGTGCATCGTCGTGCAGTACGGGTCCGCATTCGTATTGATCATCTTCGCCGCCGGCGGCGGGCTCTTGAGCTCGACCCGCGCGATCAGTGTTGCCGCGCGCGCGGAGCTCACCACTGACAACACCATTGCAAATGCCATTACGAAAACAATCGCCAATCGGCGTGTGGCCATGGGCATGTGCTCCTCTCGTTGTTGATTTGATCGGAGCGTAATACTCCTCATGACGACCGTCAACACCGAAATGAACGTCACCAGGATGCCAAGCGGATGCACGGAAGATCAAACGCGAGGCCTCACCGACACCGTTGACCGCGCAATTCAACAGCGATACTCTGCGATCACGCCTTCATGAGTGTTTTGCAAGTCCGGACGAGGATTATTGCCGGGGGCCACCGCCATTTCGGGGGGCCGCCCGGCGGATCTCGACCAGTTCTGTCGATCAAGCGGGCTGAACAACTCCAGAATACGTGGATATCCAAATAACCCGAGCGAGGTGAGCAATGACCGAACAGCCGCAGAATCGGGATCTGCCGCAGGGCGCCCAGGCCGACGCCGCACGAGCCGGTCTCCTGCGCGATGAGGGGGGACACCACCTGCCGTGGATTCGCCGGTACGTGTTCTCGACAGATCACAAGTGGATCGGCATTCAGTACGGCTTCACCGCGCTCCTGTTCCTGTTGCTCGGCTTCAGCCTGATGCTGATGATGCGGCTGCAACTCGGCTGGCCGGGACGCGCGTTCGCATTGCTGAAGATGGTGCTGGGCGAAGGGCGTGCGCCCGGCGGAGTGCTTCTTCCGGAGACCTACAATCAGCTCGGCGCGATGCACGGCACGATCATGGTATTCCTCGGCATCGTCCCGCTCGCCGTCGGCGCGTTCGGCAACTACCTCGTGCCGCTCCAGATCGGCGCGCCTGACATGGCTTTCCCGAAGCTGAACATGGCGAGCTACTGGTTCTACTTCGCCGGCGGCATGATCATGCTGGCGAGCTTTGCCGCTCCGGGCGGCGCCGCGGCCTCCGGCTGGACCTCTTATGCGCCGCTCTCGGTCATTGCCACGCAGGGACAGACATGGTGGCTGGTCGGGATGCTCTTCCTCATCACCTCGTCGCTGCTCGGGTCGATCAACTTCCTCGTGACCATCATCCAGTTGCGCGCGCCGGGCATGAACTTCATGCGCATGCCCTTCTTCGTGTGGGCACAGTTCGTCACGTCGTTTCTGCTTCTGCTCGCGTTTCCGCCGCTCGAGGCGGGGGCGATCATGCAGTTCATGGATCGCGTGTGGCATACGAGCTTCTTCATCCCGGGCCCGCTCGTGATCACAGGAGAGGTCGTGAATTTCGGCGGCGGCGGCAATGCGCTCCTGTGGCAGCACCTGTTCTGGTTCCTGGGGCATCCCGAGGTGTATGTGTTGATTCTTCCGGCGATGGGAATCGTCTCGGAAGTGATCGCCAACAATACGCGCAAGCCTCTGTGGGGCTATCGCTGGCTCGTCGGCTCCGCCGTGTTCCTCGGCTTCATGTCGTTCGTGGTGTGGGCGCACCACATGTTCCTGACCGGCATGGGGACGATGATCAGCAGCTTCTTCCAGACCACGACGATGATCATCTCCATTCCGTCGGTGATCATTCTCACGGTGCTGTTCGTGTCGTTGTGGGGCGGATCGATCCGCTTCACCACACCGATGCTTTTCGCGCTCGCGTTCCTGCCGATGTTCGGTCTTGGCGGATTGACGGGTCTGCCGCTCGGTCTCGCCACGGCGGATCTTCATCTACACGATACGTATTATGTGATCGGACATTTCCATTACATCGTCGCGCCGGGAACGATCTTCGCGCTGTTCGCAGGCATCTATTACTGGTTCCCGAAGATCACCGGTCGCAAGCTCAACGACGTTCTCGGCAGGATTCATTTTTTCGGATCGTTCATCTTCATCAACGGAATCTTCTTCCCGATGTTCATCCAGGGTCTCGCCGGTGTGTCCCGGCGGCTCTATGACGGCGGCATTCAGTACGCGCATGCAAAGGTTGTCGCGGAGCGCACGAATCCATTCATGTCGATCTCGGCGTGGTGCCTGCTCGCCGTGCAACTGCCGTTCATCATCAATTTCTTCTGGAACGCGATCGCGGCCGCCCGTGGCCGCAAGAACGTCGGAGACAATCCCTGGGACGCGACGACGCTGGAATGGGCGGCCACGACGTCCCCGCCGCTGGCTCACGGAAACTTCACCGTGATTCCGGTGGTGCAGCGCGGCCCGTACGAATACAGCTCGCCGGAGTGCACGGACACCGACTTCCTGCCGCAGCACGCGAATACGGCCGGCAATCCACCGGCCGGCGGCGGCATGCTGCCGACGCACGCCGTCGCACGGAGTGAGTCGTAGGATGCCAGACACTCACACCGCGCACGCACTCGAACTGGAGATCCCGTATACCGTCGGGCATCGGGCCGATACGGGGCTGTACAACGGAAAACTGGGCATCTGGCTCTTCCTCGCCTCGGAGGTGATGCTCTTCGGCGCGCTCTTCTCGTCGCTGATCCTGCTGCGCACCAGCGCGCCGTTGTGGCCGCGCGGCTGGGAAGAGCTGAACGTGCCTCTGGCAACGGTCAACACGATGGTGCTGATCATCTCCAGCGTCACCGTCGTTCTGGCCTGGGCCAACCTCCGGCTCGGCAACTTCGCACGCGGACGCCTTTTCATCGCCGCAACGCTCGTCTGCGGTCTCGCGTTCATGGTCATCAAAGGCTTCGAGTACGCGCACAAATTCGAGCTGCACCACTATCCCTCCACGAACAATTTCTTCGCCACGTATTTTCTGCTGACCGGGCTGCACGGTCTGCACGTCGTCGGAGGGATGGTCGTTTTCCTGTACTTCCTGACGTTCGGATCGCGCATGTGGCACAGGGACCGCGACCGATTCACGAATCGCATCGAGATCGTCGGGCTGTACTGGCACTTCGTCGATCTCGTCTGGATCTTTCTGTTCCCGACGCTTTATCTGCTGTAGGAGATCGCACGTGGCAGAACAGATTGCAGTCCAGGCACATCACTCACCGGAAGAGATCCAGAAGGAGATACGCGTCTACATCGCTGTCTTCTGCGGCCTGGCGGTGTTGACCGGGGCAACCGTCGGCGCGTGCTACGGCCTGAAGCTGCCCGTGCACTACGCGGTCATGGTGGCGGTGACGATCGCGATCATGAAAGGGTTTCTCGTGGCGGGCTTCTTCATGCACCTCCTGTCCGAAAAGAAAGTCATTTACGGGATTCTCGCGCTGACGGTCTTCTTCGTTGCCGTCCTGCTGTGGGGACCACTGGAGCACTTCCTGAACCGCATGGGTGGAGGAATACGATGAGAGAGTTTCTGGCGCGGCACATGCCTCCGGTCTATTCCGCTCATGGCGGTGAGGTCGATCGAATCATCGTCGACACGCACGTGCTCATGGTGGTGCTCTTCCTGTTCTGGGGAACGTTCTTTGTCTACGCGCTGTACCGGTTCCGCACCAGACGCAGCCCGAAGGCCGCTTACAGCGGAATGCGGTCGCGGTGGCCGCTGTACTCGATCGCCGTCGTCGCCGTCATCGAGCTCGTAGACCTGTTTGGACTCTCGATACCGGCATGGTCGCACTGGGCCAGCCCGCTGGCGGCGATGCAGAAGCCGCTCGAGCTGCGGATCGTCGGCGAGCAGTTCGCGTGGAACGTTCACTATGCCGGACCGGACGGCATTTTCGGCAGAGCCAGCCTCAAGTTCGTCAACAACGACAATCCGCTCGGCCTCGATCCTGCCGATCCGAACGCCAAAGACGACATCGTCTCCCTCAATGAACTGCACCTCGAAGTAAACCGCCCGGTGCTCGTTCACATCACATCCAAGGACGTGATCCACAGCTTCAAACTCCCGGTCATGCGCGCGGAGCAGGACGCAATTCCCGGAATGGACGTGGCGATTCACTTCACGCCGGTGCGAACCAACAACGGCGAAGAGTGGGAGATCGCCTGCGCGCAGCTCTGCGGACTCGGACACTACCGCATGCGCGGCATGCTGTTCGTCGACACGGCAAACGATCTGCAGACGTGGCTCGCCTCGCAGGAGACGGCGCTGTCGGCGCTGGAGCAGCAGTAAGCCGACGAGACCGCACGAACTCAAGTGGGGCGCCGGCGCACGGCGTGCCACCAGAGCAAAGCTCCAGCCTCCGATATGCGAGGGAGCTTCGAGCCGCCGCCGCGCGGAAGAAATGGGCCGATGTGGCGCGCCGCAGTCCGGAACAGATGCCGCTCGTCAATGCGCGGTCGCTACGGACAGGGAGCGCCCTGCCGGGTCCGCGCAGCAGACGCCGATCGCATTCTCAGCGTCACGGTGGCCCGGCACGGCGTGCCATCGGGCAGAAACAGCGTGTATCGCACGTTCAGCGACTCCACCACGCCTGCGAACGACGGCAGGGAGGATGCGCCCCAGATGACTTTCACCATCGGCGGACGCTTCAGGTCCTGATCGACCAGCGTAAGGTTCTCCAGCGCCCGAACGTACTTGTCGTAGACGTTCTCTTTCGTCTCGAACGTATCGAACGCCAGCTCGCACGAAAGGCTCTTCGAATCGGGCGAAGTGAACTCGAGAACCGGATCCTCGCTCGAGCTGTCCTTCGCCTTCTGCCACGGCACGCTCTTGTCGATCGTGAATTCCGCCGGATTCAGAAGAACCTCAGCGGGAGTTCCTTCCACCCGGGAGATCCGCACGATGGCCGTCGATTTCTTGTCGGCCATGGCAGTGCCGGCAACGATGACGATGAGGAAGACAAAGGTCACCCCGAGCCGCTTGTTCATCGGTTGCTCCTTGGTTATGGGTTGTGCGGGAAACTGTACTACACGCCGAACATCTTGCGCAGCTCGCGGCCGCTCATCCCGGTGTTGTAGGGCTTCGTGTCGGGCTCGAACTCGCGGCCGCGCGCGAGCGCGCCGAGCGGCACGGGATCGAACCCGGCATCGCGCACGAGGCGCGCCGCCGTTTCGACGGCGTCCGCGTCGTCGCCGGCCAGCGGGATGCCGACCTGATCGCCCTTGCGATGCGCTTCGCTCTCCAGCGTCTTGTAGAAGACGCTGTTGAACGCTTTCACCCATCGCGCACCGGGAAACATCGCCGCGGCCCACGGCGCGGAGCCGCCGGGATGGCGCTTCGCTTCGTGACCCGCCTCGCCGTCGCGCTGCGGATACGAGTTGCCCGTGTCGAGGACGACCTTGCCTTTCAGCAACGGCGCGACGCCGCGCGCGAGCTCCGCGATGGCGGCGAGCGGCACGGTGATCATGACGACCTCGCCGAACTTCGCCGCATCCGCGGGCGTTCCTGCGGACGCGCGCGCGCCTATCTTCGACACGAGCCCCTTCAACTCCTCGGGATGACGCGACGCGAACCGCACCTCATGTCCCGCATCGGCCCAGAGCTTGCCCACCGTCGACCCGATGTTGCCGGCTCCGATGATTCCGATTCGCATTGGCGGAGAGTCTATGCCTTCGTTGCTGATCAACTGCCGGCCCCGGTGTCGCCGGCTTACGCCGGCTCGCGCTCGGGCCCGATCGTCGGCAACCCCGGGCTTACGCCCGGGGCTACATCCACTTCACCCGGCATCGTGGCGTATAACCCCGGGCTTACGCCCGGGGCTACATCCACTTCACCGGCATCGTGTGGCGCGGCGGCGCCACCAGCTCGTTACTTCACGTGGATGTTGTTGATCACGCGCGTGACGCCGTTCACGCTCTTCGCCGCGTCGACGATCTTGCTGATGTCGGACTGGTTGTCGGCGTGGCCGGTCAGCGTGACCACCGCGTGATTGTCGACCTGGACTTCCAGAGCGAACGTCTTCGAGGGCACCGCCTCCGCGATCTTGCCGCGGACGTCGGCTTCCATCGCCTTCGCGTCGACCTGCGACGGCAGGACCTTGTTCATCGACCCGCACGCCAGGGCGAACAGCACGAGGAAAACTGCAAGTACAGTGAGTCTGCGATTCATCGGTTCCCTCCCGGGTGCTGAGGGAGCAACGGCCGTGCCTGTGAGGCGCGGACAACATCCCTGGCTGACTCATCAGTTGACGGACGAAGCACTGCGTCACGACCTTTACCTCGTCCACCGCCAGGCGCAGCACATGAACATCGGTTTGCTCTTCAGATCGCCTACTTCTTCTTTCTTGTCGCTTCTTCGATCATGGCGCGGATCTCGGGCTTGTCTTTCGCCAGCTCGAGAAGGTCTTTCCTGTCGCGCTGTACGTCGGCGCCGGCATCGATCAGCGTCTTCACGACGTCCTTGTACCCGCGCAGCACGGCGACGGAGAGGGCGGTGCCGCCGTACGGATTGCGATGATTGACCTTCGCGCCGGCAGCGAGAAGCATCTTCACTACATCGTCGTGTCCCTGCTCCGCCGCCTCGGCCAGCGCGTCGACTTTGTAGATGTTCGCAATGTTCACGTCCGCGTGTGCTGCGATGAGCAGCTTCATGATCTCCGGCTTCTCGGTGGCAAGCATGACGAGCGGGCCGCCGGATTCGTCGCGCTTGTCGACGTTCGCGCCGGCGTCGATGAGCAGCTTCACCATGGCCGGGTTGCCGCGCTCGACCGCCTCGGTGAGCGCGTTCTCCGCCTCGACCGGCATGCCGGCTTCGAGAAACAGCTTCACCGCGTCGACGTCATCTCGAAGGATGAGATCGCGGAATTTCGATTCGTTGTATTCGATGCCGAGCTGCTTGAGCCGCCACATCGCGTGATCGGCCTGTGATGCATCCGCAGGAAGAGGATCGATGCTCTCCTTCAGATGGATGACAGACGCCTCGAACGTCACGTCGTACGTGAACGAGTTGCCCGGATCGTCGAGGACGAGGCGTCCGGCGAGCCTCGGCGCCTTCACGCTCTTCGGCTGGAACCGGCTCAGCTCGCGCACCGACAATCCGGCCGGCAGATCCGGATGAAAGAAGAAGACTTCCTCCGCCTTGCGTTTCTCATCGAGCTGCACGGCGATCGCGGCCGCGTCCTCGATCTTCGCCGTGTTCGCGAGCGCGTCGTCGTCGAGCGGCCGATCGGAGACGATGACCTTCAGCAGCGTGTTCTGCTCCACGACATACGCGAAGCGAAGCGGTGTGGCCTTTCCGCTGACGACCATCGAGCCGGTCGCTTTGCCCTTGTCCGCCGCGGCAACAGGAAGGGCGAGCAGAATCGCCAGAAGCGCAGCCCGTCTCATTTCTTCGCTCCCGCGGCTTTCAGGATCTTCACGATGTCGTCCTGATCGCCGTTCATCGCGGCCTTGAGCGGCGTCGTGCCGTCTTTCGTCTTCGTATTGACGTCAGCCTCGAGATCGATGAGCGCCTGCACGGCCTCGGGATGGGCGCCGTAGATCGCGGAGAGGAGCGCCGTCTGCTCTCCCGCCTTCGCACCGCGGTTCACATTCGCGCCGCGCTTCACCAGGAAGCGGATCATGTCGAGGTTCCCCGAGCTCGCCGCGAACTGCAGCGGCGTCAGACCCGATGCGCCGTCTTCGACTTTCGCACCCGCATCGAGCAGCAGACCGGCGATCTCCTGATGTCCGCCGGCAACCGCAGACGTGAATGCGTTGAAATCAAACTTGTTCTTCGGCGTGACATCCGCACCCGCCTCGAGAAGCATCGTCACGATGTCCGTATGCTCGCGCGTCACGGCATTCATCAGCGCCGTTTCGCCGGTGTCGGTTGCCTTCGCGTTGACCTTCGCGCCGGCCGCGAGCAGCGTGGCGACGATCTCCTCGTCGCCGTCCCACGCCGCCTTGATCAGCGGCGTGATCTTGTGCTCGCCGTAGTCGATCGTCGTCTCGGTGGAGTTGCCTGCAGCCAGC
>Ga0210377_10004355_pt1 | contig 11946 bp, 11 predicted proteins | sample PLM4_65_b1redo_FD_155480 | JGI IMG/M metagenome (GOLD analysis project Ga0210377, IMG submission 155480) | Groundwater sediment microbial communities from an aquifer in East River, Colorado, USA - PLM4_65_b1 redo | ecosystem: Environmental > Terrestrial > Soil > Riparian zone | place: USA: East... | reverse complement strand
GCGAGCTTCGCCGAGGTCGACAGCGCCGACATCGTGCTCGTGCCCGGCGGACCCGACATGCGCGGCATCGCGAGCGACGCGTCGCTGATCGCCTGGCTGCGCAAGGTGCACCCGACGTCGCAGTGGACGACGTCCGTCTGCACGGGCTCGCTCGCGCTCGCCGGCGCGGGCATTCTCGACGGCGTGGAAGCCGTCACGCACTGGGCCGCGATGGCTGCGCTCGCGCAGCTCGGCGCAAAGCCCGTGAAGGAGCGCGTCGTCATGCGCGGCAAGATCGTCACCGCAGCGGGCGTCTCTGCCGGCATCGACATGGCGCTCACGCTTGCAGCGAAGATCGCCGGCGAGGGCTTCGCGCGCGCGATGCAGCTTGCGATCGAGTACGACCCGCAGCCGCCCTTCGACTCCGGCAACGCGCAGACGGCCTCGCCCGAGCTGGTTGCGCGGGTGCTCGAGTTGATGACAGCGGGTGAAGCGGCGGCGCCGCGCGCTTGAAGCGCCTGCTGCGTGCGGCGCTGGCGCTCGTCGGCCTGCTGGTCGTGCTCGCCTTCGCGCTCTACGCAGTTCTGCGTTCCCCAGCCGCGCTCGCGCTGCCCGAGCGCGGAGCGGTCCTGAACGACGTGACCGTGATCGCGCCGGGCGTCGGCCGCGCCGAGCATCGCCGGCTGGTCGTCGAGGGAAACGCGATCGCGTCGGTCGACGAGGCGAATACCGCGGAGGCCGGCGCCTTCGCCGGCATGTACGTGCTGCCGGGTCTCGCCGACATGCACGTGCACTTCCCGCCGGCGGCCTTGCCCGGACAGACGGAGCTCTTCGCGTTCCTGTTCCTGTATCACGGCGTCCTGGCCGTGCGCGACGCCGGCGACGTCGATGGCAGCGCCAGCGATCCCGCGCGCAGCGGTATCGTCGAGGGCCGCTTCCCCGGGCCGCGGGTCAAGTCATGCGGCCCGTTCGTCGACGGCGCTCCACCGCTCTGGAAGAACTCCATCGTCGCGCGCAACCCCGAAGAGGGACGCCAGGCAGCGGAGACCGTGGCGGCCCGCGGCTACGAGTGCGTGAAGGCGTACAACCGACTCGACGCCGAGACACTCGCCGCCGTTCGCGACGCGGCGCACGCCCACGGCTTGACGCTGATCGGCCACGTGCCGCGCCGCGTGCCCTACGAGACGGCGCGGCTCGACGACGCCCAGCACCTGATCGGCATCCCGCCGCAGGTCGCCGCGGAGGACACGCCCTTTCCGCTCGTCCTGGCCGAGTGGGAGAGTCTCGACGCCGCGCGACTCGAAAGCGTGATCGCGGAGAGCAAGCGCTCGTCGATCGCGAACACGCCGACGCTCGTGACGATCGACCGCTTGATCCACAGCCAGGACTACGCGCGCATGCTCGCGGAGCCGGACGCGCAGCTTCTGCCGCGCTTCTACCGCGAGGTGATCTGGAATCCGAAAACCGAAACGAGCGCGGCAGGGCGGATGAAGCCCGAGGACTTCGCGATGGTGCGCCGCGCGTTCGAGATCATGAAACGCACGGTCCGGAAGCTTCACGACGGTGGCGTGGCGATTCACACCGGCAGCGACACGCTGGTCGCATTCGTCGTGCCAGGCGCGAGCCTGCACCGCGAGCTGCGACTGCTCGTGGATGCGGGCTTGCGCCCCGAAGCGGCGCTCGCGCTCTCGACCCGCGACTCGACGCAGTTCCTGGGCGTGCCGCGGCTGGGTGAGCTCGCGCCGGGCGCTCCGGCGGAGCTCTTGATCTTCCGCGACGATCCGACGCGGAGCCTCGACGCGCTCGATTCTCTCGCCGGCGTCGTGCGCGACGGCCGGCTCTATCCGCGCGCCGCGCTCGATGCGCAGCTCGCGCGCTACCGCAGCCACTACGACGGCGCGCTCTACGATGCGATCGTCACGCCGCTCGTTCGCCGCGCGCTGGCGGCGACGCGCGGCGGGGGGCCGAGCGCGGCGTCAGACCCGGAACTGCCCGACGAGTGACTTGAGCTTGGTCGAGAGCTCGGTCAGATCCTGCGAGCGCTTGCGCACGTTTGCGGCCTCGTTCGACGAGTCGACCGACGAGATGCGCACGGACTCGATGTGCGCGGCGACTTCGAGCGCGCCGCGCGACGCCTTGTCGGCGTTCTCGGAGATCTGCGCGATTCCGCGCATCAGGTCGGACGCCTTGGCCGCGACCTCGGCGGCCATGTTCGAGGCCTCGCCGATGTTGCCGGTGACATCGGCGATCATCTTGGTCGAGTCGGAGGTCGCCTCGAAGACCTTCGCCGAGGTGTGCGTCTGGTCCTCGACGGCCTTGGCGATCGCGGAGTTGATCGCGTGCGCGCCCTCCATCAGCTCGATGATCTGACCGATCGCCGCCACCGACTGGCGCGTGAAGCTCTGCATGTCGCTGATCTGCAGCTCGATCTTCTTGGTCGCCGAGGTCGTCTCGCGCGCGAGATCCTTGACCTCGTTGGCGACCACGGCGAAGCCCTTGCCCGCCTCGCCGGCGGACGCGGCTTCGATCGAAGCATTGAGCGAGAGCAGGTTGGTCTGGTCGGCGACCTTCTGGATCAGCGCGACGATCTTGCCGGTCGCCTCGGCGCTCTGGGTCAGCTCGCGCAGAAGCTGCTGAACCGGCGTCGCCTTCTCCGCGCCCTGACGGCTCACGGTCGCGGCCTTCTCGGTGTTGCCGCGAATCGTGGACATCGCATCGGAGATGTCGCGCACGGAGCCCTCGACCTCGACGGCGTTGGACGCGACCGCCTCGGCCGCGAGCGAGACCTGCGCCATGTTCTCGCTCATCTGCTCGGTCGAGTTCGAGACGCTGGCGACGTTCGTCTTCGCCTCCTGCGCCGCCCCCGCGACGGTCTCGATGCTCGACGAGACCTCGTGCGTGCGCGCGGCGACGGCGCTTGCGCCTTCGCGGACGGACTGACTGTTCTCGACCAGCCGATCGGAGATGCTCGTGAGCTCGTCGGAGGCGCTGGCGAGAGTCTGCGCGTTCTCGGCCACGTCGCGGATGATGCTCTGGAGCTTCGCGACGAAGGCATTGAAGTGCGTCGCGAGCTGGCCGACCTCGTCTCTCGATTCGACGTGCAGCCGGAAGGTCAGGTCGCCCTCGCCATCCTCTAGATCCTTCATCGCGGCGGCGACGCGCTCCATCGGCGCCGAGATCGAGCGGCCCAGGAAGTAGCCGAGCACGACCATCAGCGCGAACGTCACCGCGGAGGCGACGATCGACATCACGAAGTTGCGCCAGACCAGTGCCTGGAGGGTGTGCTTCGAGAAGTCGATGCAGAAGAAGCCCTTGAAGGCGGCGCCGCTGTAGACCGGGGCAGTCACGCGCAGGAGACCCTCTGCGTCGAGGTGCTCGATCCGCAGCGCGCGATCCGCGGAAACGGCGTCGGTCGCGCGGTTCCCGTCGTTGAAGCCGTCGAGCCGCGCGCCGGCGTCGTTGTAGACGGTGACGCGATTGATCTCGATCGGAGCGAAAGCGTCCGCCTCGCCCGACGGCTTCGCTTCGCTCGCGGAGCCGAGCGAAGTCGACTCTCCGGAGAGATTTCGCAGCGCCGTCTCGATGATGTCCTCGCCGCCGAAGCCGAGCGCGTCGAAGGCGGGCTCGATGTTCGCCGCGAACAAGCTCGCGATCGTGACGGCCGAGTCGGTCATCAGCCGGTTGCCCATCTTCGACGCCTGTGGCGGGAAGAAGAGCATCATGAAGCCGCTGAAGAGCACGGCGATCAGAGCCATGTAGGCGGCGACGCGCAGCTTGATCGTGAGCCGGACCATTCCCATTCCGCCTATCGGACCGTCTTCGAGATCTTCAGGATCTTGGGGTCCCACTGGATGCCTTCGAATGCCGAGCCCGTGAGATTGAGCAGAACTTTCGGATTGTCGTTCTCGATCCCGATCCCGAGCGTCACGCCCTTGCCGACGAAGCTCGGCACGTTGGTCACCGAGAGCACGCGGTTGTCGCGGGTGTAACGCGTGACGAGCGCCGGATCCGCGCCTTCGCCCACGAAGACGAACGTCGGCTTCTGTGCGGGGGGCAGCGCGTCGTAAGAGACGATGGCCGCGACGGAGACGCTCGAGCCCTTGGCGATCGCGTGGCCTTTGAGCTTCGTGAAGGCGGCGACGGCCTCGGGAGAGCCGATCACGCCGATCTCGAGCTTGCCGCCGGTTTTCCGCTGCAGGTCCTGATCGAGCGCCAGCAGCTTCAGGATGATCACGGAAGCCCGGTCGAGATCGACGTCCTGGGCGCGCGCTGCCAGCGCGACGCCCTGGATCAGCAGGCTCGCGCAAAGCGCGGCGATGCTGCGAGCCGGACGCCGGACCGACATGCAATCCCTCCCAGCGTTCCGGTTCGTGTTTCCGAGCGCGCGCCTTTAGTCGGCAGACGAGTGCGCATCCCGAAGCTCGCCGCCAGATCGCGCCGCACGCGTCAGTGCGCGACGAGCGGGACAGTCACCACTTCTCGGCGGGCGCTCGCGCGGGCTCGTCGGGCGCGGCGTCGATCGCCGCGAGCACGCCCGCCACGTCGCGGACCACTCGGACCAGCGCGGCGTGCTCGGGCGCGAGCAGCCGCGCGTCGATCATGCGCGCGAAGAGCGCGAGCAGAGGCTCCCAGAAGCCGTCGGCGTTGACCAGCACGAGCGGCTTGGCGTGAAACCCGAGCTGGCGCTCGACGAGGATCTCCGAGACCTCTTCCAGCGTTCCAAAGCCGCCGGGAAGCGCGACGAAGGCGTCGCCGCGCCGCGCCAGGCCCGCCTTGCGCGCGCGCATGTCGTCGACCACGTCGAGCGCGTGCAATCCCCGATGCGCGACGCGCGAGAACGAGTCGAGGATCACGCCCTCCACGCGTCCGCCGGCTTCGAGCGCCGCATCCGCGCACGCACCCATCAATCCGACGTTCGAGCCGCCGTAGACGAGCACCCAGCCGCGCGCGGCGATCGAGGCGCCGAGCTCGGCGGCGAGCGCCACGTGATCCGCCTGCGCAAGCCGGCGCGAGCCGGCGTACACGGTGACCGCGAAGCGCCCGTTCTCGCTCATCAGGAACCGCTCACGACGGATCGCTCAAGGCGCCAGCGCCCCCGGCCACAGGTAGTAGAAGCCCGGCGAGAGCTCGCTGCGCCGGATGGGCAGGAGACTTACGTCGGTCACCTGGACGGCGATGTTCGGCGCGCGGCTGTAGATGTTCTCGCGCGTCTGGTTGGCGCGGTGGTAGATGACGACGCGTGACTCGGTCACGCCCGCGCGCTTTTCGAGGTCCGCGACCGCGTCCTCCAAGTAGCCGAGCTGATCGATGAGCCCGGCATCGAGCGCCTGTTTTGCCGAGTAGACGCGGCCATCCGCGAGCGTCGTGACCTTCTCGCGCGTGAGCGCCGGTCGGCCCTTCAAGACCACGTCTTCGAAGCGGGCGAAGAGATCCCCGATCACGCTCTGCAGCTGCGCGCGTTCGTTGGGACGCATGTCGCGCAAGAGCGTGCCGGTGTCCTTGAACGGGCCGCTCGTGAGCGTCTGGTCGGTGACGCCGTACTTCTCCATCAACCCCTCGACGCTGAGTCCGGGCATGACGACGCCGATCGATCCGGTTACCGCGGCCGGGTGCGAGATCACGCGATCGCTCGCCATCGCGACGTAGTAGCCGCCCGAGGTCGCCAGGCCGTTCAGGAACGCCACCACCGGCCGCTTCGTGTCGGCCTTCCAGACTTCGATCTCGTGGTACAGCGTGTCGCTCGCGGAAACCGATCCGCCCGGCGTGTTGATGCGCAGCAGCAGGCCGGCGACCTCCGGGTCGGCCGCGGCGCGATCCAGTGCGTTGCGCGTCTCGGCGACGATCCCGGGCCTTTCCGCGAACGCCAGCCGCCCGCGGCTCTCGTCGTCGGAGATCACGCCGGAGACTTCGATCAGCGCGAACTTCGGCCCCTCGCGCCCGAGCACGACGGTTTCCTCGAGCTCGCCCGGACTGCCGATCGACCCGAGATCGATCGGCGAGTAGAGGATGCAGCCCGAGAGCAGAAGCGCCCCGGCGAACGCCGCGAAACGGTGCATGGTCATTCTGAACACCTCGTCATTCTGAAATCATCGCGCGGGAAGCGCCCAAGGTAACTCCCCGAAAACAAACGCGGGGTGACCTTCCTTCCGGAAGGTCACCCCGAGGTAGAGCGACCGAGAAGTCGCCCTAGGGCTACTTGCTCCGCTTGCCGCGATACTTCGCCCAGCGGCGCTTCGCGGCGAGCGAGATCGCCCGACGACCTTCATCGCTCAGTCTGTTTCCCCGTCCGGGTTTCCGCCCCGCGGAGGCACCCTTGCGGCCCTTCGAGAGCCCAGTCAGATCGCCCATCCGCGCGCGCAGATGATTGAGCTGCTTGACGAGAGACTGCTCTTCCTTCCTCAGCGCCTTCACGGCTGCCTGAATCGACTTCTGCCACGACATACTGATCCCCTTCCCAAACCAGACAAACACGAGTCTTTCGGACTCGGCGGTAGATTAGGAGCCGGCCATCGCAGTGTCGAGGGAGAAACCGGCAGTTCGGTGCATTAATTCCGTCAAATGACGGGTTCGAGCGGCTTTGCTCGCGCCAGCGCGTTGGGTGTAGGATTCGGCCGGCGCCGCAAAGGAGAACAAAGTGAGGCTTGGACTTGTTGTCGGATACTCGGGGCGAGGTGCTGGCCTGCCCATGGACCTGATCAAGGAAGCGGAGAGCCTCGGCTTCGACTCGGTGTGGACTGCGGAGGCTTACGGCTCGGACGCGGTCACGCCACTGGCCTGGATCGGGGCACAAACGACGCGAATCCGTCTCGGCACTGCAATCATGCAAATACCCGCGCGTACTCCTGCCATGGCCGCGATGACCGCGATGACGTTGGACGGACTCTCCGGGGGTCGCTTCATCCTCGGGATCGGACCCTCCGGGCCCCAGGTCGTCGAGGGCTGGCATGGCGTCCGCTACGGCAAGCCGCTGACTCGCACGCGCGAGTACATCCAGATCATCCGCAAGATCCTGCGCCGCGAAGAGGGCGTGGAGTTCCACGGCGAGGAGTACGACCTGCCCTACACCGGTCCGGGTGCGACCGGGCTCGGCAAGCCGTTGAAGAGCATTCTGCACGGCCGCGCCGATCTGCCGATCTACACCGCGGCGATCAGCGCTGCGGGCGTGAAGGTGGCCGCTGAGGTCGCGGACGGCTTCTTCCCGGTCTGGATGTCGCCCGACAAGTGGAGTGTCTTCGCGCCGCACGTCGAGGAGGGCTTCAAGAAGGCCGGCGGCGGCAAGAGCTTGGCGAATTTCGACGTCGCGCCGTTCGTGACCTGCGTGATGGGCGATGACATCGCGAAATGTCGCAACGCGGTGAAGCCGATGCTCGCGCTGTACATCGGCGGCATGGGCGCGCGGAACAAGAATTTCTACAACGACTATGCAAAGCGCCTCGGCTATGAAGAGGCGGCCGTGAAGATCCAGGACCTGTATCTCGACGGAAAGAAGATGGAGGCGATGGCGGCGGTGCCCGACGCGCTGGTCGACGAGGTCGCGCTGCTCGGCCCGCGCGAGCGGATTCGCGACCGGCTCGCGGCCTGGAAGGCATCGCCGGTCGGCACGCTGTGCATCGGCAGCGGACAGCCGGAGGCGCTCCGCACCATCGCCGAGCTGGTCCTCTAGGCGCTCGACGGCACGCGAGGCAGAGCACCCGAGCTGCGATGCAGCTCGCGGGCGGGCTATGTTCGGCATTGACGATGGATGCCCCTCGGGTTCGTGCCGGGACGTGTGAGATGGTGAGGACGGTCTCGGCCGACGGGGGCCTGTCCGTTCGCGCGATCGTGGCCACCGGCCTGGTCGCGGAGGCCGCGAGCCGCCACGCGACGGCGCCGACCGCGAGCGCGGCGCTCGGGCGGGCGCTGATGGGCGGGGTGCTGATCGCCGCTGGCGCGAAAGAGGACGAGACCGTGCAGCTGCAGTTCCGCGGCGACGGGCCGCTCGGGCAGATGACCGTGATCGCCGACCATCTCGGCCGCGTGCGCGGCTACGTCTCCGACCCCTCCGCACACCCGCCAGCGCGCGCCGGCAAGCTCGATGTCGGCGCCGCGGTCGGGAAGGGCATCCTCGCGGTCGTTCGCTATCGCCCGAGCTGGCGCGAGCCCTACACCGGGATCGTACCGATCGTCTCAGGCGAGGTTGCCGAGGATCTCTCGCACTATCTCGCGGAGAGCGAGCAGACCGCCTCCGCGCTCGCGGTTGGCGTTTACGTGGCGAGCGACCTGCGCGTCGAGGCGGCGGGCGGGTATCTCGTGCAAGCGCTGCCGGGCGTCGAGGACGCCGTGCTCACCCGGCTCGAGCGCACCGTGCGCGAGCTGCCCACGCCGACCGAGCTCGTGCGCACGGGACTCTCCGCCGACGCGATCGCCGACCGCTTGCTGGATGGAATCGGCTCACGCGCCCGGCAGCACTCGCGCCCCGAGTTCCACTGCGGCTGCGACGTCGAGAAGATCCGCCGCGCGGTCACGCTGCTCGGCCGCGCCGAGACGCGCGCGATCGCCGAGCAGCGGGAGAGACTCGAGGTGCGCTGCGAGTTCTGTGCGACCGAGTACGTGCTCGAGCCGGACGAGGTCGGGGCGCTGCTTCCCGATGCCTGAGCGCGAGGCGGGCGGCGTGAAGGTCGCGCTCTTCATCCCCTGCTACGTCGATCAGCTCGCGCCCGAGGTCGGGCTCGCGACCGCGACGGTGCTCGAGCGACTCGGCTGCACGGTCTCCTTCGACCCGCGCCAGACCTGCTGCGGCCAACCGTTCATCAGCACGGGTGCGCGCGCCGAGGCCGTCCGGCTCGCGCGCGCGCATGCGGCGAACTTCGCGCACGCCGAGGCGGTCGTCTGCCCGTCCGCGAGCTGTGTCGCGACGGTGCGACGGCGCTATGCGGAGCTGCTGGGCGCGGAACCGGCTGCGGAGCTCGCCGCGCGCACGTTCGAGCTGGCTGAGTTCATCGTTTCGCGCCTGGGCACGTGCGACGTTGGCGCGCACTTTCCGCACCGCGTCGCGCTGCTCGAGAGCTGCCACGGGTTGCGTGAGCTCGGCCTCGGTCAGCCGACCGAGCAGCTCGGCGGGGATCCGTCGCTCCTGGGTGTCACGGAGCGCCTCCTGCGCGGCGTCGCGCGACTCGAGCTCCGGCCGATCGCGCGGCGCGACGAGTGCTGCGGCTTCGGCGGCGCGTTCTCGGTCGGCTTCCCCGAGCTCTCGGCGCGCATCGGCCGCGACAGGCTGCGCGCGCTCGCCGAGAGCGGCGCCGAGTACGTGACCGGAACGGATGCGAGCTGCCTGCTGCACCTGGACGCCCTGCGCCGTCGAGAGGGCTTCGGACCGCGCGCGATCCATCTCGCCGAGATTCTGGCGCGCGGAGCGCCCGGATGACGGCGGCGCTCGATCGCGCCGCGACGGAGCTGCTACCTGCAGGGCCACGGCTCGTGGCGCACGACGCGGCGGTCTTCGCGCTGCGCGAGAAGCGCGACGCCGCCGGCTCTGCCGAGCCGGACTTCGAGCGACTGCGCGAGTATGCGCGCGCGGCGAAGGCCCACACGCTCGATCACCTCGACCTCTACCTCGAGCGCTTCGAGGCCCGTGCGACGGCCGCGGGCGCGATCGTGCACTGGGCCGAGGATGCGCCCGCCCTGAACCGGATCGTGCACGCGCTGCTCGCCGAACGCGGCGCCCGCCAGGTCGTGAAGAGCAAGTCGATGCTGACCGAGGAATGCGGGCTGAACCCGTACTTGGAGAGTCGCGGCATCGAGGTCGTCGACACCGATCTCGGCGAGCGCATCGTCCAGCTCGGCCACGAGCCGCCGTCGCACATCATCATGCCGGCGATCCACCGCACACGCGAGGACATCGGCGCGCTCTTCGCGCGCGAGCTCGACGTGCCGGCCGGCGAGACCGATCCCGCACGGCTCACCGAGGCGGCACGGCGCCACCTGCGCGGCCACTTCCTCGGCGCGGATGCCGCGATCACCGGCGCGAACTTCGCCGTGGCCGAGACCGGCACGCTCGTGGTGGTCACGAACGAGGGCAACGCGGATCTCGGTATGAGCCTGCCGAAGCTCCACATCGCCTGTCTCGGCCTCGAGAAGCTCGTTCCCGGACTCGCCGATCTCGCGGTCTTCCTGCGCCTGCTGGCGCGCAGCGCGACCGGTCAACCCATCTCGGTGTATACGAGCCTGGTCACCGGGCCGCGCCCGGATTCAGAGCTGCACATCGTGCTCGTCGACAACGGCCGCACGCGGCTGCTCGCGGACGAGCACCACAAGCGCGCGCTCGGCTGCATTCGCTGCGGCGCGTGCCTGAACACCTGTCCCGTGTATCGGCGCGCGGGCGGCCACGCCTACGGCTTCGCGATTCCGGGCCCGATCGGCGCGGTGCTCGCGCCCGCGCTCGGTCGCACCGCGGAGCAGCGCAGACTGCCGCTCGCGTCGACGCTGTGCGGGAGCTGCACGGCGGTCTGTCCGGTGAAGATCGACCTGCACGAGCAGCTGATCGCGTGGCGCGCGACGGACGTGCCGCGCGGCGCGCGCGAGCGGTGGCTCGCGCGACTCGCCGCTCGCGTGCTCGCAAGCCCGGCGCTCTACCAGCTCGCGGGTCGCGCCGCGCGCGTGGTCTGGCCCGTGCTCTCGCGGCGCTGGCCCGGCAACCCGGCGGCGGCGTGGCTCGCGGCGCGCGCGTTGCCCGAACATCCCGGCGCGAGCTTTCGCGCGCGCTGGCGCGCGCGAAGACGCGAAGGCGTGCAGTGAGCGCGCGCGAGCAGATCCTCGGGCGGATCCGCGCGGCCGCCGGATACGCGGCGTTCGCGCCGCCCCGGTTCATTCCTGGCGCTCGCCGCACGGACTTCGCCGCATTCGCGCAGATGCTCGTCGCGGCGGGTGGCGAGCCGCATGGCCCCGTCACCGCTGCAGGGCTCGCCGGCCGTGTCGCCGAGCGGTGTCGGGCCTGGAGCGCCGGCGGACGCGTGCTGGCCAGCGACGCCGCGCTCGTCCGGCTCGGCGGTGGGCCGTGGCAGCCCGTGCCGGTCGACGCCGATCCGCATGCGCTCGCCGACGTGTCGGTCGCGATTCTCTGCGGCGCGTTCGGTGTCGCCGAGAACGGCGCGGTCGGTCTCGACGGGCGCGAGGCTTTGCCGCGCGCGCTGCCGGTGCTGTGTGAGCGCCTGATCCTGCTGCTCGACACGAGCCGCCTCGTTTCGGACATGCACGCGGCGCTCGCCGCTCTGCCGCCCGACGCGCTCGCGCACCACCACTTCACCTTCGTCGCCGGGCCGTCGAAGACCGCCGACATCGAAGGCGTGCTCGTCCTCGGCGCCCACGGTCCGCGCGCGCTCGCGGTCTTCGGGATCGAGGGCTAGCTAGTCCACCGCAGGTATACCCACGTTTGGCGCAACGAGAGCGGGCGATGGAAGCTCCTGCTGCGGCATGCGAACGTCGCCTCCGCCGAGTAGGCCCGTCGAGGCTCGCTCCCTGTCCTATGGGTCGCTCGGGAGCAGCGAGCCTGGACTCCGAGTCTGGGAACGCGGGCACGGCGCCTCGGCGCTCATTGCCGCGTCAGGCGCCTATTCGAGCAGCTCACCCGCGCGGCGCTCGAAGTCCGCGAACATCGCCTGCCAGGCGGCGCAGACCGCGGCGCGGTCGCCGAGACGGCCGAGCGCGCGAAGTCCTGGCGTGCGCGCGAGTCGCAGGCGCAGGCGCGGTGTGTGCACTTCGAGCTGCGAGGCGACCCAGCCCAGGCGGTACAGCGCCTCCCAGATGAACGCGCCGTTCGCGGCCGCGGCGATCGCGTCGCGCGGCGCATCGCCGAGCGCCGCGAGGTAGGTGTGCTCGAGTGTCTCCCAGGCGAGCGTGCGCGCGCGGAAGAATCCGACGTCGTCGCGCAGCCCGGGAAAGCGCAGCTGTCGAATCGGCAGATACTGGAAGAGCAGCGTCAGATCGAAGATC
>Ga0210377_10004353_pt1 | contig 11948 bp, 14 predicted proteins | sample PLM4_65_b1redo_FD_155480 | JGI IMG/M metagenome (GOLD analysis project Ga0210377, IMG submission 155480) | Groundwater sediment microbial communities from an aquifer in East River, Colorado, USA - PLM4_65_b1 redo | ecosystem: Environmental > Terrestrial > Soil > Riparian zone | place: USA: East... | reverse complement strand
CGGGCGCCGGGACGGGCGAGGACGTCGCAAAGCCGCATGCGATCGTGGTGGAGCCGGACCGGGAGGACGCGCCGCTCATCATGAACATGATCGTCCTCGCGGTGGCGATGGGCCTCGGCAGCATCCTGAGCACCTGGTTCAAGGACCTCGGATGGACGCTGCCGGCGTACATCGGCGCCATGATGGTCGCCTCGGTGCTCCGCAACATCGACGACAGCACCGGCTGGCTCAGAATCGATCCGGCGGCGATGGACTTCGTGGGCGGTTTCGCGCTCAACATCTTCCTCGTCGTCGCCCTGATGGATCTCAAGCTCTGGCAGCTGGCGGGCCAGGCGCTGCCGCTCTTCGTCATCCTCGCGGCGCAGGTCGTCGTGGTCTCGGTCTTTGCCCTCACCGCGTCGTTCCGCCTCATGGGACGCGACCACGACTCCGCGGTGATGGCGAGCGGGTTCGTCGGCTTCGCGCTCGGCACCACGGCCAACGCAGTCGCCAACATGCGGGCGCTGGTCACCAAGTACGGGCCGGCGCCGCGGGCGTTCCTGGTGGTGCCACTGGTGGGTGCGTTCTTCATCGATTTCGCCAACGCCATCATCATCACCCTCTTCGTGAACTGGATGCGCTGAGGCCCTCGCCCTAGCGCCCGCACGGACCTTGCAGCGGCGCGGGCGCCGTTCAGACCAGCCCCCGGTGAAGAACAGCTCGGCGGTTCGGGGTGCCCTGTGCCGAGCTGGCCCGGGCGCTCGTCAACGAGGACGTCACCGTCACCGTCACCGTCGGCGGGATCCGCGAGCGCCTCACGCCGGATCATGTGCGGGCGCTGCGCTCTCTGCTCGAGCAAGTCGGTTCGTGGCCGCCACCATAGCGGCCACGACCCCCGGTCTGGTATGGCGAGGTGCACACCCTAGCGTTCGAGGGGGGAGGCCGGACTGGAGCCGAAGATGACGAGGATCTGTGCGAGGAGTGTCTCGCCGAGGGAGGCCGCTGGGTCCACCTGCGGCTCTGCATGAGCTGCGGCCACGTGGGCTGCTGCGACAGTTCGCCGGGCCGGCACGCCACGAAGCACTTCCAGACGGCCCAGCACGCTGTCGTCCAGTCCTTCGAGCCGGGCGAGACCTGGGGCTGGTGCTACATCGAGGCCGCGATGCTGGGACCCTTCCCTCCCGCCCGCTGAAGGCTCTCCAGCGTCGCCCGCTCGTGCTCCAGCAGGCGCCGCTTCCGCCAGAGCCCTCCGCCGTACCCGCACAGCGCACCGTCGGCGCGCACCACACGATGACATGGAACCACGATCGCGAGGCGATTGTCCCCGTTAGCCCGGCCCACCGCGCGCTGCGCCCCCGGCCGGCCGATGGCGCGGGCCTGCTCCTCGTAGCTTCTGGTCTCACCGTACGGAATCGCGCGGAGGCGGGCCCACACCGCCGACTGAAACGGCGTGCCGGGAAACACGAGAGGCGTGGTGAACTCGCGGAGCGTCCCGGCGAAGTACGCCTGGAGCTCGGCCTCCACCTGCTCCAGGTGCGGACTCCCACCGGCGACGATCGAGGCTCGGAAGAGCCGCCTGAGCCGCCCGAGCTGTGTGGCGAGCATCGGCCGGTCGGCGAACTCGAGGAGGCACAGCCCCTCGGCCGCGGCGACGGCGACCATGGGGCCGAGAGGCGTGGTGAGCCGCGTGGCCGCCAGCGCCGACGCCCGCTCGCGCGCGGTGCTCGGCGCCGTGCCGAAGAGCCGCTCGAATGCGTCGTGAAAGCCGGTCAGCGAGTCGTAGCCGCTGTCGAAGGCGGCGGACGTCACGGCCTGCCCGCGTTGGAGCCGCGCGAGCGCGCCGCCGAGCCTGAGCGAGCGCTGATATGCCTGGAAGGTGAGCCCGTGATGCCGGAGGAACCACCGCCGCACCCGAGCCGGGTCGAAGCCGAGCCGGCGCAGCTCGGCGTCGCGGACCCGTCCCGTCGGGTGCCCCGCGAGACTCGTCTCCAGGCGGCCGAGCCACTCGGGCGGATCGGCGGCGGGGCGCTGCGGCCGGCAGCGGACGCACGGCCGGTAGCCAGCCGCGAGCGCGTCGGCCAGTCGAGGGAAGAACTCCACGTTGCGCGGTTGCGGCTTCCTGGCTGGGCAGGTCGGGCGGCAGACGATCCCCGTGGTGCGGACCGCGGCCCAGAACACCCCCTCGTAGGCCGCATCGCGCCGCACGAGCGCGGCGTACATCGTGGACTCGTCGGGGAGAAGAGAGCTCGATTGCATGGCGTCAAAGTAGGGTGCGGGCGCCGGCGCTGCCACCGCTTTCTGGACACCGATGTGACGGAGGAGCCCTAGTGCGGATCGTCCTCGCGACCTGCCGGTCGAAGCCGGCGCTCACGTCCAGTGACGCATTGCTGGCCGCGGAGCTCGAGCGCGCCGGCGCTACAGTCGTCGCGGCGCCGTGGGACGCCGTGGCCCCGGCCGGCGACGACCGTGGCATCGTCTGTCTCCGCTCGACCTGGGACTATCACCGGCGGTGGACCGAGTTCCGGACGTGGGTCTCCGGCTTCGGCGGTCGGAGCGGCCGGCTGTGGAATCCGCCGGAGACCGTGCTGTGGAACGCCGACAAGCTCTATCTCCGCGAGCTTGGGGAGGCGGGGATCGCGCTGCCGCGGACCCGCTGGTTCGAGCCGGGCGAGCGCCCCGATTGCCACGCCATCCTCCGGGAATGGAAGCTGACTCGCGCGGTGCTGAAGCCGCGCATCTCGGCGACCGCGTTCGGCACCTATCTCGTCTCCGCCGGCCGGACGCTGAGCGACGAGGAATGGACGCCGCTGGAGGGATCGGGAGGCCTGCTGCAGGCGTTCGTCCCCGAGGTCGAATCGCGGGGAGAGATCTCGCTCGTCTACCTGGACGACGCATTCAGCCACGCCGTGCGCAAGCGGCCGGCGGGCGGTGATTTCCGGGTGCAGCGCGACTTCGGAGGGAGCCTGGAGGGGATGATGCCGTCGAGGGAGGTCCGCGCGTTCGGTGACGCCGTCCTGGCGGCGGTCTCCCGGCCCTGGCTCTACGCGCGGGTAGACCTCGTCGAAGGCGACCGAGGTCCGGTGCTTATGGAGCTGGAATTGATCGAGCCCGATCTCTTTCTCACTCCCGCCGCAGCGGCGCTGCTGGCCGCCGCCCTGCTCGCCCGCGCGGGCAGGGCAGCGGCCTGATCGGTCAGACCGTCGCGGGGGAACGCCGGGCGAACAGATTCGCGATCCCGCCCAGGATCCCGAGGCCGATCGCCGTCCACGCCACCGACGGCGTCCACAGCGACTCGAGGCCGAGGAACGCGTCGAGCGAGTAGGCGCCGGGCCCCGTCAGCGCGAGGGCAAGCCCGCCCGTCGCGTACAAGAGCGGCACCTCGATGCCGTTGGACATCGCGAAGAGCCCGTGCCCCCAGTGCACGGTCAGCGCCGCCACGATCATCACGGAAAGGATGAGGGCGGGGCCGACCGGCCCGAGAAAGCCAAGCGCCACGAGCAGTCCGCCGCCAACCTCGGCCAGCCCGGCGGCCATGGCGAACGCGCGGCCCGGCCGGAAGCCGAGCGACTCGAAGAAACCGGCGGTGCCGGCGAGACCGTGGCCGCCGAACCAGCCGAGCAGCTTCTGCGCGCCGTGGGCCGCCATGAGAAGCCCGAGGACCAGCCGGCCAAGGAGGAGGCCGGCGCTTACCGTGGCGAGGTCAGCGAAAGCGAGAGAGGACATGGTGGTAGTCTCCAGAGTTGGGTGTTGTCACGCTGATTGTTATAACACATATCTTCTCGAAAAAGTTCACCCGCCGACCGCCCGGACGTCCTCCAGCGCGTCGATGACGGCGTCCAGGGGCGGTCGAGGGCGCAGGGATTCCCACGGGGCGGAACGACCGCTAGAGACCCCGGATGAGAATGCGGCCACCCGCACTCCGGATCGCCTCCCCGGAGACCAGCTCGACGCGGGTAAAGCGCGCACGGCGGCCGCCGTCAATCAGCGCGTAGAGGAAGACCGCCACCCCGCCGTCGGGCGCCTGCTCGCGGCCGGAGACCTCGCCCACCGGCCGTTCCTCGTCAGGGAGAACGACGGCGATCGCCGGATGGTCCACGTCGAGCTCCGGGATCGGGTCGAGCAACGGCGCCAGGTCGGCGGCGACGGCGAAGAAGGCGAACGGCTGGGCGGTGCCGTTCGCGACGCGGAGCTCGCCCGTGGCGGTGGCCGGGGCGGAAGGCTCGGGCACCGACGGCGCGGACGGCGAGGGTGAGCAGGCGAGCAGGGCCAGAGCGAACAGCGTCGTGCGTGCGATGACCACGGAATTCTCCGGCGAGGGTCTGCCACAAGGGACGCCCGCCGCGGCCCCCCTGTGACAGCCCCACACCGGCTCAGTGGATGACGGTGTTGCCGCGCCCTAGGGGCAGGTTGCAGTTGCCGCGCGCATGTCAGGGCGAGACTCGCGATACACCCGGTCCGTGCCCCGACGTCAGAAGGCGATCTTGAGGATCCGCCCCTCCGTCCCCACCAGCCACCCGGCCTTCGGGCTCGCGAACGCCACCGCCCAGTAGTCTCTCACGCCTTCCAAACCGGTCCAGTGGCCTCCCTCGTCGGCCGACCACGCGGCGCCGCTCGGCCCGGTCGCGACCACCGTTCGGCTCCCGCCACCTGGGACGTAGGCAAGGCCGTAGATCGCGCCCGGGAACGGCGTCCGGGTCGCGAGCCGCCAGGTTCGGCCGCCGTCGCTCGAGCGGGCGACGTTGTCGGCGAACGAATCGAGAGCTGCGATGTCGCCGCCGCCGAGGATCCCGTTGAGGGTGTCGCGGAACTCGACGCTCGCCCCGCCGGAGGTCGCGCTGCCCTGGACGACCGGCGTCTCGTAGGCCCGCCAGGTGTCGCCGCCGTCGTTGGTCGCCAGCACCCTCGCCCGCGCAGCGGCCCCGGTGGAGATCCAGCCGTGTCTGTCACGGACAGTAGCGGTGCAGGTGCCGCTGGCGGCGAACCCTCCCTCGCCGTTCTGCGCGGCCGGAAGCCGGTCCCCGATGTCGCTCCAGCTCTCGCCGTCGGTGGTGCGAACCACGGGGAAACGTCCCGCCACCGCGTCGCTCATGGTGAAGCCGCGGCGCTCGTCCCAGAAGGCGAAGCAGTCGTAGAAGGCGCTGGTGTCGCGGTTGGTGAACTGGAGCGACCAGGATCGTCCGCCGTCCTCCGTCTTGTAGATGCGGGACCGGTCTCCGGGGCCGGCGGCGAGCAGATACGCGACGCTCTCGCTCACCCCTTCGACGTCGCGGAACTCGAGGCTGTCGGCGCCCGGTACGACGCCGGTTCGCCAGGTGTCGCCGTCGGCCGTGATCGCGTAAGTCCCCCCGACGCCGCTGGCCCAGGCGATCCGCTCGCTCACGGGGCTGATCGCCTGTAGTCGGCTCGTGGTGCCGCTCCGCTGCGGGGTCAGTGTGGGCGCGTTGCCGGGGGAGGTGTCGCTCGTGCGATTCGCGGGCGAGGTTGATGCGCTCGAGCAGCCTGCGGCCGCGAGCGCGAGCAGGATGCGGCGGATGCGTAGGTTCATCCCGCCAAGGTAGAGGGGGAACGCACCGCTGTCATCCGGAGCCGAGCGCTGTCATCCCGAGCGGAGCGAGGGATGACAGCGTACGCCGGAACTCCGACTCCACTCCCCCCTCACCACACCGTCACCCCGCGCTCGTGCTCCGCGATCACGTCCTTACTTGGAAAGCTGCTCCAGTCCACCGGCCCCACCGTGTACCGATAGTGCAGCATGGTGAGGACGAACTTCCATGCCGACGTGAAGTAGCGGTACGACTCGTCCCACTCGCCGCCGCGGCCCCAGCCGGTCTGCTCGAGCCAGACCCGTGTCCGGTCGGGCCCGAGCCGCTCCAGCCGGACGACCACGCTGGTTCGCTGCATCCGGGCCTCGGGGAACTCTGGAGGCGCGTCCCAGGTGAACGCCAGCATCTCCGGCGCCTGGACCGCGAGCACCAGATTGTTCTCCGCGCCCCGTTTCCCGGGCGCGGAATCGGGGTCGAAGAGGATCTCATACGAGCCGAGCGGGCGCAGGTCGATGTTGCTCCCGGGGGCGAACCACTCCTTGACCCGCGGGGCCTCGGTCCACGCCGACCAGACCGCCTGGATCGGCGCGGGAATGTCCACCCGGTATCGGAGCGCCCGGCCGGCGCTGTCGGCCGAGGGGCTCGAGGCGGTCAGGATCAGCAGGGCGGCGGTCAGCATCGTGTCCTCCGTCAGGCGTGAGGGATCTCTCCACCCGCGCGCGCGATCGATCCGGCGGTCCCGCCGCGGAACTTCTCGACCACGCGCATCACTCCGGCCATCACGTCCATCATCCGCATCGCGTTGGTCCGGCGGCCGGCCCAGACGTTGAGCACGTAGCCCCACCCCGCGTGATACCCCTTCCGCGCGCGGCTCGCGCCCTTGCCCCAGTTCTCCCACTTGGTCGCCGTGAGCTCGAGCCGGGTGCCGCCGGACTCGGGGATGAAGCGCACCTCGACGTCCTGCGCGCTCGAGGGCTCGCGGGAGGGATGGAAGGTGAACTTCACCCGCCGCGGCGGGTCCCACTCGAGCACCGCCCCCCACTGGAAGCGGCGGCCGTCCTCGTGCTCCTCGAAGATCCGGCCGCCCACCCGGGTCTCGAAGACGACGCGCTTCACCCGCTCGCCGCCGATCGAATGGGTGCGCCAGGGCCACCACGACGCGAACTCTCCGGCGAAGCGGCGGAACGCGGCCTCCTGGTCCCAGGACACCAGCACGGAACGGACGATGGGCGGGAGGGCGGGCTCGGTCATCGCGATCCTCTCTTGGGCGGGGCGGGATCATCCGCGGCGTAGGCGCTCAGCACGTCGTCCCACAGCGACTCCAGATAGCGGCGCAGCTCGGACAGCCCCTCGGCACTCGCCCGGTAGTGGCGCCGGGTCCCCTCGCGGCGGTCGGTGACCAGCCGCGCCTCGCGCAGCACGCGGAGGTGCTGGGATACGGCGGGCTGGGTGACCCGCGCGATCCGGGCGAGCTCGCCCACGGTGTGCGGCCGCCTCCGGAGCCGCTCGTAGAGGCGGCGGCGGGTGGGGTCGGCCAGGGCGACGAGAGTATTCTGATAAGCCATGACTTATATAAGTACATACTTACGTTTGTTTGTCAAGCCGGCCTGAGTATCTTCGGGTTCCACCTCACGACCGGAGGCAGTCGATGGCCAGCATCAGGAAGTCCGCGAAGCGAGCGAAGAAGACCGCGAAGCGCGCCGGCGGGAAGGCGAAGTCGCTCGCGTCGAAGGTCGCCGGGAAGCTCGGGAAGCGGCGGACGACAAAGAAGAAGAAGATCGCCGCGGCCGTGGCGGGCGTCGCGGCGGCGGCCATCGGGGCCGCTGTGGTGCGGAAGCGGAAGAAGGCGCGCTAGCCGAGGTGGGGCGGGACCTCAGCGGACGCCGCGCAGGAGCGGCACGAAGCGCACCGGCAGGAGACGTCTCGAGGCGACCCGCCCGCTCGCATCCTTCTCGACCAGCACCAGCTCCTGATCGAGGAGCGGATCGCCCACCGGCATCACCAGGCGCCCGCCGGGCGCCAGCTGCTGGATCAGCGCGGGTGGAATCGAGTCAGCACCCGCGGTGACCACGATCGCGTCGAACGGCGCTTCCTCGGGCCAGCCCGCGTAGCCGTCGCCGTGCCGGACGGTGACGCCCCGGTACCCCAGCCGCGCGAGCCGCGCTCTCGCCTCCTCCGCCAGCGCGCGGAAGATCTCGATCGTCCACACCCGGGCTCCCGTCTCGGCGAGCACCGCGGCCTGATATCCCGACCCGGTGCCGACCTCGAGGACGCGCATGCCCGCCCGCGGACGGACCAGTTGCGTCATGAAGGCGACGACCACCGGTTGCGAGATCGTCTGGTCGTGGCCGATGGGGAGCGGCGTGTTCTCGTAGGCATAGGGCTGCTGGTCGGCGGGGACGAACCGGTGGCGGGGGACGGCGCGCATCGCGGCGAGGGTGGCGGAGTCGCTGATCCCCTGGGGAACCAGATGGTCCGCCACCAGACGTTCCCGGGCGGCGCGCCAGCGGTCGTCGTCGCCCTGGGCCTGGGCCGGGATCGCGGCCATCGAGGCGAGCAGCAACACGAGGAGCTTCGGCCCCTTCGCTCCGCTCAGGGTGACACAGCCCTTCGCGCCGCTCAGGGTGACACAGCCCTTCGCTCCGCTCAGGGTGACACGGCCGCGAGCACAACGCGGCTCACGACTCCACGTAGATCTCCCCTCCCCTCTCCCGGAACTCGCTGGCCTTCCGTTCCATCTCCGCCGCGTACTCCCGCACGTCGTGGGTGATCTTCATCGAGCAGAACTTGGGTCCGCACATGGAGCAGAAGTGCGCCACCTTGGCGCCGTGCGCCGGCAGGGTCTCGTCGTGGTAGGCCCGGGCGGTGACCGGGTCGAGGCTCAGGTTGAACTGGTCCTCCCACCGGAAGTCGAACCGCGCCCGGCTGAGCGCGTCGTCCCACGCCCGGGCACCGGGATGCCCCTTGGCGATGTCCGCCGCGTGCGCCGCGATCTTGTAGGCGATGACGCCGGCCTTCACGTCGTCGCGGTTGGGGAGGCCGAGGTGCTCCTTGGGCGTCACGTAGCAGAGCATGGCGGTGCCGTACCAGCCGATCATCGCCGCGCCGATCGCGCTGGTGATGTGGTCGTAGCCCGGCGCGATGTCGGTGGTGAGCGGGCCCAGGGTGTAGAACGGCGCCTCCCGGCACCAGTCGAGCTGCTTGTCCATGTTCTCCTTGATGAGATGCATGGGGATGTGCCCCGGCCCCTCGTTCATCACCTGCACTCCCTGCTCCCACGCGATCACGTTGAGCTCGCCCTGGGTCCGCAGCTCGGCGAACTGCGCCTCGTCGTTCGCGTCGGCGATGCTCCCGGGCCGGAGCCCGTCGCCCAGGGAGAACGAGACGTCGTAGGCCGCCATGATCTCGCAGATCTCGCGGAACCGGGTGTAGAGGAAGCTTTCCTTGTGGTGGGCCAGGCACCACTTCGCCATGATGGACCCGCCGCGGGAGACGATCCCCGTCACCCGGTTGGCGGTGAGCGGCACGTAGCGCAGCAGCACGCCGGCGTGGACGGTGAAGTAGTCCACCCCCTGCTCCGCCTGCTCGATCAGCGTGTCGCGGTAGATGTCCCAGGTCAGGTCCTCCGCCACGCCGCCCACCTTCTCCAGCGCCTGGTAGATCGGCACCGTGCCGATCGGGACGGCGGAGTTCCGGATGATCCACTCGCGGGTCTCGTGGATCTGCTTCCCGGTCGAGAGGTCCATCACCGTGTCGGCGCCCCAGAGCGTGGCCCACCGGAGCTTCTCGACCTCCTCCTCGATGGACGACGTCACCGCCGAGTTGCCGATGTTGGCGTTGATCTTCACGGAGAACCGGCGGCCGATGACCATCGGCTCCAGCTCGGGATGGTTGATGTTGGCGGGGATGATGGCCCGCCCGCGCGCTACCTCGCTCCGCAGGACCTCGGGGTCCATCCCCTCGCGGATCGCGGCGAATTCCATTTCCGGGGTGATCTCGCCGAGACCGGCGTAGTGGAGCTGGGTGACGCAGGAGCGGCCGCGGAGGGGGGCGGAACGGCGGAACGGCGGAACGGCGGACGACCTCCCGATTGTCATCCTGAGCGGAGCGAAGGAACCTGAGCCCGGCTTCGCTCCTTCGCTTCGCTCAGGATGACATTCTCCTTCTGCCACCGCTTCGGCCATTCCGCCGTTCCGCCGTTCCGCCACATCCCTCTCCGCGATCCATGCGCCGCGCACGGAAGGCAGCCCTTCGCGGACGTCGTGCTCCCGCGGCCCGCTGCTGTCGTAGACCCTGAGCGGCGGCTCTCCGTCGGAGAGCGCGATCTCCCGCATCGGCACGCGGATCCCGCGCGAGCCCTCGACGTAGACCTTGGTGGAGTTGGGAAACGAGTCGCCGTACGACTCGGCGGTGGGTCGCTCTGGAAGCCTGGCGGTCATCGTGGAGGTGCTCCCTCTAGGAAAGAAAGGGAGCGAGGGGGGCGACAGTTCCGTCGCCCGCGCCGCGCTCCCTTCGCCGGTATCAGCCGGATCAGGTTCCAAGGGTACGATCTCAATCAGGCGATGCGACTCCCTGATGCCCCTGGCGGCAGATGAAGTGTATCGCCGTCAGGCCCTCGGGGGCAGCGGGACCGTGCAGGCTGGGACCGTGCAGGTCGCGCGATCCGGACCTCCGGTCTCCCGGCCGAAGCCCCGCCCAGCCTTCCCGTGGACGGCCCACACGGCGCGGGTCGAGCCGCTAACCCCCTCACCCGACAGAGGAAACGGGCCTGAGATAATCTTGTCTCGCGGGGGGGCGTGCTCGGGCACGCGATATGCCTTGAGAAAGGCCCAGAGGCCGGCTCCGGCCACCGTCCGCGGGACCGGTCTCACCCGAGCAATTCCGGAAGGAACGTCTTGTCGAACAGCAGTGAGAATCGCGTGCCTTCCCCCGGGTCCGCGACGATTCGACGATCGAGGCACCCCCGGTAAGGCGCCGCGCTTTCGCGTCGTCACCACCGCCCTCGCGCATCGAATCCAGACCGCGGGGGCGTTCCATATCCCCGACGAAGATGTAGGAGGGGAGGATGAGAAGGTCCTGGATGGTCACGATCGTCGTCGCGTCGCTGCTGCCGGCGAGCCCCCGAGGCGCGCAGGCGCTGCAGCGCCTGATCGACGTGCGCCAGATCGCGACCGACACGCTCCACGACGTGGCGGTGGCGGCGTTCGTCCAGGGCCGGCCCACCATCTACTACAATCCCGTCCTCCTCCAGGGCTTCGGCTCCCGCATGGCCGAGTTCTTCTTCGCGCACGAGTATGGCCACCTCCGCTACGGCCACGCCGGCGGCGCGCTGGCGCACGAGGAGGGCGAAGTGAGCCTGGTGCGTCAGCGGCAGGAGCTGGATGCCGACTGCTACGCCGCGCAGGTACTGGCCGAGCACGACCGTGAGTCGGTCGAGGCGGCGCTCCGCTTCTTCCGACGGATGGGGCCCTATCGGTACGACGCGTTCCATCCGACGGGCTCGCAGCGCGCGGCGAAGATTCTCTCCTGTCTCCCGCCCGACTCCGAGGAGCCCGTAGAGCCGGTGGCGGAGCGAGATGACGCCGCGGATGCGCGCGACGTGAGCTTCACCCTCAGGTCACCCGCGGCGAGCGCGGGCGAATACGCCGTCGAGGCCCGCATCTGGATCGACGACGCCGCCGTGGGCACCGTCTCCAGCATCCGGCAGCCGGGCAGCATCGTCGTGCGGGGCATTCCGGCTGGCACCCATCGCTATCGCGTCTCGGTCAAGCTCTACGCCTTCGACGCCATGCTCCAGCTGAACCCCAGCGGCGGGGCGAGCGGCGAGGGTCTGATCGCGGTGGACGAGGGCTCCGTGCTGGCGGTGCGCTGGCGGTCCGGCCAGGCGCCGACGCTCGTGCGGCAGTAGTCGGCGATTCCTACGCCGAGGTAGCCGTTCCCCCCGGCTCCGACGATTTCGTAGTCCCCCGCCCAAGAACCCCTCCCCGACCTCTCCGCTACCGTTTACGCAAGTCCTTACAAGTCAACGAGGTCAGCTGGACGTTCCGATTCGCGCCCTCTCCCGCCCTTATGGAATCGCGATTGCCGAGGTACATTGGCTCCGCTCGGAAGCCAGTACGATCGATCTATTCACCCGATTAGGAGCTTGCCAATGCCCCGTTCTCTCCTGCTTCCCCTCATCGCCGCGTTCGCGCTGGCGGCCTGCAGCAAGCAGGCTGACACCGGCGCCGCTCCGGCGCCCGAGACGGCCGAAGCGACCGACGCCACGGCTGCCCCGGCCGACAGCACCGCCGCCGCCGTCGTCGAAGACGCCACCGCCCCGGTCGAGGCCGCCGTTCCGGCCGAAGAGCCGGCTGCTGATGCCGTCGTTCCGGCCGAGGAGCCCGCGGTCGAGGAGCCGATGGACGACACCACGATCCCGGCCGA
>Ga0210377_10004352_pt1 | contig 11948 bp, 10 predicted proteins | sample PLM4_65_b1redo_FD_155480 | JGI IMG/M metagenome (GOLD analysis project Ga0210377, IMG submission 155480) | Groundwater sediment microbial communities from an aquifer in East River, Colorado, USA - PLM4_65_b1 redo | ecosystem: Environmental > Terrestrial > Soil > Riparian zone | place: USA: East... | reverse complement strand
TAGACCCCGGACGGCACGTCCCAGGTCTCGGTGTACTCGAGCGCGAGCGGCTCCGCGCCGCTGTTCTCGAGCCGGACCCAGGAGAGCAGGAGCGCGCGCGGCGAGGCCGGCGCGAACACCACGTGCAGCACGCGCAAGCCGCGGACCTCGAGGCCGCGCCGCACCTGGGCTACACCGTATTCGGTTGCGCTTGCGGAGCTCGTCGAGAGCACCGAGCCTTCGACGCGCACGAGCGCCTCGATCTTGCCGCCCGCGAACACGACGCCGCGCGCGTCCGCGACCCCGCGGCAGACCTCGTTCGCGATCGGATGCCCCTCGGCCGGGACGTCGCGGCACGCGGGCCCCCAGAGCGGGTCCGCGAGATCGAGCGCGCTAGACGTAGGTGCTGCCCTTCGGCGCGGTCTCGTCGCGGCGGATCACCACGTTGATGCACGCCGGCTTGCCCGAGGCGAACGCGCGCTCGAGCGCCGGCCGGATCTGCTCCGGCCGCTCGCAGTACTCGCCGTGTCCGCCCAGCGCCTCGACCACCTTGTCGTAGCGCGTGTAGTTCAGGTACGTGCCGACCGCGCGGTCCTTCCCGTAGATGGCGATCTGCGGCCGCAGCATCTGCCCCCAGGCGGCGTCGTTCCCGACGATGCCGACGATCGGAAGCTTGAAGCGGACCGCGGTGTCGAACTCGAAACCGTTCAATCCGAACGAGCCGTCGCCGTAGATGATCAGCACCTTCTTGTCCGGGAACGAGAGCTGCGCGGCGAGCGCGAACGGCATGCCGACGCCGAGCGTTCCGAGCGGCCCCGGATCCATCCAGCAGTTCTCCTTCATCACCGGCACGACCTTCGCCGCCTGCGCGACGATGTCGCCGCCGTCGCCGATCAGGATCGTGTCCTCGTCGATGAAGTCGCGGATCTCGCGGCACATGCGCAGCGGATCGATCGGCACTTCGTCGGAGGAGAGCTCGCTCTGGAAGCCCGCCTCGATCTTGACCTCGATCGCGCGCAGCTCGTCGCGCCACGCGGTGAAGTCGAGCCGCAGCGATTCCTCCTTCATGATCTGCAGCATCTGCTCGAATGCGACCCCGAGGTTTCCGACGATCGCGGCGTCGGCCGAGCGATTCTGCCCGATCAGCGTGTTCTCCATGTCGAGCTGGACGATCTTGGCGCTGGCGGGAATCGCCTTCCCGAAGCGCAGCCGGAAATCGAGCGGCGAGCCGGCGAGCACGAACACGTCGCACTTGCTCATCGCGTCCTTGCGCGAGCGGTTCATGAATTGTGGATCGTCGGAGCGAAGCTGCCCGCGGCCCATGCCGTTCAGGAACGTGGGGAGCTTGGTCTCCTCGACGAAGCGACGCATCGCGGCGCCGCCTTGCGACCACTTCACGCCCGTGCCGCCCATCATGATCGGGCGCTTGGCGCCAGCCAGGATCTCGAGCGCGGCCACGACGTCGGCGCGGTCGGGCGCCTGGCGCGGCGCGCGACGGAACTTCGGGAACCAGGCCTTCTCGAAATCGGCGGGGCCCATCAGCACGTCCATCGGGATTTCGAGGAATGCCGGGCCGGGAACTCCGGAGGTCGCGTGACGGACCGCGAGCTCGATGTACTCGGGGATGCGCGAAGTGTCGTAGCAGGCGTCCGCCCACTTCGAGATCGGGCGGATCATCGAGACGTGGTCCATTTCCTGGAGCGAGCCGCGCCGCAGGTTCGAGAACGGACCCTGGCCGCCGATCACCAGGATCGGGCTGTTCGCGCGCCAGGCGTTCGCGATGCCGGTGACACCGTCGGTGACGCCCGGCCCGGCCGTCAGCACTGCGCAGCCGAGCTTGGTCGGGTTCAGCCGGCTGTACGCGTCGGCCGCGTGCACGGCCGCCTGCTCGTGGCGCACGTCGATGATCTTGATGCCCTCGTCGAGCGCGCCGTCGTAGATCGGCATCACGTGGCCGCCCGAGAGGGTGAAGATGCAATCGACGCCCGCAGCTTTGAGCGCGCGCGCCGCGAGCTTGCCTCCATGAACCGCCATGCCGAGCCTCCTCGAAGTTTCGCCCGCCACAATAGCAGGGGCCGAGCGCGGGTTGGTCAGGGCGATTTCAGCTCGGGCCACTTGCGCTCGAGGTCGTCGAAGCGAAGGCCCAGACCCTTGGCCTCCGCGAGCGCCGCGCGCGCCTCGTCGAAGCTCGCGGCGTCGAGTGCTGCGCTGATGCGGTTGCGGTGAGCGAGCGCGAAGTCGGCCTGGTTGCAGCGCGTGCCGTCGCAGGGCATGAGCCGCGCGTAGACCTCGATCGCTCCGGCGTAGCTCTGGCGCGCGCCGGTGTAGTCGCCGCGCCGGGTCTGCACGCCTCCTTTTCGCACCAGCGCCTGCGCCAGGAGCTGCGCCGCGGCCGTGTTCTGCGGATAGTCGCGCACGAGGGACTGGAGCTGGTCCAGCCCTGCGTCGAGCTGCTCGCGCTCGATCAGGTCGAACGCGATGTCGAGCCGGCGCTCTACCGGGAGCCGGACCACGGGCGTCTGCGCCGCCAGATCTGGCGCGAGCGCGCTCGCTTCGGCGCGCAGGCGCTCCGCCTCGTCGTCATCCCGCGCCAGGGACGCGCGTTCGAGCAGCACGGTGGCGAGGCTGCGCTCGAGCCCGGGCTGCTTGGGCGCAAGCACGAGCGCAGCGCGCAAGTCGGCGTCGGCGAGTGCCAGTCCGGCGGCGCCGCCCGGCTTCGTGCGCTCCTTCTCGGCACGTGCCACGTAGGCCGCGACGAGTGAGCTGGCGATCCGCGTGTTCCAGGGAGTCCGTTCGTAGGCCTCGCGATAGGCGTCGACGCCGGCGTCGAGTTCGCCGCTCGCGATCGCGGCCTCCGCGCGCGAGACGATCGGGGCGACACCCGCGGGGTCACTCGCAGCGCCGGCTCCGGCCTTCGGCTCCGCACTCCCGCCGACACACGCGCACCACAGCGCCAGGCAGCAGAGGCGCAGCAGCGCGCCATGAACTCGGCTCGTCCGCACCGGCAACTCCCCCCGCAAGCGCGCGGAAGATACCCGACACCGCATCGTGCGACGAGCGCCTGCCCGACACGAATCTACGTACAGTCCGCGCGCGTGACGGCCGATACCGAAGATCGTGGGAGAGACGCAGTCCCGAGCGCCGCTGGACTCCGAGAACGACGTCGAGCTCTACACGTCTCCGTGGGTGAGCGGCACGCGCGCCGCCGCCTACTTCGGACCGATCAGCTCCGAGCTCTTCCTGCAAGACGATCAAGTCGAGGACCGCTCCGCGGCCTGGACCAAGGCCGAGCGCGAGCTGCTCGAGTCGCTGCGCGACAAGGCGCGGCTGCTCGGCGCGAACGCGGTGGTCGGGCTCGAGGTCACGCTCGATCCGTTCGCGCACGCGCCCGAGTCCGAGGCCACGGGCTTGCGCCTGCACGCGGTCGGCACCGCGGCGAAGCTCGAACCGCTGTTCTGAGCGGGCTCGGCGTCCCGGCTTTCCGGTAGCGCGCCTGCCACAGGCGCGCGATGCGCCACCGACGGCCGAGGTCGTGATAGGCTGGTCGAGCGACCGAGGCGACGCGCTCTCGAAGGGAGGTCGCCCATTCTGCCCGCTCCCCGATTCGCTCGCGCCATCCTGATGCGGACGGCTCTAGCTTGCGCCTGCCTGACGTACCCACTTGGCGCCGGGGCCGTGAGCCTCGATCAGCTCGACGACTTCGAGAACGGCACCACGCAGGGCTGGTTCGTCGGTGCCCGGCACCCAGCGCCTCCCGCGAACGTCGCCGGCGGAGGTCCGGCGGGATTCGACGACAACTACCTGCTGCTGACCGCGATCGGCGGCTCCGCCGCGGGCAGCCGTCTGGCCACCTTCAACACCGGCCAGTGGTCGGGGGATTTCAACGGCGCCGGCGTCACTGCCATCGCCATGGACCTCGACAACCTCGGTCCGAGCGACCTCTCGCTGCGCGTCGCGTTCGTGAATTCCACGAGCACTGCCATCTCGACACTGGCGATCTCGCTGCCGGCTTCGAGCGACTGGACCTCGGTCGTCTTTCCCATCGCGCCCGGGGCTCTCACCGCGCTGAGCGGAGACATACTCAGCGCGCTCTCCGACACCGTGGAGCTGCGCCTGCTCCACGCGACGGCGCTGACCTTTCCCGGGGAGCCGATCGTCGCCGGTCTTGGGGTGGACAACATCCGCGCCGTGCCCGAGCCCTCTAGCTCCGCGCTGGTAGGGCTCGGAATCCTGGCCTGGCTGCGCTCACGGCGTCCGCGTCGGAGCTGAAGGCTCGCAAGCCCGAATGCTCGTTAGTCCGTTGCGGAGGCGATTCGCCGGGTCGTTTGCCGTGCTAGGTCTCCTCGGCCTCGCGCTACCCGCGCTCGCCCACGAGACCGGGCTCTCCTATCTGCGTATCCGCGTGTCGGACGCGTCGCTCGAGATCGAGGTCGAGCTCGGGCTCGGCGATGCAGCGGTGGCGCTCGGCCTTCCGACTGCGCGCGACCCGAGCGTCGCTCCCGAGATCGCGCGGGAGCTGCTCTGGGAGCAGATCGCGCCACAGGCGCTTGACCTGGAGCGGCGCGTGCGCCCGGCGCTGGGCTTCTGGCAGGACACGGCACCCTGCCCGCTCTCAAGCGCTCCCGCGGATTTCAGCCGCAACCAGGAGACGGGATTTGCGCGCCTGCGCCTGGCCGCCCGCTGCCCGGCGGCGATCGGCGTGCTCGGATTCGCCTGGACGCTGCCGTTCGCGAGCGATCCGGAGCACCGCGCGCTCGTCTCGGTGTCGGGCGAGGGCGCGACGCAGTCGGTGATCCTGTCGGCAAGGCGGCAGCGGGTCGATCTCGAGATCCGCAGCCCGAGTGCCGGCGCCGCCTTCGCGACGTATCTCGTCGAGGGCGTGCGCCACATCGCCTCGGGTCTCGACCATCTGCTCTTCCTGATCGCGCTGCTGCTGCCGGCCCCGCTGTTCTGGAATGGCTCCAGCTGGTCGACCCGGGAGAGCTCCGGTCGGGTGATCGTCGAGGTGTTGCAGACGGTGACGGCCTTCACCGTCGCGCACTCCATCACGCTCTGCCTCAGCGTGCTCGGCGCGCTGACGCTGCCCCCTGCCGCAACCGAGGCCGCCATCGCCGCGTCGGTGGCGATCGCCGCCCTGAACGGCATCCGGCCCTTCCTGCCCGGGCGAGCTTGGCGGATCGCCTTCGCCTTCGGACTGCTGCACGGCCTCGGCTTCGCGCGCTACCTGGCCGAGCTCGGGCTGCCCGCCGCGGCGCGTGTCAGCGCGCTGCTCGCGTTCAACCTCGGCGTGGAGCTCGGACAGCTCGTCGTGGTGGCCGCATGCCTGCCGCTGCTGCTGTGGCTCGGTCGCAGGCGCTTCTACCGCCGCGGGCTGCAAGTGCCCGCCTCGGCGACCATCGCGGCCGTGGCCTCGCTGTGGTTCGTGGAGCGCCTCTGGGGCTAGGCCGTGCCGGGCCTCCGCCGCAGCGCAAAGTAGCCGCCGATGCCCAAGAGGCCGGCCGCGAGCAGCACGGACGCGAGGGCGCCGAGCGCGGGCACCTGCGGCGACGCATCGATCGAGCCGGTCGCGCCGGCGAAGTTCTCGGGCGTGTTCACCGTGCCGCTCAGGTCCTCGAGATCGAGGGAGTCGATCCCGTTGATCGGCAGGTTGGTGTAGGCAACGTCCGTAGCGGCGATACCGGCATAGCGGACCGTGTCCGCCGCGACTTGCAGGAAATCGTCCGGCAGCACGCGATCGGGCGCGGGCGCGCCCTGCGCAAGGGCGAGCGCGGCGTAGCCGGCGGTTCCGATCAGCAAGTAGGCGCCCGCGGTGGCCCCGCTGGGAAGGTTCGGACCGATGGGCACCGAGGTAACAATGGTGCCCGCCGTGGTCACGTTGAAGCCGTTGATGTTCTGCTCGTTGATCGCGGTGCCGAGCAGCTCGACGAACTGCACGGTTCCATCCGCGTTCGAGAACAGCTCACTGATGATCCACTGGTGATGTCCGGCGTTCGCCATCGATGCGTGCGCCAGGACGGTCAGGCCGAGGACCGCTGCGTAAAGACGTCGCGACATGGGGTGCTCCTACCTGGAACGGTTCGGTTGGGGGGACTTCGCCACTTTACCTGGAAGCCCGGCAAAAGCCGAGCGATTGTCTTCCTCCGCTGGGGTCAGCGCGCGCCGGTCTCGCGTAGTAGCGGAGCGGCGGACCCAACGAGGCTACAGGCCGCCCATCTGTCCGGGCACGTGGTTCGAGCAGTGGAAGTGCACCATGCGCCAGTCGCCGCCGGTGCGCTGCCAGATTTCGGTGCAGCGCGCATCCTGCGCGACCTTGCCCAGCGCGCCGAAGTCCGCGCGGAAATCGAGCGCGTAGACGACCCACGCCGCGTCACCCGAGACGGTCACGCGCTCCTCGCGCACCTTGCATTCGGCCTTGCGGCCCGCCGCGACGCCGGAGAGGAACTGCCAGAGCTCGCTGATGTGATCGACGCCGATGTAGTTGCTCTGGTTCAGGTTGAACCAGCTGAGCGCGTCCTTGCCCGGCGCCATGTGCGCGCGCAGGAACGCAACGTCGCCCGTGGTGTTCGCCTCGACGAAGCCGGCGTGCAGCTCGCGAATGCGCTTCTCGTCGTCGGTCATCCGTTCCTCCGAAGCTCGCCGCGCGCACGCCCGAGCTCGGCGACGATCGCCGGCAGCTCGTCCGGCGCCGCGAAGATTCCCACCGCGAGCTCGTCGATTCCCGTCTCGGCGTAGCGCGCGAGTGACTCGGCCAGGCCGTCGGGCGTCGAGACCAGCGCGATCTCGTCGATCGCCTCGGGCGTGAACAGCTTCGCGAGCGCGAACGGCCCGCCGCGCGCGGCCGCGGCGGTCACCTCGCCCGGAGCGAATACGCCCCGCGTCAAATGCTCGACCATCGAAGGCTCTCCCATCGCGAGCAGCGGCACGACCATCGCGCGCGCCGCGTCGAGGTCCTTCGCGATCACCGCCAGCGAGAGCGCGGTGACGCGGAAGCCCGCACGAGGCTTGCCCTGTTCGGCGAGTGAGCGCTCGATCGCCGCCACCGTGTCGCGCAGATACGCGCGCGATGCGCCGACGCTGAGCGAGACGCCGTCGGCAACGCGCGCGGCCGTCTCGATCATCTTCGGGCGCACCGCCATCACGTCGATCGGCGGCGCAGGCGCGAGCGGCGCGAGCTTGAAGCCGCGAAACGCGTAGTCGGGATACTCGATGTTCATGTCGCTGCCCGCGAGCGCCTCGCGCAAGCTCCGCACGAACGTCGCGGTCGAACGCGCGGGAGCATGGACCGGCTTTCCTAGCTTCGCGACGAGTGATGGATCGCCCGTGCCGACCTGCACGCGGATCCGCCCGGGCGCGAGCTCGGCAAGCGACGCGATCTCCATCGCCAGCATTCCCGGATGGCGACTCGCGGGCGAGAATCCGACCAGGCCGATCTCGAGTCGCTCGGTCTCGCGCAGGAAGAGCAGGCTCGGCACGATCGCGTCGTGAAAGCCGATGTGCTCGGCCGACCAGACCCCGTCGAGCCCGTGCCGCTCCGCCGCGTGCACGGCAGGGAGGGTCGAAGCGATCGGGGCGAAGCCGGTGAAGACGAGCGAGACGCGCATCGGCTCGTAGTCTCGCACGATCATGTTCCTTGCGTCGCGAGGTCGCCCAGCGCCTGAACGCGATCCGTCGCCTCAGCGGCCAAACGTCGCGTGAGAGACTCTCTCCTGCGCTGACGGGGAAGTTGCAGAACGCCCGCTGCCGGAACTCCGGGGACCAAGATCGCCTTGATTCGTCCTTCCATGATGGCGGTCAATCCCGCGGGGCAGGTCGCGGACACTCGGCTGTCGTCGCCGGTCCGACCGGCTCATGTCTCGGCGTTCTGCTGCACCGCGATCCCTTCCGCCGGAAGCCAGGAGCTTCCATCCTTCCATTCGTGCTCGAGTGCTCCCAAGCGGTGACTCGGCACACGTTGCCTTTCGGGAGTCGGGACCGACCCATCTATCCGACGGCTTCCACACCTGCGCCAAGGACGAATGCGGCCTGGTCCCGGCTGACTCCCTCGGCGCCGGCTCGACCGGTGACACACCTGGACCCGAGCCCACGGGCTCGAGGACGTTTCCCCAAACAGGGAGCGTATGCCGACTCGCGGCGGCGGGGTTCCCGAGCCCGGAGGGCTAGCTAGCGGGTGCGGCCGGCGCGTACCAGCGCCGCGGCGAGCGTCGCTGCGAGCACGAACGACCCGAGCGCGGTCAGGATGGGCACGGCGACGAGGAGCGACCCGAGCAGGGCCAGCGGGTCGCCGGTCAAGAGCGCGATCGGGACCGCGGGCGCGGCATCCTCGCCGGCGGCGCCCAGCTCGAGCAGCGCGGCGACGGAGTCCTGATACGCTTCGGTCTCGGCGGCGAGGGTCGTGTCGGTCCCGATCGGCGGTCCGGTGTCGGAGCCGACGAGGGCGCTCTTCAGGCTCTGTGCTGCGCCGAGCAGATCCGGATCGAGCAGCTCGGCAAACGAGAGCCCGCTGTCCGAGCCGGAGTCGAGCCCGGTGAGGATCGCCGGCGTCGCCGTGGGATCTTCCAGCAGGGCGATCGCGTCCGGGAGCGGGTCTTCCGTGGCGGGCGCCAGGGCGCGCAGGTTCTGGATGGCGGACTTCGCCGTGTCGCGAAGCGCCTCGTCGAACGATGCCAGCTGCGCGGCGGTGGGGATCGGAACGGGGGGCGCCCCGTCGCAGGCGCCGGCCGCGCAGGACGAGGTCCCGCTCGCCGCGTCGATCACCTCGTCAGTCGAGTCGGGGACCTCGCCAATCGCGGCGACGAGCAGTCCCGTGTCGTCGACGGCGAAGGTGCGGTTCCCCGACGCCGGCGAGTGCGGAACCGCGATCGCCCTGAATCCCGCTGCGAGCGGCGGAGCCACGGTGCCGAGGACCTCGTAGTGGTAGCCGCCGCCGACCCCGTTCGGGTCGACCTCATCCGGATCGAGGTCCGGCGGGTTGACCAGGTGGAGCTCCGCGATCGACACGGCGTAGTCCGCGACCGCATCGCCGTCCTTGTCGCCATCCCTGAACAGGGACTGTGCGGTGGTGAGCGTGCGGAGTGCCCCGATCGCCGCTGACTCGTTGAGGCTCTTGCGCGCCTCGATCAGCTCCGGGCTCGCGCTCGACGCGATCACCGCGATGATCGCGATCACGATCATCAGCTCGATGAGCGTGAAGCCCCAGGAGAGCTGGCGGTCCTGCATCGCTTCGCATTGTACACCCGGCCGCCTGCCCGATGACCCGCCCTCCGCGGGGATGCACGAGGCCGCACAACGCGAGGACGTTCTGGCCGCGCTGCCGCCGATCGCGCCGGAGGTCGCGTCGATCGCGGCGGGCCGCCGCCTCAGAGGCAGATCGTCGCCCGAAGCGTCCGCTTCTTCACCGATGAGGGATGTTGTAGAACGCCCGCTGCCGGAACTCCGGGGAGTAAGATCGCTCTTATTCGTTCTAGCCTTTCCGAAGCGATGCAGGCGACGCTCCGCGTAGCTGACGACGACGCGCCCTACAACGCGGGCGAGGCGCTCGTCGAGGCCGCTTCGCGACGCGGCCCGCACTGCCTGATCCGCTGCGAGGGACAGGACGTCTCGGGAACGGACCTCGCGGCGCTGGCGCTCGCGCTGCAACGCGCGCTCGCGGAGCGCGGCCTCGCGCCCGGTGACCGCGTGCTACTCGTGCTCCGCGACACTCCCGTCTTTCACGCGGCGTTCCTCGCGGCGCTTCGCGGTGGCTTCATCCCGGTGCCGATCTCGACGCTGCTTCCCCCGGCGGACGTCGCGTTCATCGCGCGCGACGCGGGCGTGCGCGCGGTATTCGTCGACACGGCGCTTTCGCCCGCGCTCGCCGACGCGGCGCTGTATCCGCCCGGCGCCGCGCTGCTGCGCGCGCGCGGCTTCGGCGTCGAGGGCACAACCGCGAGCGGTGCAGCGCTCGCGCCCGCCGACACGCGCGCAGGGGATAGGGCGTTCTTTCTCTACACCTCGGGCACGACGGGCGAGCCCAAGGGCGTCGTGCACCGGCACGTCGATCTGCCCGCAACCGCCGCGGCCTACGCGCGCGACGTGCTCGAAATTCGTGCTGGCGATCGTTTGCTTTCCGCCGCGAAGCTCTTCTTCGCGTACGGACTCGGGAACGCCCTAACCTTCCCGATCTTCCTGGGTGCCGAGATCGTGCTGTGCCCGGATCGGCCCACGCCCGAAGCGATGTTTGCGCTCTTGCGCGCTGAGCAGCCCACCGTCTTCTTCGGCGTGCCCACGCTCTACGCGGCCATGCTCGCGCATCGGGATCTGCCGGCGAGCCTCGGAAGCGTGCGGCTCTGCGTCTCGGCGGGCGAGGCGCTGCCGGCGCCGATCTTCGAGCGCTGGCGCGCGCGCTTTGGCGTGGAGATCCTCGACGGTCTCGGCAGCACGGAGATGCTGCACATCTTCGTGTCGAACCGGCCCGGCCACGCGCAACCCGGTTCGAGCGGCGTGGCCGTGCCGGGCTACCGCATGCGCATCATCGACGATGCCGGGGCCGACGTGGCGGACGGCGAGATCGGCACGCTCGTCGCGCACGGTGCGAGCGCGGCGCGCTCGTACCACGCGCGCCCGGACGAGACGCGGCTCACCATGTTCGCGCCGGGCTGGCTGCGCACGGGCGACAGCTACCGGCGCCTTGCGGACGGCTCCCACTGGCACGTCGGCCGCACCGACGACCTGATGAAGGTGAGCGGACAGTACGTCTCGCCGGTCGAGGTCGAGTCGGCGCTCGTCGGGCACGCGGCCGTGGTCGAGGCCGCGGTCGTCGCCGAGACGGATGCGGAGGGACTGACGAAGCCGCGCGCGTTCGTGGTGCTCGCGCCCGGCGCGTGTCCGAGCGCCGCGCTCGCCCGCGAGCTGCAGGACTTCGTGAAGGCGACGCTCGCGCCGCACAAGTATCCCCGGCGCGTGGAGTTCGTGGACGAGCTGCCCAAGACGACGACGGGCAAGATTCGCCGCCACCTGCTTCGCGAGGCGAGCGCATCGCCGCCGACGAGGTGCACGCGTGAGTGAGCTCGCCGACGGCGTGCCGCGCGGGTTCGAGACCGCGCCCGAACGCTACCGCCACTGGCGTCTCGCACTCGACGGTCGCGTGGCGCGGCTCACGCTCGCCGTCGACGAGGCGGGTGCGCTGATGGATGGCGTGCTCTTGAAGCGGAACAGCTACGACCTGGGCGTCGACATCGAGCTGCGCGACGCCGTGCAGCGGCTGCGCTTCGAGCACCCAGAGGTCGGCTGCGTGCTCGTCTGCAGCGCGCTGCCCGAGGTCTTCTGCGCCGGAGCGAACATCGGAATGCTCGCGCGCGCTTCGCACCCGCTGAAGGTCAACTTCTGCAAGCTCAGCAACGAGACGCGCTTCGAGATCGAGGACGCGACGCGTGCGGGCCAGCGCTGGCTCGCGGCGCTCTCGGGCACGGCGAGTGGCGGCGGCTACGAGCTCGCGCTCGCGTGCGAGCGGATCCTGCTGGTCGACGATCGCCGCGCGGCGGTGAGCCTGCCCGAGGTGCCGCTGCTCGCGGTGCTGCCCGGAACCGGCGGGCTGACGCGGCTGGTCGACAAGCGCGCCGTGCGCCGCGATCTGGCCGACGTGTTCTGCACGCTCGAGGAGGGCGTGCGCGCGCCGCGCGCGCTTGCCCAGGGTCTGGTCGACGCGACCGCGAAGCCGAGTCAGTTCGACGCGCTGGTCGCGCGCGAGATCGCGGCCGCGCTCGAAGCGGCCGGGCCCCCGCCAGAGGCCAGCGGCGTTCCGCTCGAAGCGCTGGACCCGGAGGTGACCGACGGCGAGATCCGCTACCGACACGTGACGGTGTCGTTGTCCGCGGAAAGCCGCACCGCGACGCTGTGCGTGCGCATGCCGGTGCACGCGAATCTGCTCGTCGCCCTGCGTCTCGCGCGCGAGCTCGACGACGCGGTGCTGCGCCTGCGCTTCCACTACCCGG
>Ga0210377_10004350_pt1 | contig 11948 bp, 7 predicted proteins | sample PLM4_65_b1redo_FD_155480 | JGI IMG/M metagenome (GOLD analysis project Ga0210377, IMG submission 155480) | Groundwater sediment microbial communities from an aquifer in East River, Colorado, USA - PLM4_65_b1 redo | ecosystem: Environmental > Terrestrial > Soil > Riparian zone | place: USA: East... | reverse complement strand
ATTATATAACTGCTGGAGCGGCCGCCGATTATGGTTGTTATCCGTTTGCCCGTATCGAAAAGCGCCTTAACGAGGGGATAAAGAACAGCCGTGCCGACTCCCCCCCCAACGCAGGCGACTCTTTCCCAGTTTCCCAGGTGTGTCGGCTTCCCCAGGGGGCCGGCCACATCGCGAATGAAACCGCCTGAAGGCACTGAGACGATCTTCCGCGTGGAAACGCCTACCGCCTGCACAAAGAGGGTTATTGTCCCTTCTTCCGGGTTTGCGTCGCCTATGGTAAGTGGTATCCGTTCATCGCCGCTCTCCGTGCGCACGATTACGAACTGACCCGGCCTCCTGGCCGTGGCTACGCGCGGCGCCATTACCACCATACGATGGAGGTTCGGCGCCAGTATGTCATTACTGATTACTTCAAACATTCAAGCACTTCCCATTGTTGTGTCAACATTGTGAAAACCTAACAATGTCCGATATTTAAGATATCATAAGAAAATCGGAATGTAAATACCTCCCGGCCTGGAGAGTTGGATGCCAATGTCGAATCATCATATTTTTTCTTTTATTATATGAAAGAATGAACTTTTTTTAGTGGAATTTTTACTTTCTTTATTGACAAGCTGCCATCCATGATCTATAAAAGACAAAAATGGTCCTAAAGGTAGATTTATGATGGAGCTTACCCGCAAGGGAGAATATGCAATCAGGGGGATTATCTATCTTGCACAGCAGCCGCCGGGAAAGATGTCCCTTATCAGCGAGATTGCGGAAGCTGTCGATGCGCCGCAGACTTTCCTCGCCAAAATATTCCAGAATTTTGCCAAACAGGGAATAGTCAATTCCTACAGAGGTACCGGCGGCGGGTTCACCCTTGGCCGCCTCTCTTCAGAGATCACACTGCGCGAGGTTGTAGAGGCGGTGGAAGGGCCCATTATCCCGAATCGTTGTCTTACTGGAAAAGGTGGTTGTGTCAGGGATAACGAGTGCCTGGTGCACCCGGTCTGGAGGAATGTCCAGAGCAAGATTATACAGATACTGGATGCCGTGACAATCGAGGATCTTGCAAAAAAGAATGCCAAAAAAGCATGATTTTTTTTGCCCGGCATCAGGACTAAATCGGTCTTATTAGCTTTTTCTTGTTTCCATGGTAAAATTAGTCTCAGATTTCGTACAACTTTGGATTTTAACGATACAGGGGAGGATTCGTATGGATGTCTTAACATTGAGCAGGTTGCAGTTTGCGGTCACGAGCATGTTTCACTTTATTTTCGTTCCACTCACCCTGGGGCTATCGGTCCTGACCGCTTACATGGAGACCCGATACGTCATGACCGGGGACGAGACGTATCTGAAGATGACTAAGTTTTGGGGGAAGCTCTTCCTAGTAAACTTTGCCCTCGGAGTGGTAACCGGGATCACCATGGAATTCCAGTTCGGGATGAACTGGGCCGAGTATTCCAAGTATGTTGGAGATATATTCGGCGCGCCGCTGGCCATTGAGGCGACCGTCGCTTTTTTCCTGGAGTCGGTCTTTATCGGCCTCTGGATATTCGGCTGGGACAAGGTGTCGAAAAAGGTCCATCTCCTCTCCATCTGGCTCGTGGCATTCGCCACCAATCTATCCGCCCTCTGGATACTCCTGGCAAACGGCTGGATGCAGCACCCGGTCGGCTACGTGCTGCGCAACGGCCGTGCCGAGATGGTCGATTTCGGCGCCCTCCTCACCAACCCTTACGGAGTCTTGAAATTCATCCATACAGTGCTGTCCGGGTACATGGTTGCGGCCTTCTTCGTCATGGGGATCTCCGCATACCATCTCCTGAAGAAGAACCGTATCGATTTCTTTAAATGCTCTTTCAGAATAGCTGCGACCTTCGGGCTCGTTTCCTCGATCCTTGTCTTTCTTACCGGAGATTATTCGGCGGTATTGGTGGCCGAAACACAGCCGGCGAAGTTCGCCGCAATGGAGTCTGTCTGGGAAACGAAGCGGGGGGTCGGCATGAACCTGTTCCTCGTTCCCAATGAGGAACAGGAGTGCAATGAGTTCGAACGATTCTGTATTCCCAAGGTGGTAAGCTACCTCGCCTTTCACTTGCCCAACGCCGAAATCAAGGGGCTCAAGGAATTTCCCAGGGATTTGCGGCCGCCGGTTCTCCCTACCTTCCTCAGTTTCCGCTTGATGGCCGGGCTCGGGATGTTCTTGTTGCTGGCATCCCTTCTCGGCTCCATTCTTTCACGGTGGGGAAAACTGGAAGACCGGACCCTTTTCCTGAAGATAATGCTCCTGGCGATACCCGCCCCCTATATTGCCGCGCAACTCGGCTGGATAGTTGCCGAGGTGGGAAGGCAGCCGTGGATCGTCTACGGGGTCATGAAGACCTCCGATGCTGTTTCCAGATCGATCAGCGTTTCCCAGGTGGTCGTCTCACTCGCCGGGTTCACTCTCCTTTACGGGGGCCTTGGGGTGATTGATATCTATCTGCTGGCAAAGATCGCGAAAAAAGGGCCGGAAGCCTGACAGGAGACCAGTAACCTGTAACAAGAAACCGGCTCTATTCTTATCCTACAACCTATTGACAGGAGGTTTAATATGGAATTCCAAATTATATGGTTCGTGCTCTGGGGGGTGCTCTGGGCCGTCTATTTCATGCTCGACGGTTTTGTGCAGGGAGCAGGCATGCTCCATTACGTACTTGGCAAGAGCGATGGAGACAGAAGGGTGCTCATCAACACCATCGGCCCGGTGTGGGACGGCAACGAGGTCTGGCTGGTCACTGCGGGCGGTGCGACCTTTGCCGCATTTCCCACAACCTACGCCATCATGTTCAGCTATCTCTATACCGCGCTGCTCCTACTGCTGTTTGCCCTGATCATTCGGGGGGTCTCTTACGAGTTTCGGGGTAAATCGGAAGGAGCGGGGTGGAAGAAAGGGTGGGACGCCGCTATTTGTATCGGCAATTTCCTGCCGGCTTTACTGTTCGGCGTGGCATTCGGCAATATTTTCGCCGGCCTTCCCATGGATGCTGCGGGATATCACGGCTCGCTCCTGTCGCTACTCAATCCCTACGGGCTTTTGACCGGCGTTCTATTCGTCATGCTTTTTGCGGTGCATGGCGCACTCTTTGTATCGGTAAAGACACGAGACGATCTACAGGCCCGCTCGGCCGCCCTGGCAAAAAAACTCTGGCCTGCGCTCCTTGCGGTTGCGGTAGCATTTCTGGGGTACACGAATTTCGCCACGAAACTCTATGACAACTACCTGAGCCATCCGGTCCTGCTGATCGTCCCGCTCCTTGCTGTTGCGGCTCTGCTGGGGATAAGAATTTTCATGGCAAAGGAGATGCTGCTCACGGCTTTCGCCTCATCCTGCCTGACCATTTTGCTGGTAGTCGGCACCGGCGTAACAGGACTTTTCCCCAACCTGATCCCGTCGAATATGGACACGGCCTACAGCCTGACCATCTACAACTCCTCCTCCAGCCCCTATACGCTCAAAATCATGACGGTTGTGGCATTCATCTTCGTCCCCATCGTCATTCTTTATAAAATATGGGTATACAGGATATTTCGGGCTCCGGTCACTCTGGACGAGGTGTTGGAAAACAAGGAGGCTTACTGAAGAATCAGCGAAGAGTGTTCAAGCAGGCGGGAGGGAAATATCTTCCGCACCCTCTGCGCTCTTCACTGTCGGCTCTTAGAAGGGGGGCTGGGGATCCGGTACCGTTACTTCAATCACTAACCCGCGTCATCACCGGAATAGTCTTGATTAAGCATTCGCGAGGATACCCGAAATCCGGCATTCTCAGCAATTCCATGACAAAACCGACCGTTTCCGTGAATACAACGGCGTCGCTTATTATTGCGGCAAGTTCTTCACTGCTCTCAGGCTGCCTTTCCGGGACATAGACGAGGATCTTGCCGCTCTCTGACAACAGGAAAGGGACGAAAACGCGCATCTCATCTTTCTTATTGAGGGCGCATATGAAAACCGACGAATTTTCCGGGTATCTACCGTCCGGGGTAATCCGGGCGAAATTCAAGGAGCGGTGGATTTCCACTATCTCTTGCGGGTCGTTATATTCGACGCGAGTCATTGTCTTATCGACATGGAACATTACCGGTGTTGCGGATGAGACTCTCGCTGAGAATGAGTGTTGACCGCTCCCGGACCCTCCCATGAAGGCAAAAGGGTCGCTCGGGTCGTATTCAACTGTAGGCTGCATCGGCTGAGATGAGGTAGTTGGCGGCGCATCCGCTATCATTTCCACATCCCTGACGATCGCCAGCTTCTCGGAGGCTTCCCTTTCCGCCGCGCTCTTCACTTCGGCCAGCCTCTCTTCCTCTGCCATGACCGCCGCCAGCTTTTCGGACGCTTCCTTTTCCGCTACGCTCTTCTCTTCGGCCAGCCTCTCTTCCTCTGCCATGACCGCCGCCAGCTTTTCGGACGCTTCCCTTTCCGCCGCACACTTCTCTTCAGCCAGCCTCTCTTCCTCTGCCATGACCGCCGCCAGCTTTTCAGACGCTTCCCTTTCCGCCGCGCTCTTCTCTTCTGCCAGCCTCTCTTCCTCTGCCATAACCGCAGCCAGCTTTTCGGAGGCTTCCCTTTCCGCTGTGCTCTTCTCTTCGGCCAGCCTCTCTTCCTCTGCCAGGATGGCTGCCAATTTCTCCGATGCGAGATTTTCCACGGCACTTTTTTCCTGGTCTATCCGATCGATTTCTGCGATGATCGACGCAAGTTTATCAGCTGCATTGCTTGCAACCAAGGCATTCTCCGCGGTCAGCCGGTCAGCTTCCGCCTTGTCTTCGAGCAGGATGGCGATCTGAGTCTCAACGGCGGCCTTTTCCTCGACAAGCCGCTCATTCGCGGATATTATTCCGGCCAGTTTCCCGGATATATCCTGCGCCGCGGCGCCTTTTTCCTCTGCCAACCTTTCCGCGTCCGCTTTTTCCGCCAGCAATACATTTACTTGTTCATCCAGGGCGACAATTTCCTCGGTCCTCCGCTCGAATTCAGCAGCGATTACATCGTGCCTTGCGGAAACCGAGGCTACAGCATCCGCCATCTCCGCGGCCAGTTCTTCAGCCTCGGCTTTCTGCAGCAATGTGTCGGCCACCTCTTTTTCAGCAGCCTCCTTTTCAACGGCCATTCTCATGGAATGGGCCATTTCCGCGGCAAGTTTCTCGTTGGCCTCATTTTCCGCATTGGTTTTCTCCGCGGCCAATCGTTTGTTTTCAGCCTTTAAGGCTGCAAGCTTCTCAGCCGTACTTTTTTCGATGGCTTCTTTCTCAACAGAAAGGCGTTCCGCTTCCTCTCTCTCCAGGGCCATTTTTTCAGCAGCCTCTTTTTCAACAACCGCTTTCTCCAAGGCAAGCCTTTCAGCGTCGGCTCTCAGTGCGGCCAGCCGTTCCTCCAGGTCTTTTTCAGCAGCCTCTTTTTCGGCCGAGAGTTTTGCGGCTTCGGCGCGCAGTGCGGAAAGCTGTTCTGCAGCGGCTAACTCTACAGCCGCTTTCTCGGCGGAAAGTCTTTGAGCTTCTTCCTTCAGGGCGGCCATTTGCTCGGCTGCAAATTTTTCCGCTGCCGCCTTCTCAGAGGCCAATCTCTCGGCTTCCGCCTTCATCGAGGCCAATTGCTCAGCCGCGGACTTCTGCGCAGCGGCAATTTCCGCGGTGAGCCTTTCCGCTTCCGCCCTTTCCTCCGCCATTTTTTCCGCGACCGCTTTTTCGGCAACTGCCTTTTCCTGGGCAAGCCTCTTTGCTTCTTCCTTCATGGCCGCCAGTTGCTCAGCCGCGGACTTCTGCGCTTCGGCGATTTCCGCGGTGAGCCTTTCCGCTTCCGCCTTTTCCTCCGCCATTTTTTCCGCGACCGCTTTTTCGGCAACTGCCTTTTCCTGGGCAAGCCTCTTAGCTTCTTCCTTCATGGCTGCCAATTGCTCAGCCGCGGACTTCTGCGCCTCGGCAATTTCCGCGGTGAGCCTTTCCGCTTCCGCCTTTTCCTCCGCCATTTTTTCCGCGACCGCTTTTTCGGCAACTGCCTTCTCCTGAGCAAGCCTCTTTGCTTCCTCCTTCAGGGCCGCAAGCTGCTCAGCCGCGGACTTCTGCGCCTCGGCGATTTCCGCGGTGAGCCTTTCCGCTTCAGCTATTTCCTCGCTCATTTTTTCCGCGACCGCTTTTTCGGTAACGGCCTTTTCCTGTGCGAGCCTTTTAGCTTCGGCCTTCAGGGCCGCCAGTTGCTCGGCTGCGGCCTTTTCCGCCATGGCCTTTTCAGAGGCTATTCTTTCCGCTTCTGCTTTTTCCTCGGCAATAATCTCCGCAACTGCCTTTTCGGCAATGGCCTTTTCCTCGGCAAGTCTTTTAGCTTCGGCCTTCAGGGCCGCCAGTTGCTCGGACGCGGCCTTTTCCGCCAGGGCATTTTCCGCGGCAATTTTTTCCGCTTCCGCCTTTTCCTCCGCCATTTTTTCCGCAACAGCCTTTTCGGCAACGGCCTTTTCCTCTGCCACTCTTTTCGCTTTGGCTTTCAGGGCCGCCAATTGCTCGGCAGCGGCCTTTTCCGCCATGGTTTTTTCCGTGGCTATCCTTTCCGCTGCGGCTATTTCAGCGGCTATTTTCTCAGATGTCTCATCGTCGTACGGCAATTTATTTGATTTTGACGGAGGCGGGTTCGAGTGTTTGGAGGATTGCTTCTCATGTATTACAGGACCGACTTCCGTCATTTTTGTGTCGGTTTTTCGAGGAGAGACTTTATCCGGACTCTTGTCAGCGCCGGATTCCGGAATGTCCGCCTTTGCATTCTCGGGCGTTAACAGCGCTGCTTTTTTCACTGCGGCTCTTGTCGCCGATGGCGGACGGAGCACGCTGATGTTTCGGATTACCACTTCCCGCAGGGCAGTGCCGTAATTCAGATTAACCGCCTCCATGTTGAATCCCATCGATTCGGCGAATGTCAACGCCTCTTGACGGATACTCTGAAGGGAAGCGGAGTTTACAGGATTGGTTTCAGGGGTGTATATAAAGACATCCCTGTTTGTTGTCATGGAAAGAGCAACATAAACCAGAAAGAGTTCGCCTTCTTTTATTATGCAGAGATTGGCTTCGCAAGCCTGCGGGGGAAAATCGGGTGATTTTACAACGGCAGATGATGAAGAGCGGTAAATAGCGACGACATCCTGTTCGGTTGCTTCAATGGAATGAAGAGATCTGTCAAGGGTAAACATGGGCATTCTCACTGGGAATAATGGAATTTGGAGGCAGTCCTGTACTGAAAACAACCGAATACAGTTCAAATAAAAAACCGGGATGGAAATATGTGATATTTCGGCATCCCGGCTGTCTCGTGGAGACCCGTGGGCTTTCCGCCCCACTCTCGCGAATGGTTTAGTATTGTCGTTTACCACTTAAGGCTATTTATAATCGGCTCTCATTATAGGAAAAAGGGTTTGAATTATCAACATGTATTTCCTATTTTGTATTTCCTGTTTGCTCTTTTTCCATTGAACGGCTTGTGAAAGGAAGATAATTCATCTTCGTTGTTGAACCATTAGCGATATCGAACTATGCAATCGTTAAAAAAATTGCTATTATCCGAAAAGCTCGTAATGTAGCTGCGAGGGGGGCGGCATGGAACGGAAAAAGGTTGTGCTCGCCGATGATGTGGAGCTGTTCCTGATGCTGGAAAATACCTTCTTTAACAGGGAAGAGTTCGAGATGATAACCGCGCGTAGCGGCCTGGAGGTGCTCAAGGTTATCCGGGAAGCGAAGCCGGACCTGGTCTTCATGGATCTCGACATGCCCGGGATGAATGGCGACGAGTGCTGCCGGGTTGTGAAAATGGATGACTTGAACCGTCATGTTCCCGTGATCATGGTAACCGGCGGGGAGCGGAAGGAAGCCGTCGAAAGATGCCGTAATGCCGGTTGCGACGGAATCGTTTTCAGGCCGATCAATCGCGGAGATCTACTGGCCGTCTCCATGAAATTTCTGCAGGTCCAGGAGAGGGGAGCGCAAAGGTTCACCACCAGACTCACGGTTAATTACGGAGTCATGTCGTCCGAATTCCTGAAAGTTTATTCCATGGACCTGAACAGCGGCGGAATATTCCTGTCTACAGACAATCCCCTTGAGATCAACACGATGTTCTACATGGAGTTCATCCTTCCCGAAACCGACCATACGATCCGTTGTCAGGCCAGGGTTGCCTGGGTGAACCAGCTGGAATCACCGAAAAAACCTCAGCTCCCTGCCGGCATGGGAGTGCAGTTTCTCAGTCTCAGCCAGGCGGATAAGGAAGCAATAGAGAGATATATCAAAACCGGCGAACAGTAACCGGAAGAGACCGGGAAAGTCTCTCCACTGTCTGCTGTACGCCGACAATTCAGGGGGTTATTAAAGGAGCTATGAGCAGCGAAGGAAACAAGATCATCTACACAATGATGCGGGTCAGCAAGTTTTACGACAAGAAACCGGTCATAAAGGATATTTCTCTCTCCTACTTCTATGGCGCGAAGATCGGCGTGCTCGGGCTAAACGGCTCGGGGAAGAGCTCTCTCCTGCGTATCATGGCGGGAGTTGACAAGGAGTTCAATGGCCAGGCGGTCCTTTCGCCCGGCTACACAGTCGGTTTCCTGGAGCAGGAACCTATGCTCGACGACTCCAAAAGCGTGCGGGAGATCGTCGAGGAGGGGGTAAGGGAGACCGTTGATCTCATCAACGAATACAACGTCATAAACGCCAGTTTTGCCGAACCCATGTCCGACGACGAGATGAACAGGCTTATAGAGCGGCAGGGTGAGGTGCAGGAAAAGCTCGACCACCTGGATGCCTGGGACCTGGACTCAAGGCTGGAAATGGCCATGGATGCGCTTCGATGCCCTCCGGGCGAGACCATGGTCAAGGTCCTCTCCGGCGGCGAGCGGCGGCGCGTGGCCCTCTGCCGGCTGTTGCTGCGGAAGCCGGACATCCTTCTCCTTGACGAGCCGACCAATCATCTGGACGCGGAAACGGTCGCCTGGCTGGAGCACCACCTCCAGAGCTACGCCGGCACGGTCATCGCCGTCACCCATGACCGCTACTTCCTGGACAACGTGGCTGGCTGGATCCTCGAACTGGACCGGGGGGAAGGGATCCCCTGGAAAGGGAACTACTCGTCGTGGCTGGAGCAGAAGGAAAAGCGACTCGCCACCGAGGAAAAGCAGGAGAGCGACAGGCGCAAGACACTGCAGCGTGAGCTGGAGTGGATCAGAATGTCCCCCAAGGGGCGTCATGCAAAGGCAAAGGCGCGCATAACCTCATATGAGCAGCTCCTCTCCAGTGAGAGCGAACGGAATGCGAAAGAGCTTGAGATATACATCCCGCCGGGACCGCGTCTTGGCGACATCGTGATCGAGGCTGACAATGTGAGCAAGGGTTACGGCGATCGGCTCCTCTTCGAGGGGATGACCTTTTGCCTCCCCCCCGGCGGAATCGTCGGCGTCATAGGCCCGAACGGCGCAGGCAAGACCACCCTCTTTCGCCTCATCACCGGCCAGGAGGAACCGGACGCAGGTAGCTTCCGCATCGGCGACACGGTGAAGATTGCCTACGTGGACCAGAGCCGCTCCTCTCTCGACCCGGAAAAGTGCGTGTGGGAGGCGATCTCCGGCGATGCCGAGACAATCCAGCTCGGGAAGATGACCGTCAACTCCCGCGCCTACGCGGCCCGCTTCAACTTCACCGGCAGCGACCAGCAGAAGAGGGTGGGGATGCTCTCAGGCGGAGAGCGGAATCGGTTGCACCTTGCGGGGATGCTGCGCGAGGGTGCGAATGTAATCCTCCTCGACGAACCGACCAATGACCTGGATGTAAATACCATGCGTGCCCTGGAAGAGGCCCTGGAGAACTTTGCCGGCTGCGCCGTGGTCATCAGCCACGACCGCTGGTTCCTGGACCGTATCGCCACCCATATCCTCGCCTTCGAGGGGGAGAGCAGCGTGGTCTGGTTTGACGGCAACTATTCCGAGTACGAAGAGGACCGCAGGGGTCGCTTGGGCGCAGCGGCCGACCAACCGCACCGGATCAGGTACCGTCAGCTGACACGTTAAGGAAGAGTGGCACGAGGTTAAGAAGGATTGCGGGAAGAAATAAAAAGGGGCTGACCTTGAAAATGGGTTTTCCATTTCAGTATCAGCCCCCTTTTTTTTCCTGCAACCGCATAAATAGAGGCTATAGTTCAATCTCGCAATTCTTGTCGGCGGATATGTGTTCCAGCTCGTTCATGATTTTACTCTGCTGTTGATATATAAACTGGGAAAATACCCGCTCGATTCTGGTATTCATGTCCAACTGGAATATGTGCCTCCTTAAGGAATCCTGCTCATGATATTTTATGAAAGTGCCGGGTACCTCCAGCTTGACCGACGGCAGCATAAGACTGACCATCCCTTTTTCTCTCTCTTTCAGGACTTTTTCCTGAGGCGCCAGAATCGCAACTCCACCGAATGAAATTTCCTGCACTTCTCCCGGCACATTCTGCTGATTATTGTGGAATTGGGCTTCCACCATTTCAGGCAGCATCATCCTGACGTGCATGCGACGCTCCGAGGGGTTGTGAACGTAAGAAAACAGGGCAAGAAAGGCAAGATTGTTTTCTCTGTCAATCTTTAACACCTTTGCCATTACCCAGTTGGGGAGATAATCGCTTTTTAAAAATGTAATGTTTTGCATCAGCATCGAAACTGCCTGGAAATTGTGGACCATCATGACCACTATTCCGCGATCGATATACTCAATGGTGGCCCCGAAACTGATCGGCATCTCATTGTAAAAATTGAGCAATATCAGATCATTGGGGAATTTGTTGTACATGACCGCAGCAAGCACCTTGAGTATGGCTTCTTCATCCCTCCGTGCATTCTGAACGGTCATCAGTTCATAATGATTTGGAATCGGACATTTCGAACTTATGTCGGAAAGACGCTTTAGCATTGTTCAACCACTCCTTACTTTAACGACTGAAATAACGTCATCACTCCCCATGTGAGCAAGATGCGGATCAGGGCGCGCTTACCTGGACCATGGAACTTTCCTCGCCCCCCGGATTGACCACCTGTACCTTGAAATTTTTCAGAGTGGTGCTGTAAGGGTAGCGCTGGTAGATAATCCGTCCGCAGTTTACGTAAATGAGCCGCTCTCTTTCGGTTGCATTTGCCGTGCCGCTGCGCAGGCGTTTCACTTCCGCAATGGAGCCCTGGTTGCCGGTCTGGTCCGGATCCCTCTCTTCGGAAACCACCAGCGTGGAATCCTGCTGGAAATTCCTCCCACCGATAACCAGGTTGTAATAATTGACGAAGTCCTCAGCGGCGGTGACGCTGTCTATCTCCGGCCGTGCATCTATAAAAAGCCCCTGGGCTCCGGACAGGGTGTCCCCCTGGTTTTTTACCTGGACCTGGTGGAGCCCGGCTACAACACGCGGCGCCGTGAAGGATAAGCTCGTCTTGGAATTAAAATGTCCCCTGACGGCTGCTCCGTCAAAGAGAACCTGGGATCTTTCCTGGAAATTAGTGCCGGTAATGACCACTTCCCGCTCCTTGTCCGGAACGCAGTAAAGCATTGTGTCGGGCGAGAGTGAATAAATTTCCGGCTTCGGCGGCAGCAGGTTGAAGTTGTAGGTCCTGCTAGTCGTCCCGTCGGCATTTCTCAAGAATAGAGCGTACAGGCCGGGGGGCAAATTGGGGATGTCGAAGGAGAGCTGTTTCGGGTTGAGAACATCTGTCGAAGCTGCAGTGTTGCCGAGAAAAGCGACGGTCTTGTCGGTGAAGCCGGAACCGGAAAGGATGACGCTTGTTTCCGGTTCGCCCTGGGCGGGGATAATGCTCAGAATAGTTATCTGGCGGGGCTGTTCTTCCGTGGCCTGGCCGGTCTTGGGCGCGACCTTCCTGATTTCCGCCGAGTATAAACAGAGGGGTAACAGCAGGTCAAGC
>Ga0210377_10004349_pt1 | contig 11949 bp, 9 predicted proteins | sample PLM4_65_b1redo_FD_155480 | JGI IMG/M metagenome (GOLD analysis project Ga0210377, IMG submission 155480) | Groundwater sediment microbial communities from an aquifer in East River, Colorado, USA - PLM4_65_b1 redo | ecosystem: Environmental > Terrestrial > Soil > Riparian zone | place: USA: East... | reverse complement strand
GATATGCCCCTAGCAGTTCCTGCCGTTCCGCTTCTGTGAGTTTGAATTTTCGCTTTGCCATGCCGCTATTGTACGATATCTATTTGCCTTGTCTATAAGGAGAAGAAGAATATGCTAAACAGTTCAATTCAAGTGAAGGGTCTGCAAAAGTCCTACCAGAAACTTCATGTTCTAAAGGGCGTAGATTTCGAGGTGGAAGAAGGCAGTATTTTCGCCCTGCTCGGCTCCAACGGTGCGGGCAAGACAACGATTGTCAAAATCCTCACCACGCTGCTCAAACAGGATAGCGGAACCGCCGCCGTGAACGGATTCGATGTTGCGGCAAAGCCCGACGATGTGCGGCAGTCGATCAGCCTGACCGGGCAATTCGCCGCTGTAGACGAGATCTTGACCGGGCGAGAAAATTTGATCATGATCGCCAAGCTGCGGCACCTCAAAAATCCGCGCGAGGTCACGGATGATCTGCTGAACCGCTTTGGCCTGACCGATGCCGCCGACCGCAAAGTTTCCACCTATTCGGGCGGTATGCGCCGCAGGCTTGACATCGCCATGAGCCTGATCGGAAAACCGCAGCTTATTTTCCTCGACGAACCGACGAACGGTCTTGACCCCGAAGCACGTATCGAGGTTTGGAAGACTGTCAAAGAGCTTGCTAATCATGGCACGACGGTATTTCTGACCACACAGTATCTGGAGGAAGCTGAACAACTCGCCGACAGAATTGCGATTCTGCATGAAGGGAAAATTATCGCCAACGGCACACTCGCGGATCTGAAAAAACTGTTTCCGCCCGCGAAGGTGGAGTATGTGGAAAGACAACCGACCTTGGAGGAGATTTTCCTGGCAATCATCGGCAAAAAGGAGAAGGTGTAAATGGAAACGATCAATAAACACTATTTCAGCGATATGGGCATTATGCTTGGACGTTCCATGCGTCATATTTTCCGCAGCATGGACACCATCATCACAGTCGCAATAACGCCGATCGCGATAATGCTGCTGTTCGTCTATGTGTTCGGCGGTGCCATTCAAACCGGCACGGACAACTATGTGAATTACCTGCTGCCCGGCATCCTGCTGATTACGATTGCAAGTGGCATCGCCTATACGGCTTACCGTCTGTTTATGGATATGCAAAGAGGCATCTTCGAACGGTTCCACTCCATGCCGATTGCGCGTTCGGCCCCGCTGTGGGGGCATGTGCTGACCTCACTGGTATCCAATGCGATTTCGGTTGTCATCATCATTCTCGTAGCGCTCATGATGGGCTTCCACTCGTCGGCGGGGGTACTGTCATGGCTTGCTGTAGCCGGCATACTCGCGCTGTTTACGCTGGCCCTGACCTGGACCGCGGTGATTGCCGGACTGTCTGCAACATCGGTGGATGGCGCAAGCGCCTTTGCCTATCCGATTATTTTCCTGCCATTTGTCAGCTCGGCGTTTGTGCCGACCGAGTCGATGCCGTCGGGTGTACGTGCCTTTGCAGAAAACCAGCCGGTGACCTCGATCGTGGACGCCATCCGTGCGTTGCTGTCAGGTCAGCCTGTCGGTAATGACATCTGGATTGCGCTCGCGTGGTGCGTCGGGATTATGCTCGTGGCTTATATCTTTGCGATGAGGGTATATAAAAAGCGGGTGTGAAAAAAGGACAGCATTTTTTGTAATGTAGACCCCTTGACCTCTATTCTTTTTAAAAAACTAAGCCCAATAAAAGTGAACTCCCCTTCGAAAATTGACGGGGAGTTTGCAATATTCGGTAAAATTATTATATCCGTCCAGTTGGTAGAAAATGCAATCCGAACCTGAAAGGTTTTAGTGAGAGTCTCACAGCCACGCAGGCGGAAGGGTGAGAATTGAGTTGTCAAGGCGAATGCAACTTGCACATGGTTAACTGATTCGCCTTTTATTAATAATTAAGCCACTGGCCTACTTAGAAGTTTCGCGAGTACCTCACGGGCAGGTTCATCCACCAGGGCAAGGATCTCATCTCCCTCTTCGAGAATGGTTGTGCCTCTTGGCAAAACCATATCTCCATGCCGGATGATGCCTGAAATGACACAATTGTTCGGGAGGGATAAATCTTTTAAAGCCAATCCAATCGCGGGGGCGGATGGGGCGATCTTTTCCTCCACGAGGGAATATTTTCCACGACGGATCTTCAGCATCGTCATCATATCGCCCAGCGACATTTCTTCTGCTGTGAGCCGCGCAAGAATTTCAGCCTGATTGAGCGAAACGTCCACACCCATTTCAGGCGTAAACAGCCAGGCGTTTTTTGAATTGTTGATTCTGGCAATTACACGTTTTATATTGAACTCAAATTTTCCAAGAGATGTGATTACAAGATTGGTTTCATCCGAGCCTGTTACCGCCGCAAGCACTTGCGCTCTTTGAATGCCGGCCTTTTCCAACACAGTTGGCGAACTGCCATCGCCATTGATGATGATCTCTTGCGGAAGTTCCTCCGCCAATTTTTCAAGCACATTTGGGCGTTCATCAATGATGCGCACCGTATGACCTACTTCAAGCAAAAATTTTGCAAGCTGTGAACCCGTATTACCACCGCCAACAACAATTACAAACATGGCTATCTCCTCTCAATCCCGAGCAACTCTTCCAGCCTGAGCATGGCAGAGGGGATCACTGCCAGGTAAATAATATCGTCCTCCTGAAATTCTGTGCCTGAAACTGGAATGAAGGTGTGATCGTTGCGGGTAATTGCAGTGACTGATACTTCACCTGGAATATTCATCTGTGCAACACGATAACCATATAGACGTGCAGGCGCTTCGACTCGGACCAGCGTTGTTTCGCCATCCTGGAAAACATGCAGCACATCCAGGTCGGCATGAGTGACGACTTCCACAATTCTTTCCGCGCCCCAGACTGTGCTCGATATGGTGGTCAGTCCCAGCCGCTGATACACTTCCGCACGTACGGGATCATAGAGGCGTGCCACTACTCGCGGCACACGGAAGATGTTGTGCGCAATTCGTGCTGCTACAATATTGGCATTGTCCGAGGAACTGGCTGCCACAAAACCTTCGGCGGTTTCAATACCAGCTTCGATCAAAACATTTCGATCAAAACCAATCCCCCGCACGATTTTGCCTTTGAAGTCTGTACCCAGCTTCGAGAGTGCATTAGCATCATGGTCAATGACTGTGACTTCATGTCCATGTTTAACCAGCAACAAGCTGACTTGTGAACCGACCCGCCCACAACCCATAATAATGATTTTCATCGGTTAACCTCCTGAAGGGAGAGAGTAGACGTCTTTCCATTGCGAATGTTTCTTATACCGCGCATAATGGCTTTTCGGATCCACTCAATCGAATATAACACAAGCGCATTTATGGCTAATCCAATCCACATCCAGGCAGGCAGAGAGGTGTGGTTGAAAATTCTGGCAAGGGACGGAACATATATAATACTGATAATTCCCAACAATTCCATCAGAATACCAATCCATAGATATTTGTTACTCAACCATCCCAGATAGGAACTACGCGTACGGTCTGACCTGCAAGCCAGGGCGTTGCCGACTTGTGATGTAACTACACCTGCATGATAAACCGTGGCAGCCAAAATCATAGCCTGTTCGAATGATAAGGATAATCTAAAATCGACAAGTCCTGCCAAAGGTGCTAGAAATCCCAATCCAATTTCATCGGCATGGCCTGAGAAAATGAAGATAGAAAGAAACCCTGCAAAGCATAATGCTGATTCGATCATCCCCAGCCAAAGTGCACGGGATAACAAACTATGATCAAGCAAAGGCTGGTTCCGTGGACGCGGAGGGCGTTTCATCACATCCGGTTCGGGTTTCTCCATGCCAAGCGCCAGCGCAGGGAACATGTCGGTACCAAGGTCGATGGCAAGGATCTGGCGCACACTCAAAGCCAGCGGTATCAATGGCAAGTTTGCCTTGACGATGAACGGCATCAACTCGGGTATGTTGCTTGAAAAAATATAGGTGATGAACTTGCGGATGTTGTCGTACACGCCGCGTCCCTCTTCAATCGCAGTGGTGATCGCGCCAAAATCATCCTGCGTCAAAATAATGTCAGCGGCTTCCTTTGCGACATCCGTGCCGACGATTCCCATTGAGATGCCGACATCCGCTTTACGCAAGGCGGGTGCATCGTTCACGCCATCGCCAGTGACGGCCACCACTTCGCCGCGCTGCTGGAAGGCGGAAACGAGTCTCATTTTGTGCTCAGGAGCCATGCGCGCAAAGAGCACTTCTTGATTGAGCAATTCCTGTAAGGCAACATCCGATAACTCATCCAATTCCGCGCCCGTCAAAATGATGGAGTTCTTTGTGTTCAACATCCCCACGCGTCGCGCCAAAGACTCGGCAGTCAGGCCATAGTCGCCAGTGATCATTACAATACGAATATTTGCTTCACGGCAGGTTTGAACAGCTTTTTCAACTTGCGGTCTGGGTGGATCCATCATGGCCATCAGTCCGAGGAAGGTTAAATCCTGTTCGATGCCTTCGGCGGTGTAGGCGCCTGTACGCGCAGGCAGGTCACGCCGTGCCAGAGCCAGCACGCGCAATGCGCCACGTGCATAATCGTCATTGACTCCCAGAATTTCAGCGCGCATTTGGTTCGTAAGAGGCACAGCATACCCGTTGATTAATATCCGGGTGCAAAGTTGTAACACCTCGCGTGGCGCACCTTTGACGAACGCGGTCTCGCGATTCACTTCGCGATGGATCGTCGTCATCCGCTTGCGGCGCGCATCGAAGGGAATTTCGTGCACACGCGGAAGGATTTGATTCATCGCTTCCTCCGAGATCCCATCTTTCATCGCCGCCACTTTCAATGCTGCTTCGGTCTGGTCGCCGAGACTCGTCCAGCCAGGATGTTCCATCGAAGGCGGGTTGATGCGCGCATTGTTACAACACGAAGCGACCTCCAACAAACTCAGCAAATCTTTCTCCCAAACTTGTCCCTGCGGGTCTGGCGAAAACTTTCCATCAGGTTCATAACCAACGCCAGTGACTCTTATTCTTTTTTGTGCCACCCAGATATCGCGCACCGTCATTTGATTCTGAGTCAATGTACCACTCTTATCGGTGCAGATGACGGACACCTGACCGAGCTTCTCGACCGTGGATAGTTTCTTCGCCAGCACACCTCTTTTTGCGAGACGTTGGACTGCCACTGCCAAAGAGAGAGTGAGTGTGGCTGTGAGTCCTTCAGGAATCACAGCGACCACGATGCCAAGCGCTAGCAGAGTAACTTCTTTGACGGGGAATCCGAGCGAGAAATAACCAACGGTGACGACGATTGCGCCGATCCCCAAAGCAATCCACGCGGTGACTTTGCTGAGATAATTGAGTTCCTTTTGAAATGGAGTCTGCTCTTCGGTGATGGATTGGGTCAGGTGGGCAATCCTTCCAAACTGGGTGGACATTCCAGTAGCAGTAACAACTGCCCGACCAGTGCCTGAAGCGATGGATGTCCCCGCGAAAATCAAATTCGGCTGATCCAGTTCGCTGATCCCAGCCTGATATGAGGGGTCAGCGGTTTTGCGCGCAGGTATTGCTTCGCCGGTTAATGTGGAGTTATTTGTCCGCAGTCCGTATTCTTCGGTCACGCGTGCGTCGGCGGAAATATTATCCCCCTCTGCGAGCACCAATATATCGCCGGGGACAACCGCACTGGACGGAATGTAACTTTCGACACCTGCACGAATCACATGTGCAAAGGATGGCAAAATCTCGCGGAGTTTTTCGATGGCTTGCTCGGCGCGATACTCGCGCCAGAAAGAAAAGCCTGTGTTTACAACGATGATGCTCCAGATAATTAATGCAAGCACAACGTCGCGTTGCAATAACGCGGCCAGCCCAACGATAAGCAAAACCAGCGCGGGTGGATGCACAAACTCTTGAAGAAGTTTTTCCCAAACCGGTTCCTTCTTTTGCTTCGAGAGGATGTTATACCCGTAGAGTGAGAGACGTGTATCAGCCTCCGCGTTTGGGAGTCCATTGATGGATGTCTCAAGCGAATCATAAACATCTTTGACACGGAGGCTGAAAATTGGGGTACTCATGGCAGGGAATCATGAACCGGGAGATGCTTTGGACTTCACATCTCCCGGTTGTAAATTATTCTTCGTCTTCGTTATGCTCAGTTTCTTTTGGCGCGCCGCCCAGTTTCGGTTCAGGATGATCGAGATACTGTTCGAGGAGCGAGGGAGCATCGGGATGATCCACATGCAGGGCATGGTCATAATCACCTGCCACAGCAGGGGGGTCATAGCGCACTGGACGGCGGACTCCAAATAGTTCGTAGAAACGAGCCAGGCCAACCAGTAAGGAATAACGGTATTCCTGCATTTTAAGAGATTGCCATTCAACAATAGAAGCCATCGCACCCTGCACACGCGCTTTCTCTCTTACAATACGATGGATTTGTTTGGGATCGCGATAGCCAATGGGAGAGAGCAACACCAGATGTGCACTGATAAACAGAGTGGAGAAGGTCAGCAAACGAATCCAACCACCTTCTTCCCATTTGCCCACTATTTGGCCAATAAATACAATCCCTGCGAGGACGGCGGCAAACATCGCACCTCTCGCACCCCAGGTACGAACCTTTCCAGTAGAGTGCTCAAGAATGTGTTTGCGAACGGCCAACCCCATCATCATGATGGGCATGAACACTCCAACACCATAGAAAGGAATCGCCACACTTGTTCGCCCATGTACCAGCAACATAATCAGGACAGAGGCAATAAATGTAATGGTAACTGAGCGAGTAAATGTGCCGCGTGGATCGCGATAAATGATGATTTCAGGGATTTCACCAATCGCAACATCGCGCCATTCGGTGGCTTGCGCATCCTGGAAAGCGGTCATCGAAGCCGCTGCCAACATCATGACAGCCAAGATCTGGTATGCCCAAAATAGAATCACGCCGCCAGGGATTTGGGAAAAGCCGATGGAAGCCAGGTTGCCGATCAGCGTACGGCCAAGGGTTCCATCAAAGACACTAAAGCGCAACGAAAAGAAAGTCAGGAAGAGGGTCGTTAATCCGCCATAAAAAAGGAAAGATGTTTGCACGAAACGACCAACCCCTGATTTACCACTATAGAAGTTCCATAAGCCGTTGAGGCGAGGCATATGTTTTTTGCCCCACGTTACAAAGCTCACATCTTGATTGATAAAAAATTGAACACCATTCGATACAGCCTCAAGCCCTGTAAGCGCAACCATGCCTTTCATGGATGCAGTTAACATGTGTAGGATGGCTTGACCAAGTGACGCTACTTTGATTGATTCGGAAGGCTCGGGTGGAACACCTTTGAGATTGGCAATAATCAAACCAATCGCCATAATGACAGTCAAAAACACAAATGTGCCAATCAGGGTGAATACCACTCTCGCGGATTCGCCTCTTCCGCGGATGGTGAGATACCATGTCACTCCGGCCAGTACAGCGCCCAAAAGAAAATGCCAGATCCAGTGCGCTCCATAAGCATTCAGGATCGAGAGCAATTGGTCGCCGCCAGATAGGGCAGAGACGACGATGGTCAACACATAATCTTCGATCAACGTGATTGCGACAAGGAGGCTGAGTGTAGGCGCGAGGTACCGCATTGAGGCTGTATATGAACCGCCGCCCTCGTTGAAGGGTCCTAATGAGTACATATATAATGCACCAAAGACTAGGTTTGTAAACGCAATCACAGCGCCGGTGATGTAGGCGTTGTGTTGCAACCCATAAGGATGCAGGGCACTCATCATTTCGCCGGTGGCGTAATAAAAAGAAGTGAAGTAATCCACACCAAAGAGGGCAATCGCTGCCAATAAGCCGATCTGACCTGCGCCGTGAATGTGAGCATCTTCCGCTTTTTCTCTGGGAGCGAAGCGCAGGGAAATAACGATAACAATAATTAATAAAGCAATTGAGAAAAACATGATGGCAACCTTGTGTTATGCAGTTCCAAATGCTTGTTCGAGTAATTCAAGCAAATGAAGCAGATGTTTACGAGTCGATGGACTAAGGCGTGTATCCTGGCTGACCTTCATTTCCTCCTGGCGTACAGCGCGCACAACAAACGCAGGGACGAACATGATCCGTCCCGCGGGAATGACTTCGAACTTCGTAACGTCAACGCGGAGTTCCTGGTCGTCGAAATAGGGCAGGCTCAGGCTGAGTCCGCGGTTCAAGTTGCCAGAGTCGGCGCGTTCCTTGATGCGGGCAATGATCGCTTTGGACTGATAGATCGCCAGCGCGCGTCCCTGATTGACCAGTTGACCGAGCATCCCATAACGTTTCTTGGCATATTCTTCATCGGCAGAAATGTAGGGCGCGAGCGCCACCGCAAGGAACAGCACTTCCATGAATCTCTGCATGGACTTGATATGTGCTTCCGCCTCTTCCACAGACTTGACCAGCAATTCGCCGTTCTCATCAAAAGCCACCCATTGAGGCAGGAAGAATTTTCTGGCGAATGGGACAAACGGCACCAATAGGTCGCCACGCCCTTCTTCAGTTTTTCCCTCTTCAGCAATCGCATCAGTCGACGCGGTGATGGCTGATTCTGCTTCGAGAGCATCTTCTTCAGGGATGAAGGGAATCGTTTCACCTTCACCCGCAAGTTTGTATGCCACGGTTCGTCCCGCGGGCAGCATGTTGTAAACCATGTGCACCACAGCAGCATGACGCAACAGACTGGTTGCGACAGATACAGCGCGGTCTGGTGATTGCTCCAACTCGGTCAGTGAGTGACGAAGTTGCTTGTAAAGTTCCACCTTGCGCAGGCGATTGATGAAACTGCCTGCCGAATGCGGACGTTGATTCTGCGGGATGGTCACCAGCGCAGGCTGTTCCACGTTTTCGATGTTGCAAACAATTCGATCCGGCAGCGAGAAGCGGACTTGTGACCCGCCGTCAATAATGGCTTCCGCAATTTGTTTTCCCTGCACTTCCAGAAAACGCTGGATGATGGCAGGCTGCGCGGAGAACAAGGCCTGCTGGCGTTTGTATTCTTCCATTAGGTGATCTGACAACGATGTTGATTTTGATTTTGACATGCTTAACCTTTTGAAATGATGAATTTGTTCTTATGAGAACAGCGAATTCCATAATAAAATGAGGACAAGCTCTATAAAGACACACACGTAGAGCAATGCAGAATGTGCCCAATCCTGCGGCAATTTGACGAGTTGTGCCTCAGCCCAAAAGAATCCGCCAAGGATCGCCAGCGTACCGGACCAGAATAGGACCTGCGAGAGAACCCCCGGCTTTGAACTTTTGACAGATTGGCTATCTGCGAGAATGTAAACCGGCATATTCAAACTGGAGCGCAGAATCTCATCCAATGTCTTACGCATGAGACCCGCCTTCTGATTGGCATAACAAGCCACAATATCACCTTTCCGCCAGATCTTTTTGACCTGCTTTACCCAATCATTGCCATGTTCGATCAGGATATCAGTGGCTACGAAGGGATCTTTGATCATGGCCGACATGGTGATCAATTTACGTCTAAGTTGATACTCCTCCTCAAAATCATTGGTAACACTGAGGAGCAGGACGTTCAGTTGCAATGAGCGGGCAATCTCCCAAATCCGATTTTCGAGGTCATGCGTATCAGGTTCGGATGCAGGGAAAAGGACAATGAGTCGCGGGGCAGGCTCGGAGTCGGAATGAGAAGCGGGAGAGATTGCGAATGGAGGGGAACTTACATCGGGTTTGTTCATAGTATCCTCACAGATAAATAAATCCTATCAAGCCCCTATAAAACGGCGATAAAAAAATTGCTCGATAGGGTCAAGAAAAGGTCAAGAAGAAATAAAATTTGCCCCGGTAGCGGGGCAAATCAGAAAATGTCACCGACAAGATGTGACAAAAAGCATCCATTTTAGGATGTCTTTTGTTAAAGTCGTTGATGCGCTCTTTCTCCGAGTTGATTTATGAATCTACGATAAAGCGAATTATTACTATCTTGTCTCGCTGGTGTTATGCAGGGAACATTTTTTATACTTTCTTGACCCTTTTTTCATCCTCCTTGACCCCATATTGACCTGCAACTGTATACACTAGAGTCCAATTGGAGGCATCTATGAACGATTTGCTATATCTCGGACTCACTATCCTTTTCTTCACCCTCACCATTGGACTGATCAAGGTCTGTGAGCGGCTTATGGAGGATAAATCATGAACATCCTTTATGTAATAACGGGCATCATTACCCTGATCTTGTTTGTTTATCTTGTATTGGCTTTACTTAAACCGGAGTGGTTCGGATGAACATCTATAGCTGGTTACAACTCATTCTCTATATAGTGGTTTTGCTGGCATTGGCGAAACCACTCGGTTCGTTTATGGCAAAGGTTTACCAAGGCGAGCACACCTTCTTGGACCGTGTGCTGGGTCCCGTTGAACGGTTCATTTATCGCCTCTCAGGCGTTAAGCCTGATGAGGATATGAATTGGAAGACATATGCCATAGCTGTAATGTTGTTTAACATACTCGGTTTATTGGCGGTATATGCTCTCCAAAGGCTTCAAGCTTTCCTGCCGCTTAACCCTATGGGATTGGGTGCTGTCACGCCTGACTCCTCATGGAACACTGCCACCAGTTTTGCCACAAATACAAACTGGCAGGGCTATGGCGGTGAGGTGACCATGAGTTATCTCTCTCAAATGCTCGGCTTGACGGTGCAGAACTTCGTCTCTGCTGCAACGGGTATGGCGGTGTTGGTTGCGCTCATTCGCGGCATCGTGCGCCACACCGCTATGGGCATCGGAAATTTTTGGGTTGATCTCACACGCTCAACGCTTTATATCCTTTTACCGCTCTCACTCGTAGTTGCGCTTGCGTTGGTCTCACAAGGCGTGGTGCAAACATTCAGCCCGTATCAAACAGTCTCTTTGCTTCAACCAACCACGGACGCGAACGGCAATACCGTGACGGAACAAGTGTTGGCGGTTGGTCCGGCTGCGTCACAAATTGCCATCAAACAGTTGGGCACGAACGGCGGCGGATTCTTCAACGTCAACTCCGCGCATCCATTTGAAAATTCAACACCATTCTCTAATTTCATCGAGATGTTGTCTATTCTCATGATTCCTGCTGCGATTTGTTACACCTTCGGCAAAATGGTAGGAGATACGCGCCAGGGATGGGCGATTCTGATTACGATGACCATTATCATGGTTGCATTTTTAGGTCTGGCTGTTTGGTCTGAGCAATCTGGCAACCCAGCTTTTACAAAGATGGGTGTGGATCAGGCGCAAACAAACATCAATCCAGGTGGAAATATGGAGGGCAAGGAAACGCGCTTCGGTATTGTTAATTCTGCGATCTGGGCAACTGTTACCACTTCTGCCTCCAATGGCTCGGTCAACTCGATGCATGATTCGTTCATGCCACTCGGTGGGTTGGTGCCTCTATTCATGATTCAATTGGGCGAGATTATTTATGGCGGAGTCGGCTCCGGCTTGTATGGAATGCTAGCTTTCGTGATCGTGGCAGTATTTATCTCTGGCTTGATGGTCGGACGTACCCCGGAATATCTCGGCAAAAAGATCGAAGCCTTCGAAATGAAGATGGCTTCACTGATGCTCTTGATCCCAATCCTGCTGGCGAAGGTTGGCACAGCGATTGCAGTAGTAGCTCCAGCGGGTCTCGCCACCATTTGGAATACCGGTGGTCCACATGGATTTAGTGAAGTGTTGTATGCATTCTCTTCCGCCGCGAACAATAACGGATCAGCGTTTGCTGGTTTGGGCGCAAATACAATTTTCTACAATACTGCACTAGGTATTTGCATGTTCTTTGCCCGTTACTGGTTGATCGTCCCAGCACTGGCAATCGCGGGCTCACTTGTACAAAAGAAGAAAGTCCCGGCCAGTGCTGGCACTTTGCCAACGCATACACCACTGTTTATCGCCTGGCTGATCGGTGTCATCATGATCGTTGG
>Ga0210377_10004348_pt1 | contig 11950 bp, 10 predicted proteins | sample PLM4_65_b1redo_FD_155480 | JGI IMG/M metagenome (GOLD analysis project Ga0210377, IMG submission 155480) | Groundwater sediment microbial communities from an aquifer in East River, Colorado, USA - PLM4_65_b1 redo | ecosystem: Environmental > Terrestrial > Soil > Riparian zone | place: USA: East... | reverse complement strand
CGAGTTCCGGGCTCCCTGGCGAATGCGGCGAAGAGCTTTTCCTGCGCGAGCTTCATCGCCGCGTAAACCCCCATTCCGGTTTCGTCCGACGGCATCTCGACGTTCTCATCTATCGAGGCCATGGCCGGTGTGCGGGAATAATCCAGCACCGCGATGCTGCTGATGCCGACCAGCTTCACAATGCCGGCCTGTCTCATCGCCTCGAGCAGGTTGCGTGTGGCCGTAACCGTCGAGCGATATTGTTCCTCGGCACCGCCCAAAAGGCCGGCCGCCAGATGGATCACGGTATCTATCCCCAACCCGGTCAGCTTCGGCAGTTCCGCATCGCCAAGATCGCATTGAAGCCATTCGATGGGCGTCGCCTGGCCCGGAGGGCTCGCCGGCTTGGACCGGCTCAGCGCAACCACCCGGTGTCCGCGCGCGACGGCTTCCCGCATGACGTAACCGCCTATGAAACCGGATGCGCCGGTGATTAATACCTTCATAGGATGCTACTTATACTCAATGAGTGAATTTGTTTTGTTACTAATGCGGTTCCACCAATACTTTAGTTGCCCTAGCATTTCCGGAAACCTCCCCAAGACCATAAATACCGCCCACCACCAGTTCTCCCGGGCAGATCGCCCGCCGCGGAGTGCCAGACGGACCACCTGCAACGGGTAAATCGCAAACAGTACAAAGCCCCACTTCCCAAACCACAACACGGCAGCGAACGTGGCCAAGGGAATCATACCGCCCCAGAACCATGCGCTCCGCGATTTCTTCACGCAATGTCGTTCCGGCGGAGCACCGTGCAAATACGCTCCCTCGGCAAAGGTATAGCCTCCACGCAGCGCCCGTTTCCACCACTGTCCAACGCTTGTCATTGCGGCATCATGCAGAGCCATTTCCGTATCGAGCCGCCAGACCTTCCACCCAGCTGCACGCAGGCGAACACACAATTCCGGTTCCTCTCCCGCAATCAGATCCGCACGATACCCACCTGCATCCTTAAGTGCGCCAGCCCGCACCATGGCAATACCACCACAGGCTTTTGATACCCCTACAGGCGTGTCCCACTCAATATCGCAGAGCATGTTAAAGACTGATCGCTCCGGATACCGCTCCCGGAGTCGACCACACACCATCACGATGTCATCATGCTCGTTCAGGAATGCAGCGGCCGTTTCCAACCAGCCACCGACTATTTCGCAATCCCCGTCTACAAACTGGATATAGGCCAGGTCAGGCGCAGATTCCAGCAGCCTGCTGAACCCTTCATTTCGTGCCCGAGCCGCGGTAAAAGGCGTGGTTAGGTCAAGTTCAACAACATCCAAACCCATGCCGCGGGCCATGGCAACGGATCCATCCGTCGAACCGGAATCGACATAGACCACCCGATTCGCGATCTTCTTAACAGATTCCAGGCACTTTCGCAGGCGCTCCCCCTCATTGCGACCAATAATGACTACGCCGATGCTCATGGCCGTTGCCCGGCACGTGGAATACTCCACTCCCGGTCCGTCAGGATCGCCTGCACACCGCCCCAGAACAGATCGAAAGCGTTGTTGCCATAGGCAAAACCGCCATTTCTATCAAGCGGCATAACGTCAGCCCATGACGACCAGTCCTCGCGCTTAATTGCGGCGTTCAGTTTCTCGGCTGAACAGTCGCCCGAGTCATTGTCGGCCACCACAACGCGGCCGCCTCCCAGATCCGCGACCTGCGTGGAAAGTGAGCGCAAAGAGTCGATGGTCACCTCTGCGGTACGGTGGTTTACGATGATGATATGAACGCAGCCGCTCATTTATTCTGCCTAGGTTTGTTAGCCGACCTCATACGAGATGTATCTTGATCAATTCGGATCATTCCGAGAAAACCACCCGGCTGCCAATTCGTTCTCCATCGTTACGGCGCGACGTTTCGATGCTTCATGGCTTGAGTGATCGGCAGCGATCTCCGTAACAGCCTCGCTCAAAGCCTCCCAGTTACCGCGGGGGCAACATGGCCCCGCCATGGTGCGCGCTCAGGCCTCGCGCAAACGCGCTTATGGAAAAGTCCTCAGCCGAGATTGCCGGCATAACCACTGATTTACAATGATCGCCATGAAATTCAATGACTAAGCAATTGACCTTGACAAGCCAACCATGGTGGCCAGGAGGGAAACTGCCTCTATCCCCAATAGCCACCTTAATTCAGTTTCTCTATCTTTAAAATAAATCCGGCACAACGATTTAGTGGACGATCAAGGCAGCATTTCTTATAACCATCAAGAAGCTTTCGTGCAATTGGTTTGATGGTGTAATAACGATTTTGAACCCAGCGTAGTTTGCGATACAACTTGGTCTGACAAGGAACGTCCCCGTACCCCTCAATCGAGGTGATTTCAAGACCACCAACCTCGGAAATCAGCTCACGCAAAGTTGTCTCGTCGAAATGGCGGTAATGTTGTGAGTTGATGTTTGGTAAGTTAACCGATGGTGTGGTTAATACAAGGACTCCGCCTTTTTTCAGCGATGCAGAAATGTTTCGTAAAACGTTTACGCAGTCTTCAGGAGGAATATGTTCGATTACCTCTATAAAAACTACGGCATCGAAGGGCTGAGGAAATCTTTCCAAGAACTCGGGGTCGCGCAGATCCCCGCAGTAGAATTGCGCGTCAGGGACCAGTATAGATGCGTAAGCAATGGCATTGCGACTCCAGTCGATTCCCACAACATTCAAGCCAGCCTGAACAAGTTTGTTGCAATTCCAACCATCTCCGCATCCAACTTCGATGACGGTGCGTGCTCCTGTATTTTTAATGATGTCGACGGCCCGGCTCACGTAAGCATCATGCATGATCGGAAAGTGAGTTGTAACCTCTGCTTTCTCTAGAACCCAATGATCAGGTAATCTATAACTATAGTCATCAGCCGTTAATTTAGTGGTAGTTTCAGACATGGTTAAACTCCTGGAGATTCTTCGTTAAGAGTAGGAAATTCAATTCCTGAGTTCAATCTCAAAGTGCAACATCCGGCGGCTGAAGGCATCCGCGCTACAAAGCGGATTATGCCAAAATCATACCACCACCTCTCAATGCAGGACCAAGCCGCTTCAAATCTTATGGCCTCCAGTAGTCCAAAAATAGAACTCCATCGATTGAGTCTTTTTAGTTTGTATGCAATATCCACCGAAGAAACCTCCAAAAACTAAAGTATCCTGCGATTCGATTTATGGCGTGCAACAACCTGCTGAGTCCACTCGGCTCTCCACCGGTACCATTCCTCGCTCGAATGATGTCTACCAGGGGCCAGCGCCGCGCGTGATAAAAGTTTTAGACGTTCGGGCTCTTCGCCAGCGCTTCGGTTTCCCTGGCTCATCGACTGGGTGTCAATAAAGTGATTAATTGACACGCAATACAAACTCTCTCGGCGGGCATATGTGTGATTCAATAGTTTTTTATTTATAGTCTTTAATTTAGTGCCAATTAAAAATCAACGATGATACTCATCAAACGATATCAGGCCACCACTCAGTTACCGGGCTGCCACTACAAACTCTTTCTATTTTCTGCCTATCCTGATCAGATATTGTTTTTTTCCATGAACTGGCGATTGACTGAGAATTTTCACTTAATCTCCTTACCTGATTGCATATATCAGTCGTATAATCCAAGCCGCAGAATTTATAAACCTCGCGAGCTACCTTGTCAGGATTACCAGCCAGATCGTCGAACAAAACCAGATGATATCTTTCGTTAGACTGTCCAACCAAGTGAACGGATTCTGTAGAATAACGCCAAAACCATAGCTCGCTTTCCTCTGCACTCATGTTGTCGATATCACCAAATTTATCTCGCCATTCAGGCGCTAAACGGGCTATCTTATTCAACCTATCACGACTTTCTGCCTGCACTTTTTCGTAAACATTTTTATTCAAATATCGCTTTCTCCACGAATTCAGCATTCCGGCCGGATGCCGGACAATATGCAAGATTCCCGCATGCTTGCGATTTTCAAGCAACCAGCAGGCCCAACCCGGTGCTTGATTAATTTTAATAACAGTTAGTGCTTCATGCATTTGGTTACGCTTGAACACCAGGGGTGATGCCAACCATTCATGACAACTTGCTGTCGGCTCTATTTTGTTAATTAATCGACGCATTCGAGAACTGCGTGCCAGACGATAGACACCCAATGATCTGGGAAATGCCCGCAGGAAGTCTTTATCGCGTATTATCTTATGATCCCGGGTTCCTATTGAAATAGCTGTTTTAGACATTGCTTTATCCCACATGTCATTAAGCAAGGCCCCATCATTTTCTATGACCCACTCCGAGCCAAGCCCATTCAACAGAGAATCTTTCAATTCATTAGGTTCATTACGACAGTATGTATGTGCGCTTAAGTCTAATACTTCGAGCAGCCAGTTGGTGCCCGAACGACCATGCGCACTAATCATTATGTAATCGAATTTACTCATGGTGTTGAGTGCTGAGTTCATGGCTTAGGTTGCATTGAATAATGTCAGGGGAGAAGAAATCAATACTGCTATATAGAAAACTTGGCGTATCTTCGTCAGTTGGCATAAATCTGAAATCTTGGTTACCAGGAATTCAGATTCGAGATTAAATGCGATATCCGGGTGGTGATCCATCATCAGGCGTCATGGCGTTGTCCCGGACCTCATGGAACCGACCAGAAAAACGGGTGAATCATAACTCACACACCTAATGCCTTTTGTTTTTTTGAAAATACGTCCAGACAGTTTATGCTGCGCCGGCACTCATGGCATCGAGTGTCCATACTGTGCTCATGAACCATTACGGAAGGTCAAATGAAGCCAGGCCGACACCGCCATCAACACCGATGCCGCAAGGAATGTCAGGTCCAGTCTGAATAGCCACGGTCCATTGCGGTACATCGCGAATGCGCTCACAGGATACATTATTCAGTTATCCGCAGCAAAACCTATCATTCAGGGCGAAAGCCACGGCACGCGATTGCTGATGCAGTTCATTCCTGCCTCGCTGGTGAAGCACGTCACACCGGGCCTCGCATTTCTCGCGACTGAGCGCCGCCGATGATCCCGAGAGATCCTGTCTGCTCAGCGATACTTCCGGGCCCATTCAATTCGCCGGATCGCCTTGAGCGGCAATCGCATCGCCGCCGCCGGTCCACCCCGCGCCGCATGCGCCTCGGCCATCCTCTGCAGTTGCCGTGCACTCGCAAGGAACGAAGGTAGCTCGACGGCGCCTTCGCGCATTTCAACAGCACCGGTCATGAGGCGTTGCTTGTACTGCGAATCTCCCTTGCCAAGGTCAATCGTTCGCACGCCGGTACCCGCCAGCGCCTCCGCCATTCGCAGGACGAGAATAATTCCGGTGGAGAATTTCGCAAACTCAGGGTCGTAGGCAGGAAACCAGTAATGGAGCACCTCACGGGATCGCATCCCCAGATGAGCGGCGACGATCCGATCACCAACGCGAAGCACGGAACACGCGCCGGCGAACCCAGCGGACTGTGCCTGCGCGATCCTGGCGAGCAGTTCTCCGGTCCAGGGCACACCGAAAACATCTATTAGTTTTGCTTTACGATACTGGTCACGCTTCCAGCGGATAAGTTGATCCAGCGCCCCGCTCTCCGTCTCATGGAGCGTGAAATGAAGCTCCCCAAATTCACGGCCCAGTTTTCGCGCCAATCCCTCGGTTTTCTTGATGTAGTCGGAGCCCGCGTCGCGACGCCCCTGTATGTATTGCTGGTAGCCTTGGGTCAGGTCGATCTGCGGAGAGGTCGCGCTGGCCGTCACGTAGGCATCGAACTTTCCGACGTCGCCGACGAGATGATCGAAGGTCCATACGGACAATTTCGCCGCGCGCATGAGAGCGCGCAAATCCCATCCGCTGTTGGGCTCCGCGATTACTCCGTGGTAATCGGACAGGGGCCCGCCAACAGGCTTTCCCATTCCAAAGGCCGAACGCTGATGCGGGAAAAAACCCACCGGCCGACCGCCGTCCTCGATCAACACCACTCTCACGTCATCGCGCACCTGGCTCACAGCCTGTGTGAATTCCGGAGAAAAGTACGGACTCGACAAAGCAGGGTCCTTGGCCTGAATCGAACACCAAGCATCGACCAACGTTGCGTCCAGTTCGTGGCCACCGATAAGCCGATAGGTGACGCTCATTTCACATGCGCTCGGGTTCGCTGAACAGCGGTGCCTGCATCCGCGCGCGGAGCCGATGCAGTCCACGCCCCCGAACAACGTCCACGAGCGAAAGCATGCCCAATAACAGGAACTCGCCGAGTTCCGCCATAATCGCCGCGAACCTGCCGTGATGCTTCACCATGTAATAATAGCGACTCTGGTAATAGTGCTTTGCGATACATCCCCCGATTCGGGTATCATCGAACGAAGAACTCGCGCCTCCCACATGGTGCGCGACCGCGGTTCCGAGCGCCCAGGTCTCAAACCCCACGTCCTCCGCACGTTGGCAGACATCCGTTTCCTCCCAATACAGAAAGAAGCGTGGGTCAAACCCACGAAGACGTTTCATCAGATCCGTCCTTATCATCAGGGCCGCACCACATACCCAACCCGTCCGGGAGGGCGCCGAGCCAGGCACGATCGGGTGAGTAAGCGCGGGATACCGGACCAAAGGCACGGCAGCCCGTAACACCATTGCCGGCGTTGGGCGTTCGCCCGTCACCTGCAGCTCCCCGACTCCGTCCGCGTCTCCCTCAATGATTGCCGGGCCGACAATTCCGACTGTTGGGTGTTGTTCCATGAATTGCAGCATTTTCTGGATCGCATCGGGTTCCACCACCGCGTCCGGATTGATGAAGATCGCATATGGGCTGTCTACTAGCGCGAATCCAATATTACAACCCCGTCCAAAACCGTTATTCTTTCCGGTGAGCACCACACGGACCCAGTCCACTTCTCGTCCGATGATCTCGCCGGTGGCGTCACTGCTACCATTGTCCACGATGACAACATCGAGCAAGTGCGCGTCGTAGCAGCGTCGCGCCGCTTCAATCGAGCGGCTGATCGTCTTTGCCGATTGATAGGTCACGATAACCGCCGTCACCGGCCTGACCGACGCGGGTTCACTCATCTCAGCCAAGCCCGAGCATTGAAAAAACGCCCGGATACGCACCGCTTGTCTTGAAACGCAGGCCAGTCATGGTTCGCGGTGCGTCCACCCTTGGTATCACAAATAGATCGCTTCCCGGCCCGATGCGGATGTTGTCGCTATGTCCGACAGCCGCTCGCCAACCTGAAGCGGACACGATCCCCCGTGTCTCCGCGCACCATCGGCCATATGGAAACGAAAAATATCGCGGCGGCACACCAAGCTCGCGCCGAATATCCTCGGCGCAACCATCGATCTCCCCGCGCGCCGCCTCGCCGCAATGCTTCCGTAGATCGATGTGCTCGCGCGTATGGCCTCCGATCTCGAAGAACGGATAGCGGTGCTGAAGTTCGCGGACGTCATCCCAATTCATGGTCAGGTGCGGCGCGAGCCCTTGCGGCAGAAGCTGCTGCCCGATCTCCGCCAGCAATTGGTGTCTTTCACCGTATGTCGCTTCAAGCAAACGGCGATGAAGCAACTTGCGGGCAGCTTCCCGACCGGCATCGGAGCCCAGGTCGATCTCCTGCCCTCCCGGAGACGGAACCCGCAACCTGTCTGCCGTCCGCCGCTGCAACAGCGAGTGTAGAACGTCGGCCCACTGCGTCTCGCCGCGCGAGATATAGCCCGTCGGGAGGAACAGCGTCGCGGACAACTTGTACTTTTCAAGAATCGGCGCCGCCGTGATCAAATTATCCAGGTAACCGTCATCAAAGGTGATGCACACGGTGCCTGCGGCCGGCGACACGCCTGACGCGACCTGGTCCAGCATCTGCGACAGCGGCACCACATGGCGATGCTCGTTCAGAAACGCCATCTGCCGCTCGAACATTTCCGGCGCCAATCGATTCGGCGGATCGATGAACTCCGCGACATCGTCCGGCGCAATGCTGTGATACATCAGCACGATCGCACCGGCGGGCCGTGCCACGATCTCGAACACGCGCCCGACGCCTGACCAGTGCACAACCGCGCCGACCGCTTCACGGCGATATGACCACAGTCGCCTCAATATTTCCGCTCTCATAAGAGTTCTTCGTCATATCCGAGGCAGTTTCAACACCTGCCACACATGAAACCGCTCTCGGGGTCAGGTTTCCCAGCACCGGCTGTCACCGCCTCTCCACTCAGACTGGCTGTTTCCAACGCCACCGCAAACATCACTGGAGAATCCCATTCTTCTGCCTTGCGCTTTCCTCCGCCCGGCATTACCGGCGCGTTCATCTGGCTACGCTTGGTATATATCTGGATCCTAGCTGACCCGTCCCTTCATAATCAAAGTGAAGCACAGGGACTTTGACAAGCCAGTCGCGGATTATGCCAAAATCATACCACCACCTCTCATCAATACATGACCGAGATATCATCGCCGTGCTGCTCAACCAGGGTGCCTTGCTCCGCGCCATGGCCCGGCAGCTGCATTGAAAAATCTCCAATAACTTACAACATTCCACGATTCGACTTATGGCGCTCAACAGCCTGCTGAGTCCACTCGGCTCTCCGCCGGTACCATTCCTCGCTCGAATGACGTTTACCGCCGGTCAGCGCTAAGCGTGATAAAAATTTGAGTCGTTCGGGCTCATTGCAAAGATGAAGCAATTGTTCAGCTGCCGCGAGACTATCTCCGATATCCACCAGGACACCCATCTGATCACTCTTGATCCTGTGTTCCAGAAAAGGAATCCGGCTGCCCACCAGTGGCAATCCTGCTGCCATCGCGTCGTAAAGCATCCTTGGCGTATCTTCTTCAGTTGGCATAAACAGGAGCAGATCATATGTAGCAAGTTCCGCAATAAACTGAGCGCTGTATTCAACAAACCCATGAAAGTGGACAAGATCCTTGATACCTAATTCGGCAGCCAATCTCCGCAGAGAGTCTGCCTCTGGTCCGCTTCCATATAAGTGATATTCAACATCCATCCCCAACCGTCTTGCCCTTGATATGGCAGCCATCGAATCACGCAATCCTTTCCGTGGAACAAACCTGCCCGCGTATACGGCTCGTAACGGACGATCTTGGCGAAGTGTTTCCAGTCTTTTCTCTAACAGCGTTTCGTCCAGAATATCATGCTTCGAATACATGGAATGACAGAATGCCTTGGCATTCTTGCCATATTTTGCATATCTGTCATATACAAGCCCCTCTTTCAACAGCGCAAGACTCGAGCCGCGCAACGCGCGTCGCATCAATTGATCAAATACCATACAGTAAAGTCGCCCTTTCATGTTGGTGGGCATTGTGACGTGAGGATCCATATCGGGACCGAGAAACACCGTGGGCACACCAGCCCTGATACCTGCGTTATGAGCCAAAAAGCCAAGCGGACGATAGTTGCAGCAAGCCGAGGCATGAATTACATCGGCCTGGTGGAGTTCCCGTTGCACATCGCCCAACCATTGACGACGTTGGCGTAGCCAGAATTCTGTTGCCCGGCGGCGAGGATCAATCGATGGGACAACATGGATTTCATCATCGACACCAATTGGCGATAACTTCATGGCCGCTGGGTCTACTGCTTCCAAGGGTAGAGAGGGGGCAAGTAGTTTGAGACCACCGAACGGCTTCGCCAGCCAATCCCTGGCAAGCACTAGGTCTCTCTGCCAACTGATGTCCGTGTAATACCGGCTTCCGTCGACATATACCGGAATATGGTTCACCATTAGATACACGTGATCGCTCCGAAACTCATGGCATCATGGCCCAACAACAACCCGCAAGCCCAAGATTGCTAATTTTCCGCACAGCCAACCCAATATAAAAAACGGAAGTACTATCAGTTCTTTTTTGACATCAAGTATCCCGAGCCTGGAATTGGCGTAAATCGTAACGGGCACAATAGAAAACATGCTTAGAACGATCGCCCAAATGGCGCCAGGAAGCTGATACATAAAAAATGCTATCGGCACTGCCAGATATAGCACCAACAGGCGAATGGTTTTTTGCAGTGTCAGCCACTTTGGCAAGCCGAGAGCCAAATAACAATGTTCTGCAAGTTCATACCTTGCTGCTATCAGCGAAAGCGCAAGAACTTCCAACATCGGTCCTGCATCCCAATATCTTTTGTCGTACAGTATATGGATGATAGGAACACTCAAAACAAAGAGGCATCCAGACGAAAACAAGGCAAGAGCGTCGACTCGTAATCGAATCTTGTAATAGGTTGCCTTTAACTTCTCAGGGGTATTACGCACCACTTCACTCAGAGCGGGAAAAGCTACCCCGGAAAAAAACCTGGACATGAGCTGTTGCAGCGCAGTAGCCAAGAAAAACGCGATCGAATACTGCCCCAGTACGTCGGCACCAACCAAGCCACCCAGGATCAGCCGGTCGCCATTCATGGCCAGAAACCCCAGAATCGAGGAAATAAAGACCCACTTGCCGAAGTGGAATATTTCCGTGAAGGCCTCGGCTTCCCATGCCCAGCGATCGGCGGGGCCTGGGAGCAGCCTGTGACTAAGCAGAGTTCTGATCAACTGACCTGCAAGAGTCCCCCACACTAACGCCCAGACGGTCCGATCCAGCACTGCCCAGGTCAGCATGACCAGCAGGCCCAAGATCTGAGTAACCAGATCGAACATAGTCATTCGTCTCAGATCAAGGTGGCGCCACGCCAGCGACAGGCGGTTGGATTCAAAACCCTGAATTATGGCGAAAAGCGAAATTACCGCGAGCACCATTGGCAGTCGGCTATCCGCGTACACCGTGTCGGGCGCCACCATATGCCTAGCGGCGGCGAGATGCAGCCCCAAGCTGACCAGCAGGGCCAGGAAGCAGATCAACACACCGCGTAAAATTTTCACGACCCAGGCGGTATGCAAAAAGGCAGGATCATTGCCGCGCCGGCTTTGTATTATATTCTGAGTGATGCCTAGATCGGAAAACAGCGACAACCCGGTTATGAACACGAAGGCGATCGCCATCACACCGAACATGTCCGGCGCCAGCAGGCGTGTCATGATTAGATTGCTAAAGAGTCGCAGCACCTGGGATGTCACATGCCCACTGACGGCCCACCCGCTGGCGCGGAAAAAGCGATGCTTAAGAGTGGATGAATTTATTGACATCTTTGACAATTGCAAACCACATGATCACATCAATAAAAAACTGCTTCTGTTAATATTTGAGTGGGTACAATCACCCCCCCTTGATCAAGCTCCCGTTAACGTCAACTATAGGCCAAGAAACTCCTTGAAAGCATTGAGTGGCCTGTTTCAAGCCGCTAAACGCAAGGCGCGTAGCTATTCGACCATGCGCATGGTGACCTTTCCGATCGCCGGTATGCTCGCTTTCTTGAAAATCAATCGGCATGCTGGGATTCAACCCACATGAAATTCAACAGAACCAATAAACCTGTTAGTCTTGCACAATAATGATTCGTGTGTTCCTTTAGTTAAGGAATGCAATGAACGGCCACTCAGATCGATTACAATCCGTAACAAACCGGGCATGCCTGAATATCTCAAAGCAATAATCGTTATTCTTGTCCTCGCAGCGACTGTCTTCGCATTTGCACACCGGCCCGCTTGTACCATTACAAAAGCTGGCGATTATATACGAAGGCGAAATCTTTGGTTTGCTATTACGCTTGCCGCCTTTCTGGCGCACAATTTCTGGATATACACGCTTATTGCCATACCGCTGCTGATCTACGCCAACCAGCGCGAAACTAATCCGCCCGCGCTGTTTTTTTTCATCTTGTTCGCTCTGCCTGTTGCTACTATCCCTATTTCCGGGATGGGCTTGATTAACGAATTCTTCGAACTCTCCCACGCCAGGATACTGGAGTTGTTCATCCTGCTCCCTGCTTTTTTTGTCCTGTTGCAGCGACGTGACACCCTCGCCTTCGGCCGGACTGG
>Ga0210377_10004347_pt1 | contig 11950 bp, 9 predicted proteins | sample PLM4_65_b1redo_FD_155480 | JGI IMG/M metagenome (GOLD analysis project Ga0210377, IMG submission 155480) | Groundwater sediment microbial communities from an aquifer in East River, Colorado, USA - PLM4_65_b1 redo | ecosystem: Environmental > Terrestrial > Soil > Riparian zone | place: USA: East... | reverse complement strand
CGACGTGCGTCGCGGCACGCGCCACGTCCCGGGCATGGGTTTTCGCTTCGTGGAGCAGGCCACCGTTCCGGTGCCTCCACCCTTGGAGCCGCCCGCTCCGCTGCGTGCCGTTCCGCCCGCAGCGCAGTCGCATGTGAACTTCGTTCGCATCGCCGGCCACGAATTCGTCGTTCCTGATGGATCGACGGTCACGATCGGCGAGAACGGCGAGATTCGCATCAACGTCACGCAGGCGTGCGTGATCACCTCCCGTCCGATCGCCAAGGTCAAGCGGCCCAAGGCAGCCACGCTGTCCGCGGCCGGCGTCGGCGGAAGCACCAGCGCCTAGCGACTTCGTTCCTGTTCCACGCTCTCCGTCCCCGGTGGGTTTACCTGCCGGGGACGTTTTCATTTGCTATTTGGAGTGCATCTCATTACAATCCGGAACATGGTTATCGGCATAGACATTCGCGTCTTAGGCAGTGGGCGTAAAAGCGGCGTTGAGGAATATACGGAAAACCTCCTTTCACATATGCTGCCGCTTGACACTACCGTACAGTTCAAGCTTTTTTATTCTTCATATCGAACAGAGCTTCCATCGTTTTCATGGCTAGCATTGTCGAATGTTTCTTTATTCTCCTTTAAAATTTCCAACCGGGCACTTTTATATACGACGCGATTATTCAATCGGCCCTTCATAGATAAAAAATTAAAAGGTGTTGATGTTTTCTTTGCTCCGCATTTTTTCAGCACAGCGTTGTCACCAAAGGTCCGACGTGTTACCACATTCCACGATCTCTCCTTTGAACAATTTCCAGAATTTTTTTCACGAAAGCAACGCCTGTGGCATCGGTTTGTGAGCCCGGCATGGCAGGCACGATTCTCAGACCAGCTCATTACTGTTTCGGACTCGACGAAGCAAGATTTGTCATCTCGGTATCATATCGATCCGGCGCGGATCACGACGATACATTCGGGAGTTTCGGCCACATTCCGTCCGCTGACGACGGAGATGATTGAGCAGTTTCGTCACCAGCACCGATTGCCAGAAAAGTTTATTTTATTTTTTGGCGCGTTCGAGCCGAGAAAAAATCTTCTGGGAATTATTCGGGCATTTGAAATGACGAAATCGATGCCGGGCATGGAACAGGTGCATCTGGTGTTGGCGGGAGCCCCGGGATGGCTCAATCAGGAAGGTATCGCATATACAAAACACTCGTCCTATGCAAACCATATTCATATTCTGGATCAAGTTCAAAACGATGAGCGCACTTTTTTATACAACGCTGCCACGGTGTTTGCATACCCTTCATTTTTTGAAGGGTTTGGCTTTCCACCGCTTGAAGCCATGGCATGCGGGATACCAGTTATTGCTTCGTACACATCATCATTGCCCGAAGTAGTGGGTGATGCGGGTATTTTGGTGAATCCGTACAATCTTTCTGAAATGGCGTACGCAATGCATTCGGCGGTAACGGATGTCCCACTGCGTACCACACTGATTGAGCGGGGTTTGCAGCGCGTCCAGCGCTTCTCGTGGCACCGATGTGCCAAAGAAACACTGGACATTCTCACCCGCTCATAGTTTTCAACGTTTTCAACTTCGGAAACATCGGTTTATAAGGTAAAATAGAGGTATGCCCCCACCAAGGCATAACGTAAGCGGGGCAATGTTTGATGTGAAACCGGTAGACCAATCCGGTTCTCTTGATGTTTCAAAAATCCGGCGTGTTGTTTCTCAAGTTAACCTTCGAAAAGAGCAAGAAATATCTGTACGCAAAATATTTCGCGCACGATCACAGGAGCCGGAGCTGGCGCGGGAAGATGTTTTAAAAGAAATGGAGGAGACATTAAACACTCCGCATGACCATCGAAGCATTCTTGCTCAGGCGGGAGCACGGGCACCTGAACAGTTATTGCACTCACGACCGCGCTACCGGCCGATTGTGAAATCGCATGTACCTCATGAACAACAGCATCATGAGCACATTCTGTCGGAGGTTCAAAAATCCCGTCCGCAAGCGCAGGAAATTCCGTATCAAGAAACCCCCATGGGACCCGTTCCGGCGCTTATTGTACAGGAAAAAGAAACACAGCACTCACGTGATGTTGATCTCTGGCTGCGTGATCTCCATCAGCGGCCGGTCGTGTATGCACCGGCCGCAGCCGTGTACCGGCCGGGCCGGCGAAGTATTGCTGCGGTAGGTACTGCACTTCTTGTATTGGTGGGAGGATACTATGCACTTCATGTAAAAGATCGTGTGATATCAGATGGCACACAGGCGGTGCAAAATTTGGAGACGGCGCGGGAAAATCTCAGTCACCTTGATTTTGCCGCGGCATCGGAGAATTTCCTCTCGGCATATGAGGCATTTTCTAGTGCGGGAAGTGAATTGAATGTTCTTGGTTCTACACTCGGCTCGCTGTACGCCGTTTTGCCCGGAGGAGAAACACTGCAATCAGCCGAAAATCTGGTTGAAGTCGGCAAACTTCTTGCGGATACCGGCACCTCGATGTCGTCCGCAATGCAGGCACTCTCGCGAACCGGGCTGTTCCTGAATCCGGAAAAGAGTTCCAATGTATTTCTTTCAGAAGTTATTGAACCGCTGAACACCGCCTTGGGAGTTTCGGACACTAATCTCAAAAAAGTTCGCGTCCTACTCGGCAATATTGACGCTTCAATTATCCCGGAGGACAAACGGCCCGCATTCGAGGAATTTCAAAAAACATTTCCGCAGTTACAGGAATTGGTGACGCAGGGCTCGGAATTTGCAGAATTTTTGGAAGCATTTGTAAGCGTAACGGGAACCAAGCGGTATTTAATACTGTTTCAAAACCAGAGCGAGCTGCGTCCGACCGGTGGTTTTCCGGGAAGTTACGCTGTTCTCACATTTGATCGCGGGAAATTAAAGGAATACAAGGTAGGCGATGTCTATGACATTGATGGACAAATCAAGGATCTCTTCATTCCGCCGAAGCAACTCCAGCACATTACACCCACATGGGCACTGCGCGACGCAAGCTGGTTCATCGATTTTCCCACATCCGCAAAAAAAATCACCGCATTCTTTAAAAATGAAACCGGTTTGACGGTCGATGGGGTAATAACACTGAGTCCGGCGGTGTTTACGGACATTCTCAAGGTGGTTGGTCCCATTGAAATGCTCGCGTACAAGAAAACCATCACCGCGGAGAATTTTTTGGCCACGGTACAAGCTGAAGTTGAATACGGACTCAACAAAGCCACCAATAATCCCAAACAGATTATTATGGACATGGCGCCGATCGTAATGAACCGGCTTGTCGGATTAGATCAAACAAAATGGCTGGAAGTGGTGGATGCATTGATGGCAGGTCTGGATCAAAAACATGTGTTGATGAATTTCAGAGATCTAAATCTCCAGGGTTTTGCGCGTGATAAAGGATTCAGCGGTGAAATTAAACAGACCACCTCTGATTATCTGATGATCAACCTGACAAATGTAAAAGGATCAAAAACAGATATTGTAACTGATACGGTGGTGAAAGTAGGAACAACACTCAAAAACGGGGAAATAAGTCATAAACTTACCATTGGACGGACGCATAACGGTGGGAAAACCCAGTATGGATTTTATAACAAGCAAAATCCGGCATTTGTCCGAGTACTGGTACCGAAAGGTTCTACACTGACAAGAATTTCCGGCCACAGCATTCCCGCATTTCGTCCACTCGTTCAATACGATGCTGCATTTAAAACGGATGAGGATCTCGCAAAGTTTGAAAAAACGTTCACCCAGAGTGAACCGGGTGCGTGGACATATGAAGAAAATGGAAAAACCGGCTTTGCGTTTTGGCTGATTACCGACCCGGGAAGTTCGCGGACTGTGGAGATTGAGTATACGGTTCCCGCCTCAGTAGTTTCCAATAATTACAATCTCTATATACAAAAGCAGCCAGGGTTAAGTCTAAAAAATCTTCACTTTGAATTATCGAAACCGGAAGATATCTCCATTACGGGTTCATCTCCAAGCTTGAATAAGGTTGGGAATTTGGATACCTTCAGTGGCAAGCTTGAGAAAGATGCGCTGGTAACGATTGATTTTCAGTAACTATGCTAGGTTTATTTAAAGGGAAGCTGGCACGGGCAAGCATGCTGCTGGCCTTTTTTACTATTGTGGGGAAATTGGTCGGCCTCTGGAGAGACCGTGTTTTAGCTTCACAATTCGGCGCGTCAATCGAATTGGATGTGTACTATAGCGCATTTCGGATTCCTGATTTGATTTTCAATCTTTTTATTCTGGGCGCTACCTCTTCAGCAATTGTTCCAATTTTTATTGAACACTATCAGAAAGATCAGAGCCGTGCGTGGAAGGTTGCCCAGAATTTTCTCAATGTCACGTTCTTTGGGGTGTGCGTGGCATCGGCAATAATATATATCTTTGCAGGATCCTTGGCGGATCTCATTGCTCCGGGATTTACCGTGGATGACCGCCAGATACTGGTACCATTGATGCGATTAATGCTGCTCAGTCCGATACTGTTTGGCATCAGTACAATTTTAGGATCCATTCTTCATGCACTACAGCGCTTTACTGCGTATGCGTTGGCGCCAATCCTTTATAATGTTGGTATCATCATTGGCGCATTTTATTTTGTCCCGTTTCTTGAGGCGCGGGGATATGAGGGACTCTATGGGCTTGGCTTTGGTGTAGTACTTGGGGCACTTTTGCATCTTCTCGTACAGCTTCCGGTAGCACTGCGCGCCGGATTTCGTTTTGGGACCTCCTTTGATACCAGTGATCGTGAACTCAGGCGGATGATACAGCTGATGGTTCCCCGGACATTGTCGCTGGGTGCATACAATATCGGTCTCACCGTTATTAGTGCGATTGCTTCGTTGGTGGGTGCGGGGAGTATTACGATTCTTAATCTTGCAACCAATTTACAATTTGTTCCTGTATCGGTGATAGGTATTTCACTGGCTACGGCCGTTTTCCCGCAGCTCTCCTCACACGCATCAGGACAGGAGATGGAACAGTTTCGAAAAAAACTTAATCATTCCTTGCTGGTTACGTTTTTCCTCGTCGGTGTGGTCGCGGTCGGATTTTATGTTTTCAGGCAGCAGATCGTTGATATCATTTTTAAGGTTGGCGCGTTTGAAAGTACTGATCGTGCGCTGACTGCTTCGGTATTAGGAATTTTTATGTTCAGTGTCGTTTCTCAGAGTCTGATGCATGTGATTACCCGCGCGTACTACTCGCTACAGGACACCAAAACACCGTTCTGGATTGCTTTCTTTTCCATTACAATAAATATTCTTCTGAGTTATGTGCTTGCGCTTCCGCTGGCGATGGGAGTGCGTGGCATTGCGATCGCAACCGCGATTGCGTATAACATCAATTTCATTTTGCTCTACCTTTTCTTTCGGGTGAGACATTTTTAATTTAGGTAAACTGTGCTACAGTGCCCGTGTGAAAAACATCAGGAACTTCGTCATTATCGCGCATATTGACCACGGAAAATCGACCCTTGCGGATCGATTTTTAGAATTGACCAAAACCGTTGAAGCACGAAAAATGCAGGCGCAGTACCTTGATCAAATGGATCTTGAACGTGAACGGGGTATCACCATCAAATTGCAGCCGGTGCGTATGCGGTACACGCACAAGAATATGGAATACGAACTCAACCTCATCGATACGCCGGGTCACGTAGACTTTTCATACGAGGTATCCCGTTCCTTGGCTGCCGTTGAAGGTGCCATTTTATTGGTAGATGCAACAAAAGGCATACAAGCGCAGACATTGGCAAATTTGCATTTGGCACAGCAGCAGAACCTCAAAATAATCCCAGTGCTTAATAAAATTGATATGCCCAGTGCCCGGATTGAACAGGTTACCGAGGAATTATCGTATCTCCTTGGCATTGAACCAGAAGAAATTATCGCTATTTCCGCAAAGGAAGGTACGAATATAGAAAAAGTTCTGGATCGCGTCGTGGAAGTGGTGCCACCGCCAAAGCAGGAAGCGGGCGTTTTAAAAGCATTGACCTTTGATTCAACATTCGATGCGTATAAAGGAGTGCTCGCGTATGTGCGTGTTTTTGGCGGGACGCTGAAGCGCAACGATAAAATAATGGCATTTGTTACCAAGGCGCGCGCCGATGTTCTTGAGGTGGGATATTTTTCTCCGCAGCTGACGCAGACGGAAGTACTTGAAGCCGGAGAGATCGGATATATTGCTACCGGATTAAAAGATCCGGGACTCATTCGTGTCGGAGACACTATTACGATTCAAGGAACTGGTGATTCATTTATTCCACTTTCTGGATACAAAGAGGTTCGTCCGATGGTGTACGCAAGTTTTTTTCCTGAATCCAGTGATGATTACGATATTTTGAAAGATGCGCTTGGTAAATTAAAACTCACCGATGCATCGCTCGTATATGAACCTGAATCATCCGCGGGATTGGGGAGGGGCTTTCGTTTGGGATTTCTCGGTATGCTCCACGTTGAAATTATTTCCGAGCGACTGAAGCGGGAATTTGGTTTGGCGCTCATTATCTCTTCTCCCTCGGTAGAATATATTGTGCAGTTGCGGAATAGGGATGAAGAAAAAATTCGTTCAGCATCAATGCTGCCGGATATTTCAAAAGTGGAAAGTATTGCCGAACCCATTGTTTCTCTTGAAATCATTACGCCCACATCGTATGTGGGGAATGTTATGGAGTTGGTTTCAACAATCCGGAATACGTATCTTGCTACCGACTACATTGGAAAAGAAACCGCGCTGCTTAGATACGAGGTCCCGCTTTCTGAAATCATCACGGATTTTTACGATAAACTGAAAAGCGTTTCATCGGGCTATGCTTCGATGAGCTATGAACCAAAAGGATTTCAGAAGGGAGACTTGGTTCGACTGGATATTTTTGTAGCCGATGATCTTGTTGAACCGTTTTCTCGCATTGTCCCGCGTGAGAGCGCATACCACGAAGGACGTGCCATGGTGACGCGTCTGAAAGAAATTATTCCTCCGCAGTTGTTTCAGGTAGCGCTCCAAGCTGCAATTGGCGGAAAGATTCTTGCACGAGAGACGATTCGTGCCCGCCGAAAGGATGTTACGGGATATTTGTATGGGGGAGATGTCACGCGCAAAATGAAACTGTTGAAAAAGCAGAAACGCGGGAAAAAGAAAATGGAAGAAGTCGGAAAAGTGAACATTCCCCACGATGTCTTCCTGAAAATGCTCAAACGCTAGAGGAGCGGTATAATAGAGAGCAGGACCATGCTGGTAATAACCAGAATGGCGATGACTACAGAGATTAATTTCAGAGTTTTAGCACTGAACATAGAATGTAATGTACCATCATGCATCGATTCCTTCAATCCAAAATTGTAGTTGGCCTCATGGCAGCGTTGGTTCTCTGGATGGGGTTTGCAGTATTTAACATTCGAGCAGAGCGTAAACGTACTGAAGAGCAGGTTGCCAATGTCCAGGCGAAACTGGAACAGCTAAAAAATGACAATAACCACCTGAGCAGAGTGGTTACATACCTGAGGAATCCGCAGTACCTCGCGCGTCTGGCTCGCGAGAAGCTAAATTACAAAACGACTGACGAAGAAGTCGTCTATGTGTATCCCGAAGAAAAAAAGGCGACAGCATCTGTGGGAGAATTGAAAGTAGACGCATTGGGAACACTAGAAAAAGTAAAAAAGTGGTGGTATAGTCTAGTGCGCAATGATGAGTAGATCCAGTCTTCGCTGTCTCGCGGGCCTGCCCGCCAGCAGGCAGGTAGTGGAGTGCACTGCGGGATTAGTACACTGGTAGTACGGTTGCTTCCCAAGCAACAGAAACGGGTCCGATTCCCGTATCCCGCTCAGTAAAGAAAAGCACTCATGATGAGTGCTTTTCTTTTTGCATCCTATCTTAGCTGGTTTGTTTTCTGAGAGCTAAGAATAAAGAGCCTGAAACCACAAGAAGTCCCGCTAATAGGAATCCAGGAGACATTCCAGTCCGAGGTAGGGTCGTAGGTACCGGTGTCGGGGCTGGGGTAGCAGTTGGAGTAGGAGTAATAGAAGGAGTCGGAGTAACGCTCGGTGTCAGCGTGGCGGTAGGACTTGCCGTCGGTGTTGGCGTAGCAACTGCACACGTCGGTCGTGTGATTACATTCGTATCTAGTGTGACCGCGCCGTTGCGTGCCAGTACTCGGCCTTCAACGTTAGCACCCGTGGTAAGCGTAGCAGATGTGAGCGCTAAGATATTTCCCTTAAAGGTTGAGCTTGTTCCCAGAGTTGCCGAACTGCCGACTTGCCAGAAGACATTGCATGCCTGCGCGCCATTAGCAAGAGAAATAACACTGGAGCCCGCAGTAACGAGTGTCGAAGCAGTTTTGAAAATAAAGACTGCGTTGGGATCGCCTTGGGCATCAAGGGTCAATGTTCCTGTTACTCCAAACGTTCCAGCTGCTGAATCATAGATGCCAGCAGTCTTAGTTGTTCCTCCAAGTTCTGTGGGAACCGTGGAAACGGGGGTTTGTCCTGCAGCGTTATTGTATGCCGTGGTCAGGTCGGTCTGCGCCTGAACCGCGGTTGTGTTGGCTACATGTTGCGTTCCGTTCACTATGCCGGGCGGAAATCCGGTAACCGACGTACCCGGACTTAATCCGAGATCTCCATTGATTACGCTAGGACCGGTATTTGTCACCGTCGATCCGGCGAGAATGGCAAAACTACTTGCGGTACCGAGGTTTACTGCTGTTACAGCGCTCGCTAAACCGATCAAACCGAGCATAAGCCCCAAAGCGACGAATGCTATTGAGAACTTTGTAAATACTTTCATATACCTGTTAGTATAATAGATTAGGTAAAACAAATATATGAAAATATTTATTTTGCGTAATGGATTATGTTAAAGATGCTACCTATACAGGTTAGCACTTTATTGCATAAAATACGAAGGCCCCCAGTATGGAAATACCTGATGAAGCTCGCATGAACGCACCTTTATTTTTACCTGTGTTTCCTATATAGTGTGATGGTTCAGTTGCCACCTTAGCTCAGCTGGTAGAGCAACACTTTCGTAAAGTGGAGGTCCCCGGTTCGATTCCGGGAGGTGGCTCAGGAAGCAAAAATGTTCCGTTTACAATTCGTTCATTTTTTTGTACGATTGACTATGTGTTTGAGTACGAGCCAGGGAAGGCACTTTTATCTATCTATGCAGGGGCTGGAGGGGTAGATGCCCAAGATTGGGCATCGATGCTTCTGCGGATGTACCAACGGTACGCGCAGAACAACGGGTGGCGTTTTACGGTACTCAATGAGTCCCTCGGAGAACAGAAAGGCATCAAAAGCGCTGCGTGTGAAATAATCGGGCAGGATGTGTACGCCACACTCAAAGGTGAATCAGGCGTCCATCGGCTTGTCCGCATTTCCCCGTTCTCCTCAAAGGGGTTACGGCATACATCGTTTGCTCTTGTAGAAGTGCTGCCTGAGATTGTTCCTCGGGCCATCACATTGAATCCTGAAGAGATCCGCGTAGACACCTATCGTGCCTCAGGTAAAGGAGGACAGAACGTAAACAAAGTAGAGACTGCCGTACGCGTTACGCATGTTCCTACGGGAATTGCGGTAGCGGTACAGTCAGAACGTTCACAGGCACAGAACAAAGAAAAGGCGCTGCAGATGCTTGCATCCAAGCTTGCGCAGAAGATGGAAACGGAAAAAGCTCAGACCCTGTCCGATTTAAAGCCAGAAATGAAATCCGGCTCAATCGAGTGGGGAAGCCAGATCCGCTCCTATGTGCTGCATCCGTATCAAATGGTAAAAGACCATCGCACGGGCGCCAAATCATCGCAGCCGGAAAAAATATTGGATGGGAATTTAGATAAATTCATAAACGCAGAAAAGAAATAACAACAGAGACCCTTTGGGATCGCCTAACGCGTATCCCCAGAATTTCTCGGGACGTGACCGCTCGAAATTCTGGAGACCCCTCGCGGGCGATCAACCAGGGACCCGCTCCGAACATGATCGAAATCAAAAACGTTTCAACGTCGTATGATGGAGAGATCGAGATCCTCGATCAACTCAGTCTCGAGGTAAAGGATGGCGAGTTTGTTTCCATTGTCGGCCCTGCGGGAGCCGGCAAGTCAACGCTCCTTCGTCTGCTGACGCGTGAAATTAAACCTACGAGCGGGGAAGTAATTGTTGATGGCGTCGATATTGCTGGAATTTCGTCCCGAGAAGTGCCGTTACTTCGACGGAAGATCGGGACGGTATTCCAAGACTTCAAACTTCTCCCGTCTCGCAATGCTTTTGAAAACGTGGCGTTTGCACTTGAGGTTGTGGGAGCGAAAAATGCTGAAATTGCCGATGATGTCCCCAAGGTGCTTCATATTGTAGGCCTGAGCGATAAGATCAGCAGTTTTCCGCACCAGATGTCCGGTGGAGAAAAACAGCGCCTTGCTATTGCACGTGCGTTGATTCATCGCCCCCGTATTATCCTTGCCGATGAGCCGACCGGAAACCTCGATTTGGTGAACAGTTACGATGTGTTAAAGTTATTGATGAAAATAAATGAGCTGGGCACGACAGTCATCATGGTGACGCACAACCGCGATCTGGTGAATGCGGTAGGAAAACGCGTCATCACCATGGAAAAAGGACGCATTGTGCGCGACCAGGTAGAGCAGGGTAAATACATTATCTAATATTCCAATGAGACAAGCACTCAATCGAATTTTTCACGCAGGTTGGACCAACTTTAAGCGCAATAGCTATGTAACCGTGGGAACTACAGGTGTTATGACGCTGGTATTGCTGTTGTTCTTGAGCCTCATGGCACTGAACTTTGTTTCAAATACGATTGTGAGCTCACTGCAGGAGAAAGTAGACATCAGCGTGTATTTTAAAACAACCGCAGCTGAAGAAGAGATTGCAGCGGTGCAGGATGACCTGGAGGCATTTGAGGGTGTTCGTGGTGTGCAGTACGTTTCACGTGATCAGGCACTGGAAGAATTCAAGCAGCGCCATGCAGGAAATGCGCTTATCAATGAATCACTGGCCGAACTGGAAGGCAATCCGCTGCAAGCATCGCTCAATGTGAAAGCACTGAGCACGGAACAATATGCAACGATTGCCACGTTTCTTGAAGGCAACCGATTCCGCTCTTCCATTGATAAGATTAATTTCTATGAAAACGAAGCGGTAATTCAGCGCATCGAGCGCATCACCAATGGTCTTCGCAATTCCGGGTTCCTCGCAACGTTGGTTCTTTCAATGATCGCCGTGCTCGTCACATTCAATACGATCCGTCTGACCATCTACAATCAAAAACAGGAGATTGAGATTATGCGCTTGGTGGGCGGTTCAAACCGCCATGTGCGCCTTCCATATTTGGTGGAGGGGGGTCTCTATGGTTTGTTTGCAGCGTTGATCTCGCTCTCCATATTCTATCCGGCGGTGTACTATGCTTCTCCGCGCATTGCGCGCCTGATGCCGGATGTAAATACATTTTCCTACTTTGCACAGCATTCATGGCAGTTTGTGCTGCTCATTGCGGGTATCGGCGTGATGCTGGGCATCGTCTCGAGTTTTATCGCAATCCGTAGGTTCATCAAGATTTAAATCTCCAAACCAAAAGCCCCCGAAAGGGGGCTTTTGTTATTGATAGGATGCCGTTTTTGTTGTATGATGCTGTGACTTAATTGCCGGGTCGCCCGCCTAGACTCGACGTCCGCCTCGTCGGCGAGACGGGTCTAGTCGAGGCTGGTCTAATGGTAGGACAATGTATACGGTCTATGTTCTCAAGAGTGATATTGCCCATAAGACCTATGTTGGACAAACGTCCAATGTACAACGTCGATTAGATGAGCATAATAGTCATAGGCACGTATACACAAAAAGGTTTGCTCCGTGGCGGGTTGTTTATACTGAAACATTCAGTTCAAGGGCAGAAGCTAGAAAACAAGAGGTTTATTTCAAAACAGCAGC
>Ga0210377_10004346_pt1 | contig 11958 bp, 9 predicted proteins | sample PLM4_65_b1redo_FD_155480 | JGI IMG/M metagenome (GOLD analysis project Ga0210377, IMG submission 155480) | Groundwater sediment microbial communities from an aquifer in East River, Colorado, USA - PLM4_65_b1 redo | ecosystem: Environmental > Terrestrial > Soil > Riparian zone | place: USA: East... | reverse complement strand
TTATCGGCTTGCCAATTAGCAAGCAACACAAATAGTATGTAACATATACAAATAGAACGTAGGGAGGACGAACATGCTCAACTGGCGCCGGGCTGCTCGGATTGGAGCGCACGCCCTGATGGCGACGACTGCGCCCATGTGGATTGGAGTCGCCTCCGCTCAGCCGCCTGCCGATCAGGCGCCAGCGGCCGAGACGGAGGGGGACAGGATCATCGTCACCGCGCGGCGGCGTGAGGAGGACCTGCAGGACACTCCCGTTGCGATGACGATGCTGACGGCGGATACGCTTGAACGGCAGCAGATCACCGGAACAGTCGACCTGGACAAGGTGGCGCCAAACCTTCAATTCCATTCATACGGAACGTTGACCGGCAACAACTCGGCTGCCCAGGTCTTCATCCGCGGCATCGGACAGACAGACGCCACGCCTGCTGTCGATCCGGGCGTCGGGATCTACATCGACGAGGTCTATATGGGCCGCTCAGTAGGCGGCGCCATGGATTTCCGGGACATAGCGAGTGTTCAGATTCTGCGTGGACCGCAGGGCACGCTGTTCGGCCGCAACACGATCGGCGGCGCCGTGCTGATCACCACAAATGCGCCGGGAGAGGGTGCAGGCAATACCATTCGTCTGGGCGTCGGCGAGGACAATCTGCGCGAAGCGTTCGGCGCGTTCGATCTGCCGATCAATGACCAATGGTCGGCTCGCGTGGCCTTGGGCGCCCGCCAGCGGGACGGATATGTGACGCGCAGCTTCGACGGCCAGGATCTTGGCGACGAGAACATGTACACCGGTCAAGCGGCGTTGCGGTGGGAGCCGTCTTCCGATCTCACGTTTACGCTGCGCGCGGACTACACCAACGAGGACGAAAACGGATCACCGTTTGTATTCCAGGCAATGAACGAGGCGGCGACCTTTGTCGGTGCGGCAAGCATCGCCGCTGGATGTCCGAATATTCTAGACCCCTTTCCGCCGCCCCTGTTGGTGGGGGCCCTCGATGACGACCGCTGCGGAAACGATGCGCAGGCGCAGGGCCCGTTCACCAATGGCGGCACATACCCGGTGTTCAGCACACTGGAGAACAGCGGAGCGTCGCTTGTGTCGGAATGGGAGGTCAACGACGTCCTGTCGTTCAAGTCGATCACGGCGGGCCGGAGCCTGGAATGGACAGGTTCTCGCGATGCCGACAACACGCCGCTGCTCATTCTTCACACCAACTATGCGAGCGAGAGCGATCAGTTCAGCCAGGAACTGCAGGCGTTGATCGACACCGACAAGGTCGATGGCGTGTTCGGCGCCTACTATTTCGATGAATCCTCCTTCGACCGGCTCCTCGTTCCGCTGGGCAATCCCGGTACGTCGTACGATACCCAGCGCGTGTCGATGGACAGCCTGGCGTGGGCGATATTCACCGAGTGGACATTGCATTTCACCGACGCGTTCAGCGCCACCGCAGGCATCAGGCATACGGACGAAACGAAAGGTCTTCAGGCGACAATGTTCAACGTGGCGCCAGCGACGGCGCCTGAGCCTGCGATCCCGTCCGCTCTCTGCCCCTTTGCCGGCGCGCCGCCCACGCAGACGGGCTGCCTGTTCCTCACGACCAACCGCTTTGAGCGGAATTTTGCGGCGACCACCGGCTCGGCGAGCCTCCAATACCGGTGGAACGATGCATTGATGACGTATCTGAGCTGGTCGCAGGGCTTCAAGAGCGGCGGCTTCAATCAGCGCTACAACGCGGCGCCGCCCGGGAATGCTCCGATCTCATTCGATGCCGAGACGGCTGAGTCGTTCGAGTTCGGATTCAAGTCGAATCCGACCAGCACTTTGCGGCTCAACGGGGCGATCTTCTCGACGCAATACGAAGACATCCAGATGACCTACCGGTTAGGCGTCGTGCCGCTGCTGTTCAACGCCGGCGCCGCTACGATCGACGGGGCGGAGCTCGAGCTGGCGTTCTCGCCGACCGAAGATTTCCTGGTGGACGCGAGCCTCGGCTACCTTGACGGTGGATTCGACAGCATCACGCCGCCGCCGCCCTTTGGCCCTGTAACGCCGACGGCGACAGCCACCTTGAGCAGCGAGCTTCCGTTCACGCCGGAGTTGCAGGCGCATCTTGGCGCTTCCTACACCTTCCACCCGACTGGAAACCTGTTGCTGACGCCGCGTGTCGATGTCAGCTACACCGACAGCCAGTTCTTCGATGCCGGGAACTCGCCGGAGATCGCGCAACAGGACGCCGTGACGCTGGTCAACGGATCCCTGACCCTGGAGACGCAGGGCGGCCGGTGGCGGGTCACGTTGAGCGGCGCCAATCTGACGGACGAACTTTATCCCGTCGCGGGAACCTCTTCGCTCACCACGGCATCGGGCTATGCGGAGATCGTCTACGCCCGCCCGAGAACGTTCTCGCTAAGCCTCTCGATGGACTTCTAGGGATCCGGGCCTCGCCCAGTCTCGCAGGCACAATCGGCGATCCGACGGCCCTGTCGGAGGGAGAAGCTCTCGCCGCCATAACGGCGGAAGTCTGACCTTTCTGGACATTCCCCACCTTTGCTTACATCCTTCAACCCGGTGGTGCGCTGCACTTTGGTCTTGGCGCGTGGAACAACTGGCGGATGCATGCGGAATAAACGCAGCGCGGTGGAAAAGACCGGCGAGGCAGCGGCGGTTGTTCGCGGCCCACATGCCGAGCGCACCGCCGCCATGCGCAAGCGGCTCATCGACGCGGCTATCGATTGCCTCGGCCGCCTTGGCTATGGCGCAACCACGCTGCAGGTCGTGACAGACACGGCGGGGGTTAGCCGGGGCGCCGTGCTTCACCATTTCCCGAACAAGGTCGATCTGATGATCGCCGTAGCCGAATACGCCGCCGGGAAGCAGAACCGTCACGTCGCGCGCCTGCTGGCGGACACCAAGCCAGGCATGGACCGTTATCTCGCCATCACCATGGCGACATGGGATGCGATGACCAAGCCTCCGGCGGTTGCGTTGCTTGAGATCATGATGGGCTCGCGAAGCGATCCCGAACTCGGCGAGCGCTTTCCGGCCGTCATCGAGTCGCTGGAAAAATACCAGCGCGAGGGCGTGTGGGAGCAGGCGCAGAGCGTGGGCATCACCGACAAGGCGACGGTGGAGGCGATGGTTCACCTGCACAACGCCGCCATGCGCGGCCTGGCGCTCGAGCTGATGTTCTCGCGCGACCAGAAGAAGGCAGACAGCGCCATGGCGCTGCTGCGCCGATACAAACGCCAACTGACGGGCGAGCTAATGACCCGACCCTTCGCCTGAGCCCCAGGGGCGCTACTGGTCTTCCGCGCGGAGCGGCGCCTGGGACTTGTCGGCCTTGATCAGACCAGCGTCCTGCATGCGCGCAATGGTCAGGCCGTGAACCATCGCGTAGTTGCCTTCGTGGCAGGCGTATTCGTAGACGCCGGCGGACCGGCTGAATTCGTATTCGCCGCCCCACGGCTCGTCCCAGACTTTCGGGTCCTCGACCTTGAACTGATAGCGCAGGCGCCCGCCAGCAGCCGGCGTGAATCGCTCGGTCACTTTCAGCTGGTCTGACGCGTAGTAGAAATATTGGTCGGGATGGAAGTTGATCGTCTCCACGACCAGTGAATCGCCTTCGTACCAGCCGATGGCATCGCCCATCCACGGCCGGGTAATCGCGGAGGCCGGGCTATGCTTGGCGTTGAGCCGGACAATCCTCGTGTCGTGGATCGTCTCGGCCATGATGGCCACTGCATCAGTGCCTTGAGTGATCTGGTAGTTGGTATTGTACGCGGCGGCGCGCAGTACGGCGCCGGCCTGTGACGGCCAGAAGATGCAGCGTTCCGCGCCCGAGCGGGTTTCGTACGATTCAAGATCGCCCACGTCGGGCGTGAAGAAGATCGTCTGCAGCGTGCTGGTCTGCTTCGGCGGCGCGTCCTTCTTGCGGGATGGGATGCGACCGTTTTCGGGGAAGGTGATGAGCGAGGTGCGCGGTTCTCCGCCGACGCGCATCACCTTGTTGTTATTGCCGACCCAGTAGGTGTTGTAGCCGCCCACACTTGCGGCGTTGGGGGCGCCGTCCTTGGGATTTGTCGGCGCGTTGGACGCCGCCCAGCGCGCGTCCGCGCCCTTTTCCCGCTGCTCCACTTCCTCCAGCGTCATCACCAGCCGCTTGCCCACGCTCGCCGGACGCTCGAACGGCGTCAGGGTTTCGTTCGTCCAGGCGCCAGAAATGTCAGGCTGGCCCATGGCGTTGCGCGGAACCTTGAATTCCTGCGCCGACGCCGTTGCGGCCGAGACGGCGCCAAGGCTCGCAGCCAACGCAATCCACCACCGCCTCATGCGCTGCTCCTTCGCTAATCGGCTATTTGCGGTCTATATAGACGGCAAACGACGATCGAATGCAACGACCGGTTGGACCCGACGGGCCAGGCTAGGGCAGTTGATAGGCAAGGCGGTATCCTTGGCCTGCTCTTTGATCGTCTTTTTTAGAGGGTTGCTGCGCCTCTTTACTTGCTTACCTCCGGCCGATTATTTACCGTCCACAAAGACTTCAAAACGCCATGAGCAGGAACTGCCTGGCAAGGGGAGGAATAGAATGAAGCCGAGGGTCGGACTCGCGATGGCTGCGCTGGCGGCTGCGGTGACGGCGCTGGCGATCGTCGGCTGTTCGCAGCTCGGCCAATCCTCGCAGAGCGCTCAAGGCACGCGGCACGACCCGATGGCCCGCAAGGACGGGGAGTGGGTCACCTGGGGCGCCGACCCCGGCAACACGCGCTATTCGCCGCTCGACCAGATCAACGCCGCGAATGTCAAAACGCTGGAAGTCGCCTGGCGCTGGAAAGCGTCGGACGTGGCTGGACGGCCAGATTCCAACTGGAAGGCGACGCCGCTGGTGGTCGACGGCGTGATGTATGTGCCGCACGGCGGCACAAGGATTTCCGCTATCGATCCAGGCACGGGCGCGACGATCTGGACATTCGAGCCCGATCCTTACCGGGTCCAGAGCACGCGGACATTCTCAGGCTCGAGCCGCGCTGTGTCGTACTGGACTGACGGCAAAGCAAAACGGATCCTCCACAACACGATCGACGGCCGGCTGATCTCGATCGACGCCGTGACCGGCAAGCCCGATCCGAATTTCGGCGCCGGCGGCCAGGTGGATCTGAGGAAAGAGCTGCTGCCGCCCGACGATCCACGGAAAGTGGATGACATCAACTCGACAGGGCCAGGCATCGTCGTCGGCGACGTGATCGTCGTGCAGGTGATCGGCGACGACACCAATCCGCGCAAGGGTGGCACGCCCGGCTATATCCGCGGCTACGACATCCGCACCGGCAAGCGGCTTTGGGTGTTCCACACCATTCCGCGGCCCGGCGAGTTCGGCGCGGATACGTGGGAGAACGACAGCTGGAAGGATTTCGGCGCCGCGTCCGTCTGGTCGATGATGGCGGCCGATCCGGAGCTCGGCTATGTCTACCTTCCGGTCGAAAGCGCCACGAACAATTTCTGGGGCGGGCAGAAGCCAGGCAACGGCCTGTTCGGCGAAACGCTGGTCTGCCTCGACGCCAAGACCGGCAAGCGTGTGTGGCACTTCCAGATCCTGCACCATGGCGTGTGGGACTATGATCTTCCCGCCGCGCCGATCCTCCACGACATCGTCATCGACGGAAAACGCATCAAGGCCGTCACCCAGCTCACCAAGCAGGGCATGAACTTCGTCTTCGACCGCAAGACTGGAAAACCAGTGTGGCCGATCGAGGAGCGTCCGGTTCCAACCTCAATGGGCGTGCCGGGCGAGAAACTCTCGCCGACCCAGCCCTTCCCGACCAAGCCCGCGCCCTATTCCAGGCTCGGCTATCACGAGGAGGACCTGATCGACTTCACGCCCGCGCTGCGGGCCGAGGCGAAGAAAATCCTGGAGAGCTATACAAAAGGTCCGATGTACACCCCGCCCACTCTGGTGACCGACACCAACAAGGGCACCATCGTCTATCCGAACTTCGGCGGCGGCTCGAACTGGAATGGCGGCGCGGTCGACATCGAGACCAACACTCTGTTCGTGCCGACGCGCAACACCTACATGTCCGTCGGACTGCGCAAGGCGGACAAGTCGCTCACTGACTGGGACTATGTCGTCTCCGGCGGCGGCGGGGCGTCGCCGATGCGCCTGCCCAACGGCCTGCCGATCAACAAGCCGCCATGGGCGTTGGTGACAGCGACCGACATGAACAAGGGCGAGCACATCTGGTCGCGCGCGATCGGCGGCGCTCCTGAATCGATCCGCAAGAATCCAGCGCTCGGCGAGATGAATCTCGATTTCGACAGCATGGGCCAGATCTCGGTGCGGCCGAGCCCGCTGGTCACCAAGACGCTGCTGTTCCTGGCCTCGTCGTCGAACATCGGCGGCGATCCGGGCGACAACAAGTTTTGGGCCTATGACAAGAAAACAGGAAAAAACGTCGCCGAGATTACGCTGCCCGGCAAAACCTCAGGCGGCCCGATGAGCTATTCGCACAATGGACGGCAATACATCGCCATCGCGCTCTCCGCCCAGGGCCAGCCCGCCGAGCTTGTCGCGCTCGCCCTGCCGGGCGCACGCGTTGCGAGCCGGGCGAATGCGCAAGCCGCAACGACCCCCGCTCCGGCGGCGGAACGCGTCGAGGCGACCGAAGCCCAGCTCGCGATAGGCCAGCAGGCCTACGCCCAGAGCTGCGCCGTGTGTCATGGGCCGCAAGGCCAGGGCATCCCTGGCGGCAGCGCTCCGGCTCTGAAGGCTACCGCCGCCCTGGCCGACGTGAGGAACGTGATCACGCGCGGGTCCGCCGAAATGCCGGGATTCAGCGCCACGCTGACGGCCGAGCAGATCGATGCGGTCGCCCGCTTTGTGAAAGTGAAACTGGCGGCGCCGCCGGCGCCGAACTGACGATAACTGGAGCGACTGCGAACAACGTAGCGCGCCGAACGAGGAGGAGGTTGGAGATGCTCGGGAAGTTCGTGGTCGCGCTTTTAGGCGCAAGCGTGCTGGCAAGCATGCCGGCGTGGTCGCAGGTCAACAGCTATTCTGCGGACGCCTACGCCAAGCCGAAATATGACGGCTATGTCGCGCCGAAGAATGGCTTCGGCCAGCCCGACATCTCCGGCGTCTGGAGCAATGCGACCACCACGCCGGTCGAGCGCCCCGCCGAGTTCAAGAACCAGGTCGCCCTGACCGAAGAGCAGGCGGCGAAAATCCAGGGCTCGGCGGAAACCTATCGCCGGGCCGGTGACGTGCGCTCCGATCCCAACGCCGGCGCGCCGACGGATCGCAACACCAATGCCGGCTACAACCGGTTCTGGACTGATCCGGGCACGCAGGTGATGCGCGTGCGTGGCGAGCCGCGATCTTCTTTCCTCACGACGCCCGATGGCCGCGTGCCGTCGCGGAAGGCGGGCGCCCCAGCGCCCCAGCGCCGCGCCGACCTCAACGAGCTGACGTCCGGCGCCGGGCCCAACGACAATCCGGAATCGCGCGGCCTGTCCGAGCGTTGCGTCTTCTTCCCGACGACTGCGGGTCCGGTGCTGCGCCCCACGCTCTACAACAACAACTACCGCTTCGTTCAGGGCAGGGACTCCGTCGCAATCCAGGTCGAGATGGCGCACGACACAAAGATCGTCCGCATCGGCGGCAAGCACCGGGCGGATGGCGTGCGGCCGTGGATGGGCGATTCCATCGGCTGGTACGACGGCGCCACGCTGGTCGTGGAGACAACCAATTTCCATCCGGCGCAGGACTTCTATGGCGCCTCCGACCAGCTCAAGGTCACCGAGCGCTTCACCCGCGTGGCCGACAACCGGCTGCTGTACCAATTCGCCATCGAGGACCCGAAAGTTTGGGAGAAGCCCTGGGGCGGCGAATACGAATTCTGGGCATCGGAAGGCATCTACGAATACGCCTGCCACGAGGGCAATTACGGCATGATCGGCATTCTCGCCGGCGGCCGCGAGCAGGATCGCCGCAGCGCTTCCCGGTAATGGCCAACCTCGTATGGAGACTTTACGTCCGCCGGTAACCCCTCGACTCTTTGTACGGATGGATGTGAAGAAGGGCGCCCCTCCCCGGAGCGGGCGTCCTTCACTTTCTGGATGTGACGGTACCCCGACGAGCCAGCCTTGCTGCGACGGCTGTCTCCGGCGAAAGCCGATCTTTGGCCCCGCGGCGCGGCACTGCGACAGACAACAGGAGAATGTGCTGGCCGCCTCAGGCCGTCGCGCCGAGCGCGGCGTCGAGCAGCAGGTAGGCTGAAAGGCGCGGATGGGCGTCTTCCCGGGCACGCTCGGATACCGCCAGCTCGCGCAGTGCGTCCGGCTCTTCCGAGTGGATGAAGGTGCGCGCGGCGGTCTGCAGGTCGCGGTCCGTTTCGAGGAGACGCGAGACGCGCTGGATTTCGCCTGGCGCGATGTCGCGGATGGCGCGCCGCCGCTGGCGGTCGCCCTGGTGCGCGGCCGACGCGATGCGGCGAAGGTCGGACGCTTTTACCACGCCGAGGCGCACGCCGGCACGGTCGAGCCGGTCGATCATCTGGCCGGCGCTCTGGTCGCGCACGTGGGCAGGCGTCTCCTCGATGCCGGTCAGCAGGTCGCGCCATGACAGAGCCGGATCGTGCGCCGCGTCTGCAGGGAAGAGCGGCTCGGGCAGTGGCTGCATCGTCTGGGGCGGAGGCGGGGCCGAGGGAACCAGTGTCGGGCGACGCATCGAGGCGACGTGTTGCAGAACCAGTTCTTCGCCTGCGCCGGCATCGCGCATCGCCGACTGGAAATCGCCCGAGGCGGTGGGTTTGTGAGCAGGCGGGCGCAGCATCTCGTGTTCGACAGGCTGTGGCGCGTTGAATGCCGCCGGGCGGTCGAGCCGGAGTTCGTCCATCGGTTTCGCGGCAGCGGCTGGCGGCGGCCGGTCGGGCCAGAGGCCGTTGGGCGATTTCGCAGCTGCCGGCGCCGGCCGACCGAGAGAGAATTCGTCCACCGGCGATTTTGCTGCGGCAGGCGATGGCCGGTCGAGCCGGAGTTCATCCATTGGCGGTTTCGCGGCGGTAGGCGGCCGGCGCTCGACGAACTCGTTCAGCGGAGATTTCTGCGCCTGGGGGGGCTCGGCGGGGAGAGGCGCGAACGGAAGGTCATCGGCCGAGGACGACGACTGCGCTTTTGGCCCGTCCTTTATCTGCTCGATAAGCTGCGAGGCCAGTTCGATGCGCGCGCGGGCGCGCTCCAGGCCGGACTCGGCCGCATTGGTCGCCTTGGTGGCGGCGCGGAACAGGAATTCCGACAGCTGGTTGATGCGCTGTTCGGTCTCTTCCGCCTGCGCCTTGGCGGCGATCGATGCGCTGCGCGTGGTGGCCTCGGCCTGTAGGCCGGCTTCCTTGAGGCGCACCATGGCTGTCTGCGCATCCTCGGACGCCTGGGCCGCGCGCACGTTGATGGTTTCGGTGGCCTTCAGCGCGGAGCCGAGCGCGTCGGAAACCGCATCGCGCAGGGATTCTGCGGTGGATTTGGTCGCGGCGGTCGCAAGCTCGCCCGCCTTGGTCGCGGCCTCGACCATGCGGGTCGACTGCACCAGCTGTTCGTCGAGACGCATCAGCGCGCCGCCGAGGTTCTGGGCCCGCTTGCGGCTTTCGGCGCCCATGGTGTCGAGCTGGTCGATGCGCTGGGCGAGGTGGGTGGCGGTCTCTTCGAGCGCGCGTAGGCGGGATCCCAGCGTCTCGTCCGCCTTGCGCACCTGGTCCTGCGCGGCGCGGGCGGCTTCGGACAACATCTGGGCGTGGCGCGGGACGGCCTTGGCGATGGACTCGGACTGGTTGCGCAGCGACTCGGCGAGCTGGGTCATGCTCTGCCGTTCGGAACCCATCTTGTGCATCAGCACTTCGCTGTCGGTGCGCACGATCTCGGCGGCCTTCAGGGTGGCGGTGACGCTGGTCTCGATGTCGTGCTTGAGGCCGTCGAGGCGCGAACGCGTCTCAGCCAGGGCGCGGGCGGCGTTTTGGGTCTCGCGCGTGATCGCCTCGGCGGTGGCGGTGATTTCGCTGCGCACATGTTCCGCGGGATCGAGCAGCATCCGCGCGGACGTCAGCACGATCGCGTTGGCTTGCGCGGAGCGGGCGCTTTCCCGGGCCATGATCCCGGCGATGATCATGGCCAGGCCCGGAGCCACGAGTGCGGCGGCGGCGCCGGCAAGAATGACGGGAGGCTGAGCGAACAGCGCAGGCAAGCCCATCGAAGCGGCAAGCCAGATGAGCGTGCCGCCCCAGAACAGCACGGCGAGGGCCGCGCCTGCCCATGGCATCCAAGCGCCTGCAGTGCGCGCAGCTTCGAGCTGGGTGCGTACACGATTTGGCGGTTTGCGGTCGTAGAGGTCGTTCATATGGTCAGGCTGAACAATTCACTGTGGCGATCTCGCGCCGGCAAACAGGCGCAGCGGTGAAAGGCAAGGAGATAGTGCAAGTCCCTGGCCTTGTTGAAAAGGGCCTGGTTCCAGCCCCTCGCTCTGTTTTCGCAGGTATTTCCTGAACACAATCAGAGGCTTTTCGCCTCATGCGTGCGGCATTGCTGCGGGATTCCTTGTAAACCCGGCTCAGTAGATCTTCGGGGCAGGCTGTTCGACCGGTTTTTCGATCGCCGCCGGTTTGCCGCGCATTTGGTCTTTATCCTTGGCGGCCTTCGGCGGCTCGGCCTCGGTAACACCGGTCCAGGCGACAAGAGCCGCAAAAACCGCATCTCGGAACGTGACGATAACCTCAATCATCGGGCCTGACCCCTCACCCGGTAGGTTGTGCGGCGGTTGTCGTCCCGCATCAAGGCGAAAGTTCGGCATGCCTTGCGGAATGGGTGGCGGTGGGTCTGGAAATCGGCGTTGCGGGGGGTCTAGTAGCGGTAGCGGTAGAGCCGTTGGGCGCCCTGGACGATGTAGACGTTGCCGTAGGCGTCGGCGCAGCGGCGGATCTCGATGTCGGCGGGGCGGCCGTACCAGTGGTCGTACTCGACATCGACCCGGCACTGGTAGGGGCGGAGGCGCCAGGCGTTGTAGTAGGTGGGGGCGTTGTAGTAGTTCCGGGGGCGGTAGTAGTTGCCGTAGCTGCCGTAGTAGGGGGTCCCGAAGCTGAAGCTGAGGTTCCAGTCGTTGTCGTGGCGGTCCCGGTCGCGGCGGTTCCAGTCGTTGCGGTCGTGGTCCCGGTTCCGGTCCCAGTTGTTGTTATTGTTGTTCCGGCCGCGGTCGTCGTTGCGGTGGCGGTCGCCGCGATCGCCGCCCCGGTCCCCGCCGCGGCCGCGCTGGGCGAAAGCGGGATCGGCCGCCGCAGCTGCCAGGAGAGCGGCGGCGACAAGGCTGAGGACAGGCTTGAAGGACATGGGAACTCTCCCCGGTCAAAAAAAAGCGGCTAGCCGGACCGGAGTGTCTCGATTCCCGCTTGAAGCCCCGATGAACGGCCCGTTCAGCCTCCCATTTAACCTGCCGTTACCCCTACGGAGAGACCATCTGACCGTCAGGAGGCCGCCATGGCGGTGTTGGACCTAGACCAGCTCAGAACCATGACCGGGGGCGACGCCGAACTCGCCGTCGAGGCGCTCGGCATTTTCCGCCAGCAGGCCGAGCTCTGGTCCCGCATGCTCGACGCCCACACCGATCCCGGCCACTGGGCCGACGCCGCCCACGCCATCAAGGGCGCCGCCCTCAGCGTCGGCCTGACCCAGCTCGGCGAAGCCTGCGCCGCCGCCGAAACCCTGGGCCGCTCCGGCCAAGCCACCCCCGCCAAGGCCGGCGTCGCCCTCTCCACCGTGAAGGACCGCCTCGGCGAAGCGATCGAAGCGCTCGCCCATGTCGAGCACCAGCTGATGATGCGGCGGACGTTCGTGGGCGTGAGGAGCGATCCGGCGTAGCCGGATGATTTGGTCCGGGGGTGGGGGATGGAATGAGCGACTCAAAGAAGTGGGACAAG
>Ga0210377_10004345_pt1 | contig 11961 bp, 14 predicted proteins | sample PLM4_65_b1redo_FD_155480 | JGI IMG/M metagenome (GOLD analysis project Ga0210377, IMG submission 155480) | Groundwater sediment microbial communities from an aquifer in East River, Colorado, USA - PLM4_65_b1 redo | ecosystem: Environmental > Terrestrial > Soil > Riparian zone | place: USA: East... | reverse complement strand
GGCAATCTCGGCCGCCTTCATCGGCGACACGAGCACTTCGATGATGCGCGGGTCGAGATAGTTCGACAAGAACGCGGGTATGCCGGCGTTCATGACGGTGACCAGCTCGGGCTGCGCGTCCGCGGCCAGATCGCCCTGACCGTCGAGCACGAACGGCGTAAGCAAGATTTCGCCTTGCTGTGCATCGAAGTTGATGCCCTTCTGCCGGCGCATCTGCGCGAGCAAGTCGCGAGCATTGATCGCGCCCGAGCGGACGCCCGCGGCAAATTTGGCTTGGTCGAAAGCGACCCGGGTTTCGGAAGCAAGAACAGAGCGACGCATGTGTGTTAACTCCAAGTCGAGATTTTCGCCAAGTGTCCGTTTGATCCTACCATCGCGCGGCTCGTCAGCACAAGCCCCACGAGATTCGTTTGATACGTTCCGGTGCTGCCAGCCGAGCCCGTCAACTGCGCGACGATCTTCACGCCGTTGGGCATGCCCGTCGCGCTCACGCGCTGGCCCGCATCGAGCGCGCCGGTTGCGACGGCGGAAACCGTCAACACGCCGGTGGTCGCAAGATCGGCCGTGAACGCCGCATCGACCTTCGCCGTGCTGTCGACGAAGAAATCGGTTTCGATGCCGCTATTGGCCGTCGTGCCCGTGACGTCGGCGACGTTCGTCACCGCCGTGGTTAAGTACGTACCGATACCGCCGATGGTGCCCGACAGTTGCGCGACGACCGCGACCGGCTCAGTGATCGGCGTGCCCGACAAGACGTCGCCCACGTGCAGCGTGCCAGTCAACGAAGCGACCGTAAGAACGCCGGTGGCGCCCACGATTGCGCCAGTCATGGCGCTGACCGTCTGCGTGCTCGTGCCCGCGTTCGCCGCGTACACCGAGCCGTCGAGATAGTTGGCGAAGACCTTCTGGCCAACCGTCGCGCCCGCGTCGAACTGCCCCCAGAAGCCGCCTTGATTCATGAGCGTGGTTTGTAGGCCGGGCTCCAAGTACATTTCGGCTTCGGCCAGAAACGGCACGATGACCGCTTGGCCTTCGCGATGTACGAAGCCGAGCTTGGCCGTGGTTTCACCGAAGAAGCGCGCGAACGCTTTCAGCGAGACTTGATCGCCCCACGCGAAATTGCCGACGATCGGGCGGCGGTCCACGGCCGTGCCGTGCACCAGTTCCGCGGACGATGCCGCGACGAACCCGAGCGGGCCGGCGATTACCGTGGCGCGCACGTTCGCGTCGGCGAAGTCGCCCTTGACCGCCACTGCGGGGTTGTCGTTGATGTTGCGCTGAAAGCCCATGGTTTAACCCCAAGTCGAGATTTTCGCGATTTCGCCGTCGTCGGCTACGCTGTTGACGAACCACGGCGTGGCCACGGCTTCGTCGGTAACGGCGCCGCTTACGAAGTAGTTGAGCGCCGATACGCGATACGTACCGATGCCGCCGGCCGCGCCGGAAAGCTGCGACACGATCTGCGTGCCGGCGACCGCGGGCGAGCCCACGACGTCGCCCACTTCGATCGGGCCAGTGGCCACGGCGGTGATGTTCAACACGGTGTTGGTGGCCGTGACAGCCGCGGACGCGACGCGCTGCGCACTGCCGCCGACCGTATACGTGCCCACGCCGCCGGTGCCTGTGCCGAGCGCCGTCACCGTCGCGTCGGCGCCGGTGCTGTCGATGACTGAGCCGACTTCGAGCGAGCCTTGCGCGACGGCCGAAACCGACACGATGTTGTTCGCGGCCGTGCCCGCTTCGCCCGCGAAGTTCGCGTGTACCTGCGTGAACGTGCCCACACCGCCGAGCGAACCCGTCAAGCGTGTGCCGAGTACGACCGTGCCGAGTGAGGCAGACGTAACGCTGTCGCCCGCTTCTACCCAGCCAGATAGGGCGGAAATTGTGGCCACGTTCGTCGTAATGGCGATCGTGAACGCGGCGCCTTGCTGTGCCGTGCCGCCAAAGCCGGCGTCGGCCGTAAAGCTGTCCGTGGTCGGAGCGGTTGCGCCGCCAGCGATCGGCTTGCCGGTCGACGGGTCTGCCCACACGCGCTGACCGGGCGTAGCGCCATCATCGAACAGCGCCCAGAAGTCGCCTTGGTCGAAGATATCCAACGGCAACCCGCGGTTGACGCTGTACACAGCTTCGCCCAAAAACTCGGTGATGATCGCGTTATTGCCGCGCTTCAAGAAGCCGATCAAGTAGCCGCCTACGAACGTCTGCGACGTCGCGCCCGTCACCGGATCGACCCAGCAAAAACGACCGACAACCGCGCCGCCTGTCGGCGCAACGTACTGGCCGGGGCCGCCGAGCACAGACGCGCGCGGGTTGACGCCCGCGAAGTCACCAGCTTCGGCCGGGGCCGGCTGGTTGTTGATGGTGGTCTGAAAGCCCATGGTTGCCTCTTACGACTGCGGGTCGATGTACGTGGTGATCTTCGCCAGCGCACCGGCGCTCGCCGTGATCGCCTGCGCGACGACTGCGGCACGCTCCAAGTAATCGGTCTGCCAGTGCGTGCTGTCGATCTGCCCCGCGATCTTCGGGAACACGTTCGCCGGGAAGCCAGTCACCCACGACAACAGCTGCCCGACTTCGAACGCGCCCGATGCAAGCCCCGTGGGGATCGTCAGGATGCCGGTCAGCGCAGTGATCGTGGCGTCGGCATTCGTTATCGCCGGCACCGGAACCTTGGACGCCGCAACCCAGCGCGTCAACGTCGAACCGCTCGACGACTTCTGCGCCGCGCCGGTCGTGTTGTTCGCGTACACCGGGTCGCCCACGTCGATGCCGCCGGCACCAACGTCTGCCCACACGTCGCCCTGCGCGAGCCCGTCGACCGGATAGCCGCCCGGGACGATCACGCCGGCTTCTTGCAGGAAATCGGTCAGCATCGCTTTCTGCTCGCGATGCACGAAGCCGAGAATGCCGGCGTTGGCCGACGCGTTGCGCGCAATGCCCGTATCCGGGTTGAACCACGCGAACTTGCCGAGCGACAGGCCGGCGGAATACGCCTTGAACCCGCTGCCCGGGATCGACATGCGCGGATTCGCGCCAGCGAAGTCGCCAGCAACGGCCGGTGCCGGTTGCTGATTGACGGTACGTTGAAAGCCCATGGTGCTCTACTCCGACGCGCAGCGCGCGTTACCTTACCGATACAGGCCGGGAATCGCGTCGCTGATTGCGTTGGCCGAGTCGGCCGCCATGCGCGAGCCCACCGGCTTCGCAGTCGACGCGGCGCGCTTGCCCTTCTCGGCTTCCACGAGTGCCGCGAACGCCGAAGCGTGCACGCCTTCGATCTTGATGCCGAGTTTGTCGAACGCGTAACGGTAGACCGCTTCCGCGCTGTCGAGCGCAACGGTGCCGACGAGCGGCAGAACGTCCGCGCGCGCAGCGTGCAGCGCGTTGATGTGCGCCGTGGCTTTCGCCGTGGCGTCGACACCGGCGGCGTCGGCCATCGCCTTCGCGTCGTCTGCGGTGACGAGCTTGCGCGACTTGATCTGCGCGTCTAGCGCGGCGTCCATGTTCGGAAACTCTTTGATTTTGCCAGAGGGCGGGCCGCCATCCGGGTCGGCAGCGTCGGCCGCTTTCTTCTTGCGCTTGAAGCCCGGGCGCTCCGGGTCGTCTTCTTCCTCGTCCGGGTCGGTCGCGTCTTCGGCCTTCTTCATTTCGGCTTCGACACCGGCGTCGGCAGCGAGCACCGAAAAGTCGGCATCTTTCGCCATGAGCGGCTTCAGCGCCGCGGCGATGCGAAGAAACGCGGTAGCGCGCGGCTTACCGTCGGCCATCACTGCGGTGATCGCGGCGTCGACTGCAACCGGGTCGGCGTCGGATTTCAAAAACGATTTGACGGCGGCGAGAAATTTGGGGAACTTCACAGGCATAACCTCTGCGGTGAGTTGATCGTTTACTACGACGTCCGGGCCGGCGCGCCCTTCTTCTACTAGGGCCACGTGGTTGCCGATAATATTACACATGCGGCCGTCGTACGCAACACCTTCCGGCGTAACGCCCGGGTCCATGACGGGGGTGTAACGGTAAGAGCACGACAGCTGCGCCTGTGCTTTCGACTCGATTAGCGCGATACCGTCGGCCACCCACACCTTCAACGACGCGATCAAATACGGCGCTTCAAAGCGCACATCGCTGCCGATCGTGCCCACGGTCAATTCGATAGCGGGTTCTTCCGCGTTGACCGGAATGTGCACCAACATTAGTTGAAGGTTCGCGAACGTGGGCGCGGCGCGCTCTAGTTCCGCGGGGTCGCGGTAGAGCTGGTACACCTTGTTCGGGTCAAGCCCCAGCACTTCATAGCCCGGGATTTCGCGGCCGTAGTAGGGGCACACGTTCGCCTTGCTGATACGGCAGTCGGCCACGAACATGCGGCCGTCAACGTCGAACGTGCGGCGGGACGGCCCCTTGAAATCGTAGGCGAAGCGCATGGCGTGGCATGTACCACGCCATGCGCGGGGGCGGCTAGTCAGCGGGGTCGAAGCCTGCGCGGCCGATACGCGTCATGCCGGGCTCGCCGCGATCGAATGCCGCTGGCGGGGTGGGCTCGCCGGCATCCGGGCGCGCCGGGCAATCGAAACGGTCGCATGCGTCCACGGCTTGCGGAGTAGAGCGCCCGCACGCTGCGCAACACGCGGTTGCCGCCGGCATCGGGTCCGCGCCGTGGTCGCGTATCTCGTTTGTGTCGGCGATCGTCCAATGGCGCGGGCTTTCGTTCTCGAATAGCTTTTTGAGCCCGGCCACGGTGGCCGCCGCGTCGTCGATCATCTTCAACAGCTCGGGCGATGCCGGCGGGCGGTCGTCGGTCAGCTTGCCGAGCAGTTGCGCGTCGGCGATTATCCCGATGCACGCGATGGCGCTGGCAAGATGCGGCACGCCCGTCTTGGGGTCGACGTCTTCGCCGTTCCACCACTTCGCAATGTGGCGATCGAGCGCGGCACGGTAGATCGACGCGCGCACGCCCGCAGCGCGCCAGTTGTGCGTGCCGTACTTCAGCGCGCCTTCGCAGAACGCGAGCGCCGCGTACATTTTGATGGTGTCGGGGCAAAGGTGCGACGGCAGCTTAGTGCTCCCGATCGCGTCTTTGGGGTTGGTCAACTTCGTGTCGTAGCTCACTCGGTCAATTCCTTAAAGCGAGTTAGGAAAGCAATTTCAGCTTCAAACGGGCGCACCGGCGCTATCAAGTCTCGGCCGCCCCACCACGTGGCGACTTCCGCGTGGAACAGCGCATCATCGGCGGGCTTCGTCAGCGCGAGCAAGTCGGGGTCGAGCCCGAACACGCAGAAGATCATGCGCGTGGTTTCGTGTTCTAAGTCGCGGTACCACTTCATGCGTGGGTCTTTCTTCACCGGCGACGCTATGTCGTTGAACACGTATTCGCCCGCGTCGTGCAGCAACCCAGCCAGCTGAAGCGGGCGTGGCGCGCCTTCTTCTTCGAGCTGCATGGACACCAATATAGAGTGGTGCGCCACGCTGTAGTGTTTCGGACACGCGCCGGTGTAGCGGCACAGATTCGACAGATGGTGGGCAATGTCGACGATGCGGATATCGCGAGCGCGCATCGCGAGCGGGTTCACGTATATGCCGCTTGGGTGCAACCGAATCTTGCCGACTTTTTCTTGGTGCTCGCGCGTAGTGTTCAGTATGTAATCGTTCACGGTGTAGTTCCTCTTAACCGCTGGGTCAATCGCGTAGACGGTACTCCCCATCAACAATGATAACAAGTTGCCGCTTGCCGTCAGCGCCCAAGAAGGCATTGGCGTGCAACCACGACGACGGTCCCTTGTTGTACTCCAAGCGTAACCGCGACAGCGTGCCGACTTGCGTGGCGCCTTCGTCTTCGCCCGGGCTGTGCCCGTGGCCGATAATCGACTTGGTGCCGATGCGACGCAGATTGCGAATTGACCCGCGCGCGCCATTCGGCCCCTTGTCGCCGTGCATGTCCAACGCGACGTTGGCCAATACGAACGACTCGTCGCGATCGAGCACGCGCAGCTGCGGCACGTCGGCGCGGTCGATGTGGTATTTGAACGGGCTGGGGTACTCGGCGCCGCCTTCGCCCATCTTCGTGCGGCGCACCATGGCCAACGCCGTCTCTAAATAGAAGTCGGCGTTGGTCGGGTCGTCGCGCCAATCGGTTTCGACTACCCACCGGCCCAAGAAGTCGTCGGTGTGATTGGCGGCCACAATGACGTTCTGCACGTCTTCGTACGTGTGCTCGCGCATGAACCGTGCGAGCCGTGTTAGCTCCATACGCGCGTCGTCCATGCCGCTGAAACGCTTCGCTATACGGTTGAACGGATTGCGCCCGTGGTGGTGGTTGACCGGGTAGCCGTCGGCCGCGTCGTGCCAAATAACGTGTTGCGGCTTCGTTGATTCGATCATGTCGACCGTGGCCGAAAGCGCGCGCGGGTCCACGAAGTCTAAATGCAGATCACCGCACACTACCGCAAGCGGGCGCGGGGCGTTGTCCATACGGTCAGCGTAGTACCGCTCGCCCGCGGCCGAGTCGGTGCACGATTTGGTCTTCGTGTCGAAATGCAGCCGCCGCGCGTAGAACCGTTTACCGTCGACTTCCACGAGCACGGCCGACAACGAGTGGTGAAACTCGCCCACACGGCCCACGCGCGTATCGCTGTAGTTCGCTTGCGTGCACGACCCCGAAGTCAACAACACCTTGGCCAGCTTGTTAGAAGGCGTGGCGATCGAGCGCGTTTGAATCTTCGGGTGCCCAATGATCGCCGAGCAGTCGCGGCTAATCGTCGACAAGTCGCCGTAGCCCACGGGGTCGCTCGCCGTAGGCTGCACTTTAATGTCACCCATGAAAATGAAATTGGGGTTGATCTGCGCGCGCTCGTTGCACAGGTACGGGCGCACGGGTTCGTCCCACCACTCGGCGTTATTCTGACTCGCGCCCCACCGGCTCGTCGGGTTCTTGTAACGCAGCGGGATCACGACGAGCTTTGCGCCCGTGGTGCGCTCGATGTTGCGCAACACCGCCCACCAATCTTTCGCCACCGGCGTGCCATTCTGCGCACACGTGAACAGGTAACGCTTTGTGCCGCGCGGCGGCGATACCCACTTGAAGATCGGCGCGGGTGACTCGTCGATGTACAACGGGTCGTGGGCGCGGGCGAAGTCTTCGGGCGGGCGCCCTTTCTTTGGCGTCGTCATGCTGCGCAGTCTATCAGCGGTTGACCATTTCGCGCAGTTTGTCGGCGAGCTTTTTGGAGCCGGCCCACGCGCGCTTTGAATGACTGCGACCCGCGCGCGGCTTAATGTCGACGATGAATTCGGCGAATTGGTCGCGGTACGGCGTCACCATCGGAGCATTGCAACCGATACGCTTCATGAAGTCGGCTTCGTACTCCCACGTGTCGCCCAGCTCGGCGAGCCCTTCGCGTATGCGCGCGGGCACAATGTACGATTGGTCGTGTTCTTTCTGGAAATCTTCGGGCGGGCGGCCACCCTTCTTCGGTTTCGGTAAGCCCATACTGTTCCTCTTTGCTTTGACGGTCAGGGCAACTTTAGCGCAACCGGCGAACCTTTACAACCATGCCGCGCGGTATAAATGTCACGTCGCGCACATCGTCGGTTGGTTTCGGGTCTTCGCCTATCTCGGCGGCGACCGACACGCCGGCCTTGTCGTCACGCATCAAAAACCCGGCAGTGTGCTGTCGCTTCGGCGCGTGGTCAACGCTATCGTTAGATACATGGGCATCATCCCACGATACTATTACAACGGGCGGCAGCTTCATGACGCGACGTACCCCGGGATGATGGGGCGTGATGTGCACCGACAGTTGACGAGCTGCCCGGGCCATACGTACTTTTTCTCGTGCGGGTCGTACATGCCTTTTCCTATTTCGTAGCGTTTGCCGTTCATCTTCACATGCGTGGGGCGCGGCACTTTACCCGCGTGGCTGTGCTGCCAGAATGCTTCTTGTATGCCGAGCTGTTGCCGGCGCACGTCTTCGATCACGGCTTTGGCTTTGTTGTTCTGGTCGCGCGCAATGAGCGCCGCGCGCCGCGTTGCCACGCCGTACGACTCGCGCAAGTTCTCGGCGAGCGTCGACATGTCGGCGCCGGCCTTCACCGACTGCCAGACTTGCGCCTGCACATCGGTTAGATATTGCTGGGGGATCGACTTGATTAGCCCGACGTTCTCGGCCGCCACCGCGCGGTACGCCTGCGCGCTCGCACGCGTGGGCTTGAATTCCACGGTGAACCCGGCGCGCTTGAACGCTGCCGCCATGCTATGTTCGGTCGCTGCGAAGTTGCGCGCGGCAAACCGCGTCGACAGATCGAGCGACATACGGTCGAACCGTTTGGCCCATTTGGCGCCCCACTTCTTCAACGCCGATTCTATCGCGCCGATGCGATCCTTGGGTGCGTCGACCGCGAAGCCGATATCGGCCGGCGGCGTCGTGGCGAATGCGTCTTGCAGCAAGCGCACCAGCTCGACGTGCGCCGCGTCCACGATGCGTTCAAGCTGCCCCCGGTACCAGTGTTGTACTCCGGCGTTCGCATGCACAGCTTCGGCCGTAGCCGGTTTTGCGCGGCGCTTCATGCGCGCTTCAGATAGTCGGCGGCGCGCATCACGCCGTCGAACGTATCTCCGAGTTTACCTATTGACGTATTGCAATCGTGGCAGAGCCAGCCGCGGAACTTCCCGGTGCGGTGGTCGTGGTCCAACGCTAGCGCGCGTTCTGATGGGCGGTTGCAGCACTCACAAACGTCCGGGCACGGGCGAGTAGGCGCCGGCAGCCCGCGCGCCGTCCGGGCTCGCTCGCGAGATATCAAGCGCAAACGCGCGGCATGTTTAGCGCGATAACGCTTACGCTGTGCCACCACCTTTTCTGGGTTCTTTATTTGCCATTCGCGCGTTCGAGAACGATGCGCCTTACGATTGTTCGCGCGCCACTGGCGAGTAGCCGCCCGTTTCTTTTCCTTGTCGGCCACGGGCGGCTACTCGTCGGTGCTTTCGCCGCCCGGCTTCTCGCCGAACGGGGGCGCGCCGCCGCCTTCGCCCGGCGGCCCTTCTATCGGTAGCCCCGTCTCGGGGTCGACGCCGGGGTTGGGCGGCTCGGGCGCGGAACCGCTCAGACCGGTGTACCCGCTATTCGGGTCGGCGATCAAGCGTTGCCGTTCTTCGTCCGCGCTGACCACGCCTGCGTTGACGTAGGCCACCCCCGTGTCGGCGTCGGCCTTGCGAATCTCTGCAAGTTCCTTAATTGACGGGCTGGTCAACGGTACCCACTCGAACGTTATGGAGTCGTCCACGTGGCCGAACAAGTGCAGCTGAATAACTTCGAGCACCGTTTGCAGATGCGGCGAGTAAATCTGCTGCTGTGAGCGCACGTAGTCATAGAAGACTTTTATTTCGCCTTCGCTCGACGCGTTCAAGCCGGTGGGCGTGACGCCCAGCAACTTCACCAGCGGTATGTGCGTCGGCGCCGCCATGTGTTCTTGCGCCTGCGCTTGCAGCTCGCCGAGCCCGGACAGCGGCACCGCTTCTTGCCCAAGTTCTTCTTGATTCTTGTCGAGCAGGAAGACGCCTTGGTTGTCGCGGTTCTGCGTGAACAGCTTCATGCGGTCCATGAGCCCCTTCGCGGCGCCTGTGGTGCCGGCCAACACGGCGGTCATGTTCGTGGCTAGCTTGATGATGCTAAACGTGTGAATCAAATCTGACACGCTATTGCGAGTGCGCAGCCATTGGAATACGTACGGCTCCATGAGCTGCGACATGCTAATGCCGCCGAAGTTGTAGGCGGGCTTCAGCAAGTCGGGCACTTCGCGCGCGACGAACGTCAACAGCCGCGACGCGTGAATTTTCTGGCCGAGCACGAACCACGCTATGGGCTTGTAGAAATCTTTCGCCGTCGGGTCGGTGGCGTTGTAGTAGTACGGCGTGGTCCAAATCGGCTCGATGACCTTAAAGCCGCGCAACGAACCCTTCGGCACGCCTTGCGGGTCAATCATGAGCGGCACTGTGCGCAGCACGACCGGTTGCACGCTGGTGCGCGGCGTTTCGTCTTCCTGCTCGACGTCCGCGCCACTCGGGTCGACGTCTAGGAACAACTGCGAGCGACCGAAGAACCAATCTTGCTCGATCACGCGGCGGAAGTGCTCGCGCACTTTGAATTCTTCCAATGCCGCTTCAAGGTCTTCGATTTTCTTGTCGGCTTCCGACACCGCGGGTTCGGCGCCGTCGTCATCCATGCGCGCGTCGGCGTCATCTTCTTCGGCGCTGTCTTTCGGCGGCGGGGGCGGCGGCGCGGCGTCATCGGCTTGGCGCTCGTCGCTGTCGTCAGTTTCTTCGGTCGTGCCCTTCGTCTTGAGCTGAATCCATTCGCGCGTCATTTCACTGGCCATTGTCTCGGCCGGCGAGCGGTACTCTGACCGCTGGGTCAACTGCGACAGGTACGCGTAGCCCGGGAAGCCTAGCCCGCTATTCACGTCTTGCAGCCACGACCACAGTGGCGCGAACTGCTCGCTATCCATGGCGACAAAGTGCGGCCCGCACGCTAGCCCCGCGTCATTGGCCAACACCGGCGCGTTCGCGTTGTCGGGCACAACGCCCGGGAACAACTTCGGCGCGTGGATCGGGCGCGCTATAATCGGCTGGCTGCCAAAGTAGACGAACGCCGTGGGGTCTATCTTGAGCCCCGGGGCGATCTGGTCGCGCGTGGGCTCAGGCTCTTTGATGCCGAGCCACGAGCGCAGGCCGGCGCGGATACGGGCGGCGAACTTCATTTTGTGACCTACTTCACAGACGTGGGGGCTAGTCTAGCCTATCGTGCGGTCCATGAACATCATACACACCATTCAGCGGTTGACGGGGCTGCACCCCCGGCGCCGCGCGGGCGAGCCGCACTACGACAGCGCGGCCGAAGTAGTCGAAGCCGTACGCTACGACCTTATACGTGGCCGGCGGCACACCGACACCGTGGCCCGGGTTCGGGCGGCCTTCGCCAAAGCCGAAGCCGATGTGAAGCGTAGCCGCGAATTGACCGCACTGTCAAATAGGGGATAGACATGGCAACCGTTTTTGTTATTGTTCTGTGTGCATGCGGCGCGATGATCGCCGTGGAAATTATCAACGATTGGAGTAAAACGAATGAGCTACCGTAAGCCGAAGGGGCCGGGCAGTATCCACGGGTGGTCGACACATGCCGGCAGGATCGACAGCGACCCGCCGGGCCAAGTGTTCGGCGCGCGGCTCGTGTTCTGGGCGTTGCTCGTGTGCGTGTTGCTGGCGCTCGCTAACGGCGCCCACGCGGCCGAGCCGCCGAAGCTCGAACCGTTCATCGGCTACACACACGTGTCGGACGTTCTGCGCGGCCCGCCGCTCGCGCCTGCGATGCCGGGCTGCGAGCCGACCACCGATTGGTTCGGCGTCGGCGTCACGGTCGTGTGGCGCAAAGCCGAGATAGACATTGCCCACGGCGTCAAGGCGCGCGACTTCTGGTGCGGCCCGCACTACCGCCAATCGGCCGAGTCGGGCACGCTCGCATCGGTACGGTGGTACCCGTGGCGGAAGTAGCTCGCCCGTTCCGCGTCCGCATGCCGCGCAAGACTGGCACGCGTCCGTGTCTGCTCTACCGCGTCTACAACAACATGCGCAGCCGAGCGCACGGCACAGGCACGAAGGCGCCGTGGGTGTACAAGCCCGGGTGGCCGTGGAAGTCGTACAGCGATTTTCGCGCGTGGGCATTGTCTCTGAATCCCACGGGCACGAGCTTTACGAAGACGACCCCGAGCCCCGATCGCTGCGACGTGCACAAGCCGTACGGCCCCGACAATGTAAAATGGGTGCCGGTGCTCGACAACAACAGAACGGCGCGCGGCCGTCGCTACCACTTCATGGAGCGCCCACCCAGCTGCAACGATTGCGGCGATGTTATATGCTCGTGTCCTGTACCGTTTTGACCGTCCCGTCAACCTGAGAGGAACCAACCATGCTTATCC
>Ga0210377_10004344_pt1 | contig 11961 bp, 9 predicted proteins | sample PLM4_65_b1redo_FD_155480 | JGI IMG/M metagenome (GOLD analysis project Ga0210377, IMG submission 155480) | Groundwater sediment microbial communities from an aquifer in East River, Colorado, USA - PLM4_65_b1 redo | ecosystem: Environmental > Terrestrial > Soil > Riparian zone | place: USA: East... | reverse complement strand
CTCACCAACCCTTCCCTTTCGCGGTCAAGCAATCGCATGGCTCGGCCAGCACCTCCTCAAATCAATCCGCGTCTTCCCACTGCAAGGCCAGGGCGCACGTATCACAGGCGTAGACACCACCGATGCGATTCGGTGGAGCGTCTCTACCCGGCTCGCAGTGATGCGCTATCTCAAATCACAACTTGGCTTCACTGTCGCCATCCTCGGCAATCAGGTCGTGCGCGACACTGACCAGAAGCCCATCGGCAAGATCACCCTGCGGCACGGCTATGTCGTCGCCATCATTGAAGACACCACGCTGGCGCAGCCCGCGCCCGCGATTGAACTTCCCGAAGCATCCACCGAGCCGGAGGCCGAAGGCGCGTACTTCGCGGCCCCCGCCCCATTCCAAAAGGAGTCCATCATGTCAACCCCATTTGTCTGGCAACTGACCCCCGCAGGCGAGATCACAGAGAAAGACGGGGCGCGAGCGGAGGTGAGACCCGATCTAAACGGACTCTCGCAAGCATTCTTCGTGGCCGATGTCATCACGAAAGGCGGCACGCGCACCTCGCCACCTGTCTTGACTCTCCAGGCCGCGAAGGAATGGGCGGAGAGCGAGATCATCAAGGAACAGGGCGGCACGTCTGAGACCACGCCCAAACCGCAGGAGTACGCGACCGCGTTGGAGAAAGAATTTGGACTGAAGTTCAAGGTGGAGGGGCAGGTCTTGACGTGGGGAGACCCGCTCGTACCCATCTACAAAGACACGGTGAAGTACATCCGTGAATACCTGCGGACGAATCTCGGCATGGAAGCCAGCATCACCACCAATGGTATCCCGATCACGCACATTGAGATCGTCCTGCCATTGACGGGCCGCGCCTTCCCCCTGCCCACCAAGCCGACCAAGACCGAGAAGCCCGATCTGCCGAAGGCGGGCAAGGTTGCAAAGGCGGGAGAGATTTCGGTGGGCGACACAGTTCAGTATCGGCTTTTCAACAGGCCGGAGGGTAAATCCTACGGGCCAGTCAAGACAGCGGAAGTCATCGCCATCGTTACAGGCCGTGACGATGAAACGCTTTACCGAGTCAACCAAGAGTCTGGCGGAACGCTGGATTTGCATCGCCGTGAGATCATTCGGCGTGTCAGTGCCAAGTCTGTCCGCGCGCCGATGCACAAGGCTATCTCCCGCGAGACGCTCGGCCCGAACTTCTACTCCGCCACGGTCGGGGATACAAAAATATACTACTCTTACAACACGCCTGTAGCCGCGCTGTTGGCGGATGGGCGCTTTATCCGCACCGATGAGAAGTTCAGCGCCACGACCTCCCGCCAACTCAATCAGTATGTCCCCGGAGCGGAAGTGGTCTCCGCTTCTGAGTTCCAGCAGGCCATCGGCGGGGGCCAGCAAGCCGCCTCTGCCCCAAACTGGAGGGAAGTCCCTGCCGGGGGCGGCAAACTCTTCTTCTCCTACGAAACTCCCGTTGCCGCTGTCACGCCGAGCGGTGAATCCATTCGCCGAAAGAGGAAGTTCTCCGCGACGACCAGCACGCAACTCAACCGCTATGCGCCCAAAGACCAGTTCCGCGAAGTAGACGAGGACGAATGGGCGACGCTCACCGCGCCGATGGAAGGCAAGGCCACCCGCGCCTCTATGCGAAAGGCCAGCCCAAAAGCACTTGAGGCCGCCACTGCAATTCTGAATGGTGAGGTCTCCATGCGCATTGAGGGGTACGGCGTCAAAACCGCCGAGGGCCTCGCTGATCTGATTGAGCGTGAAGGTGCGGCGAAGGCGGCAGAGATCATCTTGGCAGGCAAGCCATCCATCTACACTGAATGGGGCCTACAGAAACAGAAGGGCCTACAGATCAACATCGAAAACACTCTGGCCGCCGCCAAGTCTGTCCGTCTCCCCATGCGTAAAGCCGATGACGACGAGTCGGATGTCAAAACCCTGACCGGGAAACTGGCGGAGGCGCTTACGGCAGAAGGCATCCAGGCGACCTCGCTCAATTCGGGCGGCGGGGTCTATATCGCAGAAGTAGAAACTCCCGCCTTCCTGCTCTCCATCGGCATTGTGGATACCTGGGGCTATGATGTCAACTCCCTTGATGGAACACTGGTGGATTCGGGCGACTTCGGCACACAGCCCTTTGACATCCAAGGCGCGGTCGCGGCGGTCCAGGCCCTCGTCGCCAAATTGGGGTCGGGCAACGCCAAATCAACCCGCGCTTACATGCACAAGGTCAGCGACCTCGACATCCAGGTGCAGAACGCGGTCAGCGACCTGCACACCGAGGCCGACATCATGACCGCTTCTCTCGAAGACAGCCTCGCCCGCCCGGAGGTCAAGCGGGCCGCGAGTGCTGCGCTGGAAGACATCCTGCGCGAAGTGGACAAACTGCCGGAGGCGGGGTTGGAACCAGATCAGCGCGATCTACTGGACACGCAGATCGCGACGCTCTCCGGCTTCCTGCCCTCCATTGAGATTCCAGAATTTTCGTCGGCCCTGAGTCGCTTCCTCTCCGCACTCAACGGCGAGATCATCGCCGCCTACTTCCCCGAGGAAGAGATGGCTGAGGAGCCGCTTCCCGACGATGCGCTGGAAGGCATGAGCCTCGCCGTGCGTGCGTTGATGCAAAAAGAGTCATTCCCATCCGACACCATGAGCGACAAAGAACTGCATGAAGACTTCAAAGCGCAGGGGTTTGGTTTTCACAAGCGCGTCCAGTTCCCGAGGGAACGCGGAAAGCGATGGGCGAACTGTCTAGACTGCGGCGCACAGTGGAGCGTCGAAGACACTAACATGGGTGTGGAGTTTGAAGAGATCAGTGCTGGCGACGGCTCTTGTGAGAGCGGCGGCAAGGCCGCGACCGCGCCGATGCACAAGTATTGGGTGGATGTTCTAGGTGAACGGTCGGGGAGCGATTGGTTTGGTAGCCAGCGTGAAATGAATAACGCGCTGGAAACTTCTCACCGGAACAACCCGAAGGAAATCGCCGCCGTTTACGCTGACGAACAGGCCGAACGGGATACGGCAGACTCGGCCAACAGCGGGCCAACATTTGAGGATGCTATGTCGGGCAAGGTCGCCAAAGCCGCCTCCGATCTTGATGTTGCCGATCTCGGCCCCGGATGGAAATCGTGGTCAGTCAGACATGATGCAAAGGGAGATTTGATCGTCGGTCCAGCGGCAGGGGACATCGCTACCATTCAAATCTTCGCCGAATCAAAAGGCAAGCCATCGCCTAAAGCCATCGCCCATCTCAAGTCTTTGGGATTTGTGCGCGGGGAAAAGCCTAACCAGTGGCAAGGCCCGGTGGAAGAATACAGAAAGGTCGCCAAAGCCCGCGTCAAACAGCCCGCGCGAAAATCTCAAGAGGAAATCTGGCAACTGGCTCAATCCGTGCGCGGCGCAAAACCGACCGACCGCAATGCACCGATTGAAGACCGGATCAGGCAGATGACCAGCGGCATTGAGGGGTATGATAAGGCTAAAGCAGAGCGGGCAGTCGCCCAACTTTTACCCGCCGCACGCGGGCCGCACCCCGAGTTTACCGACGCACAGATGTGGGGACAACTGACGGCCTGGGGATTGTTTGAAGGATTGGGAGCCGCCGTTGGCAGTTATCTGCAATGGGAACAAGAGCAGGGCAATAAAGCCTCACCCGCTATGTTCCGCAAAGCCGACCCGCCCACTCAGGCGCAGCGGCAGGCCGGGAATTACAAGAAAGAACACCGCAAGTTTCAGGGCCTTGACATCTCCATTGAGAATCCAAAAGGCTCCACGCGCAAGGGCGAGAGTGCAGACGGCAAAAAGTGGGAGACCAAGATGAAGTACGACTACGGCTACATCCGTCGCACCGAAGGCGAGGATGAGGAGAAGGTAGACGTTTATGTGGGGCCAAACGAAGACGCCTCCAACGCCTTCATCGTCAAGCAGAACAATCCAGAGACCGGGGAGTACGACGAGGATAAGGTCATGCTCGGCTTTGACGATGAAGCCGCCGCCAAAGAAGCCTACCTCGCTCACTATGACGATCCCAGGTTCTTCGGTAGCATGGAAATCATGCCGATCAAGAAATTCAAGGAGGCCTTCGTTAAAAATGAGCCGCCCTTCGGTCTCCAGAAGTATGGCCGGCGCTACGGCCCGGCCCCCACCGCTTACTATCCCATCGTCGGAGAGCCGAGGGTGAGCGAGGGCTGGAACACCATCACCATGAAAATCGGGGTGGAGTATCTCGATCAGGCTGGCAAGGATGTGAAGGGGACGGTTGACCTGCCCGTGCGCTTTAGGCTGGCGATGACCAAGACCGGCGGCGGCCAGACACCCACGATCACGGAAGTGGCTCGTCCAGATCATCAGGCCATCAAAGCGCAGTTGGAGGCCACTGGCATCGTCAATGTGGACATGCCAACCGCCAGCGCGATCATGGCTTCCATGGCAAAGCAGGGCATAAGGGCAGTTGGCCCGAGCAACGAGCCGGAGGGCGAGGCGAGTTTCGCGTATGTGCAGAAGGCAGAATACCGCTACTGTGATCTGGCGAAAGGCCCACCCGCCCCGATGTGTGTGGGCGAGTTTCGCCTGATTCCAACCTCCGCAGACCCGATGGGCGGAAACACCATCGCATGTAAAAAGCATTTCCTCACCGTCGAAATCCCGTGGCGGAAAGAGCGCAACAAGGACCTCAGCCCGGAGGCCCAATACCCACTGCCTGAATGGGAGTCGCTCAAGGTCAATGATGAGGGCAAAGCCGCGACCTCACCGATGCGGAAGAGAGTCGGTGAATGGATTGACAATCCACAAGACTCATCCCTCCCGTTTCCCTGGGATACCGGAAGCATGGGAATCGTGGCGGCTTATCGGGAGACCGATAGCGGAGCGTATGCGGTCGTGTTCAAGAATCCGCAGGCCGAAAATCGGCACAGCACCGCCTTGGTGGACGGGAAGTCCGGTCGGCGCAAATGGCTGTGGGGGCAGGGTAGCCAGGTGAAGGCGGAAGATGCCAAGCAGATTGTTGATGAAGAAATGACGGGTGATGACCAGATCAAGACCGCCGCCTCGCCAATGCGGAAGGAGGATTGGCAGACGGTCAAACATCTCACTCTGACGGATGGTGATAGAAACCTCGTCATCACCCTCCAGAGAAATGGGGAACAAGGGCGCTATTACTTCTATGACTACGCAGACCGCCCCCATTTCATCGGTGATTGGCGCAAGGCTGTCTCGGAGTTCAATCGCGTCGTTCAGCAATATTCAAAAGACGTGGGACGCGAGGTATCCGAAAACGATCTTGTTCAAAAGACCAGCAAGGTCGCCAAAGCCCTCGCTCCGAACGAGATCAAGGCCAAAGCCTATCTCATCGGGCGGGCGCTGGAGAAGCAGGATTGGGCCAGCATGGGCGCACAGCAAGCCGAAGACTGGTGCGTGACCGAGGCAAAGAAACGTGGGGCCAGCCAGAGCGAGGCTAAACAGATTGCGTTCATGGCGATGCAGTATGTCATCGCCGGGAGTAAGGGCAATGCGGTCGGTGAGGAACTTGAGAGTGCGGAGGATGAGATCGTTGGCGACGAGGAGCCGCACTACGGGGAGGAGTACAAGGCCGCAGACGCACCGATGAAGAAGGATGAGACAGGTGCAGAGCCGAATCAGGCCGAGATCAAAGAGCGCACTTCTTACGACTGGCAAGACAAGGGCGTGATGGGCATGAACGGCTCCACGATGACGAACGAAGAGACGGGCCTATCCTTTGAGATCGTCCTTGACCGGGGTAGCCAAAACCCAGACCGTCGCAGTTACATCATGCGCGTCAGCGGCGATCCAGAGCGCGGCGGCGAGTATCATGAGGATGGGCGCACCGCCGTGAGCGCCTTGAAACAAAAGGCGGGTCACATCATCTGGACAGTCTTGCATGGCCGATGGAAAAATCAACAGAAGGCCGCTGGCGCACCGATGAAGAAGGAGGCAAAGATGGGAAAGGCAGGAGGTCTTACTTTAATTCAACAAAGTCTGCATTACGACCGTGGCCGTGACGGGTTTTTCTATTCGGTCACAATGAATGGGGAGACTTATGAAGTCGGCCCGTTCCCGACCGCCGAGGCGGGACAAGCAGACGTGGAAATGTTGTTTCACGGAACGGAGGCCGAGCAACGGCAAGCAGAATTCATGAGGCGGCTACAAAACCAAAGCGGCAAGGCCGCAGGCGCACCCAGGTAGCGTAGCCTCAGCCGCCAACTACCATAGCATCGGGCGGCGGGATCGGGCGTATCTTCGCATCGGGCGGCGCGAGGATAGCCCGCAGGGGATCGTCGCCCTCAACAGGATGGGGAAAGATCACCGGGAAGAATTCCGGCAAACCAGTATCTTTATTCAGCCCTCGATATTGACCGAGGGCTGATCTTTTTCCGCGCTTTATAAAGTACCACGCATCTACTTCATACATGCCTAACCTCCTGAATGCGATACATTTTACCCCCCTGTCCCAAAACAGGACAGGGGGCGGTTATATAGATGATGGACAAGATCACGCCCACCATGCTGACCCACCTGAAGCGCATCGGCATTCATCCGACCAGCAACGTCCCATCGCCCACCAAACGCGCTCTGTTCAGACGCGGGCTTGTTCAGTATGTAGTTGAGGTTTCTTTTGGTGTCCGATTCTCCTATGTGGAAATCACACGCAAGGGACGGCGATTACTGAAAAAGATTGGAGCCGTGAAATGAACTTCGCAATGCTGTGGTACGACGACGACAAGAAGCGCACCTTTGAGATGAAGGTGGGGCGGGCGGCAGAATACCACAACCAGAAATACAGGCGTGTCGCCAACTGCTGCCACGTTCATCCGACCATGCTTCCACCGGGCGTTGAGAAGATCGGAGATGTGGTGATCGTGGCCGACAAGGTAATCATGGTCAATTGCTTCTGGATCGGCGTAGCCGAGGAACAACCAGAATCACCCAAGCCGGAGGTCGGGCGAGATGTTAAAGACGATTAAGATCAAGACACAGGCGCAGTTTTGGAAATGGGCGGTGGAATATGCCAGGACAGGCCCCACAACGCTTTGGAAACTTTACACGACTCTTGACCCAAATGGTCATGTCGCTCTCAAGACGGGCGAGTATCGCTACACCTTTATTGATATGCCCTCGTCACTCGGAAAAGAACTCCGCAAGGGCTGGACAAAAGATCGGTGGGGACGACCCAACTACGCCAAGACTATTGTAGGCATCGTGAAAATCCTTGACCCCGAAGACAAGCATGGTGTCGTCAAGGCCCACCGCGATGCGAAGCGGCTCAAAAAAGAACAGTCTGAACGTTTCAAGATCGTCCATGCTGTCGGCGTCGTCCGCACCGCCGCTACCGCTCTCTCGGAAGCCCTGATGCGCTACAAGGACTTGACAGGGCTGGATGAGACTACGCCGCTGGCGGAAATCCTCAAGCGCACGGAGGAGACGAAAGATGTCAAACGACAAGATTGATTTCAGGCTCTCAACCGACCAACCCTATTACTTTGACTGGCTCCAGCGCACAGTCACGGTGCAATTTCACGGCATAGACCCGATCACCGAGGTCCGGTTGTATGGCTTCGCGGAGCCGGACGTGGACGAAGACCCGCGCGGGCCGCTGGGCGTACACACCATTGCCCACCTTGACCCGAAAGATTACGACATGGAAGGTGAGCGCATCGTCTTCTCGTGGGCGACGCTCAACAACGACCAGCACACTTACAACCTCGCTCTGGAATATGCTCGACGCAGGTGGAGGGCCGCTAACACGGCTCCGGCCACACTTGCGGAGGATAGGTAGACCAGATCGGATGCTCCTCGAAGGGGGGATAGTCGAATTCAAACTCCCCGAGCGTAGGCGCATACCATTCCGCCACGTCGCCTTCGGGCGGCGGGCATTGGCCGAAGAACGCCTCCCCCATCTTTCCAGTGTCAAAGCCAAGCCTCGCCGCCTGGTCGTTTGATACCTCCACGATCTCCCGCCACTCAAACACATACAGGTAGAAGCCGGTGCGCGTGCTGACATCAATCGCCAAGCAAGGCCCGACCCACTCCCCATCCGTCCTCATCCACACGATCTGACCGAGATCAGCAGGGGACATGACCGCCACACCGCAGCGGTCGGGATATGGGCTGAGGTCGTATCCCCGATAAGTCGCGTTGGCCTCTGGAAGATACTGCGGCCCGTAACGCACCAGCAGGCCGCGAGCATGACGCGGCTCCGGCGTAAGCCAGATTGAGACCGGAACTTTGGCCCCTTCCGGCGCGGGGGGATAGTAAGGGCGCTCGTCACCCTCGGCCAGCGCCAGCGTGAACAGCGACAGGAGTACGAGATAACGGATCATGCAATCTTCTCCTTGGTTGAATTTGACTCCTCACCTTCTTTCTTCTCAGCCGCCCTTTTTGCCTCTTCAGCCTTGCGTTTGTAGAAATCCAAAAGTCGTTGGGCCGATCCCCCACCTTCGGACATGGCTACTCCACCAGAGATTGTATCTATTTGGTCATCGTGCGCATCATTGTGGCCGGTGAAGTTGCTACCCTCGTCAAGGAACACTGTCACCCATCCGCCCATGATTAAGAATACCTTGCCTGCTGAGGCCCGCCCAATCCAGGGCAAGGCCCGCGTGAGTTTGTCGCTCTCCACGTCAATGCCCTCAAAGATCACGCCGCGCAGGTCAGGGTCACGCCGAAACTCCTGCACCGCCGCCGCGCCGTGCAAAGCCTTCTCAACACCATGCCGGACCCCCAACGCTTTCTCGATCAGCATGGTCTTCTTCATCTCCGCCTTCTGGTCGGGCCACTCCCACCGATCCCGAATCATATCCGCGATGTAGAGATTCTCCTCGTCGTCAAAGGCGATGCGAGCCGAGGCGGTGAAGTCGTTGCGGGTGCTGGTCTCAACCGCTAAATCCCAATATCTGTACCAGACCAACTTTTCTGCGGGCGGTGCGCCGCCGATAGAGCGAAAACGGTCTGGCAACTGCGGCAAGACGGTAAACCAGTTGCGTTGAATCTTTCCGCCCTTCGGCGGCTTTGGATGACCTTGATACTGCGACTCCCATTCGTAATCGCCGACCGCGAGTTTGGTCAGCAACATTTCATCTTTGGGATAGCGGTCAGCCCAAAGAGGCGCGCCCACGTCGCGGCCCAACGGGTCGCCAGCCTCGGCCAGCGCAGGTAAATTGATGACCGTGAAGTGTTCGCCGCCGCCCGCCTTCTCTAGTTCCGCGAGTTTTCCGGGTAGGTCATCTTCGTGCCACCTTGTTACAAAAATGACGATGGCTCCACCCGGCTCTAGTCGGGTACGGATCGTGCCTTGATAGGCGGCAAGGATATGATCTCGGTTAGCCTTCGACTCCGCCTCGGCGCGGTTTTTGATCGGATCGTCCAGGAGAATGAGGTGGAAACCGCGCCCGGTGAGCGAGCCATCCATGCCCGCGACCACCATAGAGGGGTCGTCCGGACCTCGTTCTTTGAGCGCCCAACGGTGGAGAGAGTCGGAGTCGGGTCTTATGATCGCGTTGGGGAAGACGGCATGGTATTCGGCAGACTCTTTGATGAGAGAGCGGGCGGCGCGCGAGAAGTCTTCGGCAAAGGAGTCGTTGTAGGCGACGATGGCGATGCGCCACTTGGGATGCCGACCAAGGAGATAGGAGGGCCAGCGTTTAGAGCCGGTCAGTGACTTGCCGGTGCGGGGCGGCATGGTCACGATCAAACGACCGATGCCCTCTCTGCCCCCGGACTCAATGTAGCGTTCTACCTCGTTGAGGGCGTCGCGTAGATATTGGATGTGGCGCGGCGAGAGATAGTCCGGGTCAATGTAGTGGTTGAAGGCGAGGAGATCGGTGGAGGCTTCGGGCGGGGGCGGTTTGAGAGGCGTGATCGTCGTAACTGTCGGGCGGAAGGCTTCCAGGATTGTTTCTACTGGCAAGCCGAGAGACTCAATCGGCAAGTCTCGGTCTGCCAGTTGTTCGAGTCCATGTCCGATGCCCACCAGCGCGGGGTCTGTGGAGAAAGGCGGAAGCAAAGAACGCGGCAACGGTTACACCTACACTTCGCCATCAGGCTTTGATTCGGGTGGAGGAAGCGGCATGGCCGATGCGTTGTTAGCCGCCACACGCTTCAAGATCATCTCGCGTAGAACGGCAATCAGAGTTTCGTTGGACATGGAGTTGAAGTCAATGCTCTGTCTCTTGTCCAGCATTTCAAGCGCAGCCCTGGCCTGGGCCTTGCCCTCCTTGAACATGGTCGCGGCGGCAATGTAGAGTTTAGCGTCCGTCTGCGTGCTGTGTTCGTTGCCCTCTTTGTCTACGAACGTGCCGCTGTTGATGCCCAACTGCGCGAGTTCGCGGGCTTTCTCGTACAGGTCTTCCGAGGCCAGAAGTTCGCGGAGCCGCTGTATGTCGCGGGCCAGCGCGAAGGCTTCGGCCTTGCGGCGCGTCTCTTGCTTGTCAAATGCCTCGGCGCGCTCGGCCCACTTGAATCTGGCGACCATCTCCTGCCAACTGCCCGGCCAGCGGATAGTAGGCTGGTAGGCAATTTGCAGGACGCGATCTAATTCAACCTTTTTTCGCCCCTTTGCCCTCGCCAACTGCTTACGCTGCTTGTCCTGATTGGCGTCGAACTCGCGGCGGCGATCATCGTTGATGGTTTTCAGCACAGAACGCGGCATCGGCATGAGCAACCAGGCAGTGAAACGGCCATACCATAGAGCATTCTCGCCTTTCACCTGTTCGGGAACGGGCGTAGGCTCAGACTCAAAAATGGCGCGGGAGGGTCGGGGAAGCGGCTGATCGGGCATCTGCGACTCCTCTGGCGAGTGTACTACGCCCTGCCCTCCCGCGTCAACGGGTATGCGCCGACTTCCATAGGCCGAAACAAGGCATAGTACGAGCGTCCTATACGCTATGGTCTGTGACTCTGGTATCCTGACAGGTGATGGGCGAGGCCGTCCCCCCGGCCCGCCGAAGGAGTCAAAGATGATCCGCAGTTTACTTCGCAGTTTGATGCGTGCGCTGTTGGCGGCGCTGTGGGCCGCTTTCCACGCCGACGACCTGACCATGCTCCGCCACGCACTGCTGACGGAGAGCCGTGAGCAAAACAGTCGCGGCACGCAGACTCATTCGGCGTGGTTTGCGAAGTACATGCTTGACCGCTATCTCTCCTCTCTACCGATTGAGTGACACATGGATAGCCCCCTCCCCTCTGATCGCACCTACCGCATCCCCCACCGCAATTACGGAGACCTTCTCGCACAACTTGAAAAACTCAATCAGCGCGCCGCGAAACTTGGCTGTGCGCTGATCGAGATCGTTGATCTCGGCGTAGAGGACACGCCGGATGAGATCAGCGGTTTCGTGAAGCGATGTCATCTGCTCCAGATCAAGGGTGAGGCTCCGCGTATCAACGGCTGGCGGCTGGTAGCCATCCTCCAGCACGTCTTGGATGAGGTTATTCTCCGCACTGTGCCGGGATGCGAGGGCGTACTTGGCGAGGAGTGGCGCGAGGCCGAGCCTCGTTGTGAGCATTGCTTGACGCTTCGGAGACGGAACGACACCTTTGTACTTCAAAACGAGGCGGGCGAATTCAAGCAAGTCGGGCGCAACTGTTTGCGGGACTTCCTCGGCCACGACGATCCGAAGGCGCTGGCGGGATGGGCAGAGATCGTGACCGCCATCATTGGTGAGGCGGAAGAAAGTGAAGAAAGCGGCGATGGTCAAGGTTGGGGTCATCTTCTTGATCTGGAAAGTTATCTGGAGGCGGTCTGCGCCGTCATCCGCACCTCAGGTTGGACCTCGCGCAAACACGAACAGGAAACCGGAACGCGGGCGACGGCTGGCCTTGCCATAGATGTCCTGACGGGCTGGCGCACGGGCGCACACGATGTCCGGCTAGAATCACAACCACGCGACCACGAATTGACGCTGGCCGCGAAGGAATGGGGCAAAGGATTGAAGGCACGCGCAGATGAG
>Ga0210377_10004343_pt1 | contig 11963 bp, 12 predicted proteins | sample PLM4_65_b1redo_FD_155480 | JGI IMG/M metagenome (GOLD analysis project Ga0210377, IMG submission 155480) | Groundwater sediment microbial communities from an aquifer in East River, Colorado, USA - PLM4_65_b1 redo | ecosystem: Environmental > Terrestrial > Soil > Riparian zone | place: USA: East... | reverse complement strand
TCTAACAAGGCCCATCGCTCTTCTGCTGTTGTGCCAGTTGGCTCACAGGGGAATGGGCGACTCTCGCATCGTGCATTCCTCTGGCCCCACCTATAATGTTACGATGCGCCGCCCAGGGCAGACCTATGAAGCAGCGTTGCGGAGCTCCTCAGGAGGGAGAATTGAGGGTGAAACCCGCGCGCCCAGTACGAGGCGTCGTGCCAATCCTGGCGGGCAGCCCAGTTAGGAAGCCGCGGTCAGCGTGGACTTTTCCGGAACAAGCACCTCGACACGGAGGGTGAACGTTCGCGTCTCGCCCGGCCCCAGCGCCCCCACTCCCACAACGCGCCTGGCCAGCATCTCTCCCACATCATCATGGACCTCAATGAGCACCGTGTACTCCCAGGCCGCCTCGGTGCCGGGGTGCCGGATCGTGCCATCAACGCTGAGCGGGCAGACTATAGCCTGGTCGTGTCGCGCGAGGGTAACGGCGTCGAGCCGCAGGTGGCGTTGGCACGCCGGGCAGGTTACCGCGCTCCGGAGGATCCGCTCGCCGCAGTGGGGGCAGTTCCAGGCCTCGCCGGTCACCCCATGGACGGTCATCGCGCGAACGCGGACCCGCCCTCGCTTGGAGGCGCGTCCTCGATCTCGCCCTCCTTCCACCCGAACTCGACCTTGCCCCGCATCTTCGACCCCGCCGCCACCGTCAAACTTCCGGCCTTCAAATCGCCGATGAGGGTCCCCGACTCCTTGAACTCGACGCGGGACGTGGAGACGATCTGCCCCCGCACCTCGCCCCCGACCAGGACGACCTCAGCATTCACCTCTCCGTCGATCGTGGCGCCCGGCTCGATCGTCAGCTCACCCTTGACGTTGACGTTGCCCTTGAACCGGCCCGCCACACGGATGTTGCCGTTTCCCTCGATCTTGCCCTCGATCGTCAAGCCCGCGGCCAGCACTGACTCGGACGGCTTTGGTTGCGTCATCGTCATCGACTGTTCCTCCATACGTCGCACAGGTCCAGGCGGGAATGTCACTACACGCTCGGACGGCGACTCGACTCTCGGCTCGGGTTTCGTCGCGGGTTCTTCCTTCCGGGGCTGCTGCCCAAATAGAGCCATCTCTTACGCCTCCTTGGGTCGCGGGCCAGATTCTAGCGACCGCTGTCAACTGCGATGGCCCGTATCCAATCCCACCCCAGGCTGCATTGGGTGTGGAAGACGGGCGTCCGGGAGCGGTGAGCGCGGCCTCCCTTCTCGTCCGACATTAATAGGTGGCATCGTTGAAGTCAAGCGGGAAGTGGGCCGGCGGCCCTGCTGGCACATATAACGTCAGTCAGACCTGTCGGTTCTTCGGGATTTCCCGCACCCAGTTCTACACGGCTATGATCCGCATTTGACAAAGAACGGAAGAAAGTCTATCCTTCGGGCAGGTCCTGAACGTCATAGTCCCTCCGGAGGTGTGAAGACCATGGAGACCTGCCATTCGCCGACGACCAGGAAGAGCACCGGATCCGTCCAAGCACCGATGACGGTCGAGGAATTTCTCGCCCGTTTCCCCGAGGTGCCCCGTGACCTCCGTGATGAACCGATCCTGGAGGAATACGTGAAGGTCTTTGGTTCACTCTTGCGCTTGACGCAGAAACCGACCCCATGCATGCGTGACGGCGGGGATGCCCAGCACGTCTTCTACGTCCGGCTTGTCAACGACCTGGCGATCTACGGAATCGGCCTCGCCAAGCGCGATCGCACACTTGCGCGGCTCGCGACGATCCTTGACCAATACCGAGCTCAGCCGTCGACGTTCGCGTGCACGCTCGTGCCCCAGCGCGCGCCGGGAGCACCGCGATCCGGCTGCACTTAGGTGCTCGGTTTCCTGCGCCCAACAACGTGTGCCGTCCCCATCCACCTGACCCTTCGGGCTGAGCCCTCAGGGCGAAGCCTTCTCCGCTGAGGGGAAAAGGAAGGGATTGGGGGGACCGATCGGCTTCAGCCTCCCGAAACTCGACCCATAATCCTCTTGCTCATGCCTTCGCTTTTTGATATCTTCTCCCCGACCCATCGAACCTCGCATGTCAGGTGAACACACATCGCTGTCAGTGCGGTGCCTTGACGGGTGCACAGCCCGCTGACGTCCCCTTCCATGAAGCGCCACCCTGTGAAAAAGACGTTGAGGGATGGGCGACTGCGACCGAACGCGTGCACCGTCAGACCTGATCTGTGAGGCTGAAACCGGCGAACGAGGAGAACACTGGGCGTGAAGGGACGGATCCGGCTGGGCGTGCTGGTCTCCGGGCGAGGGAGCAACCTCCAGGCGATCATCGACGCCAGCCACGCCGGTCGCATCGACGCGATTGTCGCCATCGTGATCAGTGACGTGGCCGACGCCTTCGCCCTCGATCGAGCCCGAACACACAAAATCGAGGCCGCGTTTGTCGATCCGAAGCTCTTTGAAACCAGGGAAGGGTTTGACGCGGCCATCATCGACCTGCTGCGGAAGCGCGACGTCGATCTGGTCTGTCTCGCGGGGTTCATGCGACTCCTGAGCTCGCTGTTTGTCCGCGAATACCGGAATAGGATCATGAATATTCACCCCGCACTCCTCCCCGCCTTCCCTGGCCTTCATGTTCAACGCAAGGCGCTAGAGCACGGAGTGAAGTTCTCCGGCTGCACCGTTCATTTCGTGGACGAGGGGACAGATACGGGCCCCATCATCATTCAAGCAGTGATCCCGGTGCTGGACAACGACACCGACGAGAGTCTTTCGGCACGAATCCTCAGGTATGAGCATCAGATCTACCCAAGGGCGATCCAACTGTTTGCCGAGGGGCGGCTGGAGGTTCGAGACCGACGGGTATTCACCCATGGGATTCCGGCCTCCGAGCAGGATGAAAGGCGGAACTGGGGGGCGATAAACCCATGACCGTCCCGAATGAGCATCGGTCCGATCAAGGGTTGGTGCATGTCCGGCGTGCATTGGTCAGCGTCTCCGACAAGAGTGGGGTGATCGAACTTGCGGTGGCGCTGAGGGATCTCACGATCGAGATCTTGTCAACCGGCGGAACGGCACGCGCTCTGAGACAGGCGGGAGTTGCCGTGGTGGATGTGGCTGACATCACGGGCTTCCCAGAGATGTTGGACGGGAGGGTCAAGACACTCCATCCGAAGATTCACGCAGGCATCTTGGCGAGTCGAAGAGAGCCGGAGCATCTGAGTCAGCTGCGAGAGCATGCCATCGCTCCCATCGACCTCGTGGTCATCACCCTGTATCCCTTCGAGGCCACGGCCGCCCGGACAAACGTTTCCTTCGAGGAGGCTGTGGAGCAGATCGACATCGGTGGGCCAAGCCTGATCCGGGCTGCGGCAAAGAATTTCGAGGATGTCGCAGTGCTTGTTGATCCGGGCGATTACACCGGGCTGCTCGCGGAGCTGCGGCAGTATACAGGCCGTCTTTCGAGAGTTACGCGACTCCATCTGGCCAGGAAAGCCTTCGCGCATGTTGCCCGCTACGATGCGCTGATCGCGGGCTACCTTGAGCGGAACATCGAGACGGGTGGAGAGAGCACGCTTCCAGACGTCCTCGATCTCCGCCTGTTCAAGGCACAGTCCCTTCGCTATGGCGAGAATCCGCATCAGCGGGCGGCCCTCTACCGAGGCGCCGAGGCCGACGAGCCCTCTGTAGCATCCGCCAAGCAGCTTCAAGGTAAGGAGCTCTCGTTTAACAACCTCTTGGACCTGGACGCGGCCCTCGCCCTCGCGATAGAATTCGAGGAGCCGGTCGCCGTCATCGTCAAGCACACCAACCCCTGCGGCGTCGGCCATGCTTCTCGGTTGATCGATGCCTATCTCCATGCCAGGGCCGCCGATCCCGCTTCGGCCTACGGGGGGGTGCTCGGGCTCAACCGTGCCGTGGATGTAGAGACGGCTGGGGAGCTAAGCACCACCTTTGTGGAGGCGATCGTTGCCCCTGGCTACGAGGAGGCGGCGCTCGCCACCCTCAAGGAAAAGAAGGCGCTGCGACTCCTCCAGATCGAACCCTGGCCCGGCATGATGCGCGCCGATCAGCCGGGCAGAGAGCTTCGGTCGATCGCCGGCGGTATGTTGGTGCAGGAATGCGACGCCCTCGACCTGAACCTCGACGACGTTCGAACCGTGACGCGCCGTCCACCCACCATGGGAGAAATGCGAGCCCTCCGCTTTGCCTGGAAGGTGGCAAAGCACGTCAAGTCAAACGCGATCGTCCTGGCGAACGAGCAAGCCACGGTAGGAATCGGCGCCGGACAGATGAGCCGAGTGGACGCCTGCCGTCTCGCCGTGATGAAGGCCGCCTCCCCCACCCGCGGAACTGTCCTGGCGTCAGACGGCTTCTTTCCGTTTCGCGACGGGGTCGATGCGGCAGCGGCAGCCGGTGTCACAGCGATCATCCAGCCGGGCGGTTCCATTCGTGACGCAGAGGTGATCCAGGCGGCCGATGAGGCCGACATCGCCATGGTCTTCACCGGGATCCGACATTTCCACCACTGAGTCAACGATCGGGGAGGAACAGGAACATCCATGCAAGTGCTCGTGATCGGCTCCGGTGGGAGAGAACATGCACTCGCCTGGAAGATCGCCCAGAGCCCGAGAGTGGCCAAGGTCTGGGCCGCGCCTGGAAACGCCGGGATCAGCGAGATCGCCGAGAGCATCAATATCAGCCCCTCCGACATTCGGCCGCTGGCCGATTTGGCCGAGCGGAAACGGATCGACCTGACCGTCGTCGGGCCTGAGGTGTCGCTCACCTTGGGAATCGTGGATGAGTTCGAGCGCCGCGGACTGCGCATCTTCGGCCCAAGCAAGGACGCGGCCATCATCGAGGGGAGCAAGGTCTTCGCGAAGAATCTCATGAAGAAGTATCAAATTCCCAGCGGCTACTATCAGTCGTTTCATCGGGCGGAAGACGCCAGGCGGTACATCCAGGACATTGGGGCGCCCATCGTCGTCAAGGCCGACGGTCTTGCGGCGGGAAAGGGAGCGATCGTCTGCATGGAGGTGTCGGAGGCCCTTGACGCCGTCAAGAAGATCATGGAGGAACGGGTCTTCGGAGACGCCGGCGAACGGGTCGTCATCGAAGAGTACCTGGATGGAGAGGAGGCTTCCTTCCTCGCGTTCACGGACGGGCAGACGGTCTTGCCGATGGCGTCGTCCCAGGACCACAAACGAATCTTCGATGACGACCAAGGCCCCAACACTGGTGGAATGGGCGCCTATTCCCCCGCCCCTGTCATCACCGAGTCGATACACAGGCAGGTCATGGAGCGCGTAATGATCCCCGCGGTAAAGGGAATGGCGGCCGAGGGCCGACGCTACAAGGGGGTCCTCTACGCGGGCCTTATGATCAAGGCGGGTGAGGTCAGGGTGCTGGAGTTCAATGCCAGATTCGGCGACCCAGAGGCGCAGCCGCTCCTGATCCGAATGAAATCGGACCTTGTCCCGATCCTGGAGGCGGGGGTGGAGGGGCGACTCCACGAGAAGACAATCGAGTGGAAACCTGATCCGAGCGTCTGCGTCGTCATGGCCTCAGCAGGCTATCCAGGCTCGTATGAGAAGGGATTTCCGATTTCCGGGCTCCGAGAGGCGGCTGCGGAGCCAGGGGTCTTGGTCTTCCACGCGGGCACAAGCCGCAAGAATGACCAGGTGGTGACCGCTGGGGGTCGGGTTCTCGGGGTGACCGCCCTCGGACGGGATATTCGCGATGCGATCGCAGGCGCCTACCGTGCAGCGAAAAGGATTCACTGGGAGGGCGCGCACTACAGGACAGACATCGGGCGGCGCGCCCTTGACCGCACATCCTAGGCCCATGGCAAAGCGACCCTTGGTCGGAATCGTCATGGGGAGCGACTCGGACCTCCCCGTGATGGAGGCGGCCGCCAAGGCGCTCGATCGGTTCGGCATCCCGTTCGAGCTCAAGATCTGCTCTGCCCACCGCTCTCTCCATGCCGCCCTGGAGTATGTCAAGAAGGCCGAAGCGCGAGGGATCCGAGTAATCATCGCCGGCGCCGGCGGCGCGGCTCATCTGGCTGGCGTCATCGCGGGCCAGACCACTCTCCCGGTCATCGGGGTGCCGCTGGCCTCCAGCCCCCTCAAAGGACTTGATTCCCTTCTCTCCGTCGCCCAGATGCCAGGGGGGGTCGCGGTTGCAACCATGGCGATCGGTGAACCGGGCGCCAGAAACGCGGGGATTATGGCCGCCCAGATCCTGGCGCTCTCAGATGCAGTGCTGCGACGCAAGCTGATTTCCTATAAGGAGGCGCTGGCCTCAGAAGTGGGGGAAAAAGATCGCACGCTCCAACGGCGTCGCCCTTGAGCTGTCTCCCCCTCGGGTGAAGGCCCCCCAGGAGCCGCCGGCACACCTGAGTGTGCCGAGCGATCGCGTGGGGGTTTACCTCTGCTTCTGTTTGTTCCTCGGCTTCGCAGTTACCTTCCACCTCTGGTTCATTGCCTCGGGTCGTCTCGACCTGGCACCGGATGAGGCACACTACTGGACTTGGTCAAAGCGCCTTGACTGGAGCTACTACAGCAAGGGCCCGATGGTGGCCTACCTCATCGCCCTGTCCACCCGATTAGGCGGCGATACGGACTTCTATGTTCGGCTTCCCGCCGTGATTCTTTCGGCCGGAACGGGATTGCTGATCTTCTCGCTAGCTCGCAACCTCTACGGGTCCGCAAGGGCCGGCTTCGATGCGGTTTTGCTCGTGGCCGCCACGCCCCTCGCCCAGGCCGGTTCGATCCTCATGACCATCGACGCCCCATTGGTCTTTTTTTGGGTCCTGGTCCTCTTCTCGATCCACCGTGCGTTAGAAGGAAGTCACACGGGTTGGTGGCTGCTGGCGGGAACCGCGCTCGGATTCGGGCTGCTGAGCAAGTACACGATGGCGACCATGATCCCTCAGATCTTCTTGTATCTTGCACTTTCCAAGAACCATCGGTCTTGGTTCAGCCGACCAGGACCATACCTCGCCCTTGGAACCGGCCTCCTCCTTTTTGTTCCAGTGGTCTGGTGGAACGCGACGCACGGCTGGATCTCGTTCCGCCACCTCCTCGGCCAGATCGGAGTAGGGAAGATCGCAGTCTGGCCGCTCAAGAGTCTGGGGGAGTTCACAGGATCCCAGATAGCTGTGGTGACCCCCATCCTCTTCACGTTGCTGATGATTGGGATGTGGAGCGTCAGGCGTGCGGGGTTGGGTCGCCGCGCTGACGACGCATCCCTGTTCCTTTTCTGTGGATCGGTGCCTCTCCTTCTCGTCTGTCTCATCGTCAGTCTGTGGACCAAGGTCCAGGCCAACTGGGCGGCGCCGACATACATCGCTGCAGCTATTGCTGCAGCAGCTTGGCTGTCAGGATCCTCTCGGAACGGCATACCTTACCGTCGAACGTGGGCCGCCAGAGGCCTCTTCGTTTCGGCTTTGCTGACAGGGTTCCTCGTCAGCGGCATCGGTTACTTTCCACAATCGCTCGCCTCCGTCGGGCTTCCTCACCATCAGAAACTCGTCCCAACCGGACGTTTGAGAGGCTGGAAAGAGCTCGGCCTGCAGGTCAATGAGATGTATCAGGAGATGAACCGCAGCAGACCGACGTTTCTCTTCAGCGACCAGTACGGGATCGCCAGTGAGATGATGTTTTACGTACCCGGCCATCCGAAGACTTACAGCATTGCCCTCGGGCGCCGGATGAACCAGTTCGATGTGTGGAGGGGGACGGAGGAGGTGCTTGGTTGGGACGCCATCTTTGTGACTGGCAGGACCGGCGAGCCTCCCCCCGCCATTCTTCGATCGTTCGAGTCTGTTCAGCGGGATTGGCCGCATCACCTCGCGACGCTCGATCAGAAAGGATCCTGGTCGATCTTTCGGTGTTACGGGTTCCGAGGATTCCCCCCGCTCAAACCGCAGGGGTATTAGATGAGCGCCGAACCCCGCCCGAACTCGATGAAGGATGATGGCCAGGCTCGCCCATCGCTTTCCATCGTTATCCCGTTCCACAACGAGGAGGAAAGCATCCCTCAACTCCACGAGGAGATCGTCCGGGCTCTCGCTGCGCGCAACGAGCCATACGAAGTCCTCGCGATAGATGATGGGAGCACCGATCGAACGCTCGCTGCCCTCGAGCAAGTCCTCGAGGTTGACCCACGCTGGAGCGTTGTCGTGCTTCGGCGCAACTTTGGACAGACAGCAGCCCTTTCAGCGGGGTTTGACCATGCGAGAGGCAAGGTGATTGTGACGCTCGACGGAGACCTCCAAAATGACCCGGCCGACATCCCGAAGTTGCTGGAGTTGATCGAGACGGTCGATCTGGTCAGCGGTTGGAGGGCTGATCGAAAGGACCCGTTCCTCTCGAGGCGATTTCCCTCCATGCTGGCCAATTGGCTGATTTCCTTGACGACCGGGATTCGGCTGCACGATTATGGGTGCACCCTGAAGGCCTACCGTCGGGATGTCGTGGAGAATCTCCGCCTATACGGAGAACTCCATCGATTTATCCCTGCGATTGCCAGCTGGATGGGGGTCTCTATCGCGGAGGTCAAAACACACCACCGGTCAAGGCGGTTCGGCCGGTCAAAATACACCATCTCGCGAACAATCAGGGTCCTCTTGGACCTGATAACTGTGAAATTCTTCCTGAGCTTCATGACCAAACCGATCCAGATCTTCGGGCTCCTCGGGATCACGGTCGGGGCGATAGGGGGCGCCCTTCTGTTGTACCTGATCAGCCTCAAGCTGCTCATGGCCCAACAGATAGGCGGGCGCCCGCTTTTGCTGTTGTCTGTCCTCCTCGTGCTTCTCGGCGTTCAACTGGTAGGCATGGGCTTGCTCGGTGAGATGGTGGCCAGGGTCTACCACGAAATGCACGGAAAGCCGATCTACATGATCAAACAGATCATCCGGGGTCAAGCCGAGCGGAGCCGGCCGTGACGACCCCTCCTGATAGGCCAAGGGCCGAGCCCTGGCGGTTCTGGCTGAAGCTCCTGGTCAGTCTGGCCCTCCTTGCCTTTCTCTTCAGCCGGACCGATCTGCAGGCCATCTGGGCACTCTTTCGCTCCCTGCGTCTCCCACTCCTGCTGAGTTCCGTCGCGCTCTATCTTGTCGCGCAGATCGTGAGCACGCTCCGTTGGCGATGCCTGTTGCAGGCTGAACAGATCAACCTCTCGACATGGCGGCTGTTTCTCCTGTATCTTGAGGGGATGTTCTTCAACCTGATGCTGCCGACCGTCATTGGCGGAGACATCGTTCGCGGGTATCAGATCTTCCGCCTGACCCAGCAGAAGGAATCCTCTCTGGCTTCAATACTGGTTGAACGGCTATCAGGATACGTCGCACTCGTCATGATCGCGTGCATTGCGCTCATCCTCGGCTATTCGCATCTCCATGATCCTGTGACGGTCTGGCTGACTGTAGCCTCGGCAGCAGGAATCATCGGTATTATCGCGGGACTGCTGAACGATCAGCTTCAGATACTGTTTTTCAGACTATTGAATCGCACCGGCCTCGGGCGCTTCTACGAGGCGTTGCAGCGCTTCCATGGGGCGCTGCGGCGCTACTGGAAACATAGGCGAGCCCTGCTCCAAGCCGTTGGCCTCTCGCTGATCCTGCAGTCGCTCGTGATCATGATCTTCTACCTGATCTCGCGCTCACTCAACCTGTCAGTCCCCTTGCGCTATTTCTTCCTGTTCGTCCCCCTCATCAGCGTGGTCTCGATGCTTCCGATCTCTGTGGCGGGGCTCGGCGTCCGAGAGAGCAGCTCGGTCTACTTCTTCGCCAAGGTCGGATTGGATTCGGCGGGCGCACTAAGCCTCTCCCTGCTCTGGTTCGCGGTCACGGCTTGCTGCAGCGGGCTAGGGGGCATTGTGTTCCTCGTCGGTCACCCCCACCCGGACAAGCGCCCCTAACCCGAGGAGACGCCCGTGCTCATTGCATCGTGGTTTGACAGCGTCCGAGAGTGGGACGTCGCCGGATTTCACCTCATCGCTATAAATCTGCACAACGGTTTCTTCGATTCGCTGATGCCGTTCATCACCGACAAGTGGAACTTCACCGCACCGCTGGCCGTGCTTTCCCTCTACTTGATCCTCTTCCGTCCGAGGAGAGATCTCCTCCTGGCGACATCCGCCGTGGCGGTGGTTCTCCTGGCCGACGGGACCACTCAGATCTTCAAGGACCTCGTCCAACGGATCAGGCCATGTCACGTATTCCAGCAAGTCCAGCTCCTTCAGGGGGCCGTCTGCACCGGTTCATTTTCCTTTCCCTCAAACCACGCCAGCAACACATTTGCCCTCGCCGCGTTTATCTCCTATAATTACCGTAGGCTGGCGATTCCCTCATTCCTTGCCGCCGGCCTAGTGGGCTACTCTCGGATCTACCTCAGCGCCCATTACCCGACCGACGTGTTGGCTGGAGCCGCCTGGGGGATGCTGTTGGGTTTCACCGTTGCCATGGCAGCCCGCCGACTGATGCGGCTTTCGCAATCTGACGAGCCACGTACAACGGACGCGACGAAGGAGTCGCTGGTTTCCCACACGAAACCTTCTCAATAGACCGAACAATCTAGTGCCGTTCCAACTTGTTGCGGCTAATGGAAGAGAGCTATGCAGCACATACGTCGCTTTCAGCGAAGCTTGACTGATTCGGCGAAAATAGTTGGAACGGCACTAGGCGTCTGAACATCTCAGTCAGTGGAACAATCATGAAAAACGATCCGATCCGACTCACGGCCCTGTCTCACGGGGCTGGGTGAGCTTGCAAGATCAGCCCCGCTGATCTGGCCCAGGTCTTGGGCCACCTGCCGCGCTTCGAGGACCCGAAGGTCTTGGTGGGGATGGAGACATCGGACGATGCCGCCGTGTACCAACTAGACGGTGGGCTGGCGATTGTGCAGACGGTGGACTACATCACGCCTGTGGTGGATGACCCGTATAGCTGCGGCCTGATCGCCGCAGCCAACTCCTTGAGCGACATCTACGCTATGGGAGGGAGACCCCTGTTTGCCCTCAATATCGTCGGCTTTCCCGTCGGTTCACTTCCGCTGAGTGTCTTAGAGGAGATCCTTCGGGGAGGCGCCGATAAGGTCCGAGAGGCCGGGGCCTCGATCATCGGAGGACACAGCATCGATGATCCCGAGCCGAAGTACGGTCTTGTCGTCACCGGGCTGATCGACCCGGCCAAGATCTTCAGGAACTCTACCGCCCGGACAGGCGATGATCTGATCCTGACTAAACCCATTGGCCTCGGGATCATCACCACCGGGATCAAGCGGGAGAAGGTTTCCAAGACAACCATCGATGCCGCAATCTCCCTCATGAGCACCCTGAACAGAGGCGCCTCCGACGCCATGGTGGAGGTGGGGGCGCACGCCTGTACAGACGTGACAGGATTTGGACTCCTCGGTCACCTGCGCGAAATGACCGCGGGAGCCAAGGTCGGAGCGCGAGTCTCCCTCTCGAAGGTTCCCATTCTCTCCGAGGCCTGGGGGTTGGTTCAGAGCGGGATTTTCCCCGGCGGGACCCAACGAAACCTTGACTCACTGCGGGAAGCCATCGTCTGGGATCGCAAGATTTCGAAGGAGGCTCAGCTCATCCTATGCGATGCCCAGACCTCCGGCGGCCTTCTGATCGCCGTGCCCAAGGACATGACCGCAGCGCTGATCCAGCGCTTGAAAGACCGTCAGACACCGGCCTCGGCCGTGATCGGCGAGGTGATCGAAGATCCCGACGGCCGGATCTGGGTGGGGCCATAGCTCGAAGGTCCCGGAATCCTCAAGAAGGCGATATTCAACCTCTATTTTTCCACCCCATCTGTCTGTCCTATTGCCTCCTGTTCGTCTTATCTTCCTTCCCAACGCCGTTCCAACTACTTACGCCAGCTTCACCCTCCCCACCTCAGGCCCAGTCAACACCCAAAGGGAATGATCTCTGAAGCCATGAAGGACTGGAGTGCACAGGCACTCACAACCAGAGTC
>Ga0210377_10004342_pt1 | contig 11964 bp, 8 predicted proteins | sample PLM4_65_b1redo_FD_155480 | JGI IMG/M metagenome (GOLD analysis project Ga0210377, IMG submission 155480) | Groundwater sediment microbial communities from an aquifer in East River, Colorado, USA - PLM4_65_b1 redo | ecosystem: Environmental > Terrestrial > Soil > Riparian zone | place: USA: East... | reverse complement strand
CCCGGCCGCCCACCGCCCCCAGAGCCGTAGCCCGCTTCCGAGTCGCATCCACCGGCGAGCGCTCCCCGCCCACCGCTTGCCGTGTCGCTTCTCGGCCCAGGTGAGAAGGTCGGCCCAGAGCAGACCCGGATGCGCGCTCCCGCTGGCGCCGGAGCGCCGCCCGATCGTGGCGCCGCCCAGGTGCATCACGCGAAAGCCCGGCGCGATGGCCACGTGCCATCCCGCGTCGCGCAGCCTCAGGCAGAAGTCGAGGTCCTGCGCGTAGAAGCGATAGCCGGTGTCCATCGGGCCCACCGCTTCCCAGGCCCCGCGGCGGATGGCCATGGCCGCGCCCGTCACCCAGTCGACTCGGGGGCGAGTCTCCGCGTCGAGGGGGCGCAGCCGGCGATAGCCCGGCAGCCGGCCCAGCGCGCTGCCCAGGCCCGAGGTCAGGAGGAACAACCAGGGAAGCGTCGGCTGTGGCCCGCCGCTCCACTGCGAGGAGCCGTCGGGGTTCAGGAGCACCGCACCCGCGGCGCCGAGCCTCGGATCGGAGTCGAAGGCGGCGAAGAGTCGGGGGAGCGTCCTCGCCTCCACCTCGGTGTCGCTGTTCAAGAGGAGAAGCAGGTCCCCGCGAGCCGCTCCCAGGCCTTCGTTGGCGGAGACCGTGAATCCGCGAGCCTCGGCCGAGACCAGCACCCGCGTCGCGGGGAAACGGGCGCGCACGGCCTCTGCGGTGCCGTCGCCACTGCCGTCGTCGACCAGGACGACCTCGGCGCCATCAGCCGCCCACGGCTCCAGGGCGGCCAGGCAGCGAAGCGTGATGTCGCGGGTGTCGTGGGTCGGCACCACGACCGACAGGCGGGGCCGCCCGGAGGCGCCCGTCAAGACCGTGCGGCCGCCCCGGCGCGCGTCGACCGTGGCCTGCGCATCGGGTCGGCTACCGCGCGCCGCGGAGGGCCGCGGTCCCGGTGCGGAGCGCGATGCTGAGGTCGGTGAGCACCGAGTAGTGGCGGATGTAGTAGAGGTCGTACTCCAGCTTGCGCCGCGCGTCCTCGACGCTCGAGCCGTAGGGGTAGTTGATCTGGGCCCAGCCCGTGAGGCCCGGCCGCACCACGTGGCGCCAGGAGTAGAACGGGATCGCCTTCTCCAGCTCCTCCACGAACTCCGGCCGCTCGGGCCGAGGGCCCACGAAGGACATCTCACCGAAGAGGATGTTCAGAAGCTGCGGCAGCTCGTCGATCCGCGTGCGCCGCAAGAAGCGGCCCACCGGAGTCGCGCGGCCGTCGTCCGGGCGGGCCCACTGCGCGGGACCCTCCTCCGCGTCCACCCTCATGGTCCGGAGCTTCAGGATCCAGAAGGGCCGGCCGTGGCGGCCCACCCGCACCTGGCTGTAGAAGACCGGGCCGCCCTGGAGCTTCAGGGCCAGGATCGCGAGCACGTGGACCGGGGCGGACAGCACCAGGAGCGCCAGGGCGAGGGCGATGTCCGTGAGCCGCTTCACCGCCTCCGCCAGGTGATTCGAGGTGTCGAGGCCCTTGGCGAGCATCCACGCGGGCGGCACGTGCATGACCGCCACCGCGCTCACCAGGTCCTCGTGGAAATCGGCCTCCGATCGCAGGCGACAACCCAGGGGAAGGCAGTGAAGGGCGTGCACCAGCACGGGCTCCAGCTCGGCGGCGCCCGTCGGCAGCACGATCTCGTCGACGCCCTTGCTCCGGCAGACCTGGAGGAGCTCCTCGCCGGCGTCCGGCCGCCAATGCCCGACCACCTCGTAGAGGGCCTCCGAGCGGCTCTCGATGATGGCGGCGAGCTGCTCGGCCAGGGCGCCGCCTCCGGCGAAGAGCACGCGTTGCCGCCGCTGGCGCAGCACGAGCCAGAGCGCATAGCGGGGCACGAAGGCGAGGGGCGCCGAGAGGAGGACGGTGAAGGCCATCACCCAGCGGCCGATGGGACGGTAGAAGACCAGGTAGAAGAAGCCCAGGGTGGCGACCGCGGACAGCGCGCTCGACACCAGCAGTCGGAAGAACAGGGTCAGCCGGGGAAGGCCCACGTTCCACTCGTAGAGGCCCACCGCGTATCCCACGAACACGAACGCCGCCGCGTAGACGGCCGCGGCGTCCAGCGACTCGCGCGCCCCCGGCCCGGCCAGGAACACGGGCGAGAGCGCGTGCGCGAGCAGCATCGAAAAGGCGGCCCCGAGGACGTCGACGAGCCACAGGAACCGACGGACCTCGAGCGCGATCTGGGTCAGGACCCGGCCCCGCGGCAGGACCCGGCCCACGGCGTTTTCGGTGCCGAGCGCATCCAGCGGTCCGGCCGAACCCGCGGGGGTCTCTGGAGCTCGCATCAGGAGAGGCGAGCCGCGGCCGCGGGGCCGAGGGCGGCACGTCCCTCGAGCGCGGCTCCGTAGACGCGTTCGAGCGCGGCCACCGAATGCTCCCAGGTGAAGCGGGCTTCGACGAGCCGTCGCGCGTTCCGCGCCAGGCGGTCGGCCCGGCCTTCGTCTCCAAGGAGAGCGACCACGTGGTCCGCGAACTCCCTCGCCGCGCTCGCCACCAGCAGCTCCTGGTCGTGGCGCCCGCCCACCTGCTCGGCCTCGGCGGCGGAGGCCACCACGGGCACTCCCGAGGCCATGGCCTCCAGGATCTTGATCTGCTGGCCCGAGCCCGTGAGCATCGGGGCCACCGCCACCGTCGCCCGCCGGAGGAAGGGGCTCATGTCGTCGACCCGACCGGTCACGGTCACGGCCGGGTCCGCGGCCAGGGCGCGGACCGACCGCGCCGGCCGTGCTCCCACGATGAGGAAACGCACCCCCGGCACGGCCGCGCGCACGAGGGGGAGCACGTCCTTCGCAAACCAGACCGCGGCGTTCACGTTGGGGAAATAGCCCATGTTCCCGGTGAAGGCGACGGTCGCGGGCTCGCGTTCCCGCCGGGCGTAGGGAAACGCCTCCAGGTCCACGGCGTTTGGGACGAGGGAGACGCCGCGAACGCCCCCGAGCGCCTCCTTGTCGCGGGCGGAAGCGACCACGGTCTGGTCCGCCATCGTAACCACCCGACGCTCGTAGCTCCGCAGTCGGCCCGCCTCGAACCGCGCCACGATCCGCCGCGGGCCCCACTCCTCCGCAATGCGCCGCTCCATGCCCAGGGAAAGCGCGTCCACGAGGTCCACCACCCAGGGACGAGGGCAGACCCCTTCCTGAAGGTAGGGCGCCATGCGGGCGAGCTGGACGTGGACGAGGTCGAAGCTCGCGCCCCCAAGCTCGCGGAGCGCCGCCCGCATCGCCTCCGTCTGGTAGAGCGCGGCCTGCAGGGGCAGGTCGGAGAAGAGGCCGCGCAGCAGGCCGCGAGCCATCGCCCCTCGTCCGAACGGCACGGCCACGATGCGCTCGCAGGAGCCGGCGAGCGCGCCGTGGTCGGCGGCGGCGCCACGCGTGAGATAGACGAGGGTGAGGCGGTGTCGCCTCCCCAGCCCGCGGATCTGCTGATAGGCGCGAAGCTGGTCGCCCTTGAGCGCCGGAAAGGGGAAGCGTCCGGTGAGGAACAGGATGCGGAGGGGACGGCCGCGCGGCGCCGTGGCCGGCGAGCGGTCGTCAATCGTCTGGATGGTGCCGGCGCTCACCCTCTCCCCGTGAGCCTCAATGATGGCACAGGGCGGCGCGAGCCGCGCCCGTCACCGCGAACCGCGCCCCGGAGCCGCGAGGGCCACGAAGAAGCCGGCTCCGAGCACCAGGATGATCGTGGCCCCGCTCGCCACGTTCAGGTGGTAGGACGCGACGAGGCCGACGGCCGAGCCGACGACGCCCAGGACGACGGCGCGTCCGGCCATCCAGGCGAAGCTCCCCCCGAGGAGCCGGGCGGTGGCGGCGGGGATGACGATGAAGGCACTCACCAGCACCACCCCCACCGTCTTGACCCCCAGCACCACCGCCAGCGCCACGAGCGCGAGCAGCATGCGGTCGAGCGCCGCCACCTTGACCCCCGCGATCGCCGCCAGCTCGGGGTCGAACGTGGCGTAGGCCAGCCGGGACCAGAAGAGGGCGACGAGGACGACGGTGAGCCCGGCCATGAGCCACATCGCCCGGAGCACGTCGGGGGAGACCGCCAGGATGCTCCCGAAGAGGAGGCTCTCGACGTTGACCGCCGGCGCGCCCGGGGAGCGGAGGCCGAGAAACAAGACGCCCAGCGCGAAAGCCACCGCGAAGAAGACGCCGGTGGTGGCGTCGCCGCCGAGGCCCGACCTCCGGCGCGCGGCGCTGATCCCCAGCGACACCGCGACCGTGAAGGGCAGGGCGACCCAGATCGAGTGGTCGATCCCCGCGCCGAGGAGGAGGCCGAGAGCGATGCCCCCGAACGCGGCGTGGGCCAGCCCGTCGCTCAGGAAAGCGAGCCCGCGCTGGACGACGAAGACGCCGAGGAGCGCGCCCACCGCGCCCACGAGCGTCCCCGCGACGAGGGCCCGCTGCATGAACCCCTGGCGGAGCGGATCGAGGATGAGGTCGAGGCTCATTCTTCCTCGCAGACGGGCACGGCGCGCTGCTCCTCGTGGTCGAGCCCCGCGAAGGCGCGCCGCTCGTCGGCGCCTCCGGTCAGGACCTCGTGCGGAGCGCCGAAGGACCGCAGGCTCGAGTCGAGGTAGGCCACCCGGTCCGCGAGTCGCCGCACCGCGCCGAGGTTGTGGGTGACGAGCACCGCCGTGAGGTCGTCGCGGGCGGCCACTTCGGCCAGGAGGTCGAGGAACTCCGACCGTCCCGCGGCGTCCACGCCCGCGGTGGGCTCGTCGAGCAGCAGGAGCCGGGGGTCGTCGACGAGGGCCCGGGCCAGGAAGGCGCGCTGGGTCTCGCCCCCCGAAAGGCCGGCGAGCGGCCGGTCGAGGAGCTTCTCGCCCGAGACACGAGCGAGCGCGGCTCGCGCGGCCTCGCGCTCGTCGTGCCTCACGCGCACGGGCCAGCCGGCGCGGCGCGCGGCCACCAGGAGCTCCACGACGGTGGCCGGAAAGTCGGGGGCGAAGCCCTTGCGCTGGGGCAGGTAGCCGACCGAGCGTCGGGCCTTCTCGGGTGACACCCCGAGCACGCGGAGCTGCCCCGCGGCCAGGGGCACGAGCCCGAGCATGGCTTTCAAGAACGTGGTCTTCCCCCCGCCGTTGGGGCCCAAGAGGCAGATGAACTCGCCCGTCCGTACGGACAGGCTCACCCCGCCGAGGACCCGCCGCTCTCCGAGCACGACGCTCACGTCGTTCGCCTCGATCGCGTCGCTCATGGCGCGACGGGCTCGCCGGCTGCGACCGCAGGCAGCGCGCGATCGAGGGCGGCGGCGATCTGTCCCAGGAGCTTCTCGTAGCTGTCGGCCGCGGGGGAGCCGCCGATCGGGTCGATCACGAACACGGGCAAGCCGGCTTCGCCGGCAATGACGCTCGCCGCGCGCGGGTCGAGCTGGGGCTCGGAAAGGAGCGCCTCCACCTTCTGCTGGCGGGCCGTCGCCACCAGGTCCGCGATCTCCCGGGCCGTGGGCTCGCGGCCGGGCACCGATTCCACGACCGCCGCGACCTCGGGCCCGTACCGTTCCGCGAAGTAGTAGAGGGACCCGTGAAAGGTCACGATCTTCCGGCCGCGCCAACCCTCCGACCTCCGCATGAGGCCGGCGTGGAGCTGGCGGAGAGAGGCTTTCACCTCGCCGCCGCGCGCGGCAAAGCCCGGCGCGCCCTCCGGGTCGAGGTTGCGGCATCCTTCCACCACGAGGTCGGTGACCTGCAGCATGCGGACGGGATCGAGCCAGAAATGGGGATCGACCTGCGCCGCCTCGGCTTTCCCGGAGCCTCCGGACGGCGCCAGGATGGGGTCGGTCAGGGGGCCGAGCTCGAAGATGCGAGCCTGCCCGGATCCCGCGCTCTTCACGATGGGCGCGAGCCAGGAGTCGAGGCCCAGGCCCACCGCGAAGACCAGGCTGGCGTCGGCCAGCCGCGCCACGTCCTTGGGGGTCGGGTCGTAGTAGTGCGTGGTCCGGCCGACGGGCAGGATCAGCTCGACGCGGAGCCGGTCACCGGCCACCCGCCGGGTCACGTCGTAGAGGGGGAAGATCGACGCGGCCACGCAGCGGCGGTCAGGCTCGCCGCGCGAGCACGAGAGCATCGCCGCCGCCAGGAGGGCCGCGGCCGCGCGAGACCGCAGGCGGGGCCACATGAGGCCTAAACGATAACACGTTCTCAAGAGACCCGGACTATTCATGAGGGCGGTCTTGACCTTCCTCATGAATAGTCCGGGTGTCGTTGCGTCCCCGGCCTTCGAGGTACTGGATGGCACTCTGAGCGGATCATTTCCGTAGGGGAAACCCCTGGCGCTGCCGAGGGATCTTTACTCGCTCGGACGCTCCAAAGGCCTCGCGACTGTAACGCGGGGCACTGCTGGAATTGACTCGAGTTTGTAGAACTACTCCAGACCGTGGGCATCCTCGCGAACCCTGGCAAGCCTCATCGACCGCCAATTGCTGGCGGGGGCGGTCGACGAGGAGCGTCAAGAGCCCCGCGCGCAGCGGGCGCAACGACCGTACCAGACCACCTCGTGGTCCTCGATCACGAAGCCGCGGGGCGCCTTGGCCACCGAGGCCTGCCGGCAGCCCTCGACCTCGAAGAGGCGGTCGCAACGCTGACAGCGAAAGTGGTGGTGATGGGTCTTGCCCGCGGGCTCGTAGCGGGCCGGCTCTCCGGGCAGGGTGACGGGCGTGAGCCATCCCTCGTCCGCGAGGGCCCGCAGGGTACGATAGACGGTAGCGGGTCCCAGGGTCGGGGCCTGCCGGCGGGCCCCCGCGAGGATCTCCTGTGGGCTCAGGGGCCGCCCCGCCGCTTCGAGCACCTTGCGGATGGCTCTTCGCTGCCGTGTGTCTCGTTCCATGCGGCGACGGGCTAATGATAGGCTGGCCGACCGTGGCTACCAAGGAGATTCAGATGCTTGAACGCCGGCTGGCGCTGGTGGGCGCCTTGCTGACCTTCACCGTATCGGGCGTGGCCGACGAAGGGATGTGGACCTTCGACAACCCGCCCACGCCGCAGCTCCGCGAGAAGTACGGCTTCACGCCCACTCCGGAATGGCTCGACCAATTGCGCCTCGCCTCGGTCCGCTTCAACGACGGCGGCTCCGGGGCGTTCGTCTCCGCGGACGGCCTCATGATCACGAACCACCACGTGGGCCTCGGCTGCATCCAGAACGTCTCCACCGCCGAGCACGACTACGTGAAGGACGGCTTCTACGCCCCGACCCGGGGCCAGGAGGCGGCCTGTCCCGGCTACGAGGTCAACGTCCTGATGAAGATCGAGGACGTCACGGGCCGGGTGCTGCGACTGGTGAAGCCCGCCATGTCCGACAAGGAAGCGGGGGACGCGCGCCGGGCCGCGGTCGCCACCCTCGAGAACGAATGCACCGCGAAGACGGGCCTGCGCTGCGACGTGGTGAAGCTCTACCAGGGCGGGGAGTACCACCTCTACCACTACAAGAAGTACACCGACGTGCGCCTCGTGTTCGCCCCCGAGCAGGGCATCGCCTTCTTCGGCGGCGATCCCGACAACTTCACCTACCCGCGGCACGACCTGGACGTCTCCCTCTTCCACGCCTACGAGAACGGTCAGCCCGTGAAGCCGGCCTCGTTCCTGAGGTGGAGCAAGGCGGGCGCGAACGACGGCGATCTCGTGTTCGTCTCGGGCAACCCCGGCTCGACCTCGCGCCTCAACACCGTGGCGGAGCTTCTTTCCGAGCGCGAGGTGATGCTGCCGGCCGTGCTCGAGTGGATCGACAAGCGGCTGTCGGTGCTCCGCGCCTACTCCGCGAAGGGCCCGGAGAACGCGCGCCGGGCCAAGGCCGCGATCTTCGGCCTCGAGAACGCCGTGAAAGCCATGAACGGGCGGCAGGTGGCGCTCCAGGATTCGAAGGCCATGGCCAAGAAGGCGGCCGAGGAGAACGAGCTGCGCGCCAAGATCGGCGCCGACCCGGAGCTCGGGAAGGCCGTGGGCGATCCGTGGAGCACGATCGCCGCCGTCTGCAAGAAGGCCGAGGCCCACGACCAGGAGAAGCGGTACGTGGGCTTCGGGGGGTCGCGCCTCCTCTATGTCGCCGGCCAGATCGTGCGGCTGGTGGCCGAGGTCAAGAAGCCCAACGAGGTGCGGCTCGAGGAGTACATCGACTCGAGCCTGCCCTCCCTCAAGAACCGCCTCTACTCGAAGGCGCCGATTCACGACGACCTCGAGGAGACGACACTCGCTCACCAGCTCCAGCTGGCCGAAGCGGCGCTCGGCAAGGGCCATCCCTTCGTCGAAGCCGCCCTCGGGGGCAAGCCCGCGGCCGATTTCGCCAAAGCCGTCGTCGCCGGCACGCGGCTCAAGGACGTGGCGGCGCGCAAGGCCCTGGTCGACGGAGGTACGGACGCGGTCGAAGCGTCGACCGACCCCATGATCGTCCTCGCCCGCAGGATCGATCCCCTGGCCCGGGCCGTCCGGAAGCTCTACGAAGACGAGATCGACGCCCCGAAGACGCGGGCCGCGCAGAAGATCGCGCAGGCGCGGTGGAAGGTCTACGGCAAGACGGTGTCCCCCGATGCGACCTTCACCTTGCGGCTCACCTACGGCACCGTCAAGGGCTACCCCGCGGAAGGGACGGAGGTCCCGGCGCGCACGACCTTCTACGGCCTCTTCGACCGGTCGTTCGCGCACGGGGGGAAAGCGCCCTGGGACCTGCCTCCCCGCTGGCTCGCCAAACGGGCGCGCCTCGATCTCGCCACCCCGCTCAACTTCGTCTCCACGAACGACATCATCGGCGGCAACTCCGGCAGCCCGGTCGTGAACCGGAACGGCGAGTTCGTGGGGATCATCTTCGACGGGAACATCCAGAGCCTGGGCTGGGACTACTTCTTCACCGACGAGGTGGGCCGCTCGGTCTCCGTCGATTCCCGCGGCATCCTCGAGGCGCTGCGCAACGTCTTCGAGGCCGACGCCCTGGTGAAGGAGCTCGTCGGCTCGTAGCGGCCCATTCCCGGTGAGACCCTCCTCCGCGCGGCTTCTCTGGGCGACCGCGGCCCTCGGCCTCACCCTCGTCGGCGCCGCGTCGGCCGACGAGGCCGATCCCTACCGCTACTGGCGCAAGGACCGCCGCGAGTCCCAGCGGGCCTTCGAGGCGGCGCTTCTCTCCATCCCCGACCCGGTCCGTCTGCGGGCCTTCCACGACCAGGTGGCGGGCGCGCCGCACGTGGCAGGAACCGCCGGCGACGCCCGCGTCATCGCCTTTCTCGTGGAGACCCTGCGAGGGATGGGCCTCGAAGTGGAGAAGCAGGATCTGCGCCTCTACCTCGCCCGCCCCCTCCGGGCCGAGCTCGCGGTGGTGGCGCCGAGTCGCCTCTCCCTTCCCGTTCGCGAGGAGGCCCTGCCCGAAGACCCGTGGAGCCGGCACCGCGACATCGGTCCCGGCTGGGTGGCCTACAGCGGGAGCGGTGAGGTGACCGCCGAGGTCGTCTACGCGAACTACGGGACGAAGGAAGACTTCGAGCACCTCGCCGCTTCGAAGGTGCCCGTGAAAGGCCGGATCGTCCTCGCGCGCTACGGCGGCAACTTCCGGGGCTACAAGGCGAAGTTCGCGGAGGCGGCGGGGGCCGCCGGCCTCGTGATCTACAGCGATCCCGCCGACAGCGGGTATGCGCAGGGGCTCGAGTATCCCGAGGGCGGCTGGGCCCACCCGAGCGCGATCCAGCGCGGCTCGCTCCTGACCTTGCCCTATCCCGGCGACCCCCTGACGCCGTTCGAGCCGGCGACCGATGCCGCGACGCGGCTCGATCCGGCGACGCTCGCGCTGCCCCGGATTCCGGTGCAGCCCATAGGCTCGCGGGCGGCCCGCGAGATCCTCTCGCGCATGACCGGCGCGGTCGTCCCTCGGGGTTGGCAGGGCGGGCTGCCCTTCACCTATCGGCTCACCGGGGGCGACGGCCTTCGCGTCCGGCTTCGGGTGGAGCAGGAGCGGAGGCTCATGACCACGGCCAACGTGGTCGCCACCCTCCGGGGCGCTCGCTTCCCCGAACAGAAGGTGATCGTCGGCTCGCATCACGACGCCTGGACCTTCGGAGCCGCCGATCCCACCGCGGGCACCATCGCCGTGCTCGAGGCCGCGCGCAGCTTCGCCGAAGCCACGGGCCGCGGCCACAGGCCCGACCGGTCGATCGTCTTCGCGAACTGGGCGGCGGAGGAGTTCGGCCTTCAGGGATCGACCGAATGGATGGAGGCCCACCAGGCCGAGCTTCGGGAAGGGGCCGTCGCCTACCTCAACCTGGACGGCGCCGCGGTCGGCCTGGACTTCGAGGCCAGCGCCTCGCCGTCCCTCAAGGCCCTGATCGCCGACGCGTCGCGGGTCGTCCCGCAACCGGGCGGGCCCGCGAAGCAGAGCGTCTTCGACGCCTGGCTCGCGCGGGGCGAAGACCCCGGGCGGCCCGGCCTCCCGCGCGTGGGCGATCTCGGCGGAGGCTCCGATCACGTGGGCTTCCTCTGCCACCTCGGCGTGCCGTCGGCGGGCCTCTCGGCCTCCGGCGCCCCCGGCACGGCCTATCACTCGGCCTACGACGACCTCGCCTGGTACCGGAAGGTGGTCGGCGCCGACTACGCGTCCGCCGCGCTCGTGACCCGCATGACGAACCTGGTCGCGGCCCGCCTCGCGAATGCCGACCTCGTCCCTCTGGACGCGCCGGCGTACGGTCTCGAGACCCCGCGGCATGCCGGCGAGCTCGCGGCCCGCGCGCGGCAGCAAGGCCTCGGCACCGATCTGGGCCGGCTCGCGGCCTCGGCGCGGGACTTCGCGCGCCGCGGCCGGGCGTTCCTGGGCACCATCGCGGACGGCCTCGAAACCGGCACCATCGCGTCGCGGGACCTGGCCCGCGTGAACGAGAGGCTGCGGCTCGCCGAGCGAGCCTGGACCGAGCCGGGCGGCTTGCCCGGCCGTCCGTTCTTCCGCAACCAGTTCGTGGCCACCGACGAAGACGCGGGCTATGCCTCCTGGCTCCTGCCCGCGGTCCGCCGGGGAGTCGAGCGCCGCGATCCCGACGAGATCGACGCCGCCGAACGCCGGGTCGCCGCCGTCTTCGACCGCCTCGGCGACGTCGTCGCGTCACCCCTGGACCTCGCGGGCCAGGCCCACGCCGTCCTCGCCGGGTTCCCGGGACGCGTGAGCCTCTTTGCGAAGAACCTGGACTCGGGTGAGACCTACGGGCTCGACCCCGACCGGCGCGTGCGCTCGGCCAGCACCATCAAGCTGCCCATCCTGGTCGAGGTCCACGCCCAGGTGGCCGAGGGCCGCCTCTCGTGGTCCGACCGCCTGACCCTCACCGACGCGGAGAAAGCCGGGGGAGCGGGCATCCTGGCCGAGCTCGGGGAGGGACTGGGGCTCACCCTGCGCGACGCCTCGAACCTGATGGTCGTCATCAGCGACAACACCGCCACCAACCTGGTGCTCGACCGGGTGACGGCGGACGCGGTCAACGCCCGCCTGGAGGCGCTCGGCTTCGCCGCCACCCGTGCCCTGAAGAAGATCGGGGGGACGGGCGCGAGCAAGGCGGCGAAAGAGCCCGGGAACCAGGGTTTCGGCATCGGCGTGACCACGCCCCGGGAGATGGTGACGCTGCTCGAGCGGCTGGAGAAGGGGGAGATCGTGAGCCCGAGCGCCTCGCGAGAGATGCTGGAGCTTCTGAAGCGCCAGCCGTCGCACGAGGGAATAGGCCGCACCCTCCGCGGCGTTCCCGTCGCCAGCAAGCCGGGGGCGCTCGACCGGCTGCGCAGCGACGTCGGCATCGTCTACGCACCCCGGGGCCGGATCGCCCTCGCGATCACCTGCGAGGACCTTCCGGAGACCGACTACACTCCCGACAACCCAGCCTATGGGCTCCTCTCGCGGCTCTCGTTGGCCTTGGTCGAGGGATTGGAGGCATCCTCCAATTAGCTGAACCGTATGACTTTACGTATTTCGTC
>Ga0210377_10004341_pt1 | contig 11968 bp, 13 predicted proteins | sample PLM4_65_b1redo_FD_155480 | JGI IMG/M metagenome (GOLD analysis project Ga0210377, IMG submission 155480) | Groundwater sediment microbial communities from an aquifer in East River, Colorado, USA - PLM4_65_b1 redo | ecosystem: Environmental > Terrestrial > Soil > Riparian zone | place: USA: East... | reverse complement strand
GGTTTAAAGGAGAATGTTAAAATTCGAAATTTCCAATTTTTTATTGTTCTTTCGTAATCAGAGCGGGTGAGGTGATCGCTCTCCGGCAACGGGGGGAGGAAAGTCCGAGCTCCGCAGGGCAAGGCGGTCCCGAAACGGGACAGGGGGCGACCCCATGGACAGTGCCACAGAAAAGAAGACCGCCCCGCACAGGGGTAAGGGTGAAACGGTGGGGTAAGAGCCCACCAGGCCCGGCAGTAATGCCGGGTGCTTGGAAAACCCCGCCTGGAGCAAGACCACATAGGGAAGCGTCTCCCGAGCAATCGGGAGTAAGGACGGCCCGTCCGAGACTTCCGGGTAGGTCGCTCGTGCCTTCGAGCAATCGAGGGCCCAGATAAATGACCACCACTCCCGGGAAACCGGGAGGACAGAACTCGGCTTACGACCCGCTCTGACTTTTTTACAAGCCCATGCTTCTTATCCGGCGTGGGCTTTTTTTGCATGAACGTCTTCCTCATCCTCGGCGGTGAAAGATGTCGACGTTACGCAGGCAACGGTAATGGGCGTAGGAAAAGAGTTGATGGGTTGGACTGGTTATCGGGAACCATTAGGGCTAGGTCATTACTGTTAGCATTATTGCTGCTTAATATAATAAATAGAAGGAAATATCAATAGTACAGACCTGATCCCGTAGACTTTGACCCTATTGATGTAGACTCTTTACTCCTTGCGCCGCGCAAAGAAATTCCTTAAAAAACATCCAGATCTTAAAATCCGTTCTCCGAGGTTGTTGATTACCTGCGGAAGGACCCTTTTCAGCCTCACCTTGCATTGTACGGTCTCGGCGGAAAGTTGAAAGACTGTTATGCGGTCTGTCTTACCGATAGTTATCGGATAATCCTTACCCTGATGGTCATTGAGAAGGAGATCATCCTGCTTGATATCGGGAGTCATGATGAAGTTTATAAATGAAGTTGTGCCTATTGACTATTGTCCGGTCTGCAGAGCCATCACCAATTGGCAATTGCCAAACATCTCGCTATGCGCTATTCTTGTGATAGTCAGATTTAGAGTTCTTTAAGCGGACATAAACATTAAAGACCCTTATGATCTTATTATGATTTTCCTGGGGTACTGCGGGAGGGGCGATGGAACAAACAGGCAGCATAGGCAGCGAAACACTTCTTGACTGTATCGTCATCGGGGCGGGCCCGGGAGGCTTGCAGGCCTGCATCCACCTTGGCCGTTACAACTTCCGCGTCATGCTGTTCCATATCCTTGGGGGGCGGACGCTCCTCGCGAAACATATCGAGAACTACCTCGGCATTCCCGTTGTCTCCGGCCCGGACCTTCTGGAGACCGGCCTTGCCCAGGCGAAGAGCTTCGGCGTCGCTGTGGAGAACGCCAGGGTGGACCGTGTCACACCCCGGGAGGGGCATTTCGAGGTGCTGGCCGGGGGGAAGACCTATCGCTCGCGCTTTGTGATCGCCGCCTCAGGGGCCAAGGAGACCCTTGCCCCGTTCAAGAATCTTTATCGTTTCTTCGGCATCTCCTATTACACCTGCATGATCTGCGACGGCTACCGCACCACGGGCAAGAAACTGCTCGTCATCGACCGCACCGTGAATGGGGTGCGCCTCAGCGTCGGCATGAAGCAGATGTACACCAAGGACGTGACCTTCCTCGCCCACGGCTTTACCCTGGCGCCGGTGTACCGGTCGCTGCTCGAAGACGAGGGGATCGGCCTGGTCGAGGGGCGGCCGGAAGAACTACTCGGCGAGAAGGCCCTCGAGGGGGTGCGGCTTTCCGACGGCCGCGTTATCCCCTGCGAGGTCATCCTGGGGTGGGGCGGGATATCCCTGAACGACGAGTACCTCGAGGGCATCGACCTGGAGCGCGACGCCGAGGGGTTCAAGATAGCGACGAAGGGCTCGGGCGAGTCGAGCATCCCCGGTCTCTTCGTCCTGGGCGCTCTCCGCCACGGCCACTCCCAGGCGATCATCTCCGCCGGCCAGGGTGCCGAGGCAGCGATCGAGATCAGCACGAGGATCGTCGAGCTTTAGAAGAAGACATTGTTAGTTCAGGTTTAGCTGTGCGATGAAGCGGTTGACTGAGACGGTCTTGCCGGCCTCGGCCCCGAACCGGATGGCCGCGCGCGCTTGAGGAGCTTCCGTCTTCGCTTCTCTGCCTCGATCTGCTTGTTCTTTTTCTTCACCGAGGGCTTTTCGTAATGGCGCCGCTTCTTCAGTTCGCCCATGAGGCCGTCCTGCTGGAGCTTCTTCTTCAGGTCCCGCAGGGCCTTTTCGATGTTCTGGGACTGGACCCTTATCTCCACGATTTTCCCCCTCCTCCGCCGCCGTATCCGCCGCGATCACCCCTGCCGCCGCCACCGGAACCCGAGCGGTCAGTCTTGGGCTTTGCCTCGTTCACCGTGATCGTCCGGTCCATGAATGTGGTGCCGTTCATGGCAGTGATCGCCTTGGCCGCGTCCTCGTCCGACGCCATCTCCACGAAACCGAACCCTTTGGACCTGCCGCTCGCCTGATCGACGATCAGCGTGGCGGACACGACCTCGCCGAGCTTCCCGAATGCTTCCCGTAAATCCTCCTCGTGGGTGTTGTACGACAAATTTCCAACATACAGTTTCTTCGCCATGTTGCCTCCCGTGTTATGTCAAGTTCACGCTGACGGTCAATGCCGTGCAGCGCGTTACGTCTGATATGTGGTTATGCCGGTCCACAAAGAATGGTTGCGGACCCGAGTGAGTATGCCAATACCGCATCTTTCGCTAACCAGGTATGCTGTCGCTTTTTAAGTGAGAAAAGGTGAGAGCAGGAAGATTCGGTTATCGAAGATGAGGCGCGGACGATATGTCGTTCCAAACGAGAGGGCCTTGCCCTTTTGATAGTATATGTGCCTATTATACCGTTTTCGCTGGCAAATGCAAGGATTACTCGAAAAAGATTGGGACACTCCGGGGACATTAAACAGAAAGCGATAAAAGATCGCATGGACCGGGCTATGCTATACTTTCGGCATGGCCATCCCTGCTCGTATTCCCGGAAGAACCAATCAGCTCGCCAAAGGGCCTGGCCTCTGAAGTGAACGGGTTCTGAGCAAAATCCATGGATTCCCTATACGTTATGAATACTTAGATCAAGGAAGAACGCTGAAGATGGCTGCTGGTAATGACATTAGAGGAGGTCGATATGAGAAAAGCAACCCTATTCAATTTCGTAACACTTGATGGCTACTTTGAAGGGCCCAAAAAAGGAGATATCAGCTGGCACAGGCATGGCGCAGAAGAAAATGAATATGCTGCCGAGAATCTCAAATCCGGGGGCACGCTTCGCTTTGGACGAGTGACCTATGAGATGATGGCAAGTTACTGGCCGACACCGATTGCAATCAAAAATGATCTGATCATCGCTGAAGGAATGAACAACGCGGACAAATTTGTCTTTTCAAGGACGCTGAAAAAGGTCGAATGGAACAATACGAGGCTGGTGAAGGACAATATTGTGGAAGAAATAAAGAAAATGAAGCAGCAGCCTGGGAAGGATATGACTGTGCTGGGCAGCGGAAGCATTTTAACCCAGTTTGCAGAACAGAATTTGATCGATGAATATCAGATCATGGTGGATCCCGTTGTCCTGGGTCGTGGTACGCCGATATTCAAAAACATCAAGCACAAGCTGGACCTGAAACTTACAGCAACAAGAACATTTAAGAGTGGGGTTGTTCTTCTTTGCTACCAGCCTGTTCAAGGGAGCAGTGATCAAAATAACTGCAGCATCTGAAAAAAGGAGATATCTATGTTAAAAAAAATTGCCATCGTATTAATCATTCTGGTCGCTGTCATCCTCGTTTATGCCGCAACCAAGCCTGACGCGTTCAGTGTTCAGCGCACGACGAGCATCAATGCCCCGGCTGAGAAGATATATCCGCTCATCAACGATTTTCACAAATGGGGCGCCTGGTCACCGTACGAGAAAAAGGACCCCGCAATGAAGAGAACCTACAGCGGCGCAGCAAGCGGCAAGGGCTCTGCTTATGCGTGGGAAGGCAACAGGGAGGTCGGCAAGGGGAGCATCGAGATCACGGAAACATCGCCGCCTTCCAAGGTCCAGATCAAACTGGACATGCTCGAGCCGATCGAAGGCCACAATGTCGTCGAGTTCTCGTTGGAACCCAAAGGTGACGTCACCAATGTGACGTGGGCCATGCACGGTCCCAGTCCGTACATTTCTAAGGTCATTGGAGTCTTTATCAATATGGACAACATGATCGGCAAGGACTTCGAGGCCGGACTTGCCAACCTGAAGGCAATGGCTGAAAAATAGACAAGATCATCGAAGAAGAGTGCAAAAAAGGCCGCATAAGCGCGAACGAACTCAAGGGGGGCGGCTGCCCGTGGAAGATGAGCGCCCTTCGGGCGACGATAGCCAAACGCGATCTCGACGAGTTGGGTTTATTAATGGCAGAGACAGCACGATACGTGGGAGTGACGACCTCCAGCATTGCCAAGATGGTTGAACGATGAGAGGAGTAGCGACGTTGCGGGATTCGATCTTCAAGTTTACTCGGGCCACATCGTCCCCAAGGTACGCCGAGAATACGTTTTCAAGGCTCTTTCTTATCGTCCTGCTCGCGGCATGCACGTTGTCCGCAGCCGGATGCATCCAAGGAGCCCCGGCAATCACGATAGAGGGGCAGGAAGCGATGTTGTCCCCGGTCATCGTGGGGGCGGGTTCAGTGTTTATGAGGATCGTGAACGCAGGGAGCGGTGATGACACCCTCCTCGCCGCACGAACAGACATCCCCGATACCGTCGTTGAGCTTCACGACTTTCGGGACGGCAAGATGACCAGGACCAACAGCGTCAGGGTACCGTCCAAAAGCACGGTCCGGCTTCGCCCCGCGGGGCCGCATATCATGATTTTCAAGCTGCCGAATGATATGAAAAAAGGTCGCGGATTCAGGCTCACGCTGATGTTCGAAAAATCAGGAGAGCGAGAGATATCAATAGCGACTGCAGCGGTCCCCTCCAGCCCATCCAAATGAATTATCAATTGATCTAAAATTACAAATTTAATTTGACGGGAATGTTGCAATATGCTACGTTAAAAACTAACTTAACGAATATTATTGCACGGGAACAAACATTTAATATTATGCTGAGTAAGGCGCGTCTTTTTTAAATTTGACATGGCAACTAATCTCAATACTGGGGGGAGGCGTAAATGAAAAAAAGATACTTCATCGTAGCAGCTGTGTTCGTTCTTGCAGTCTGTAGTTACCTTGCTTTTACCGCTGTGGATTCAAAGACGCCGGTCGCATTCGCGGCGGGCACTACCTATTCGGCAAGCGTCTATGTCGCCGGCCACGGCGGGCATTTCGCGAAAGCCGACATCACCATCGACCCGAGCAACGCTGACGACCCGATTACGGTCGCCAGTCTCGACAAGGTCGACATCGGCAACACCAAGTCCCACAAGACCCATGATGCGCGCATCGATTCCCAGGACAGCAATACGCTGTTCTGGTCGACCTATCAGCTCGACGAGAACGGAAAGCAGCATGTGGGGAAATCCGACCTGAAAACCGGGAAAGTGCTGATCGACAAGGCACTGGACCCTGACAAGCGTTCCACGGGCGGAGAAAAGAAGATGCCGATCTACTGCGCCTCGGGACAGTCAAAGGCCTATTACATGCCGGTGTTCATGGGGAGCGAGGCCTATGTTGATGTGTTCGACAAGAAGACACTGGAACACAAGCATCGGGTCTTCATCAGCGACCTCGGCTACAAGGCGGGCACCTACCAGTTCCTTCACGGCATAAACAGCAACAAAAAGGACAAATTCATTCTCACCATGACCATGAAGGGTGAGGACGGCGCCATGAACGGGAAGATCGATTTCGTGCTGGTGGACCTCAAACAACTCGAAAAGGGAAAATTCAAGGAGCTCAAGAGAAAGACCTATACCGGCGTAGCGACCAAGACGATAACCTTCAGGGACTATTTCAGCAAGGACGACAAGTACATCTTCCAGGCGGCCGGCGACCGGCTGTGGGTGCTGGATGCGAATACCCTAGAAATGGTCGACGAGAAGATGAGCACCGCCGGAGAAAATCATGACCTGATGCCGACGCCGGACGGGAAGTTCGCGCTACTCACCATTCGTGACAAGAATACGCAGGGGTGCGATGCGGAAGGCAAACCGGTCATGGACAAGGAAGGCAAGCCGGTCGTGATCACGGACGGCATGCTGCAGCTGTACGATTTCGGCGCAAAGAAAATCGTGGGCAAGCCGGATTCAGTATGTTTTGGATGCCATAAGGGCATGGGGCTCGGCGACAAGGCCGCCATCCTCTGCGGCCTCGACGCGAACTACAAGAAATAGAGGTTTATCATATGATCGGGAAAGGGCATCGAATTCGATGCCCTTTTTTTTTAGCGGGTCCAGGCTGCGCCTGCGAATGCGCTGTTGAAAAAAATCCGGTTTCCCTATAGTATATGACCATGTCGACATCATTCACTCTCTTTTCCATCGCAATAAAAAACCTGAGGAGAAAGCCGCTTCGGACGGCGATACTCGTGTTTGCCATAGGCATGCTCGTGTCCGCGCTCATCTTCATCCTCTCGTTCGTCAAACGGGTCGACTCCGCGATAACGGCGACTTCCGACCGGCTTGGCGCGGATATTATTCTCGTTCCCACGGGCGCTCGGGGGGCGGCTGAGGATGTGTTGCTCGAGAGCAGGGTGAAGTCATTTTACATGAGCAGAAGCGTCCTGGAAAAAATAAAAAAAGTACGCGGGATCGACGCTTTTACCGAGCAGACGTATCTCGTGAGCATTACCGGGCAGTGTTGCGACGTGCCGGAGACCGTGGTCGTCGCATTCAACCAGCAGACTGATTTTATCATCACGCCGTGGCTCCATAAAAAACTCGGCAGAAGGCTGCAGAGGGGAGAGGCGCTCGTGGGTGAAGAATCCGCGCTGAATATCAGCGTCGGCCTCACCGATGTGGACGGCATCCTTTTCGGCAATATCTTCAAGATGGTGGGCGTGCTGGACCGGACCGGAACGGGCCTGGACACCGCGATTTTTATCGACGAGTCCAATATCGAGGGTATCCTCACGAAGGGGAAGTCCGCGCTCAAGCCGGGCCAGATCTCGATCGTCTTCATAAAAGTAAAGAGCGGCGCGGACCCGGTAGTCGTTGCAAATGAGATCGAGGATTCGATCATCGAAGTCGACACGGTGACGAGAAAAGACATAGGGAGGAGCGTGCTGTCCACGCTGAGGGACCTGAAGCGCGTTTTTGTCGCTGCAATGCTCATCGTCGCCCTCCTGTCGGTTTTTCTCGTATGGACGGTCTTTTCGGCGATCGCGAACGAGCGGTCATGGGAGATCGGCATCATGCGGGCGATTGGCGCGCGCGAGGGCCACATCAGCAGGCTCTTTTTCATTGAGGTGCTGTGCATCGGCTGCGTGGGAAGCGTTCTCGGGGTCGCCGCGGGCACCACTGCCTCGGTCCTGATCATCAAGAACTTCATGCTGCTCAAGAGCGTTGCGACCGACCTGACCGTTCCTGACCGGCTCCTGATCGCCCTGCTGAGTTTCGTTGCCGGGACCCTGATCTGCGTGGCGGGCGCGCTGTCTCCCATACAGCGGCTTAAGAAACTGGAGCCGCTCCTGGCGATTAAAGAGGAATAAATGACCCAGATAGTGATACGGGACCTTTTCATGCGTTACACCGTCGGGAGCCAGGAAATCACGGCCGTCCGCGGCGCCGCGCTTGCGATCGAGCAAGGAGATTTCATCTCGATCGTCGGCCACTCGGGTTCGGGAAAAACCACCCTCCTTTCGCTCATCGGCGGGATCATCAGGCCCACGGGCGGACAGGTACTCTATGAGGGCGCCGACATCTGCGCCATGGACGACGACGGGCTGTCGCACTACCGGAATGAACAAATCGGCTTCATGTTCCAGTTCGCCAGCCTCCTGCCGAGGCTCACGGTGAGGGAGAACCTTCTGCTTCCCGCGGTGTTCCGTCCCCGGCAGGCGGAACCGGCCGATGCGGTCTCGCGGAAGGCGGCCGAACTGCTCCGCATGGTCGGCCTCGAGGACAAGATCAATGCGTACCCTGCCCAGTTGTCGGGCGGTCAGCAGCGGCGCGTCGCCATCGCGCGGGCCTTCATGAACAGACCGGCGCTGATCCTCGCGGACGAACCGACCGGCGACCTGGACGAGGCCACCGAACAGGAAATGATGGATTTTTTTACCGCCATGAACAGGACTGAGGGCACCACCTTCGTTATGGTAACCCACAATACCGACCTCGCGTGCCGGACGAATAGGAGGCTCATTATGCAACAGGGCGCCCTTCGAGAGGAATAATTGTCCGGCAACATACATACTTCACTCCCCCGGGGGAGACCGCTCATCGTGCACGCCTGCCTGCGACCGATTTGGAGACTTTTGGGGACATAACGTTGTGTCCTACGTTGCAATTCGCATTATGCAGAGTACCAGCGCAGTCCAGCATTTTACCTCCAGCGGCAATTGAAAAGAAACCTAATTTCACACAGCAAAGTGCAATATCCTTTAGTTGGAAGTCGATGCACGCCAGGTCATATTCGTTAAACGGGAAGCGATGAAAAATCGTATGAGCCTGACTGTGCTATACTTTCGACATGGCCATCCCTACTCGTATTCTCGGAAGAACCGGGCAGCTCGTCACAAGGCTCGGCCTCGGCGGCGAAGGGGTCCTCAGGACCTTTGGGCAGGATATGGCCGCGTATGCACTGGTCAACCGGGCGCTGGATCTGGGCATTACCTACTGCGAATCCGCGCGGGCTTACTCGGGAAGCGAGGTCTATTACGGGAAGGCGCTCGGGGAGCGGCGGAAGGAGATCTTTCTCGCCAGCAAATCCCACAACCGCGACAAAAAGGGCGCGCTGGCCCATCTGCATGAGACGCTGACCAACATGAAGACCGACCATCTGGACCTCTGGCAGGTGCATGACATGCGGGAGGAAGAGGATATAGCCGCCATCTTCGGGCCGGGCGGCGCTATCGAGGCCTTTGTCGAGGCAAAGCAGCAGGGGAAAACACGGTTCATCGGCGTTACCGGCCATCACAATCCTTCCATCATAAGGAAGTGTATCGAGCAATTCGATTTCGATACCGTGTTGATGCCGGTCAATCCTGCAGAACAAAAATATAAGAGCTTTATCGAGAACGTCCTGCCCCTGGCCCGGGAGAAGAACATGGGGATCATCGGCATGAAGGTCTACATGCGCGGATATGCGTCTGGTTTGCCGTGGTACGCCAGCATGGAACCTTTCCTGCGCTTCGCCCTATCCCAGCCTGTAACCAACGTCGTCATCGGCTGCGACGACATCGCACAGCTTGAGCAGAATGTTGAATTCGCCGGTTCATTCGAGCCCATGACGCAGGAGCAGCAGCAGGATCTCATCCGGAACGTGTCCCCCTTTGCGCGGCAGCTCATGTATTACAAACCATAGCCCTCAGGACGCATGGCTTTGTTTATGAGGAAGGCATCCTGGAGCAGGATCCAATTTCGAAGGAGTCATTGGCTATGAAAACAAAAGACATCCAGCAGAAAGTAACATTCAAGGCACCCATTCATGATGTCTATGAGGCACTCATGGATTCGCGCAAGCACGCCCGGTTCACCGGAGCACCCGCACGCATGAGCCAAAAGACCGGCGGAACATTCTCTTGCGTACGACGGGTATATCACCGGTGTCAACATTGAGCTTGTGTCCGACGCCCGGATTGTCCAGGCATGGCGCGGCAGCGATTGGCCCGAGGGTTGCTATTCGCTCGTCGTCTTCTCCCTGAAGATGGTCAAAGGGGGGACCCGGCTGGACCTTACACAGATCGGTGTTCCAGCGAAAGAATATAAAGGCAATAATGCAGGGTGGGGTGAGTATTATTGGGAGCCGATGAAAGTCATGTTCAACCAGCAATAGGGACTCAAGAATCAAAATGATTGATCTCAGAACATCTCAAGGATATCACGAGCCGACTATCCTTTTCTAGGAACAGGAGGAATACAACAGGATGTTTTACGTTTTTAACGGGCTGGAATTGTACGTCACATTACAGGAGCGTCTAACAGAAGAGGAAAAAAAATTGTGCCTTGAGTTTTGAGTGTTTGCGAGGCTGGTTCCAAAGTATTTGCCTCAGCAGATGCTTTAGGCTACCCTCTCTGTGCCTGTGAGGGCTTGCACACCGCATGATGCATGGAGGCGTTCTGATTACTACGGTACCTCTCAACTCAAAACCCAAGGCGAACCGGTAAACTCGACAGACGATTAATACGTTAATGATAGTATAGCACAGATTTTCAATTTCGCAAGTTCTTGCCGACTATTCCCACCGGATATATCCCTTCACCTAAATCCCGCTACATAACAAGCAGTTATCAAAACCCTGTAGCCACCCGACGATGAGTGGAGTATAATTCGGCATGGGCAATAAAAAGGCACAATTCTCGATCCGTCCTTTTGACAAGCTCCGTAAAACAATGGAGCAACGCGAGGCGGCCGCTATGCCCGCGCCTCCGCGCCAGAAGAAAAAAGAAGACTATACCGACGAAGAACTGTTCTGCCGCGAGATGGACGACGTCCTGGTGATCGAGGAATTCCGTTCCCTTGCCTGCGCTCCCTGTCCACAAAACAAGAGAACTGCGCCCGCGCCCCGCGACCCTGATCAGGAAGCGTTTGCGGAACTCTGCGATATCACGGAAGGGCTGCTGCCGATCCATCTGCCCGATACCCAGGAATATATAGAGTGGATCCATCCCGCGTTTCGAGATGATATCATCCGGTACCTGCACGAGGGGCGGTTTTCGGTCCAGGCATATCTCGATCTTCACGGGTTCATTGTTCCCGATGCAGAGGACGAATTGGACGAGTTCATTTTGGACGCCCTGAAAAAGGGCCTGAGCTGCATTAAGATCATCCATGGCCGCGGCCTTCGCTCGGCCAAGGGCGCCCGGCTGAAGCACGTGGTGGTGAAAAGACTGTCCGGCCATTTCCGCAGAGACATTATCGCCTACGTGACCGCACGCCAGTGCGACGGCGGCCTCGGCGCGCTGTATGTGCTCTTGAGAAAAAAATAGGACCCTCCACGTTCACTCCGAAAAACATTATGAATAAGAAGACAACAACGACCCATCGAGCGAAGAATAACAAGGCACTCACCCTGGCCCAGGTCCGTGCGTTCCAAAAAAAAATTTACGGCCACTACGACACTCGGGGCCGCGACCTCCCGTGGCGAAAAAAGCTGAACCCCTACCGCGTGCTGGTCTCGGAGATCATGCTCCAGCAGACGCAGGTGGAGCGGGTCATCGAAAAGTTCCACGAGTTCCTCGAAGCGTTTACCGATTTCAATGCCCTTGCACATGCGCCGCTCCCGAGACTGCTCAAGATCTGGCAGGGCATGGGCTACAACCGCAGGGCCCTGGCACTCAAGTCGCTTGCGCAAAAGGTCGTTGCTGAACATCGGGGCAAGCTTCCCCATGAACCCGAACAGCTGATCGCCCTCCCGGGCATCGGACCGTATACTGCAGGCGCGATAGCAGCCTTTGCCTTCAACCGGCCCGTCGTATTCATGGACACGAACATCCGACGGGTCTATATCCACGAGTTTTTTCATGATCGAGATGACATCCATGACGATGAAATAATCCCTTTCCTCGAGCGGACGATGGATGCCGAACATCCGGGGAAATGGTACAATGCACTTATGGATTACGGGACCATGCTGAAGAAGGAGCATGTGAATCCGAACCGGAGGAGCGCACATTATTCGCGCCAGAGCCCGTTCGAGAATTCGAACCGGCAAGTGCGCGGCAGGATCCTCAACGTGCTGGTGAAGGAAGCACCGCTCACCCAGACGCAGATCGTGCTGAGGTCCGGGATGGACCGGGAGCGGGTGAAGCAGAATCTC
>Ga0210377_10004340_pt1 | contig 11969 bp, 12 predicted proteins | sample PLM4_65_b1redo_FD_155480 | JGI IMG/M metagenome (GOLD analysis project Ga0210377, IMG submission 155480) | Groundwater sediment microbial communities from an aquifer in East River, Colorado, USA - PLM4_65_b1 redo | ecosystem: Environmental > Terrestrial > Soil > Riparian zone | place: USA: East... | reverse complement strand
CGGAGCCGGAGACGGCGGTCACCACATCCATCTGGGATTCATCCAGCGGACCGATGACGACGCCCAGCGGCGCCAGAAGTTTCGACGTCGCCAGGCTCTCGGCGTCTCCGCAGGCGGATGACAGCGCATAGCCGGTGACGCCCATGCCGATCGCGCCCGGCGTGTTGGGCATGGCGCGCGCGACCCGGGCCGAGCCCAGAGCCTTGCCGATACGGTCGATGGTGACGCCCGCCATGATCGATACGACCAGCGTCTGCGGCCCCACCCAGGCGGCAAGATCGGCGGCGGCGGCGGCAAAGCCCTGCGGCTTGATCGCCAGTACGAGGATGTCGGCTGGCGCCGGTTTGGGATTAAGGACGATCAGCTTTTCGTTGGCCGCGTCCAGCACATCCGGACCGGGCTGCGGTTCGACGACGATCAGCTGTTCGAGGCCTGCCGCGCCAAGGTCCTGCTGCCACCCACGCGCCATCGCCGAGCCCATGCGGCCAGCGCCAACGAGAACGGCTTGGCTCAGCCGCGCGCCTTGCGGGGCGGCTGGCACGGGATCACGCCTCGCCGGCGGTCTCGAAGACCACAGCGGCGACGGCTTCCTCGGCGGACTTGCCGGCCCAGACGACGAAGTTGAACGCCGGCAGGAACTGGTCGGCGGCGTCGAGCGCGGCGGCCAGCACGGCTGCGATCTCACCCGGATCCGGCGAGATGCGGTCGAGCATCGGAATGGCGTGACGGAAGACCGCGACGCCTTCGTCGTTCCAGTAGTCGAAGTGGCCGAGCCACAGCCGCTCGTTCATCCTGCGCAGCAGATCGGAGATCTGCGACTGCTTGGCGTTCGGCGCACGCAGGTCGAGCGTCAGCGAGAAGTTGAGCGACGCGGGCTCGTTGCGCCATACGAACATGCCGCCGAACTCGCCCCACTTGGTCATCGACGCGCAGTGAATGACGCCTTCTTCCGAACGCTCGCACGCCCAGTCCGCCGCAAGCAGCGTCTGTTCGACGACTTCCATCGTCCGGTCGGAGAAGTCGGGGGAGAGAGAGTCGAGAGCCGACATCTGGTCCTCCAGAATCATGGGCGCGCCGCCCGATACGACCGAACGCTATAGAGCGTTTCCCAGTCTAACAATGGTTCCAAGGTTAACGAGTTGGCAGGACGAATCGGCCTTTGTCAGGGCTTCGCGTTCACCGGTCCGCCTCCGCCGAGGCGAGCCTCGAGTTCGGCCACGCGTTTTTCCAGAGCCTCGGACCTTTCCAGCGCGGAGCGCGCCAGCGTTTTCAGCGCTTCGACCTCGTCGCGGCGGGCGAGGTCCATGTCTGCGACAAGTCGCTCCACAGCTGATTTGAACAGCGCCTTGGCCTCGTCATTGGCGGCCTGCGCCATGCCCGCAGCGCCCTGCATAATACGAGAAATATCGTCCATAACTGGGTTTCGCGTCTGCATATCCGCAGCCTCCGCTGTAGACCCCGCCGCCGGAGCCGGTATCTATATGGCCCGGCGACCCCGGGTTTGAAAGCAGGGACGGCGTATGTTCACTCGGATGGAAATCCCGTTCCCGCGGATAGATCCCGCGGCGTTCACGATTCCCATTCCGGAATTCGATCTCGGGCCATTGCATCTCGGCCCGTTCCCCATCCGCTGGTATGCGCTGGCCTACATCACCGGGCTGCTACTGGGCTGGTGGTACGCAAGCCGCATCACCTCGAAACCCAAGCTATGGGGCGAAACCGAAAAGTCCCCGATCAGCCGCGCCGACATCGACGACTTCGCCTTTTGGGCCATGATCGGCATCCTGATCGGCGGCCGCCTCGGCTATATCCTATTCTACACCCTGCCCTACGAGCCCGAGAAACTCGCGCGCGATCCCGTCTTCATCTTCAAGATGTGGGAGGGCGGCATGGCCTTCCACGGCGGATTGGTCGGCGCGGCGCTGGCAGTGGTCTACACGTCGTGGTCGCGGAAGATCCCGCTGATCCGCCTTGGCGATGTCGCCTGCGCGGCGGCGCCGATCGGACTGTGCCTCGGCCGCATCGCCAACTTCATCAATGGCGAACTCTATGGCCGGCCGACCGATGTGCCGTGGGCGATGCGCTTTCCGGCCTATGACTGGAACACGCGGCAATGGGGTTCGACCGACGGCTTGCCCCTGGTGCATCCAAGCCAGCTCTACGAGGCGTCGCTCGAGGGCGCGCTGTTGTTCAGCGTGCTTGCGGTGGCGGTCTGGAAATTCAAGGCGCTGGCCAAACCAGGCCTCGTCTCCGGCATCTTCCTGGTCGGCTATGCGATCTGCCGGACCATCGTCGAGAATTTCCGCCAGCCGGACTCGTTCGTCGAGGGCCTTCCTCCCTGGCTGACGATGGGGATGCTGCTGTCGGTTCCGATGATCCTCGGCGGCGGGTGGTTGATCTATCGCGCCAATCGAGTTGAGGCGAAGCCTGCGTGAGTGCGCTGAAGTCGCGCATAGCTGACGCCATCCGCATCAACGGGCCGATGCCGGTCTCGCTTTATATGCTGATGTGCCTGCACGATCCCCGCGACGGCTATTACGCCGTTCGTCCCGGGTTCAACGCGGACTTCACCACGGCGCCGGAGACCAGCCAGGTGTTCGGCGAACTGCTTGGCCTGTGGGCGGCGCACGAGTGGATGAGGCTGGGACGGCCGCGAAAGATCTGGATTGTCGAACTCGGCCCCGGACGGGGCGCCATGATGTCCGACATGCTGCGCGCGGCGGATTCGGTGAGGGGATTTTCCGACGCGGCGGAGATCGCGCTGGTGGAGGCGAGCCCTGCCCTGCGCTTCGAGCAGGTCCAGCGTCTGGCGCCTCGCCAAGTGGCGCACTTCGATGAGCTTGCCGACGTACCGGCCGGCCCCGCGATCATCTTCGGCAATGAGTTTCTCGACTGCATGGCGGTGCGCCAGTTCGTGCGCGACGGCAATGGCTGGCGTGAACGCCAGGTTGGGCTGATTGGGCCGGAACACCTGGCCTTCGGGATCGGACCGCATGCGGAGCTGCCCGCCAACGTCATCCCGGTCGGGGATCAGGTCGAGGTCGCTCCCGCGCTGGAGACGCTGGCCGAGAGCATTGCCCGCCGGTTCCGGCAGCATCCCGGCCGCGCACTGTTCATCGACTACGGGCCGGAGGATCGTTCGCCGGGCGATACGCTGCGCGCCTATCGCGCCGGAAAGCAGATCGATCCGCTGGGAGACCCGGGGTTTTGCGATCTTACCGCCGACGTCGACTTCCCGCGCCTGACACGGATCTGCGAAAGCGAAGGCCTGATGGTTCGCGGACCGATCCGGCAGAGCTATTTTCTCACGCGGCTCGGGGCGCGCGAGCGGGCGCAGTCGCTGGCCAACGCCAATCCCGGCCGGGCCGATGAGATCAAGGCGGGCGTGCAGAAGCTGATCGCTCCCGAAGGCATGGGGGCGCGGTTCAAGGCGATATGCCTGACGCCCTATGGCGCCGAGACGCCACCTGGATTCTGATGGGCGTGGCCTAAATCCTGTTTGCAGTGAGGTTGCGTTGAGTGATATCCGCCCACCCTTCGAAGAGGCGCCCGCGATCAAGCGCTTCAGCATGCATGTGCGCCATGGCTTTTTCGGGCGCGCGGGCGGGGTATCCACCGGCGTCTACAAGAGCCTCAATTGCGGACCCGGATCGGGCGACCAGCCCGAGAGCGTGAGCGAGAACCGCAAGCGCGTCTGCCTCACGCTCGGCGGATCGCCGGACCGGCTGGCCAGTCCGCGCCAGATCCACTCCTCGCGCGCGGTGGCGACCGACAAACCGTTCGCGCCGAACGAGCGGCCTGAAGCCGATGCGCTGGTCACCAAGACGCCCGGCCTGATCCTCGGCGTCCTCGCGGCCGATTGCGCGCCGATCCTGCTGTGCGATCCCCATGCAGGCGTAGTCGCCGCCGTTCATGCCGGCTGGCGCGGGGCGGTGGGCGGCGTGATCGAAAGCGCGGTCGAAGTCATGGGCGCCCTGGGCGCCGATCCGGGCAAGACCGCCGCCGGGATCGGTCCTTGCCTGTCGCAAGCATCCTTCGAGGTGGGACCGGACCTGGTCGAGGCCGTGCTCAGTTCGACGCCGTGGGCGGAACACCTGTTCCAGCCGGGAACAGGCGACCGCCAGCAATTCGATCTCAAGCGCTATTGCCTGGGCAGGCTGACCCGGCTGGGGATCGCCCACATGGACGCGATGGTTGACGACACGCTGACCATGCCGGACCTCTATTTCAGCCACCGGCGCGCGGTTAAGGCCGGAGACCGCGACTGCGGGCGCAATATGTCCGCGATCATGCTGCTCGCCTGAACCGCGAAGGCCTCGCAATTGTGGATATTCCGGTGGTGCGGCATTTCCGCAGTCATCCGCAGGATTCGCATCTCCCACGATTGCTCGCGCAACGATTCTGCGACAGAAGCGTGACGCCGAAGCGAGCCCTGCCCGGGGCGGCGACATGGGAGAGCGCGACAGATGAAGCTGATCTCGTGCAATTCCAACCGGCCCCTTGCCGCGCGGATCGCGGCCTACCTCGACATGCGGCTGACCGATGCGGAGGTGAAGACCTTCAAGGACCGCGAAGTGTTCGTGAAGGTGAACGAGAACGTCCGCGGCCAGGACGTGTACGTGATCCAGTCGACATCGGCGCCGGCCAACGACCACCTTATGGAATTGCTGATCACCATGGACGCCCTGGTGCGCGCCAGCGCCCGGCGGATCACGGCGGTGATCCCCTATTTCGGCTATGCCCGCCAGGACCGGAAGACCGACGGCCGCACCCCGATCTCGGCCAAGCTGGTCGCCAACCTCATCACCACGGCCGGCTGCGACCGCGTCGTTACCGTCGATCTCCATGCCGCACAGATCCAGGGCTTTTTCGACAAGCCGACCGACAACCTGTTCGCCCAGCCGGAAATGGCCGAGGACATCCTCAAGAAGTACGGTCACAAGGACCTGATGGTCATCTCGCCCGACATCGGCGGCGTGGTGCGCGCCCGGGCGCTGGCCAAACGGCTCAACGTCGATCTCGCCATCGTCGACAAGCGCCGCGAGAAGGCGGGCGAGTCCGAAGTGATGAACATCATCGGCGAGGTCGAAGGCCGGAAATGCATCCTGGTCGACGACATGACGGATTCGGGCGGCACGCTGATCAACGCCGCCGACGCCCTGCTGAAGAAGGGCGCCAAGGAAGTTGCGGCCTATGTCACTCACGGCGTTCTCTCGAACGGCGCGGCGGGCAATATCGACAAGTCGCAGCTCAAGGAACTGGTGATCACCGACACGATCGACCCGAGCGAGCAGACGAAGACGTCCAAGAAGGTTCGCACCCTCTCGATGGCGCCGATGATCGGCGAAGCGATACGGCGCATCGCCAATGACGAGTCGATCTCGAAGATGTTCGACTGAGCGAGGCCGACCGCCCTCGTTACTTCGCTTCGGAGTATCCTGCGCGGATCGCGCCGCCGAGGCGGGCCTTGTCCGGATACTGCCCCGACATCTCGTCGGTGACGATCTGCACCACTTCATCCTGCGTCTTGCCGGCCTTCTTCAATTCGGCCGTCCGGTCCCTGATCTTCGTCAGGTAAGCCCGATACCCCGCAATGATTCCGGCGTCGCCGCGCAGCCCATGGCTCGGCACGACATGCTTGGGCTTTAGCGCATCGAGCTGGTCCAGCGTCGCCAGCCAGTGCGTGAGCGTGGCGTTCTGCGCCATCACCGACGGCTGCGGCCGCATTGCGTCGTCGCCCGAGAACAGCACGCCGTCCACGAACACCACCGTGTCGCCGAGCGTGTGGTTGGGTCCGACCGCCATGATCCGGGCTGTCAGCCCGCCGAGGTCGAGCGAGTATTCCTTCTCGAATGAAATGTCCGCAGGGCGGAACTTCGCATCCTTCAGCAGCTCGGCATTGAGCGGCGAGCGCTGCGCGAACACGCCGGCCAGCGTCATGCCGCCTTCGGCGATGTCCTTCTTCTGGTCTTCCGAACGGATCATCTTGGCGCTCGCCGGGAATGCCTGCGCGCCGAGGTCGTGCTCGGGATGGAAGTGCGTCGCCACGATGTAGATCGGCTTGCCGGCGCCGACCTTGTTGACTTCCTTCAGCACCGTCTCGCCGTTGCGCTGCCCGAGTCCGGTGTCGACCACCAGCACGGCCCTTGAGCCGACGATGATGCCGATGTTGGGGACCAGCGAGGCCGAGCCGTCGGGGATCGCCCAGACATGGTCGGTCAGCTTTTCGGTGACGCCTTCGCGCACCAGGGCGGCCGGCGGGGCTGCCGGCGGCGGGGTCTGTTGTGCGATGGCGGGCGCGGCAACCAGCCCTGTGACGGCCGCAAGGACTGCTAGGCGCATGTGTTTCTCCCAACTTTCCGGGAGATATAGAACGCCGCCGCGCTGCGTTTAGCGAGTAACGATGGCGCCAGCGGGCGGCCTGTAGGCCTGCTCCCGCAGCGTCCGCGCGAAATCGAAGAACCTAGCTTCCGAATTAAACGCCCGGAACAGCTCGCAATAGCTGGCATGGCTTTCCGTGACAGGCGGAGCACTCACCGTTTTTTCGTCGCCGAAAATCTTTGCATGCAGCGTCATCACGGCCTCACGGAACCATTGCCCGATTGTCCGCGCCACCCCCTTAACGGGGCCCTAAGAATCTTACGAATGATCATACCGGTATCAACATCTTGCGCGCACGAAACACTTTTCGGCGTTGTGCTTGCGGCATGCCGGGAAACGAAGCACCAGTATCGGAATTCTGGACCGCACCCATGCCTCGCGCAGATCAGACTGAAATCCGCATGCGGCTTGTGATCGACAACCCGGTTCCGGGCGTCGCCTACAGCCTGCAGGACAAGAAGAACCAGCCGGTCGATCCAAAGACATCGAGGGGCGCCGCCCTCGCCTTTGAGTTCCCGGTTCGCATCGCCGATGGTCCGAAATTCTATGGCGACCAGGTGCGCAGCGAAGGGCCCGAGCGGCGCTTCGTCTACATCGCCATCGGCGAGCAAGCCGGGCAGAAAGGCTCTTGCTGGAGCCGCCGCATGAAGATCGACATCCATGACCTGCCGCAGGCTCTGCTCGATAAAGCAGCCAAAGGAAAAGTGTTGGAAGGCACGATCCAGGGATCCGCCAAAGATGGAACTCCCGCCTGCGCTACCGTGCCGCCGAAGTCCTGGCGCGTCGTGTGAGGTTCAGCCCGGCCCGATTGGCGTCAGCCCTTGTAACAGCATGGGATCGACCGTCATGCCATTGCGATAGACTTCGAAGTGAAGATGCGGCCCGGTCGAAGGTCCGCTCGATCCCATCGTGCCAACGACGTCGCCGGCCTTCACTTTGTCGCCAAGTTTGACCTTCATCTCCTGAAGCTGGCCAAACCGCATCCGAAAGCCATCGCCCAGGTCCAGCTCCACTAGATTGCCATACGCGGCCTTAACCCCAGCGAACGTCACCACTCCGGCGCCCGGCGCACGAATCGTGGCGCCCGCAAACTTCGCGATGTCGATGCCCTCATGCCAGGCTGACTCCCGGGTGAACGGATCGGTGCGAAATCCGTATCCGCTCGTGAACCGCGCCGGCCCGTCGATCACCGGACTCGGCGCATTGGTGATCCTGACCTCAGGCTGAAGCGACGGCGTTGGCAGCATTGCCGGAATCGGCGCATCGCACGAGGCGGCCATCTCTGCCGCCCCCGGCTTACCAAATCCGATGACCCATCCCTCGAAGATCGTTTGTGCAACCGCGACACGCGGATTTTCGATGTAAGAGTAAAAGACGACGCATCCATCCGCCGGAACCGGATGCGCCCGGCTCGCCATCTGTTGCAACCGCACCCCAACCGCCCCGCTGGCGGCGGCAGGCTCGATCGCTAGAACACGAGCCGCAAACGGCGCTCGCACCGTGATCAGTTCGGGTTGCGGGCTGACTTGCGCTGCGGCCGGCGCGCGCGGCGCGACGGGCGTTACGGGCGCAACGGGCGTGGCGCCGCTCGGCGGGGCAATCGGGTCCGGCGCCGGCAGAAGCGGCGCGACAGGCGCGACCGACGCGGGCGGAGATGGCGGCGCCGGCGGTGTCGGCGGCGCGACCTGCGGATCGATTTCAAGCGAAGTCGCGAAGGTCAGATTTTCCACCAGCCGCGGGTCGTAGGTCTTTCCGTCCCGAAGATACTCGAAATGCACGTGCGCTCCGGTCGAGCGGCCGGTCGACCCCATCGAGCCGATCTTGTCCCCGGCCTTCACCTGGGCGCCCGTCTCGACCGTGATGGCGTTGAGATGGCCGAAGCGCATGGTTATGCCATCGCCCGCATCCAGTTCGACCACCCGGCCATAGCCTCCCTTGACGCCCGCGAACGCGACCCTTCCATCCACTGGCGCCAGGATCGGCGCGCCGTAGCTGGCTGCCAGATCGACCCCCGCGTGAAGGGCAGTCTCGCCGGTAAACGGGTCACGCCAGTCGCCATAGGGTGCGGTCAGCCGCGCAGCCTGATCGAGGATCGGGCTTGTCTTGCCGCTGATCCTGAGCACATTCGCTGCGGGTACGGTTTGCGCAGGCGCCGCGGACGGCGGAGTGGAAGCCGGGGTTGTGAAGCGCATGCCGCCCGGCTCGCGTTTGGGATCAAGCGCATACTCTGCGCCGGCGCCCGTGATCATGTCGCGGCAGACAAAGTCGCTGCTGACCACCGGCCTGCCTGTGCCGACAATCGCGCCTGCTTTCAGCATTTGGCCCGTCTTCACGTTCAGCTTGTCGAACCGCCAGGCTTCGACCAGGCACGTCTTCGCCTTGGCCTCGCCGATCTCGCCGCCGATCTGCTTCAGTTCGATATACCAGCCTTCCTTGTCGAGCTTGCCGGCGAACGTCACTTCCGCCGGCGCCCGGGTCACCACCTCGAAGCCTCGCTCCGCCGTCGGCGTCGCCAGCATCGCCTGGCCCACCGACGTGCACGCGCCCGCCGCGCCCAGCGCCGCGGCCGCCATCAGCGCCACCCGCGCCGGCTTGCGCCTGGCCTGCGCCAGCGTGCGCTTCACGCGCAACACAAGGCTGCGCCCCGATCCGGCCAGCGACATCGACGCCGCCGGCAGGGCCGCAGGCAGGCCGGCGGTCATGCCCGCTACGTCGCGCAGCGTACGTGCGTAGGCGTGGCGCGCAGCCGACAGGTCGACGACGCCCTCGTCGCACGCCAGCTCGCGCGCCATGTCGAGTTCGCGGCGCATCGCCCAGGCGAACGGGTTGAACCAGAAGATGTCGGCGCAGACCCGCTCCAGCGGCCGTCGCCAGCCATCGCCGCGCGATACGTGGAGGCATTCGTGGCCGACGACGAGATCCAGCGCCTCGCGGCCGAGCTTGTGCTCCAGGCCTTCCGGCAGGCAGATCACGGGCTTCAGCACGCCGAATGAGAAGGGCGAAACGCCCGGCGCAACGATGCGCAGCTCCGGCCGCCGCCTCAGCCGCAACCGCGCCGACCATACCGACAGCGAACCGAGCGCCAGTCCGGCCTCGGCTTCCCGCGACGTTGCAACAATGCCGAGTAGCGCCCGCGTCGAAAGCTGTGCAGCGACGAACCGCACGATCCACCCGGCCATGAGCGCGAGGACCAGCATCTCCCCGAACGCCAGCCCTTTCAGCCATGACGGGAGACCGTTCTCGCGCTCTATGACAGCCGTAGTGACATTGGCTGCATCGACCGCGCTCACCACCGCCAGATCAGCCGGAAAACCCTGCGCCGCCAACACCGGCGCCATCGCTGTATCCGAGGGCGCGAGCCCCAGGCCGAGCATGCCAACCACCGGCGCAGCAATCCACGGCGCAATCAGCAGGAGCGTCGCGCCGCGCCAGATCCATTGCCGCGCCCGGCCGGATAGATCGTTGTGCCTTTGCAGCATCATCGCCGCGAACCACAGAGCGGCGCCCCAGGCGAGAGATGAAGCCGCGAGCCAGACCAGTGTCGTCACTGCCCGTCCTCCTCTTCGTCGGCATTCAGGATCGCGTCGAGTTCGGCGAGGTCTTCTTCGGAAAGGTGCGGGCTGTCGGCGAACATCGAGGCCGGCAGCGCGCCCTTGATGTCGAGCACCTGCCGGGTGAGTTCGCGCGCCATTGCGCCGAGCACCTGCACTCGGGTCAGCGCCGGCGCGTAGACGGCGACGCCGTGGACCTCGGAGCGCTTGATGAGGCCCTTCTCCTCCATACGGGTGAGGACGGTTCGGGTGGTGGAGTAGCTCCAGCCGGTTTCGGCGGAGAGAGCGTCATGAGCTTCACGGGCGCTGAGGCGGCCGGCGGGCCAGAGCTGTTTCAGGACTGTGAGTTCGGTCTTTGTGGCGGTAGCTGACATGGCGACTCGCGGCAGAAGGAGCGAACGTGCTACACTTGTAGCGCGTCAGCTACGGCTGTCAATCCGACCTTTAGCACTCCGTTTTGACGCCTGTTATTCAGGCATTTTCTCTCGCCAGTTGCGTGCAAACGGTGGCGCAGTCCTGCGCTCTCCGCCTAAACATTGAGCAACGCCGCGGAGTCGGCGGGCATAGAGAGGACCCCATGACCATCCTGAAAAACGGCCGCAGAGCGGCCGCTGCGATGTTGTGTGCGATCGCGATGACGCCTGCTGCATTCGCCGAGACCAATTCCGGCGATACGGCCTGGGTGCTGACAGCCACTGCGCTGGTGCTGTTGATGACCTTGCCGGCGCTCGCCTTGTTTTACGGCGGCCTGGTGCAGTCGAAGAACGTGCTGTCGGTGCTGAGCCAGTGCGTGGTGATCGCCTGCCTGATGTCGGTGCTGTGGTTTGCGATCGGGTATTCCATCGCCTTCGGCGATAGCGGCTTGGCCAATGGCTACTGGGGCGGGCTCGACAAGGCGTTCCTGAATGGCGTCTCGGCGACGAGCGAGACCGGGACCATCCCCGAAACCGTGTTCATCATGTTCCAGATGACGTTCGCGATCATCACACCCGCGCTGATCGTGGGGGCCTATCCGGAGCGGACAACCTTCGCCTCTGTGCTGATCTTTTCCTCGCTGTGGATGCTGCTGGTCTACGCCCCGGTTGCGCACTGGGTGTGGGGCTCGGGCGGCTGGCTGTTCGAACAGGGCGTGCGCGATTTCGCAGGCGGTCTGGTGGTGCACGCCACCGCTGGATCGTCCGCGTTGGTGTTCGCGATGGTGGTCGGCAAGCGCAAGCACTTCCCGCACGAGCTCCGGCCACCGCATAGCCCCGTTCTGGTGATGATTGGCGCGGCGATGCTGTGGGTCGGCTGGTATGGCTTCAATGCCGGGTCGGCGCTTTCGGCCGGGCAATCGGCGGGCAACGCCATGCTGGTGACGCACCTGTCGGCCTCGACCGCCGCGTTGGTGTGGATGGGCATCGAATGGATGAAGTTCGGCCGGCCTGGGCTGGTTGGCACGGTGACAGGGTTGGTTGCCGGGCTTGCCACGATCACGCCGGCGGCGGGATCGGTGGGACCGTTGGGAGCGGTGATTATCGGCGCTGTCGCCTCGATCGTCTGCTACTACGCGGTCGGCGTCATACGGAACACGCTGAAGGTCGACGACAGCCTCGACGTGTTCGCGGTTCACGGCGTCGGCGGGGTCCTGGGCACGCTGATCATCCCGTTCTTAGCGACCGCAGGGCCGCTGGCGCCGGGACTGGGCGAGGTCTCGATGGGCCAGCAGGCCTGGGTGCAGATCCAGGGCGTGCTGGCGGTGGTTGCCTGGTCGGTAGGCGTTACCCTGGCGATCGTGAAGCTCACCGGCCTGGTCGTCCGGGTAAGGGCCAAGCCGGAAGCCGAAACCGAGGGTCTGGACATGCATGCCCACGGCGAGCGGGCCTATCACACGAGCTGACAAGGCCTGCAAATTGGCCGGAAATCGGCGGGTGGGGCGTCACTTGCCCCTGCCGCGGCCTTCTTCTATAAGCCCCGCTTCCCGAAAGGCGGCGATTGGCGCCGCCTGTGTAGCCAGGCTGTCACCGGTCCTTCTCTCTGAGAGTTGGCGGCGGACAT
>Ga0210377_10004337_pt1 | contig 11972 bp, 12 predicted proteins | sample PLM4_65_b1redo_FD_155480 | JGI IMG/M metagenome (GOLD analysis project Ga0210377, IMG submission 155480) | Groundwater sediment microbial communities from an aquifer in East River, Colorado, USA - PLM4_65_b1 redo | ecosystem: Environmental > Terrestrial > Soil > Riparian zone | place: USA: East... | reverse complement strand
CAGGATGGCCGCCGCGATGAAGGCCCAGACGAGCCATTCGGGGAGTTCCCACCGGAATGGCTCCGAGGTCAGGCCGCCGAACTGCGCGGGCCACCGTCGAGCCAATCCTCGCAGGACCAGCACATACCCCGAGGCCGTGAGAAGGCTGCCGACGAAGAAGAGGCCGGGGAAGGCCATGAACAGAAACGTCTGGGGTTGTGCGACTGCTCCGGAGAGCGGCGCGACTCCCTCGCTGGAGAGGCCGACGCGGGCCGTCCAGGTCTCCACATCCGCCAAGAGCGCCTGCACGTGTTGGGAAACGGCGGCGAGCGGATGGGCCCACTGATCCGAAGCCAAGATCAACACACCGACCCCTCCCAGCGTCAGGAGCGCGGCAACGCCCGTCACCACCACCTCGGGACGCCGGCCTCGTCGCAGTCCCTCCGCCAGGAGCACCGCCGCGAGCCCGAACTCCAGCAGAAAGGCCACGCCTTGTCGGGGCGAGCTAAGTCCCCCGAGGGCCAGGGTCGTCAGGGCCAGGGCCAGGATCACGGCGGCCAGCCCGTGGCGCAGCCGCAGCAACACGAAGGGCAGGGGAGACAGCAGGCTGAGGAAGACCCCCAGGATGGGCAAGACGCTCCCCGAGATGAACACACCGACGACCACGAGGGCGGCCAGGATGATCTCGGCGGCCATGGCCAGCCATCGCGTGTCAACCACCCGACACCTCCGCCTTCGTCCCGGACGGACTAGGCCAGTTCCGCCGCAAAGGATAAGAGGGCGATGCTCCGCGCCCGCTTGATCGCTCTGGTGAGTTGTCGCTGGTGGTGGGCGCAGTTGCCCGAGATCCTCCGTGGGATGATCTTCCCACGGTCGCTGACGAAGTTGCGCAGCCGTTTCACGTCCTTGAAGTCCACCAGGAAGACCTTATCCAGGCAGAACTTGCAGACCTTCTGGCGTCGGTAGGTTCGCCGTTTCTTCAGCACGTGTCTCACTCCTTCTGCCTGCACGGGACCCGCGGCGGCGGTCGGCCTGCATCCCTGCTGGCGTCTGCGGGAGGCGGACAGGCTCCGCCGCCCTCCACCTCAGGCGGGCTTGCTGGAATCAGAATGGCACCTCATCCTGATCGGGAACTCGCGGGGGCTCCGTCTCGTCCCCGCCGCTGGCGGGGCCCGCAGCCTCCTTCCGGGGGCCCAGGAACTGCACGCGCTCCGCCACCACCTCATGCTTGGAGCGCTTCTGCCCCTCCGGCGTCTCCCACGAGCGCTGCTGCAGGTGGCCCTCCACCAGGACCGTCCGGCCCTTGCCGAGATACTCGCCGCAACTCTCCGCCTGCTTGCCCCAGACGACGATGGTGATGTAGCACACGTCGTCCCGTCGCTCGCCCCCCTGGGTCGTGTAGGAGCGGTTCACGGCCAGGTCGAAGTTGCAGACGGGGGCCCCGCTGGGCGTATAGCGCAGCTCGGGATCTCGGGTCAGGTTCCCCATGAGGATGACTTTGTTGAAGCTGGCCACGCTCAGGCCTCCTGAACCTCCGCACTGGCGGCGACGGGCATCTTCGCCTTGGCGACCTTGCGCCGGACCGGTGGCGTGAGTACCGTCAGGAACTTCAGCACCGGTTCGGCGATGTTCAAGTGCCGCTTCAATTCATTCACGGCCTTCACCGGCGCCCGCAGTCGCAGGAATACGTAGTGTCCCTCTCGTCGCTTCTTGATCTCGTAGGCCAGACGCTTCTTCCCCCACTTCTGGACCTCGGCAACTTCCGCCCCCTCCTTGGTCACCACGCCAGTAGCGGCGGCAATGGCGGCGTCCACCCCGTCATCGCCGAGAGCGGGATCCAGAATGAAGATCACCTCGTATACGCGCAATCTGCCACCTCCCTTCTCGTTGGTGTTCGTGGGCATTGCTCACTGCGATACGCCAGACGCGTGCGCCCGCACGTTGTACCGGTTCATGGCCGAAGCCAGCCCGTGGCGGATCAGGGTCCGGACCGCAGCGGCGGCCCGCTCCACCATCTCCGCGACGACCGGGAGTTCTTCCGGCGCGAACGCCTCCAGGACCCGATCGGCGGCATCCTGGCCTTCCTGGGGGCGCCCGATGCCTACCCGGATCCTCGGGAAGTCCTGGCTCCCCAAGGTCTCCTGGACCGAAGCCACGCCGCGGTGCCCTCCCGGCCCCGCGCTGCGCACGACCCGGAGCCGTCCCAGAGGGAGATCGAGGTCATCGTGGACCAACACCAGACGCCTCACCGGAAGGCCCACCGCCTCCAGCCACGCCGCCACGGTCAGCCCGCTGAGATTCATGAAGGCCCGTGGCTTGAGCAGGGTGATGAGCGTGCCCGACAACTCGGCGCTGGCTGCCTGCGCCTGGAAGCGGCCCGCACGGAAGTGCGCCCTCGCTTCGACTGCCAGCCGCTCGACGACCTGAAATCCTACATTGTGCCGGGTGCGTGCGTACGCCGAGCCGGGATTCCCCAACCCCACCACCAGCCAGTCCGCGTCCCGAATCGCCCCCACCTATTTCGTCTTGGCCTCCGCTTTCGTCTTGGCCTCCGCTTCGGGCTCCGCCTCCACCTTCTCCTTCTTGCCGACCACCTCGGGCTCGGCCGGCTTCTCCTCTACCGGGGCCGCAACTTCCTCGGCCGCCGGGGCCACGACCGAGGCCACGACCCGGGCGGGGTCATCCAGGATGCGCACGCCCTCCCCGACGGTCAGGTCCCGCACATGGATGGCATCCCCGACATCCAGGGCGGAGACGTCGACCGAAATTCGCTCTGGGATGTTCAACGGGAGGCACTCGACGAAGAGCTGCCGGAGCGGTTTTTCCAGGATCCCGCCCTTGCCCTTTACCCCCAGCGATTCCCCGGTCAGGACCAGGGGGACCTCCACCCGGATCTTCCGTTCCATGGAGATCTCCTGGAAATCGGCATGGAGCGGTCGCTCCTTGACAGGATCCAGCTGCAGCTCCTTGAGGATCACCGTGCAGGTGTGAGTTCCCTCGGCCCCATCCAGGGACAGGTTGATCAGCACGTTCTCGCTGGCGCCGAGGGCCGAGAGCAGTTCCTGCGGGTTCACCACCACGTGGATCGGCCCCCGGGCGCCGCCGTAGACGACCCCGGGGATTCGGAACACCCGGCGCAGTCGCTTGGCCTCAGCCTTCCCGACCACGGTTCGCATTGTACCTTTCAGGTCCACCGTTGCCATGCTCGCCTCCACCGACCGATCGCTGATTGCGGACTGACGTCCTGGCCTCCTACCTCACGCCCGGCACGGCCCGATCGTGCTCGGCCACGACCTCGGGACCGGGTCCCCCGGGCATCCCTGGAGTATCCAGGAACGGCCTCGGGTCCGGGCTCCCCGGCGGCCGGGGACACGCCGCGCCGTCTTCAGACGAAGAGCGAACTGACCGAGGTCTCGGAATGTATGCGGTGAATCGCTTCCGCCAAGAGCGGGGCCACCGACAGGACCGTGATCTTCTTGCTCTGCTGGTCTTCCCGGAGTGGAATGGTGTTCGTGACCACCACTTCTTCGATGACCGACTGATCCAACCGGTCGATCGCCTGGCCCGAGAGGACCGGATGGGTGCAGCTCGCCAGGATGCGGCGGGCCCCCTCCTCCTTCAGGGCGTAGACGGCCTGCATGATGGTCCCGGCGGTGTCGATGATGTCATCCAGCAGGATCACGTCGCGGTCCCGCACATCGCCAATGACATGCATGATCTTGGACTCGTTGGTGCCGGTGCGGCGCTTGTCCATGATGGCCAGCGAGGTCCCCAGCCGCTTGGCGAAGGCTCGGGAGCGCTCCACACCGCCCGCGTCGGGGGCCACCACCACGAGATCCCCCCAGGCATGCTGCTCCAGCCGGTCCTGGAAATACTGCAGCAGCACCGGGGCCGCAAACAGATGATCCACCGGGATGTTGAAGAAGCCCTGGATCTGCCCGGCATGCAGATCCATAGTCAGGACCCGGTGCGCCCCCGCCGCCGTGATCAGATCCGCCACCAGCTTGGCCGTGATCGGGACCCGGGGCTGCACCTTCCGGTCCTGCCTGGCGTACCCGTAGTAGGGCAGGACCGCAGTGATCCGGAATGCCGACGCCCGTTTCAGGGCGTCGATCATGACCAGGAGTTCCATGAGGTTCTGGTTGACCGGCGGGCACGTGGGCTGGATGACGAAGACGTCCGCGCCCCGGACGTTCTGGTTCACCTGCACGAACACCTCGCCATCGGAAAACTGGGAGACTTCCGCTTCGGCCAGGCGCGTCCCCAGAGCATCCGCGATCTCCTGGGCGAGCTTTGGGTGCGCGTTTCCCGCGGTCAACACCAGTTCAACGGGCATGGGCCTTCCCTCTCCTCGTCTGGCCAGCATCAATTCGGTTCGTTTGCGCGCGCCCGACACCCGTGGCGTCGCGATGGCTGGGGCGGGAGGATTCGAACCTCCGGATGCGGGATCCAAAGTCCCGAGCCTTACCGCTTGGCCACGCCCCAATCATCACCCGGGGCTCCCCTGCCAGGCCGCTCCGACGCGCCCAGCGATCGATCCACCATGCCGTGCCGATCGGAGGTCGCGCGCCCGGGTCGCGTCAGGCCATGGCGGTCAGAATGGGATTCTCCGGCAACGTCGTGACGGCAACGGCGAAGGCGCCGCCAGCCCGGGCCCGGGCCGCCAGGGACTGCCCGCTCACGGCGCTCGGGACCACGGCGAACACGGACGCGCCGCTGCCGGACATTAGGACGGGCGAGCCCCCGCCATCTCGAAGCAAGGCTTTGAGGGCTTCCACCTCGGGCCGGTGCGGCAGCACCACCGCCTCCAGGCGATTGAACGCCCAGACTGGCGGCCAGGTCAGGCCGCCGCCGACGATTAAAGGTTGGATAGTAGCGCGCCGGTCCCACTCTGTCAATTTCGAACTCGCCTCCCGATACGCCCAGGCGGTGGAGATGGGGATGCCCGGATTCGCCAGGACCAGCCACTGAGGTGGCCACGGTTCCAGGGGGGTCAGCACCTCACCGCGTCCAGTCGCGACCGCCAGGCCATCGCTGAAGAAAAAAGGCACGTCGCTCCCCAGTCTGGCCGCCAGGGCCAGCAGGCTCTCCCGGGGATAGCCGACGCCGTATAACCGGTTCAGCCCTGCCAGGACCGCTGCCGCGTTGCTCGAGCCGCCCCCCAGGCCTCCGGCGACCGGGATGCGCTTCTCCAGGTGGACATGGACCCCGCCGCGGAGGCTCGCCGTTTCCGTGAGGAGCGCGGCCGCCTTGTAGGCCAGGTTCGCGCGACCCGGGGGCAACTCGGCCCCACTCACGCTGACCCGGATGCCCCGCAGCTTCCGTCGGAGGTGAACGCGGTCGCAGAGGTCCACGAGCTGCATGACCGACTCGACTTCGTGGTAACCGTCTGGCCGGCGGCCCACGACCTCCAGGAAGAGGTTGATCTTGGCCGGGGAAAGGATCTCGAGTTCGTCCACGGGGTGAACCCCTGGTCCCTGCGCGTCGTCTGGCCGATGCCGTCCAGTCTCGCGGCCTCGCGCCGCCCACCCCCCACCCACCCGCTCTCTGCCGGGACAACTCTCCGGCGGCGGCGCACCGGGCGCCGGAAAGAATCCGGGGGAGTCGGGAACGCCGAAGGTCCCGGAGAGCGCGTCATCATCAACTGCGCAGGCAGGTCCTAGGGCGGGGGACCGGCGCCCAGATCGAGAATCCGCGTGCGCCCATCCGTCGGTCGGGGCAATTCAAACAGCGCGGCCTCCACCGGCTCGTTGAGTCGCACGGTCTCGTACTGAACCCCCACCCGGGTGCCGCCTGGCATCCCATCGAGGCGGACGGCGAAGGGGAACACGGCGCCGTTCAGCCGGCGGCGGTCACTGAACTCGAATCGCAGGAGGGGACCGGTCGTCTCGCCCAATTCGCCGCGCTCAACCACTGCCCCGTCCGGGCCCGTCCACACTCGCTGCCAGAACGGCCCGTCAACCGACTCCACCCGGATGCCGGTGGCGTCCACCGCAATGCGCACCCGAGGATCGCCCGACCGGAACGGAAGCGGCGGGAGACCCACGAGAAGCCGCAGAAGCGGTCCAGGCGGTATGGGAACACGGGCCAGACGTTCCAAGGTCTCGCGCGTGGCCCTGCCCACCCCGTACTCGTGCCGGATCGGGGCGTGGACGACGAGGGCTTCTCCCCGTATGGCGAGCACGAAGGCCACCGTCCCGAAGGGGGTGAGCGTCTCCAGTCGGGCGTGGTCCGGCAGCGCCACTACGATGACCTGGCTGGCCGATCCGCCGCCGGCCGGTCCGTCGTAGCGGACGCTCGCCAGCCCTCGCACGGTGCTCACCGTCGATTCGTCGGCCGCCAGCCGTTGCAGGAAGGCCTCCGGTGACCCCGACAGGGACGGGAGGGGCCGTGGTACCTCGGGCACCACCACGCAGGCGGTGGCCAGAAGCAGCCCGGCTGCTCCCGCCAGCAGACGGGCCGGCGGGGTCATGGAGTGTCGCGAAGAGTATCGCGCGAGGTGCGCTGGCGGAGGTCGTCCAGCTTCTTGCGGAGGGCCTCGTTGGTGCTGTCCAGGTCCAAGGCGCGTTGCCACTCCCGGACGGCATCCCGGAGCATGCCCTTTTTCAGATAGGCGTCGCCCAGGTGATCGCGGATGGTCGGATCGTCCCGGCGGGAGAACTTCACCGCCCGGAGCAATTCCGCCAGGGCCTCGTCCGTCCGCCCCAACTTGAAATAGGCCCAGCCGAGGCTGTCGATGAAGGCACCGTTCTCCGGCTCCAGCTCCAGGGCCTTCTTGACCAGGGCCACGGATTCCTCCAGCTTGATCCCCTCCTCGGCGAACATGTAGCCGAGGTAGTTGTAGGCGTCGGCGTACTTCGGATCCAGCTCCAGCACTTTGCGGAATGCCCCCTCGGCCCGAACCACCTGGCGGTTTCGTTCCAGGGCGGCCCCCAACTGGTAGTGAAACTGCGGATTGGTGGGATCCAGCGCCACCGCTTTCTCGAGCTGCTGGACCGCCTGCGCATAGTCCTTCCGCTGCACGAACGTAATGCCCAAGAGGTAGGGGACGTTCCCCTCGCGGGGCCGCAAGCGCGCCGCCTCAGTGAAGACGGCCGTAGCCTGATCGTACTTTTCCTGCTGGCCGTAGACGAACCCGCGATGCAGGAGGGCGTCCACGTACCGGGCGTCCTGCTGCGCCACCTTCCCCAGCGCTTCCAGGGCCTCGTCGTACCGCTTCTGATCCTCCAGGACGAGGCCCAGGGCGAAGAGGGTCTCGCCGTTGGTCGGCTCTTTCTGGAGGACCTGCTGGAAGAGGGCCATGGCCCGATCGTACTCTTTCTTCTCGGCAAGGATCTGCCCGATGCGCGTAAGCAGCAGGAGATTCGTCGGATCGGTTTTCCGCAGCTCCTCGTAGGCGGCCAGAGCGGCATCCAGGTCGCCGCGGCGCAGGTGAACTTGGGCGAGCCGTTCGCGGAACTCGCGGTTCTCGGGGTCGGCCGCCAGGGCGCGCTCGTAGACCCGGGCTGCACCGTCGTTGCGGCCCTGGACCTCATAGCTCGTGGCCAGGGCCACCCAAGCGGGATCGAAGTCATCGTTCTTCTGGATGGCCGCCTCGAAATATTCCCGAGCCTTCTCCGGTTCCTTCAGCTCCATGTAGATGCGGCCCAGACTGTAGCGGGCCAGGTGGCTATTGGGGTCCGCCTTGATCAGAGCCTCGAATGCCTGGATGGCCTCGGGGAAGTTGCGCGTCTCGATGTACAGGTTGCCCAGGAACAGGTACGGCTCCGCGCGGCCGGGTTCCAGTCGGATGACCTCCCGGTAATGCTTCTCGGCTTCCCGCACGTTCCGCAGCCCCTGATAGGCCGCCGCCAAGAAGAGGTGCGCCCTGGTGTTTTCGGGGGCGACGGCCAGCGCCGCCTCGCCCTCCTGAATGGCCGCGCGGAAATCCCCCTTCTTCACGAGGAGGGCAGTCAGGACGAGGCGCAGATGCAGCGACTTCGAGTCATACCTCAGGGCCTCTCGCTGCCACCGCACCGCCTCATCCAGATCGCCCAGCGTTTCCGCCCACACACTTCGCGAGTAGGCGTAGTAGGCCCGCTGGTCCACGCGAGGATCGGGGCGGACCGGCGAGGCGGTAAGGGTCACCCGGCCCACTTCCGAGAGGCGCTCCCCGGCCTCCACCCCGCTGAATTGCGCACAGCCTGGCAAGAACCCCACGGCCAACACAATCACCACTGCCCATCCCATCGCCACCACCTGTCGCCTCATCCGGAGTCCCTGTCGAGAGAAACCAACGGCCGGGCCAAGCCCGGCCGCCACACCCGTAAGACTGTAGCAGGCGGCCCGCGGGCCGTCAACGTGAATTTCGTTCAGGTGAATTTCGTTCAGGACGGGAGAAATGTCGGGGGCTTAGAGGGAAAATGTCGGGAGAACATACCACACCGATGCACGGCGAGGCGACCCACGCGCAACTGAAATTCTGGCTACCACCCAGGGGCGGGGGCCAGGGCAGCCGACTTGGGGCAGGGGTTGGTTTCCCTCCCCCTCCCTGGGCGCAAAAAGGTAAAGACGTGAGAGGATTTCCCTCTCCATGCTGCATCGCCGGATGGCCGCAGAACCCCCGCTGCATACTCCGCAGGGGGCCCTGAGAGACGGGTTTCGGAAGCGGAGGAAAGCTTGGAGATGAGTCAGGTGAATGTGCAACCCTGAGAAGGAAATCGCCATGGCAGACACGCCACGAGTCCCCCGGGGCTGGCGATCAACGAGGCCCGCTACGGCAGGGCCGCCAAGAAAAGACCAAGAGCGCTAAACCGAACGCCGTGCCGGATCGCCTCGCTGGCCTTCCGCCCCTCCGGAGGCTCCACCCAAACGACGGTCCCCTCCGCCGTGACCCGCTCACCGGCGAAGTGCAACGTGAGCTCCACCATCGTTCCCGGGTCAAGCACCTGCGGGAGGCAAAGCAAGAGGCCGGCTCGACTGATATCCCCGGTCCAGCCTTGAAGGGGCGGCCCGGCCTTGCCCTTGGGCTGACACGTGACAGGGATCTCTGAGATCATGCGGACCCCTGCGTGCCGCTCATGCGCCGCAGAGGTACGCAGCAGGTCCCGGAGGGCTTGGTCCTGATCCGTGGCGACCTGGGTAAAGGCAATGCCGTGAAAAACGCTCCCCCCCGCGGGAGTGGACTCCCTCGCCCAGATGACCTGCGCCTCCACCTTGATGTACTCGTGCGCCGTCTGAAGGACGACCTGGAGGGGCATCCCGGGCTGGAGGCGCTCGCCCAGTTCCACACAGGCGCCCGCTATGCTCAGGTTGCGGGTCCAGCCCATCCCGCCCTTCCCAGGCGCGGGACCCTGTGGCCTGTACAGGAGCGGGAGCTGAATCGGATACCGGAGGTAGGGCCGTTGTGCCAAGGGAGCACCTGTGACTCGGTCTCTCGTGCGCCAAGAACCTACACCGGTAGTGTTGAAGTCGCAAGGCGAATTTGCCCTGAAGATGTGCTTATCACGATACGGTCCGAGCCGGTGTTCCGAAATCCTCCCACATGTACTCGAAGAGCCACCCTCGAATCTTCAACGGATGAGCGGAGCGCCCTGGTGCCACTCGCGGGCGTCTCGGAAGCACATGACCGTGAGACACAGTTCCTGCTGTTCCTGGTTTCTCCTTGGCCGTCAGCGGTCGGCACTTCAGGCGCCCAGGCATGGCCTCTTTCCTCGGTGAGGGCCGAGCGTAGAACGATCGAGCCCGCAGATGAGGAGGCACTCAAGCATGTCGAGTACCGACCGTCTGGAAATTGGGGGAGCAGCACAGACCCCCCCCTTGCTCCAATCATCCGGTGTCTGGGAGCCGGTGCGGGGTCAGGTTTGACCTGGCTAAGCCGTGTGTGTCACGGAAACCACAAGCAGTGGGGGGAAAGCGCAATAGGAGCCGAATAAAAAGCAACCGAAGCCGAGCGGGCCAATGGCCGAGCGCGTATATTACAACGACGAGGCGCCTGACCTTTCCCCCCGAAGCGCCACAGGCATGTTGGGCGATTTCCTCCCACGGGCAGTCTACGCCTAGGCCAGTCTGATATCTGCATGAACGCGCCCAGCATAGATGGTCTGATGGCAGATACCCGCAGTGTTCTTGCAGCCGCCCCTGTGGTAGGCCGTGTCGGGAACCAATCGCTTTCTGTCTCGGGTTCCTCGTCCTGCACGGACACCCATTCCACCTCAGGGAACGGTAGCCGTAGAGGGGTTGGCGGTGTCCAACGCCTGCGAGATCGCCGCGCTCATCGCCCTCTTTGAGCGGAAAGGCATCCTCACGCACGCGGAGGTTCTGGACGAGATCGCTCGATAGAAGAAGGGTGGCCCCAGTGGACGCTGACCGGATGAGTCGACCGAGCGGGCCCGTCGGAGAGCGACGGTATGCCCGCTTCCCGGCGTCACTGGCGGTAGTCGGGCGGACCCGGCAGTTCCCCGGGGAAGCGATTCCTGGGGTGGTGCGGGATGTCGGCTGTGGGGGACTGATGGCCGAATTCCCAGTCCTGATGGTCTCGGGGAGCACCTTGGGTCTCGAACTCCAGACGCGGTGGGGGCCGCTGCAGGTGGAGGGCAAGGTCGTCTGGACTGCTGTCGCGGAGGGCATCGTCCGCCACGGGGTGGCCTTCCCCGAACCCAGGGAGGAGGACTTTGCGCTGGACCTGTTTGTCACCGGGGGTCTATAGGAGCGCGACATCGGAGGGTCGAGCGCGTGCGCTGCAACATCCCAGGGCCACTGGAAGCCTTCGAAACCTGGCTCCTCCGGCGCGTCGCCCAGGCAGAGGAGGCGGGCGACGTGCCCGCCAGTCTGCTGGCGGAGCTCCGAGCGAACTTCGAGGCGGTCCGGACAACGGCGCAAGAGGAGCGCCACGCTGCGGCCATTCAGCACCTCACCGAGATTGCCGAGATTCCCTCAGAACAGGAGGCTGGGGCCTTGGAAAGCATAGAGGCCCAGCCCTCCGTGATGCTTGTTGCGCGCATCCGGGAGACATAGAGCTTGCGTAATCAATCGAGTAGAAGCCCACCCGCCGCGCCTTCCTCGCCTTCACTTCGTGTGTTCTTTTCCTCCTGCCTTCTGCCCACGCGGCCACCCCGCGCACCGTCGTCACCAAGGTAGAACGGGTCTCCGATGGAGACACTGTGTTCGCGACCACCAGCGAGGGCACCAAGCTCCGCTTCCGCCTTCTTGGCATCGACGCGCCTGACATGGCCCCCGTTCGAAAGCCGGCTAGCCGTTGGTGAGGAACCCCGCCATTATCTCAACCACTTGATCGTCGGCAAGACAGTTCGCGTGAATGCCTTCGGACCGAATCGCTCCAAGTGCGTGCTGGCCGTAATCTGGGACGGGCCTGTCAACGTGAATCTGGGCGCCTCCGGTTTCCTCCCCGCATGGTGCCTTCGCCTCCTAGCCTGCGCGCCGGAGCCCGAAGGCGCTCCTCGATCGCCCGCCAGAGCTCCGGAACGCCCTCCCCCGTTTCGGCCGAGAAGAAGGGGGCGATCTCTGGCGACGGGAGATCCAGGCTCCTCGCGGCTACCGCTCGGACCGCCGCCCGCTGCCCTCGGGCCACCTTGTCTGCTTTGGTCAGAGCCACCAGGGAGGGCACATCCACGCTCCCCAGGAACGCTTGCAGCTCCCGATCTTGAGGCGTGGGCGGATGGCGGGCATCCACGATGTGGATCACCCCCCGGAGTTGGGCCCGCTGGGTGAGGTAGTTTTCCACCAAGTCCCACCAGGCGTCCTTCAGGGCGCGCGAGACCTTGGCGTATCCGTAGCCCGGCAGGTCCACGAAGAGGCACTGCTCGTTCACCTGGTAGAAGTTGATCGTACGGGTCCGCCCGGGTGTGTTGCTGGTGCGGGCCAGATTCCGGCGGGAGAGCAGCCGGTTGATCATGGAGGATTTCCCGACGTTGGACCGGCCGGCGAAGGCGATCTCGGGCCAAGCGGTCCGGGGGAATTGATCCGGGCGTCCCGCGCTGAGCAGGAACGCCGCC
>Ga0210377_10004336_pt1 | contig 11974 bp, 11 predicted proteins | sample PLM4_65_b1redo_FD_155480 | JGI IMG/M metagenome (GOLD analysis project Ga0210377, IMG submission 155480) | Groundwater sediment microbial communities from an aquifer in East River, Colorado, USA - PLM4_65_b1 redo | ecosystem: Environmental > Terrestrial > Soil > Riparian zone | place: USA: East... | reverse complement strand
CCCCAAGAAACTCCACCCCTGGGTCACATTCCGGGCCATCGAAGAACCGTAGGCAAAGCTGGACCATTGGAAGCAAGGATACGGGTATCGCCGGTCCAATCAGGCATCATAGGGCAAAACCCTAGCACCGCGCCCGTCTGACCTCCGAATCCCTACTCCTCCAAGCCCCACAAGGATAAGCTTAACTATCACATTCGTATCGCTTCGTCAGTCTGTCTCTCCGCCCTTCGTTTTCGTTCCACCCGATACCACTCAACCATCCGGACCAAACCCTCTTCGAAGGGGGTATGAGCACGGAACCCGAATTCTCGCTCTGCCCGGGAGACATCCAGGCGCCGACGGGGCTGCCCGTTGGGCTTTGTCATATCCCATGTGATCCGGCCCTTGAAGGCGGTATATTTGGCAATCAAGTGGACGAGTTCCTTGATCGAGATCTCGAGGCCCGCGCCGATGTTCACCGGATCCGGCTTCTCGTACCGCTCGGCGGCCAGCACGATCGCCTCGGCGCAGTCTTCAACGTAGAGAAACTCTCGTGTCGGCGAGCCGTCGCCCCAGCATACGATCTCCGGTTCCCCACGCTCCATCGCCTCCAAACACTTCCGAATGAGAGCGGGAATCACGTGAGAGCTTTGGGGGTCGAAGTTATCTCCAGGTCCGTAAAGGTTCACGGGAAGGAGAAAGATCGCGTTAAAGCCGTACTGCTGCCGGTACGCCTGCGCCTGGACCAGGAGCATCTTTTTGGCCAGACCGTAAGGGGCATTGGTCTCCTCAGGGTAGCCGTTCCAGAGGTCCTCTTCCCTGAAAGGAATCGGAGTGAATTTCGGATAGGAGCAGATCGTTCCCACGGCCACGAACTTGGCAATCCCGGCCCGGCGTCCGTGCTCCATTAAGAAGGCGCCCATCGTCAGATTATCGTAGAAGAACTTCCCCGGGTTCGCCCGGTTCGCCCCGATCCCCCCTACGATGGCTGCCAGGTGGATGACGATCTCGGCTTGTGCATCCTGATATAACCGATGGACATCTTTCTCAATGGTGAGGTTGTAATCCTTGCTCCTCGGAATGAAAGTCTCCGTGCAGCCTCGCCGTCGGAGCGCTTCCACTACGTACGAGCCGAGGAAGCCAGCACCGCCGGTAACTAGGATCCGTTTGGAATGCCAGAAGTCGTTCACTTAGGCTCCCCCTGATACGGGCTACGGCGCTAGAATGCTAGGATGCTTAGAACCTAGTTTGCACTGACTCCCTCGAGGAATCTCCACACTTTCTTCGTCAGACGGTACGCTACTGCACGATGAATTGGTGGTTGCGATACCGCGACGATAGCGGTTCTTTGATCAGGCCAGTCCCGATGGCCTCACGCACCTCGATGATCCCCTCCTCCACGTCCCTCCGAGCCCGGAATCCGAGGACCCGCGCTATTTTGTCACATGACACCGCGACATCACGCATGTCTCCTCCGAAACTTAGATCGCGGTACTCCACCTCGACCTGCGGCACATGCTTGCGCACCAACTCTACCACCTGGTGCTTCGAGTAATTCCCGTCCGGCGCGGCGACATTGAAGATCTGGTTCCGGACCAGCCCGTCGGGCGCCTCGGCCATCAGAACCAGGGCATCCACTACGTCGCGGACATGGACGAACGACCGAGTGTAATCGCCCTGATAGATCACCAGTGTGCGCTTGATCAAGGCCTCAAGTACGAACTGATTCACGATGAGGTCGAATCGGGTGCGCGGGGAGATACCATACAGAGTCGCGAACCGAGGGATAACGATACCACACTCTGATCGCTGGCCTTGCTTCAGCAGATACTCCTCGGCCGCAATTTTCGTTCGGGCATATAACGATTGGGGCCGGAGTGGGCTCTGCTCGGTGACAGGCGCGCCCCCGTTTGCGATCCCGTAATTGCTGTAGGTTGAGGCAAAGACCAGTCGCTTGACTCCGGCAGTCTCAGCGGCGTCAAACACCCGCCGGGTCGCCTCGACGTTGTAGCGCCAGGCAACCTGATCCCCCACCTGCTGGCACGCCGGGAAGCCGACGATAGCTGCCAAATGGAAGACTACCTCGACACCCTCCATATACTTGGAGAGGTCCTGGTTTCCGTCCGTCACATCCACCTTGCGAAATGCAAAGCTGGGATGCGCCAAGTAAGCGAGTAGGGACTCTCCGCCGAAAAGCAACGCATCCAAGACCGTGACCCGATGGCCCCTCCTGAGAAGCTCGCCTGCGAGCAGCGATCCGATATACCCTGCTCCACCAGTTATCAGGATCCGCCGTACGCCCTGAGTATTCATGACACCTCACGATGCAAGCAGCTAAATCTGAGCGCCCTCGGCAATGTGCGCAGCATCGCCGGGCAGATCTACCGCGGTAACACCAACACCCGCCTTCGCAAAGTTGATCATGTCCGTCTCGATGCCACATCCGATTTCAAGGACGCGCTCCCCAGTCCATTTTTCGAATTCGGTATACCGAGGGATATAAGGATCGACAGAATACTTGCGAGCTTCGACCTCATCCGAGTATCGTCGCGTTCCTAATTCCGCTCGGGAGTGGCGGATATTACACGAGCGACGATCCCAGTACTCTCGGAACTGTTCAATTGTCGCCTTGGCTGTCCTGGTTTCCGCCGATCCATATCCAGCCGCGTGATCTGGTGCCTCTTGATCAAAAGGTGGTCCCCTCCCCAGCAGCCAATCAAATCAGCCGCTGGTCACGCAGAGCTATGCCTCCGAATTCCCCCCGACCCCGAAGTAGATGAGTAGATGAAGGTGCGCTTGGACATTGACAGAAACCTTCGACAATCCAGGATGCTCTGAAAACCCCAATCCTCGCCGCGAATTATCCGTGTACCCGTCTTCCCCTGCTGCAGCGCACGGCCGAAGTGCCGCACCAATGGCACCGACCTGCCCAGTGCACCGCCCCATCGAAACGCGCCTCGCAGGGACGCCCGCCGCAAATACGCCATCCAAACCCGGGCCCGAAATCCGACCGGCCGTTGTGTCAGCGCTAGTTTCAACTCTCTCCTCTCAGCAGCAATCGCCGGCGCATCGACGGAAAGAGATGTCAACTCGAAGTAGCAGTCCGTGAAGTACTTCACCCAGTCGATGTCACAGCCGGCAAAGAGTTCCGGCATTGCGCGCTTCACGCGTAGTAACGATTCGGCGATGGAATTCGTAATTGTCAACGCCCCAATGGGCGCACATTCAAACACGTGATCCTGGCCAAACTCTTTTACGAATGTCTGTGTGGCCGCTCCGCGACTATGCGCGCTCGACACTCCCGTACTCTCACCATGCGCCCCCCAGATCAACAGCGCCTTGTCGATGTATGTGTGTGAGCGACTCGCTGCCAGTACCTCCGCGCAACACGTGGTGTCCGGGTTCGGAGGAAGAAAGAAGCGGCCCATTTGGCTGCGCACCTTCTCAATTACACTCCGGTGACAGCAAGAGTTCAGCATCCGCGGTAGCTTGGCCGGATCGCCACGGAGGGCGAACAGCTCGCGTAGCGCATACCCGTTATCAACCTCCTCTATTTGACCCGTGCACGCAGGGATCGCCAGTTGATTCCGCCACCTTGCAACCGGATGCGTCTCGGAGAAATAGGTGGCGTGCGTCCAGCTCAAGACGTGGGACCCGCGCTGCTCAATGATCCCGGCCACCTCTGCCAGCACGTTGGGATTGAAGGCGTCATCATCACAGAGATAGGTGATGTACTCCCCGCGGGCCTTGTTCAGGGCGAATTCCCAATTGTCCGGCATCGCGAGCGCCCGGTCGGTGCGAAAATACCGGACCTTGTCACCGGCCAAGTTTTCGACCACCTGCGGCGTCTCATCCGACGAGCAATTGTCGATGACAACGATCTCATAGTCCTCGAATGTCTGCTCCAGCGCGCTCTGGAGCGCGTAGCGCAACAAGTGCCCTCGGTTCCGCGTCGGCATTACCACCGAGAAGAGCGTCACGTCGTTCCCTCTCGCAGATCTCTGGCGGGTGGACATCCGGCCGCCCGACGGGACCCGCCGCCGCTTCTACTTCTGTGCGATGCCTTTCAGCGCATCGCAGACGTATCGGACCTTCTCCCTGGTCAGGTTCAGGGCCGACGGGAGATTGATCCCGTACGGGCTGATCTGATAGCTCACGTGATTCCGTGTGCGGGCCTGTTCCGCCTGGTCGAGTTTCTCATAGGCCGGCAGCGAGCTGAGGGGGTAGAAGAACGGGCGGCAATCAATATTGCGTTCCCGCATCAACCGCATCACGGGTTCTTTTTCCAGCCCGAGTTCTTCGGCCAAGATCACCGTGACCATCCAGAACGTACTCCTGGTACCCTGCGCCTCGTAGTTCAACGTCATTCCCGGAACGCCGGCCAGTTCCTCCTCGTACCAGGAAAAGATCTGGCGTTTGCGCGCGAGAAGTTCCTCGATACGCTCCAACTGGGCCAACCCGAGGGCCGCCTGGAGACCGGACATCCTGTACTTGTACGCAACCTCGGTGTTCCAGAACATCTTCTCACCAGGCTGACGGCCGTGGTCGCGGAGGAAGAGGACTCGCTTGTAGATGTCCTCCCGGTCGGTGGCGAGCATGCCCCCTTCCCCCGTCGTGACGGTCTTCGTGCCGTGAAAGCTGAAGACGCCCGTGTCTCCGAACGCTCCGGCTTTCCCCCCCTTGTACTCTCCGCCCAAAGCCTGGGCAGCGTCCTCAATGACCGCTATCCGGTGCCGCCCCACAATCTCCCGGATGCCATCCATGTCCGGCAGGTTGCCATACAGATCCACTGGAATCACCGCCCTGGTTCTCGATGAGACGCAGGATTCGACGGACGGAACTGTCAAGCACCACGTCTTCGGATCGATGTCGGCGAAGACGGGAGTCGCCCCCATGTAGGTGATCGGCGCTGCCGTGGCGATCCAGGTGATATCCGGCACGATGACCTCGTCTCCCGGTCCGATTCCCAGGGCCGCCAAGGAGAGGTGGATGGCCGACGTGCAGGAGGGGAGCGCGACAGCAAAGCGAACTCCCAGGTACGCCGCGAACGCCGTCTCGAATCGCTCGTGGTACATATTCGCCTTGGCGTACCAGGCGTTTGTCACGGCATCGGTAACGTATGCGATCTCCTTCTCCGTGATCCAAGGCCCAGCGACCGGGATGCGCTCCATCCTTACTCCTTTACGCAATGGAGGTATCCGCCGGGGGCAACCGTGATGAGCAGTTTGTCCTCGATCTCCTTGTCCCGGACAAACCGATCGCTCTCCCGGAGGAACTCCTCCACGGCGGTACTGGGATTGTTTCCCCGTCCCCAGGGCCGATTGGGGAAGAAATCTCCTGGCAGGTCCTCGATAATCGTGTCGAACACCACTAGGTAGCTACCCCTTGTTACGAGCGGCGAATACAGGGCGAGCTCCTTGCGGACGTGTTCGTGGGTGTGATTCGAGTCCAAGACCACCAGGACTGGTTTGCGTCGGGCAAACTCGTGTGCCTGAGCCACCACGCGCTCCTCCACAGAGGAGCCCTGGATCATCGTAACCCGTTTGGACAGGGGGTGCTTCTCGATCTCGATTCGATTCTGCGCTCGGATATCGACGTCGATGCCCAGCACGCGTCCGTTTCCGCCGAGCAATTCAAGTACCGAGGCGTAAAAGACGAGACTTCCCCCTCGGGCGATTCCCGTCTCGATGATCACCTCGGGCCTCACACGCCAGATAATCTCCTGCATTGCAATGATATCTTGCGGAAACTGGATGATCGGCCTCCCCAGCCAAGTAAAATTGTAGGAGTAATTGTACTTCGAAACCTCTTCGATCCAGTTCAGCGACAGCCGCCGCAGGTTGGCCGCGTTCCCCAGCGCGCGGATGTTCTCCTGCACCTCCTCCTCAAAGCGATCATTCATCACGATTGAGCCGCTCCTCCGCAACATCCGCTCCCTTCCGGCGCATCACGGCCATCCGGATGGGGCTGAATTGCCCCGTCCAGGGCAGTCGAACTGCTAACTGATGGACCATGTGCCTGTAGTCGGGAGTTTCGCCGCGCATCTGACACATAGCCGAATACACAACGCGGGTCGCGAAGTAGTAGGAGCTCGAGAAGTCCTTCAGACAAATATCCTCGAAAAATGGCTGCGTCGCTTTGAGGAACTCCCGCTCTCGAAAGTAGCAATTGTGCCAGCGAACGGGGATTTCGGGCAATCCCATCTGCCGTCGGGCCGCGTTCATGATCTCGTGTCCTTCGAGAAAATTCTCGATCGCGATGTAGTAGCCGGCCGGCCGGATGTGCTTGGCGATGTTACGGATCGCGCCCACCTGGTTGTCGAAGGATGTGAGGTTGATCAGGCAGCGGTCTGTCAGAACCACGTCAAAGAGAGAGGCGCCGCACACGTGATCCAAGTCCATCACATCGCCGACCCGGAACTCGAGGAATCCCCCGAGTTCTGGGGCCGCGGACAAGCGCTGTCGGGCGAAAGTGATCATATTTTCGCTGTAATCTACCGCCAGCAGGTGCTGAGGCGAGACCGCGCGCGCCACCTGGATCGTGGAATACCCATCCCCACATCCAATTTCGAGCAGCCGACCACCCTCCGCCGCTCCGGTCTCACCCAGCACGTCAACAAGCGTGATAATCTCCAACTCCCGAAGATACACGTCCTCTGTCGTCGCGGCGGGATTCTCCGCGTACTGTTTGGCACGCTCTTCCCAGTATTGTCGGATTCGATCGCTCATTTGGCCGCAGCCTACAGGGGGGACCATCGTTCCAGTGGATCCCATGCAAGCCTCGCCTACTCAGGCTCGGTAGTCCGGGTAACTCAAATCCTTTTGCGAGATGATCCGTTTCGCGCTTTCAGGCCAGACGATCCGAAAGGTCGGATCATCCCAACGAATTCCCCGCGCCGCCTCTGCCTGATAGAATTCGGACATCTGGTACAGTACCTCCGCGTCAACGGCCAGCGTCTGGAAGCCGTGGGCAAATCCCTCCGGGATGTAGAGCATCTTCCGGTTTTCAGCCGTCAGTTCTACGGCCAGCCACTGCTTGAGGGTCGGTGAGGACCCGCGCAGATCGATGATCACGTCATAGATGGCGCCGGACGTGCAGCGAACCAGCTTGATCTCGGCATGCGGCGGCGTCTGGAAGTGCATTCCGCGCAGCGTGCCCGCTTTCTTATTGAAAGACACGTTGCACTGCACAAACCGAGAGCAGAGGCCGCGCGCCTCGAACTCTCGCTGGCACCAGATGCGGGCAAAGAACCCGCGCTCATCCTCATGCCGCTCGGGTTCAATGATGAACGCCCCTTCTAGCTTGGTCTCTCTGAAAATCACCGACGATCCTTGCTAGACTATCCTGACGTGGGGGATCGGAATGATGAACCGCCCGCCCCGTTCTCGATACTCCACCTGCTGCTCGAGGATTTCCTCTGCAAGATTCCACGTCAGGAGCAACGCGTAGTCGGGCATCTCCTCCAATAGGCGCCCCGGCGGATGGATCGGGAGACGCGTACCCGGGGTGAAGAAACCCTGTTTCATCGGGTTACGATCCACGACGAAGTCCAGCGTCTCTCGCCCGATGCCAAAGTAGTTGAGAAGCGTGGTTCCCTTCGCCGATGCACCATAGGCCGCAATGCGCTTATTCTGCCGCTTTAGATCCTGCAGCAGGGCCATCAGATCGGCCTTCAGTCTTTCTACGCGCGCGCCAAACCCCAGGTAGGCCGCAACTTGGCCCACACCCCAGGCGGCCTCTTCCGTCAACACCTCACAACACGCCATCGTTTGCGTCCGGCCGTGCCCCACGAACAGCCGCAGCGAGCCGCCATGGATGGGGATTCGCTCTACGTCCTGAATCGTGAGGTCGTGCCGCCGGAACAGGTAGCTCAGTGCGGTGAGAGAGAAATAGCACAGGTGCTCGTGGTAAATGGTGTCGAATTCGCAGTGGTCCATCAGGTCTTTGACGTAGGGCACCTCGACCACAGCCTGACCATCATCCTTCAAGAGCGTGTGGATCCCGCGGACGAAGCCGTTCAGGTCCGCGACGTGCGCCAGCACATTGTGCGCGTGTACGATATCCGCCAGAACACCCTCGCCTCGGAGTTGTCGGGCCAACTCCTCACCAAAGAACTCGCACATTGTACAGACGCCGTGCTCTTCCTGCGCCACACGCGCTATGTTTGCCGCGGGCTCGATACCCAGAACCAGAATGCCCTGCTGCCGGTAGTACTGAAGCAGGTAGCCGTCGTTGCTGGCTATTTCCACCACGAGGCTCTCGCTCCCCAGCCGCCGGCTGAGGATGAGCCGCTCGACCAGTTTGCGCGCGTGGCGCAGCATCGTGTCGGAGTACGAGGAGAAGTAGAGGTAGTTGCGGAACAGTTGCTCGGGCGCCACCGTCTCGGTGATCTGAACCAGGGCGCACCGCCGGCAGAAGACCAAGTCCAACGGGTACAGGACGACGGGCTCCTCGAGTTGCTCGCGCGTCACCAACGCGTTCGCCAGCGGGACCTTGCCCAGCGACAGGATCAGCTCGAGGTCGGGCACGCCGCACGCCCGGCAGGAAAGAGTCATGGCTACCCTCGAAAGAACGCCCGATACCAAGCGATCGTCTCGCACAGGCCGGTCTCGAGGTCGTACGTCGGTTTCCAGCCCAGGACTTTGCGCGCCTTGGCGGCCGACAGGTACTGATGCCGGATCTCTCCCGTCGCGTTGGACCGGACGTCCGGCTGGATGTCCTCGCGCCCTGTCAACCGTCGAATCGCATCCACGATCTCCAGAACGCTCGTCGGCCGCTCGGCACTGAAGTTGAAGCCTTCACCCGCCACCCCTGCCCCCTCCAGGTCCTCGGCCAATCGCAGATACGCCTGGACCACGTCCTTGACATAGATGTAATCCCGGACATAGGTGCCGTCGCTCCGCACGACCGGCCGCTCGCCTCGGACGATCGCCCGGATCGTTCCCGGCACGATTCGGCTCCAGTTCAAATCGCCGCCTCCATATACATTCCCGCATCGCGCGATGGCGATGCGCAACCCGTACGTGCAGTAGTAGGCCTGCGCAATGAGATCGGCGCAACTCTTAGAGACCTCGTAGGGGTGCCGGCCGGTGAGCGGCGTAGCTTCGGTATAGGGCAGGTCGGCCTGTTCGCCATAGGCCTTGTCGCTGGATGCAATTACCACGCGGCGCACCAAATCCCCATGGAGACGACAGGCCTCGAGGAGGTTGTACGTCCCCCGGATATTGGCTTCGAAAGTGGGCAAGGGGGAGCGATGCGCAATGCCCACGATGGTTTGAGCGCCCAGGTGGAAGACTGTTTCCACTTCATACTCATTGATAGCTCGCTCCAGACTCCAAAAGTCTTCGAGAGCTCCGTGAACTACCGCGACGGATCGGATGTTTCCGCTCCGGAAAAGCTCTGACTGGGGGTCGTCATCCCGGACCACGATCACCGGCTCGGCGCCCTGGGTCAGCAGTTCCTTTATCATCCAGGAACCGATCATGCCGCTGGCCCCAGTGAGAAAGACTCGCCGACCTTTCCAGAAGCCGTTCAACTCACCCATACTTTCCATGGGGCTCGACCCTCTTGCCACAGGCTCTCCATCAGCCGCTTATCGCGCAGTGTATCCATGCACTGCCAGAAACTCTCATGCCGGTAGGCTGCCAGTTGGCGGTCGGCGGCCAGTCGTTCCAGGGCATCGGCTTCCAAACTGGTATGCTCCCCTTCCAGGTACTTGAAAATGTCCGGCTCAAAGACAAGAAAGCCCCCGTTGATCCAGCCCTCGCCAATCTGGGGCTTCTCGGTGAAATCGGCCACCAGGTTACCGTCAAAGATCAGACCCCCGAATCGGGCCGGCGGGCGCACGGCGGTCACCGTAGCAATACGACCGTGCGAGCGATGAAACCTGAGCAACTCTTGCAAATCGATGTCACTCACCCCATCACCATACGTGACCATGAACGTGCCGTCCGTCAACCATGGCTCCAATCGCTTTACACGACCTCCCGTGTATGTTCCCTGGCCCGTGTCCACCAAGTGCACAATCCAATCCTCACATTCCCTGTTGTAGGTCTCGACCTTTCCACTGGAGAGATCAATTGTCATGCTCCCGTTCAGGCTGTAATAGTCCAGAAAATAGCGCTTGATGACCTCACCCTTGTAGCCCAAGGCGATGAAGAACTCCTTGAAGCCGTAGTAAGCATAGTGCTTCATGATGTGCCACAGGATCGGCCGGCCTCCGATCTCGACCATAGGCTTCGGTCGAACCTCGGTCTCCTCAGCGAGGCGGGTTCCCATCCCACCAGAAAGAATCACAACCTTCATTGCCTCCATCTCACCCTCATTCGATCACCTCAAAAACCGTTCACTGGAGTCTCCAACTCACCTGCGTTTCTCAGACATGATTCCGGCGGAAACCGGATCACTGACTCATCGCAGAGACTTGCCACTCTCCCTCGCGCTGAAAATACTACCTCAGGCTATCTATCGTGGCAGGTTGAATCGATGTCGAGGGCCTCCGGTCGAGAAATTGGGCGTAGGTCCGCCGCAATTGGGGCATCGCGACAAGGCCATACACAACGCTCAGACCTACCAGGCCGAAGACGACCACGCCCCACTGCGCCCACCCGAGGAGGATCATCATGACAAAGACCGCCGATGCAGTCACATAAGCGATAAATGCGCCGGCGTCTTTCAAGCTCGATCCGACAATTAGGAGCCGGTAGTTGATGATCCACAGGGATATCAATCGCAGCGGAGACGCGATGAGTTCGCCAATGATGGCCCCGCGCAGCCCATAGGCGGGAATCAGGAGGAGTTGCAACGCCACGGATACCGCCAGGTTCACGAGGGCATGCGTGCGAATAGACGTGTTCTCAGTGCCCACGTAATAGGAAAAGTAGAACATCTGAACCATCGCCCCGCACACCGCCAAGAAGAGCATGGCGTCCAGGAACCCCGTGTGCGGAAGGTAGTCCTGGCGGAAGGCCAGATGGTACAGTCCCAGCTCACCCGCCGTGACGACGCCCACGCATCCCACGGTCGCTCCTATAGCGCCGACCGGGATCAGACCGTTCAGCAGTTGTCCGGTGCGCTCCGAGTTCCCCTGGTAAGCGACCACGAGGCGTGGGGTACAGGCGCGCTCGACAGCCGAATAGAGCTGGCTGAGGCCGCTGGCAATGTTGAAGAAAAACGTGTAGATCCCGAGGTCCGCAACTGGGACGTACACGCTCAGGATGATTCGGTTCCAATGACCCTGCAGCACGGCCAAGGCGTCGCGGGAAAAGAACACGAAGCCCCCTCGTGCCTGTTCGGCTATCGCGTGAGAATGGTCCAGCGACCGCAACGCCAGCATTCCGGCGCCGAGCCGAGAACGGAAGTGAATCAGCGGAATCGCCAGGAATGCCAGACAGCCGACCAGGGTCGCGTACAGGAGCGCCATGTAGGAGGGCTCGAGGCTCGCAATGGTGATGACGCACAGCAAGTGCGCGACCGACTTCGCCATGGTTGCCGTGGCGAACACCCGCGCCTTCAGCGATATGACCAAGTAGGTGCCGACGAGCGTGTTCCCAACCGTCGGCAGGATCAACAGGGCGATCAGATACGGATGATCGGCAACCGCGCGCAGACTTTCTGCTCCCCCGGCCAGGGCTCTCCCCAGGGTCCCGATCGCGACCGTCTCGATGACCCAGACGACCAATACCAATGGCACCGCCTTCACGAGGACCCGGGCACCTTCCAGGTGGTAGTCCCGGACCATGAGCCCGCCGGCCCCGAACTCCGCCAGCGCCGCGCCGACCGCTATCACCACCGAGGCCATCGCGAAATACCCGAAGTCATCGGGGGTAAGCGCCTTGCCGACATACAGAATCGATGCGACACCGATGACCTTCAGGAGTACGGTGACGCCGACGTAGTCCAAGACGTCCCGGTAGAACTTTCTCACCCGTTCGAATCCTCTACACTCGCCTGCTGTTGACGACGGCCATCAGGCTCCCCAGACAGTCCAGCCATC
>Ga0210377_10004335_pt1 | contig 11976 bp, 11 predicted proteins | sample PLM4_65_b1redo_FD_155480 | JGI IMG/M metagenome (GOLD analysis project Ga0210377, IMG submission 155480) | Groundwater sediment microbial communities from an aquifer in East River, Colorado, USA - PLM4_65_b1 redo | ecosystem: Environmental > Terrestrial > Soil > Riparian zone | place: USA: East... | reverse complement strand
TGCAATCTCACGCTTCCCGTCGCCTGTGTCGCAAAGGCCGCCAGCAACCGCGCTGCCGGGGCTGGCGTCCCCCGCTTCGACTACGAGTATAGCAAGTACAGCGGTTGGCCCGAGATCAAGGAATCGCTGATGGCAGGGAGGATCCAGGCGGGCTACATGCTGGCGCCGCTGGTCATGGATCTGGCGGACAAGAAGATCCCGGTGAAGATCGTGTCGCTCGGGCATCGTTCGGGCGCCGTGATCATGGTCCGCACCGATTCTCCGTACCAGCGGTTCAAGGAGCTCGCCGGAAAGCGAATCGCGATTCCCAGCCGTTTCGCCGTCGACTTCTTGTTCCTGAGAAAGATGCTGGCTCGAGAGAACATGACGCCGAAGGACATCGAAGTCGTGGAGATGGCCCCTCCCGACATGCCGGCCGCTCTCTACGCCAACGCGGTGGACGCCTACTGCACCGGCGAGCCTTTTGGTGCGGCCGCGCAACACGCGGGCTATGCGAGGCCCCTGCGCATGACGCGCGACGAATGGCGCAACTACATCTGCTGCGTGCTGACGGTTCGCGAGGAGCTGATCCAGCAGAACCGTCCCATGGTGCAGGATCTCGTCAATCAGGTGCTGGGGGCGGGCGTGTGGCTGGACGAGAAACAGGAGAATCGCGACAAGGCGGTCGCGATCGCAGCCGGCCGCAGCTTCTTCAATCAGGATCCGAACATCTTGAAGTTCGTCATGGAGAATCCAACGGACCGGGTGACGTACGGCGACCTGCGCATGATCCGGTCCGAATTCGAAGAGCTGATGCAGCTTTCGATCGAGGCCGGCACGATCCAGCGGCCTATCTCATACGAGAGCTACATGGACGAGAGCTTCACGCAGAATGCCCAGCCGGCCGCGATCACGCTCTGAGATGAGGGCAAGACGCGCGGGGCGTGCCTTCGCGATGCTGCCCCCCTTCCTGTTTCTCGCGGCCGCGGTGAGCGCCGCGGACGGTGAGAGTCTCAAAGCGGGGGTCTTCAGCCCGCCTCGCGCCGCGCCTGCGTTCTCGCTTCGCGGATCCGACGGCAAGGAATTGGAGCTCGACCACTACCGAGGAAAGGTGGTGATCCTGGGGTTCGGTTTCAGCTCCTGCCCCGACGTCTGCCCCACGACGTTGGCGACGCTGGCCCAGGCGCGCAAACAGCTGGGCGCGGAAGGCGACCAGCTCCAGGTGGTCTACATCACCGTGGATCCCGAAAGAGACGATGCCGAGCGCTTGCGGACGTACCTCCGGGCCTTCGACCCGAGCTTCGTCGGCGGCACGGGGACCGACGAGCAGCTGGCCGCCGTCCGCAAGGAGTATGGGATCGCCGCCAGCCGAACGGCGCTCGGCTCCAGCTACGCGTTCAACCATTCGTCGTACACCTACCTGGTCGATCGCCAGGGAAATCTGCGCGCCCTGATGCCGTATGGGCAGAGCGCAGACGACTACGTGCACGACGTGAAGATCCTGTTGAAGCAGTGAGGGCCCTTCGAAGCCATCGGCTCCTGATCCTGATGGCTGGGTGTGCGCTCGGCGTGACCGCGTGGGCGGCGCTGACCCCGATCCGCTCCGCCTCGAGGGACGAGATCTTCGAGATCCCGAAGGGGACCTTCGCCCGCCGGATGGCGGGGGATCCGGTCGAGATCCTGCCCGACGAGATCCGCCTCACGCTCGGCGTCCGGGACATCCTCGTTCTCGAGAATCAGGACGAGGTGCCGCAGATCTTCGGGCCGACCCTGATGATGCCGGGCCAGAGCTTCCGGTTGCCGTTTGCGCTGGCCTCCAGCTATCAATTTGCCTGCACCGCACATGCGAGCGGGCAGATGACCGTCATCGTCGAGCCGTTCCCCTCGACTCCATGGGCGCGGCTTCGCTGGCGGGTGCGCGAGCTCGCGAAGGCGCACGGGGCGCGGCAGGACCAGGGCTCGACATGAGCAGGATCCAGCAGGTCCTTCCGCCCGTGGCGGTGATCGCGCTCCTGATCGCGGTCTGGTGGGGGGTGGTGGTGGCGACCGGAAGCGCGATCTTCCCCACGCCCTGGCAGGTCCTGACCGGCGCGGCCGAGCTGTTCGAAGACGGAACCCTCTGGGAGCACATCGGCGCCTCGCTGCTTCGGGTGGGCACTGGATTCCTGCTCGCGGTCGCCTTCGCCGTGCCGCTCGGCCTCTGGATGGGATGGGTCAAAGGCGCCTACGACACGCTCAACCCGATCTTCCAGATGCTCCGACCCATCTCGCCGATCGCCTGGATCCCGATCGCCATCCTCTGGTTCGGCGTGGGGGATGGATCGCCGATCTACCTCATCTTCATCTCATCGGTGTTTCCGATGATCGTGCAGACGACCGCCGGGGTTCACGCCATCGAACGGCGATATCTGCGGGCGGCCGAGAACTTCGGAGTTTCGCGCTACACGCTCTTCAGTCGGGTCGTGATTCCCGCCGTCCTGCCGCAGATCATCGTTGGCATGAGGATCGGCCTCGGCGTGGCGTGGCTCGTCGTGGTGGCAGCCGAGATGATCGCCCTGCGATCCGGGCTCGGCTATCTCATCATCGACTCGCGCAACGCGGGGAATCGCTACGATCTGGTAATCGCCGGGATGATCATCATCGGATTGATCGGACTCATGTTGGACGGTGGGATGCGACTTCTGGAAGGTCTCAAGTCGGTCCGGTGGCGCTATGCGCACTAAGATCGAAGTCAAGGACGTAAAGAAGGGCTTTCCGTCGGGAAAAGGCCCGCTGCACGTGATCGAGGAAGTCAGCCTTTCGGTTGGCGACGGCGAATTCGTGGCCATCGTAGGCCCCTCCGGCTGCGGCAAGTCGACCCTCTTGAACATCATCGCGGGATTCATTCGCCCCGATCAGGGATCCGTCGTCATCGATGGTGTGGAGAGGAACCGGCCGAGCTCCAAGGGAATCCTGATCCCCCAGAGCGGTTCCGTCTTTCCGTGGCTGACCGTGCGGGAGAACCTGATGTTCGGGCTCAACGGCCACGCGCACCTCGAAAAGGGGGACCTCGCCGACCACTACGCCGGGATCGTGGGCCTCACGGGTTTCGAGAAGAGCTATCCGCACGAGCTGTCGGGGGGCATGCTCAAGCGAGCGGAGCTGGCGCGCGCGCTGGTCGTGAAGCCGGAGATCCTCTACTTGGACGAGCCGTTCTCGGCGCTGGACGCACTCATGAGTCTGCGCATGCGCAACGAGCTGCTGCGAATCCTGTCCGAAGAGCGCCATACCGTCCTGCTCATCACCCACGACGTCGAGGAGGCGATCCACCTGGCCGATCGGGTCCTCGTGCTGGCTCCTCGCCCGACGAAGATCCAGGCGACCTTCGAGGTCGACCTGCCCCATCCCCGGAAGCTGACGAGCCCCGAGGTGCAGGAGCTGAGGGTCGCGATCCTCGGCGAGCTCGGCGTCGGAATGGATGGACCCGGAGCGGAAGTCCTGTTGGGCGGCTGATGTCGAATCGCGACGAGGTCCGACGCCTGGCGCAGGAATCGATCGCGCGCGGTGATGCCACCGGCTGGTTCGAAGAGCTGTACCAACGCGCTTCCGGGAGCTGGGACCGGGTCCCCTGGGCGGATCTGGCCGCCAATCCGTATCTCGTCGAGTGGCTCGGCTCTCCCGAAGCGCGCGGCACTGGGAAGAGCTGTCTGGTGGTCGGGTGCGGTCTCGGCGACGACGCGGAGGCGCTCTCGGCGGCCGGCTTCGACGTGGTCGCATTCGACATCTCGCGGACCGCCATCGAAGCTTGTCGGTCCCGGTTCCCCGCGTCCCGGGTGGAGTACGCCGTCGCGGACGTGCTCGAGCCGCCACCCTCGTGGACCCTCCGGTTCGACCTCGTCTTCGAGTCGTACACGCTCCAGGTGCTTCCACCCGCTGCGCGCTCCGTGGCGATGGCGGCGCTGGCTTCTCTCGTCTCACCACGCGGCCGTCTGTTCCTGCTCTGTCGCGCCCGCGAGCGCGAGGAGCCGGAGGGCCAGCTTCCGTGGCCGCTGATCCGCGAAGAGCTGGAGGCGCTGCGCGAGCAGGGACTCAGGGAGCTGTCCATGGATGCGTTCTTCGACCACGAGACTCCCCCGGTCCGGAGGTTCCGCGCCCTGTTTGCCCGAGCCGACAGGTCGGACGCACGACCCGGTGGCTGCCTGTGCGGCGCCATCCGATACCGATTCAGCGGGGATCCCGTCACGCTCTACGCGTGCCACTGTACGGACTGCCAGACCGCAACCGGCTCTAGCTTCGCGCTGTCCATGGTCGTACCGCGCGAGTCGATCGAGGTGCTTCGGGGGGAGCCCGCGCACTACGACCTCGACCTTCCGGATGGGCGGCGGAAGCGCGCAATCCGATGCGCGAGCTGCGGGACGCATCTGTGGGGCGCGCCGCAGCGCGTCCCCCAGGTCTTGATCCTGCACCCCGGAACCCTCGACGATACCTCCTGGTTCGAGCCCGTCGGGCACATCTGGACGCGCAGCGCGCAGCCCTGGGTTCGCATCCCGACGGACACGCTGTGCTACGAGCAGCAACCGGAGGACATGCTGCCGCTGGTTCGCGCCTGGAAGGCTCGTTCGACGAAGTCGGTCGGCGCCGGCGCACCCGCTGCCGGGGACTAGTCTGCGCGGATTCCCAGCTTTCCGCCGTGCGCCTTCAGGTAGGCGGAGATGCTCTGCTGCATGGCCGGCTGGTAATGGTCCTCGAGCCGGCGGATGCGGTCGCCCTCGAAGCGGACGATCTCCTTCAGCTCCAGGACGAAAGCGGGCACTCCCGCGGCTCGGTAGGTGGCGCTTCCGCGGATCCACACCGAGTCGTCCTCTTCCTTCGGCCCCTCCAGCAGCGCGAGCTCACGGCTCTCGAAGCGCCGATCGAACCGATCCAACACCTGCTTGAAGTACGCCAGTATCGCGGCGCGTCCCTCGAAGCGGCCGCCCATCGGCGGGTCGAGCGCGACTTCGTAGACCGCACCCTCGGTGAAGAAGGGCTCCACCAGGGACCAGTCGTCGCTCGCAAAGGACTTCTCGAAAGCGGCGGCGTAGGCTGCGAAGCGCGCGATCTTCGACATGAGATCCTCCCGGGGCGCGCGGCTGCCGGACCGAGCATACTTCAGCCCTGTCGCCGCAGGTCGCAGCGCTGGGGCTCGTGTTCCTCTCGCTGGCAGCGGCTCTCGTCACCTGCGACTGGGGAGCACGCCGTCTGACGAGGCGATGAAGGAGCGGGAAATGCTTCGCGGTGCATGCTTGTGCGGCAAGCTGAGATACGAGATTCGGGGCGCGCCTCGCCTCATGTACTACTGCCACTGCGGCACCTGCCGCAAGGCGAGCGGTTCCTCCTTCGCGACGAACCTGATCGTGCTGGCGGAGGATTTCGTGCTGGTCGCGGGCCGGGAGCTGCTGTCGGCCTTCGAATCCAGCCCGGACAAGCACCGCTACTTCTGCTCGGCGTGCGGCTCTCCCATCTACAGCCAGGCAAAGAAGACCCGGAACATCGTGTCGGTACGCTGTGGCACGCTCGAGGCGGACCCCATCCTGCGGCCGTCGGTTCATTATCACGTCGCCTCGAAAGCGCCGTGGGATCGGATCTGCGACGAGCTGCCGCAGACGCCGGAAGGGTTCGCGTGATGCCTGATCGGGGCGACTGAATGATCCGGAAGCTCGTCGCACGCGATCATCAGCAGGCGTACGACTTCTGGGCCACCCACTTCGATGATCCCGCCCTGATGGCCAATCGGGACTCCGAGACGACCCGTCGCAAGCTGGAGGTGCTCGTTCGCCAGCTTCCCTTGACGCAGGAGTCGGAGGTCCTCGACGTGGGGCCCGGCGATGGGACGCTATTCCGGCTGATCTCGACCCGGGTCCGCCGCTGCTGCGGCGTGGATCCGAGCGAAGGCGCCATCGCAAAGCTACGGCGGTCGTTCCCGGGCCTCTCCAACGTGGAGTTTGCGATCGGGTCGGCAAACTCGATTCCCCATCCCGACGCCGGGTTCGACGTCGTGGTGATCAACTCGGTCCTCCAGATGCTGCCGTCGACTTCTGCCATCCAGAGCTCGCTCGTCGAGCTGATCCGCGTGTGCAGGCCCGGCGGCCTGATCTTCGTGGGAGAGCTTCCCTTTCGGAGCGAGCTCGACCGCGGCATCCTGGTCCACATGGCGCGCAAGCTCCGTGAATTCGGCGCGCGGAGCCTGCTGCGTACCCTGTACCACGTCTACGCGCGACCGCTGCTTCGCGGAGAGCCGGTCGTCCTCTACCCCGCGAGCAATCTGCACGTCCCCCAGCCGGAGTTCGAGGCGCTCTGCGGGAAGCTCGGGCTCGGCGTCGAGTGCCGGCGCCATCACGAGCTGCGCCGGCCCTCGTCGACGCGGAACGATTACCTGCTCCGCCCGGCCAGCCGCTGAGGAGAGGCGCTCAAGCTTCCGCGCCGTCGGCCGACCCGAAGGGGGATGCAGAATCGACAGGCGATGCCGGTGGTGCGCAAGAATCCGGGCGAATCCTCGCTCGGATCGGCGATTGCGCTCGAGTCCCTCGTCCCGGACGCGCGCAGCCTGGCACCCGACGCGTTCGCGGCGCGGCATGGAAACAGCTTCCTGCTCTTCACGGCCAAGCGGCTCGACGGCCCGGAGGGCACCAACAGCACGAAGCTTCTGCTCGACGATGGCGGCGACGACGAGCCGGAGGGGCGCACGGCGAACCTCGCGGTCGTGGTCTACCCGATGCGGTCCCGCGACCCGGCGAAGGGACCGATGGTCACGCTCGGTCGCGAGTCGCGCCAGGACGTGGTGATTCCGGACATGAGCGTGTCGCGCTTCCACGCCTTTGCGAAGCCCGGCTCGGACGGCGCGCTCGTGCTCCAGGACGCGGGCTCCACCAACGGCACCACGGTGAACGGGGAGTCGGTGCTCACGACCGGCGCCGGCCCGCCGCGTCGCCTCAAGCCCGGCGACAACGTGCGGCTCGGGCACATCGAGCTCACCTTCACGGACGCCCGCGCGCTGCGCGAGTTCGTGCTCCAGAAGGCGCGTTAGACCCTGATCCGACATTCGAGGAGCGTTCGGAGGGAGGCGGCGGGGGGTGGGCTGCGGCGAATGGCTCGCCGTTTCTCTTTTCGCGATCGCGTGCCAGAACTCAATTTTGTGGCGTCGAGGAAGGGCTCGCCCTGCGGGCCGGCTGCGCTTCATTTCGCCTCCGCTCACCCCCCGCCGCCTCCCTCCGAACGCCCGCAGTGTCGGATTAGGCTTGGCCGATGAAGCGCGTCACGGCCGCGAGGAACTCCGCGGTCTTCTCGAACGGCAGCATGTGGCCGCAGTCCGGGATCACCTCGAGCGATGCACCGGGGATCAGCTTCGCGTATTTCTCGCCGTACTCGACCGGGACGACGCGATCGTGGGCTCCCCACAGGCACAGCGTCTTCGCCGTCACACGGTGCAACAGCGATTCCAGGCGCGGATCGTGCAGCAGCGGGTTCCAGCCCACCTTGGCGGTGGCGGCGAGCGCATTCATGAAGTTGATCACCATCTCCTCGGGCAGGTTCTGCACGCCCGCGCCGCGCGGCACGGCCATCAGCTTCGCCATCGGGTGATCCACGTCGTGGAAGAGCAGCTGCTGCAGCTTCTCCGGGTGGCGGCTGTCGATCGCGAAGATGTCCGCGATCGGCTTCTCCCGGATCCAGATTCCTACCGCGTCGACCAGCACGAGCTTCGAGATGCGCTCCGGGTAGCGCGCCGCCAGCTCCGCGCCGATCCATCCGCCGAGCGAGAGACCCACCACATCGATCGACTTCCAGCCCATCACGTCGAGGTACGCCAGGTAGTGGTAGACATAGTCCTCGATGTCGCGGATCTGCTCGATGCCCTGGCTCCCCAGGAACCCCGGATGCGCCGGCGCGTGCAGCTCGTATTTCGCGGCGAGGCCCGTGAGGTGGGGCAGCCAGATCGCCTCTCCAGCAGCGCTGTGCAGGTAGAGCAGCGGCTTCCCGCTCCCCCCGCGGCACTCCTGGATCCGGCGCCCGAGCACCTCGAGGTGGGTCACGACGTTCGCCATGTTCAGCGCGCCTCCGGGAACGGAATCGCGGCCGGCATCGGCAGCTTCGAATTCGGCAGCGCCCGGTTCACCGCCGGCATCACGGCCTCGGCGTAGCGCCGGGCGTTCTCGCGCGCCTTGTCCGCCGGCATGTTCCCGAGCTGGAAGAGGCCCAGCATGTTGCCGCAGCCGATCTCGCTGGCGTGCAGGGTGATCTTCTCGGCCACCGTCTCGGGGCTGCCGACGATCGCGAAGGTGCCCTTCTCGACGTCCTCCCAGGTCTCGCAGCCGTTGATGAACGACTTCCCGTCGCCGAGCGCCTTGATGATGCGCAGCGCCGAACGCGTCGACGTGTAGCCGGGCGGCGAGAGCGTGAGCCCCGGGATCAGCTTGCGCTGGAAGTACCAGAAGTGGGGCGCGAATTCCTCGCGCGCCTTCGCGTCGGTTTCGGCCACGTAGATGGGCATCAAGAGACCCATCTGCTCGGGGTGGGCCTGGTAGCCCTCCTTCTGGCAGCACTCGCGGAAGGTCGCGTAGTTGCGCTTGAAGAAATCGATGTGGAAGTACGGAATGCCCATGTAGGCATACCGTCGCTTCGCCACGAACTCCATCGTCTCGAGCGAGCCGGCGCCCGGGATCCAGATCGGCGGGTGGGGCTTCTGCAGCGGCTTGGGCCAGCAGTTCACGTAGCGCAGCTTGAAGTGTTCGCCGTAGTGCTCGAACGGGCCGGGCTCCGTCCAGGCCCGCATGATCAGCTCGTGGGCCTCCGCGAAGCGCGTGCGCGCCTCGGCAGGATTGATCGAGAACGAAAAGTACTCGGGGCCACCGCCGATCACCTGTCCGGAGATGATGCGCCCGCCCGAGATGCAATCGAGCATCGCAATCTCCTCGGCGACGCGCGTGGGCGGATTGTAGAGCGGCAGCGCGTTGCCCACGACGGCGATCTTGATCCGCCGCGTCCGCATCGCGAGCATCGCCGCGATGATGTTCGGCGAAGGCATCAATCCATACGCATTCTGGTGATGCTCGTTCACGCACACGCCGTCGAAGCCGAGCGTCTCGGCTTCGGCGAGCTGATCGATGTATTCGTTGTAGTAGACCTGCGCTTTCTTCGGGTCGAAGAGATCGTTCGGCACCCAGACCCAGGCGGAGTCGTGCTTCTTCTCGAAGTCGGCCGGAAGGTCGCGATACGGCATCAGATGGAAGAGAAAATGCTTCACGATGCTCCTCGTGCGCGCGCGGGATCCTCGTCGAGAAAATCGACGCTAGCGTCGGCTTCGAGCGGGTGTCAACCAAGCCGCACGACGGCGCCCGCGTGCAGGAACCAGAGCTCGAAGCGCGGCGGGTGCGGGAGCGCGAGCGCCTCCTGGATCGCCCGGCGATAGTGCGCAGCCTGGCCTTCGTAACGCCGCGCATGCTCGGCGAGCGCGGCGTCTCCTTCGACGCGGTCGGTCTTGTAGTCGGCGACGATGTACTCCCCCGTCTCGGGAACCCGGTAGAGCAGGTCGATCGCCCCCGCGACGAATCCGACGGGGCCGTCGCCCTCGGGCTCGGCCGGCACCAGCACCGTGAGCTCGCGCGAAATCACGGCGTCGCGCAGACTGGTGAGGCGGTCGATGAGTGGGCCGCCTTCGAACCGCGCGAGCACCTCGCGCGCGCTCGCGAGCGTCGCGGCACGTTCGCTCGCGGGCACGAGGGGCTCGATCCAATCGGGCAAAGCGGCGCTCCGGCGCGCGAGATCCTTCCGCACGTCCCCGTCGAGACGCAGCTCTTCCAGCACGCGATGCACGGCGGTCCCCGCGGCAGCCGCGATCGCCCGCGCAGCCTCGGGCATCGGCTTCGCGGTCTGCGCACCGATTGCGCCGAAGCGCCGCTCGGCCCGACTCTCGCGTTCGTCGGCGTGTGCGTCCTGGGACGCCGGCGCGCGGTAGCGGCGCTGCATGCGCCGGTGCGCGGCCTCACGAGACGCGCCGAGACTGCGCATGTCGGACTCGACGGCGCCGAGTTCCTCCCGTCCACCATCGATGGCCTCCGCGGACTTCGGCGACGGCTGCGCCGGCCACAGGGCGGGAAAGCTCCAGCGGACGCCGTTGCCGTCGATCTCGCCGTCCCGCCCGCCGGCGCGGGCGCGGATCATCACTTCCTCGAGCGCAGCCGGGCTCTCGCGCCGCGCGCGCAGCAGGTCGATCAGCGCCTCGCCCTTCGCGCTCTGCTTCCCGCCGCCTGCCAGCGGCCAGCTCCCGAGCAGCACCAGCCGATCGCGCGCGCGGGTCATCGCGACGTAGAGCGCGCGCACGCGTTCGGCTGCCTCGACCCGTTCTTCGCGCGCGGTGACCGCAGCGAAGCCGGGGGTCGGCGCCTCGAAGACCCGATACTCCCAGCGGCCGTCCGCCTCCTTGACCACGGGCTTCCCACGCTTCCCGCGATTGCCGCCGGGTCCCTTGTGGAGCTGGACGAGGTAGCAGTGGCGGAACTCGAGCCCCTTGGCCCCGTGGATCGTCATGACCTGGACCGCGTCCTGTCCGGCGTGCTCGGGGCGAGCATCCGCGATGGCACGCTCCGAATCGACGTCGCTTCGCAGTCGACGCAGCAGGGCCTGCACGTCCGACTCCTCGGCTTCGAGCTCGGCGCGCAGCTCGCGGAAGAAGCGATCGAGATTTGCGAGCCGGAAAGCGCCCGGGAAGCGCGCAGCCTCCGTCGCTTCGAGCAGGGTGAGTCCCCGAAGCTTCTCGACGAAGAGATCGACCGCGTCGCGCGCGAAGCTCGCGCGCAGGTGCGCGATGCCGTCGACCGCGAACGCGAGGCTGCGCTCCCAGCCGGCGACGCGATCGAGACCGGGAATCTCCTCCGGCAGGTCCGCCAGGGCTGCGTCGATCACGTCACCCAGCGCCGCGAGCTGCGCGGCTTCCGGGCCCGTGAGCGCCGAAACCAGCCTGGGAAACTCGCGCGTCCAGAGGGGAATCAGCGCCGCGTCCGGCACGCCGACCGACGGCGAACGCAGCCACGTGAGCAGCGCCAGATGATCGTTGGGATCGAGCACGCAGCGCACGAGCGCGCTCGCGTCGATCACCTCGCGGCGTTGGTAATAGCTGCGACCGCCTTCCACCGCGTAGGGAATCCCCGCCTCGCGAAGCGCGTGCAGATAGACCTCGAGGTCGCCCCAGCTGCGCATCAGCACGCCGGCGTGCTTCCACTCGAAGCCCTCCGTCTGCTCGAGCTGGGCGAGATCGCGCGCCACCGCCTCGGCCTCGAGCTTCGCCGCTTCGCTCGCTCGCGGGCGCCGCGGCCGATGGGTCTCCGAATTCCACGACCAGCTGATCCAATGCTCCACGAACGCGCGCGGCGGCGAGGGCGCGAGGGCCTCGCGCTCGCGCCTCTCGGATGCGACCAGCGGCTGAAACGCCGCCTGATCGGCGCCTCCCTCCGCCATCGCGGGCTCGATCGCCCGCTCGACCTCGTCGAGGATCGCGGGTACCGAGCGACGATTCACGCACAGGAGGGCGGGCTCGCCGCCGGGGCCGAGCGCATCGGCGACCAGCGAGGCGTAGGCCCGCAGATCGGCTGCGCGCCAGCCGTAGATCGATTGCTTGGGGTCGCCGACCAGGAACAAGCCAGGTCGCGCGCCGGCAGCGTCGTCGAGCGCGAGCAGGCGAACGATGTCGCACTGCACCGGGTCCGTGTCCTGGAACTCGTCGACGAGCAGCTGATCGAAGTCGGAGCGAACGCGCGCACGCACCGCCGGCTGGTCGCGCAGCAGATCGCGCGCCTCGCGCAGCAGGGACGCGTAGCCGATCGCTCCGCGCTCGCGCAGCTTCTCGCGGGCCCGCGCGAGGAGCGCGCACAGCACCCGGCGCGCACTCTCCAGGCGCAGCGGGCGCAAACCGACGGCCGACTCGACCGCGGCGCACAGGACCGCGGCGGCTTCCGCCACCGTGGATGCGGCATCCCCGAGCGTCTT
>Ga0210377_10004334_pt1 | contig 11977 bp, 6 predicted proteins | sample PLM4_65_b1redo_FD_155480 | JGI IMG/M metagenome (GOLD analysis project Ga0210377, IMG submission 155480) | Groundwater sediment microbial communities from an aquifer in East River, Colorado, USA - PLM4_65_b1 redo | ecosystem: Environmental > Terrestrial > Soil > Riparian zone | place: USA: East... | reverse complement strand
GGGCCCAGAATCTCGGGTGGAAGACCGCGCGAGCGCTGTGCACGAGGCGCGGACCAGAACGATGGAGCACGAGGCCCCCGTGTCGGCGGCGCGAATCGATCTCGATTCCGAGGAGGCCCGGCTGAAGGACGAGTCCCGGAACCGGCGCCTCAACGTGGTGGAGGTGCCGCTGCTGAGGGTGTTCGGTCTCTCGCTCCTGACCCTGCTGGTGGTCGTTCACAACCGGCTCTTCCTGCCCACTTACTCGGCTGCGGAGCTCCTCCGGTTCGTGCTCGTGCTGGCCGTCTACGCCGCCTTCTCGTGGCTGGCTCTACGCGTCTATTACGGGCGCACCGGCCCTCTCGACTTGGGACGCGCCTTTCTCGGCTGCGACATCGCCGCCTTCCTCTTCGCGATCTACCACACCGGGGGCGACCGGAGCTGGCTTCTCTTCCTGCTGATGATCCGTGTGGCAGACCAGGCCGGCACGAGTTTCCGGCAGGTACGCACCTACGCCCACCTGAGCGTCCTGGGCTATGCCCTGCTCCTTCTGTACCTGGAGAGAATCGAAGGGCGCAGCCTCTCCTGGCCGATCGAGGGCTTCAAGCTCCTGGTGATCTACAGCGTGAACCTCTACCTCTCGTTCGCGGCGAGAGCGGCCGAGGGGCTGCGCCGGCGCAGCACCGACGCTGTGAGGCTCGCCCGGGAGCTGATCGTGAAGCTCCGGGACAAGCAAGCGCAGCTCGAGGAAGCGCACACCCAGGCCGAGGAGCTGAGCCGACTCAAGAGCGAGTTCATCGCGAACATGAGCCACGAGATCCGCACGCCGCTCGGCGCCATCATCGGCATGGCGACGATCGCACTCGACGCGGACCTCCCCGCGGAGTCGCGCGAGCACCTGCGGACGATCGCCGCCTCGGCGCAGGCATTGCAGGCCATCGTCGACAACATCCTGGACTTCTCGCGCCTGGAGGAGGGGCGCCTCGAGCTCCGACCCACGCCCTTCCTCTTCCGGGCGTGGCTCGAGGAGACCCTCGGCGCCGTTCTGCCTCAGGCTCGGGAGAAGGCGCTCGAGCTCACCTGGGAGGTCGGGCCGGAACTGCCCGACGCGGTCATCGCCGATGCCGGGCGCCTCCGCCAGGTCCTCCTCGAGCTCGTGACCAATGCCGTGAAGTTCACGGACAGAGGGAAGATCGAGGTCCGGGTGGAGTGCGAGAGCGGGGAGGACGATGCAATGCTGGCCTACTTCCGAGTGGCGGACACCGGGGTGGGTATACCCCCGGAGAGGAGCGGCCGGATCTTCGAGGTCTTCACCCAGGGGGACGGCTCGCTGGCGCGTCGTCAAGGAGGGATCGGGCTCGGTCTGTCTCTCGCCCTTCGCCTCGTAGGGGGGATGGGGGGCCGCCTCTGGGTGGAGAGCGCCGTGGGCCGGGGCAGCACGTTCCACTTCACTGCGCGCTTCGAGCAGGCCCAGCCCGGACAGGTCCTTCCGGCCGCCGGGAGGGGCTTCCCTGCCGACGCATTCGACCGGGAGACCGCGCTCGCCCGCCTGGGAGGGGATGAGGACCTCTTGCGAGAAGCGGTGCAGGCCTTCCTCGAAGACTGTCCGCGGCTCCTCGGCCAGCTCCGCGAAGCCGTGGAGCGGCATGACGCCGCCGCGGTGGAGTCAGCGGCTCATGCCATCAAGGGGACCGCCGCCATGTTCTCCGCGCACCCCACCGAGGAGGCCGCGGCGCGGCTCGAGCGTCTGGGCAGCCAGGGACAGATGGCCGGGATCGAGGCGGGAGCGCAGCATCTGGAAGCGGAGATGGAGCGGTTCAAGAGGGCGGCGGCGGCGTTCGCCACCCCGCCACCGCCTTGACTTCCATCAGGAGCCGAGGCTTGCGATCGCCTCCTCCACTGTCCCCACCAAGGCAAAGACCCGATCGAGACGCGTGAGCTTCAGCACCTCGACCACCGCCGGACGGCACCCGCAGAACACGACGTTTCCCCCGTGCGGGAGCCGCTTGAGAAGGGAGAGGATCCCTCCGAGGCCTGTGCTGTCCACGAGCTCGACATTGGCGAGATCGAATACGATGCGATGATCACCGTTGTCGATGCGTTCGCCGACCTTGGCCTTGAGGTCGGGCGTGCCGTGGGCGTCGATTCTCGAATCGACGACGCGAACGACGAGTGCGGTCCCCGCCTTGGAGAACTCGAGGTTCATGATCGCCTCCCCCCGGGGCGCGGCGAGAGAATTGGCCGCCCAGGTGAACCTCGGGATGAACGCACAGCCGGTCAGCATTGTCAATGAGGCGGACCCCTCCCTTATACTCCCGAGATCTCTCCGATTCGGGAGGTGGCCCGTATGTCGAGCCGGATCCTGATCGCCGACGACACCCCGGTGAACCTGAAGGTCCTCTCGTCGATCCTGGCCGCCGCCGGTCACACGCCCCTCCAGGCCACGAACGGCCAGGAGACGCTGGACCTCGCGCGGCGTGAGGGCCCTGACCTCATCCTGCTCGACATCATGATGCCCGGGAAGGACGGCTACGCCGTGTGCGCCGAGCTGAAGGCCGATCCGGTCCTGGCCGAGATCCCAGTGATATTCCTCTCCGCGCTGCAGCAGACGGCGGACAAGGTCAGGGGACTCGAGCTCGGCGCCGCCGACTACATCGCCAAGCCGTTCGACCGGGCCGAGGTCCTGGCGCGGATCAACACACAGCTCCGGCTCCGCCAGCTCACGCGCTCGCTGCTCTACGCCAACGCGGCGCTGCAAGAGAGGCAGAGTCGCCTCGAGGAGGACCTGCGGGCGGCCGCGGACATCCAGCGGGCGCTCCTGCCCAAGGAGGGCCTCGCGCTCCCCGGGGTCTCCATCGCCTGGCATTTTGCTCCCTGCGAAGCCGTGGGCGGCGACCTCTTCGGCGCCTTCGTCCTCGACGACCGGTCGTTGGGCTTCTACATCCTCGACGTCAGCGGGCACGGCGTCCCTTCGGCGATGCTGACGGTCTCGGCCGCCCAGAGCCTGACTCCCGGCGGCGGGATCGTCTGCAGGCGGGCGCCGGATTCGCTCCTGGCCCGTGCGGTCTCCCCCGGCGAGGTCCTTTCCGCGCTGGACCGCGAGTATCCCTTCGAGCGCTTCGAGCGCTATTTCACGATCAGCTACCTGGTGCTCGAGGTTGACGGGGGCACGCTCCGGTACAGCAGCGCCGCCCACCCCGCTCCCCTGCTGCTGCACCCCGACGGCATGCTCAACGAGATGGCGGAGGGGGGCCCGATCCTCGGTGCGGGTCTGGGGCCCGCGACCTTCGAGGAGGGGCAACGCCAGCTCCAGCAGGGCGAGCGCGTCTTCCTGTATACCGACGGCATTCCGGAGTTCGAGGGCGCTGGCGGGCGGCTTTTCGGCCGGGACTCCTTCTGCCGGGTTCTCCAGGAGACCGCATCGCTGTCCCTCGGAGCCGCCTGCGAACGGGTCGCGACCGCGCTACACGAGTTCGGGGGAACGAAGGCGCCCCACGACGACGTCTCGCTCCTCGCCTTCGAGCTCGTCGGGGCGGGATGAGCCTCGGCCAGCCACCTGCGATGGAACCCCGCGCGATCACGCTGACTATCGACAGCCGGCTGGAGAACCTCGCCCCGCTCGGCATCGCCGTGCGAGCAGCCAGCCACGAACTTGGCCTCGACGATCGCGACGCGAGCCGGGTGGAGCTTTGCGTGGTGGAGCTCGCTACCAACTGCATCCGCCACGCGTACCGGGGTGAGTCCGGGCGCCCAGTGACCGTGCGGCTCGTCGCGCAGGCGCAGGAGCTCGTGGTCGAGGTGATCGACGAGGGTACGCCGGTGCCGGTCGAAAGACGAGGGCCGCCGCCGGCACCACTCGACCCCATCGACTTGCAGTCGATCGCGGAGGGCGGGCGGGGGATCTACCTCGTGCACGAGCTGATGGACACCGTCTCCTATGAAAGCGGGGGGCCGCGCAACGTCGTGCGGCTGACGAAGGCGTTCCCGGCGTCGTCAGGATGAGCTGTGTCCGCGGCCCCTGCTCCAGGGAAGTGCTCGTATTCCGCTCACGGATGACAGACACTCTGTAGCCGCTGGAAGTCGTAGCAATGAGAGCAGCCGCACCCAGTCCGCGCCGCGCAGGCCTCGGTCTCATCCCGCTCTTCGTCCTCCTGGCGGCGGGCATCACGACGGCCGGGTACTTCTCCTACCGAAACTACGAGCGCCACTTCCGCGTCGAGGTAGGGCACCAGCTTGCCGCCGTCGCCGAGTTGAAGGTCGGCGAGCTGGCGCAGTGGCGACGAGAGCGGTTGGGTGATGGCTCCGTCTTCCTCGGCAACGCCGCCTTCTCCGGCTTGGTCCGGCGGTGGTTCGAGGCGCCGGAGGACTCGGGCGCGCGAGCGCAGATCACGGGATGGCTCGGCAAGGTGCAGGCCGCCTATGGGTACGAGCAGATCATCCTGCTCGATGCTCGAGGCGTCCCGCGCGTGTCCGTCCCCGAAACGCCCGAGCCAGAAGCGGCGCACGTCATGCGGGGCTCTCTCGAGGCCCTGCGGTCCGGGCGAGTGGGGTTCCTGGACCTTCACCGGGACGCCCCGAGCGAGCCAGTCCACCTGGCGGTCCAGGTTCCTGTCGTCGATGGAGCGGAGCAGCCTCGCTCCCTGGGAGTGCTCCTCCTGCGGATCGATCCCGAGCAGTATCTCTATCCCTTCCTGCAGCGCTGGCCCATCCCCAGCCGGACGGCCGAGACGCTCCTCGTGCGCCGGGACGGCAACGACGTCCTGTTCCTGAACGAGCTCCGGTTCCGGAAGAACACGGCCCTCACTCTGCGAAGGCCTCTCACCGACACGAACCTGCCTGCGGTGAAGGCGGCACTCGGACAGGAGGGAGTCGAAGAAGGTACCGACTACCGCGGGGTCCCAGTGGTGGCCGCGGTCCGTGTCGTGCCCGATTCACCCTGGTCCCTGGTCGCCCGTATGGACACCGCGGAGGTGTACGCGCCGCTTCGCGAGCGGCTGTGGATGCTCGTGGCGCTGGTGGGCCTCACCCTTCTCGCCACCGGCGCGGGCTTCGGCTTCGTCTGGCGCCAGCAGGAGCTCAGGTCGGCTCGGGAGGGATACCTGGCGGCCGAGGCGCTGCGGGCCAGTGAGCAGCGCTACCGCGTCCTCTTCGAGAACATGCTGGAGGGGTTCGCCCACTGCCGGATCGTGCTGGACGAGCAGCGGCGGCCGGTGGACTTCGTCTACCTGGACGTCAATGGCGCCTTCGAACGGCTGACCGGGCTGCAGGACGTGGTGGGACGGCCCGCCACCGAAGTGATCCCCGGAATACGGGAGTCCGATCCGGGGCTCCTCGAGATCTACGGCCGGGTGGCCTCGACCGGGCGTCCGGAGAGGTTCGAGACCTACGTCGCCGCGCTACGCATGTGGTTCGCGGTCTCCGTTTACAGTCCCAAGACAGAGCACTTCGTCGCGGTGTTCGACGTCATCACCGAACGCAAGGAGGCGGAAGAGCAAGTCCGCCAGCTCAATGCGGAGCTCGAACTGCGGGTTCAGGAGCGCACGGCCGAGCTCGCCGCCGCGAACCAGGAGCTGGAGGCGTTCTCGTACTCGGTCTCGCACGACCTGCGGGCCCCGTTGCGGCACATCGACGGTTACGTCGGGTTGCTGCTCGAGCGCTGCCGTAGCGAACTGACTGACCAGGGGCGGCACTACGTGGACACCATCGCCGATTCCGCCCGCCAGATGGGCCGGCTGATCGACGAGCTGCTTCGGTTCTCCCGGACGAGTCGGGCGGAGATGATCCAGGGCGCCGTGGACATGAACCAGGCGCTGCGGGAAGCCCTCAACTCCCTCGCGAGCGACCTGGCCGGCCGTAGCATCGAGTGGGTCATCGGGAACCTGCCTTCGGCCACCGGCGACAGCGCGATGCTGCGCCTGGTGTGGACCAACCTGCTGGGCAACGCCATCAAGTACACGCGAGGGAAGGACCGGGCCCGCATCGAGGTGGCGGCCCAGGAGGGGCCCGGCGAGACGACCTTCGTGGTGCGGGACGACGGCGTGGGCTTCGACATGCGGTACGCGCACAAGCTGTTCGGGGTGTTCCAGCGACTGCACTCCGAGGCGGAGTTCGAGGGCACCGGCATCGGCCTGGCCACCGTGCGGCGCATCGTCGCCCGGCACGGCGGCCGCACCTGGGCCGAGGCGGAGCTGGGCGCAGGCGCCGCGTTCTATTTTACCCTGCCCAGGTCGAGAGGAGACGAGCCATGGCCGAGCTGAGACCCATCCTGTTGGCGGATGACAACGCCAAGGACGTCGAGCTGACCCTCGCGGCCCTGGCCGATCACAACCTGACCAACCACGTGATCGTCGTCCGCGACGGCGTCGAAGCGCTGGAGTACCTGCGGTCCGAGGGGGCGTACCGGCTCCGCCGGCCCGGCCGCCCGGCGGTCGTGATCCTCGACATCAAGATGCCGCGCATGGACGGACTCGAAGTCCTGCGGGCCATCCGCGCCGACCCGGACCTGAAGCCGACGCCGGTCGTGATGCTGACCTCCTCGCGCGAGGAGCAGGACGTGGTCCGCAGCTACGAGCTGGGGATCAACGCCTACGTGGTGAAACCGGTGAAGTTCTCCGAGTTCGTCGACGCGGTCAGGCACATCGGGGTCTTGTGGGCCATTCTCAACGAGTTGCCTCCGGAACAAGGCGTCCCCGATGGGCCCACCGAGTAACGACGGCCGGTCCCTGAGCGTCCTGCACCTCGAGGACTCGCTTCCGGACGCCGAGCTCGTGCGGGAGCGGCTGGCCGACACGGGGCCGCAGACGAGGGTGGACTGGGCTGCCAACGAGCGGGAGTTCGAGTCCCTCCTCCGGCGCAACGAGTACGACGTCATCCTGGCCGACTACGAGCTGCCCGGCTTCGACGCGCCCGCCGCGCTGCGCCTGGCCGCCGCCCTTCGTCCGGGCACGCCCTTCATCTGCGTCTCCGGGGCCATCGGCGAGGACCGCGCGGTGGAGCTGCTCAAGCAGGGCGCCACGGACTACGTGCGGAAGGAACGTCTCGAGCGGCTTCCCCTCAAGCTGCGGCGTGCGGTCGAGGAGGCCGAAGGGCGCCGCGCGCGCCAGCAGGCGGAAGCCGCGCTGCGCGAGAGCGAGACACGCTACCGCCGCCTTCACGAGAGCATGCGCGACGCTTTCGTGCTCGTCGACATGTCGGGACGCATCCTGGAGACGAACCGGGCCTATCAGGAGATGCTCGGCTACGACGCGGAAGAGCTGACCCGGCTCACCCATCAGGACCTCACTCCTGAGCGATGGCATGCCCTCGAGGCGCACGTCGTCCCGGAGCAGATCCTGCCGAGGGGCCACTCCGACGTGTACGAGAAGGAGTACATCCGCAAGGACGGCACCGTGCTCCCGGTCGAACTGCGCACGTTCCTGCTGCGGAACGAGGCGGGCGAGCCCACTGCAATGTGGGCGATCGTCCGCGACATCTCCGAGCGCAAGCGGGCCGAGCAGGCGCTGCGGGTGGAGGGCGCCGCCTTGACCGCCGCCGCCAACGCGGTCGTGATCACCGACCGCGAGGGCCGCATCGAGTGGGTCAACCCGGCCTTCGCCGCGCTCACCGGGTTCTCGGCGGAGGAGGTCCTCGGCAAGAACCCCCGGGACATGGTCAAGTCGGGCAAGCACGACCAGGCGTTCTACGCGGACCTGTGGAACGCGATCCTCGCCGGGAAGGTCTGGCGCGGCGAGCTCGTGAACCGCCGCAAGGACGGCTCGCTCTACACCGAGGAGATGACGATCACGCCGGTGCCGGACGAGTCGGGCAGGGTCGGTCACTTCGTGGCCGTCAAGTCGGACGTCACCGAGCGTCGGCGGCTGGAAGAGCAGCTCCGCGGGGCGCAGAGGATGGACGCCATCGGGCGGCTCGCGGGTGGCATCGCGCACGACGTCAACAACGCGCTGGCCGTGATCCTCGGTCTTGCCGAGCGAGCCCTGCGACGGCTCGAGCCGCTCGGTCCCCTGCATCACGACCTCGCGGAGATCGTTCGCACGGTGGAGAGATCGGCCAGCCTCACGCGGCAGCTCTTGGCCTTCGCGCGCCGGCAGATCGTCGCGCCCCGCGTGCTGGGGCCGAACGAGGCGATCGCATCCCTGATGAACATGCTGTCCCGGCTGATCGGCGAAGACATCGACCTGCGGATCGTGGCGGGCGAGGGTCTGTGGAACGTCCAGATCGATCCTTCCCAGATGGACCAGGTCCTCGTGAACCTCGCCACCAACGCGCGCGACGCCATCCCGGACGTGGGGACGATCACGGTCCGGACCTCGAACGCCACCGTGGATGAGGAGCGCTCCCGCTCGCGTATCGGGTTGGCGCCCGGGGAGTACGTCCTGCTCACCGTCAGCGACACCGGGGCCGGGATGGACGAGGCCACGCGGGAGCGGGTCTTCGAGCCCTTCTTCACGACCAAGCCCGAGGGCAAGGGAACCGGCCTCGGGCTCGCCACCGTGTACGGCATCGTCAAGCAGAACCGTGGCTTCATCGACGTCCACAGCGAGCCGGGTCGCGGCACGACGTTCGAGGTCTACCTGCCGCGTTTCGCCGGGGAAGCGGAGCGACCGGCCGAGAAAGGGGACGAGCGTCCGCTGACCGGGAGCGAGACGGTGCTGCTCGTCGAGGACGGGCCTGTCCTCCTCCGGATCGTCCGGGAGACCCTGGAGTCGCTCGGGTACACGGTCCTCGCCGCCAGCACTCCGGGGGACGCGATCCTCCTCTGCGAGACGCACCCCGGAGAGATCCACGTGCTCCTGACCGACGTGGTCCTGCCCACCATGAACGGGAACGAGCTCCGAGAACGCCTGGAGCGGATCAAGCCCGGTCTGCGGACGGTCTTGATGTCGGGATACGCGGCGGACGTCAGGACGCGGCGCGGGATCGTGGACCCGGTCCAGTGCTTCATCCAGAAGCCCTTCACGCGCGAGGCCCTGGCTGCCAAGATCAGGGAGGCGCTGAAGGGCTGAAGGGCTCGCCGTCGAGGGCCCGGCGGACCCGCCGGAGGAGGCTCGCCCGCGAGAAGGGCTTCTCGAGCAGGTTGACCCTATCCTCGAGAACACCGCGCTTCGCGATGACATCGCTCGCGTACCCGGAGACGAAGAGGACCCGCAAGGCGGGCCGCAGGGCGGTGAGGCGTTCCGCCAGCTCCCGGCCGTTCATGCCGGGCATGACGACGTCGGTCAGCAGGAGCTGAACGGGGCCGCCGTGGGATTCCGCCCGCGCCAAAGCCTCGAGCCCGTTCGCGGCGGCGAGCACGCAGTGGCCGGCCTCGCCGAGCACTTCGCAGATCAGCGAGCGCAGCTCGTCCTGGTCCTCGACGACCAGGATCGTCTCCGCCCCGCCCCGCGGCGCCTCCTCGACGGGAGGCGCGGACACGACCGCGGCCGCGTCCTGCAGACGCGGCAGGTGGATGGTGAACGCGGCCCCCTGGCCCGGGGAGCTGTCGACCTGGATGGTGCCACCGCTCTGCGTGACGATGCCGTAGACGGTGGCGAGGCCGAGGCCGCTCCCGAGGCCCTGCGCCTTGGTCGTGAAGAACGGCTCGAAGATGTGCGGGCGGACGAGCTCCTCGATGCCCAAGCCCGTGTCGCAGACCCGGAGCCGTACGTAGGAGCCCGGGGGCAGGCTATCCGGCTCCCCGGGAGTCGCCTCATCCAGCGTCGCGTTGGCGGTTTCGATGGCGAGGGTGCCCCCCTGGGGCATCGCGTCCCTGGCGTTCAGGGCCAGATTCATGAGCACCTGGCCGATCTGCCCGGGGTCGACCTGGACCCGCCCGAGGTCCGGCTCCAGCCGCGTCCCCAGCTCGATGTCCTCTCCGATCAGGCGCTCCAGGATCTCTCGCGTGTCCAGAACCACGGCGTTCAGGTCCACGACCTGCGCACGGAGCACCTGGCGTCGGGAAAAGGCGAGAAGCTGGCGGGTCAGGTCCGCGGCCCGCCGGGTCGCGGTCACGACCTGCTCCAGTCGGGGCCGGTTCTCGTCCCCGGGAGGGAGCTTGCGCAGGAGGAGCTCCGCGTGGCCGAGCACGACCCCCAGGATGTTGTTGAAGTCGTGGGCCACCCCGCCCGCCAGTCGCCCGACCGCCTCGAGCTTCTGCGACTGGAGGAGCTGCTCGCGCGTCTCGCGCAGGGTCTGCTCCGCCGCGACACGTTCGGTGACGTCGCGAGAGATCCCCTCCACGGCCACGATGCGACCGTCGGGATCGCGCACCGCCACGCTGTGGATCTCCGTCCACACGATCGACCCGTCGTCGCGCACCCAACGGACGGACGAGGGCTGCGTCGGGGAGATCTCCCCGCGGAACGTGGCCTCCATCACGTGCCTGTCGCCGGGGTGGATGAGGCGCGGGAGCAAGCCGGGGTCGGCGAGGAACTCCTCGGGCGAGTGACCGATCACCTCGATGGCGCGGTTCACGTATTCGAGAGCGGGCGAGGGCCACAGGCGCAGGCGGTAGATGACGTCGGGAGCGTTCTCGGCCAGGCGCTTGAAGCGAGCCTCGCTGTCGCGCAGGGCTGCCGCGGTGGCCCGGCGCTCCGTCACGTCGGCGATCACGGAGAGGGCGTGCACGACGCTCCCATCCGCATCGCGGATGGGAGCGGCGGTCAGGCTGATCTCGATCGGCTGGCCGTCGCGCCGGCGACGGGTCAGGACCACGTCGGACAGCACCTCACCGGCCAGCAGGCGCTCGTGGTTCCGGCGGAACTCCTCCTCGTGCTCGGGGTCCACGAACGGGAGGGGGGCGCCGACGACCTCCGCCCGCGCCCAGCCGAACATCCGCTCGGCCGCCGTGTTCCACACGTCGCCGACGCGGCCGTCCGGGCGAAGCGTCAGGATGGCGACGGGCGCCGCCTGGATGAGGGCTTCGAGGTGAGCCCGGGAGGCGCGAAGGTCTTCGAGGGCCTGCGCCCGCTCGCGATCGGCCTCGATCGACCGCAGCGCGAAGCCGACGTCGCCCGCCAGCTCCTCGACGACCTCCACCACCTCCGCCTCGAAGACGCCCGGCTCCGCCGCGTAGAGGGCGAGCACGGTCGGCGGCCCTCCTCCGGTGGGAACCGGGGTGGCGGCGAACGAGCGGTAACCCCGTCGCCGAGCCGCTTCCCGCCACGGGACGACCCACTCCTCGGTCTCGACGTCGGTGACGACCACCGTGCGCCCCTCGCGGAGGCTCGTCCAGGAGGGCCCGTGTCCGAGCGGCGTGTCGTCCTTCCCCACGACGACCTCGGAGAGGTAGCCGTCATCGTGGCCGGACCAGGCGGCGGGCACGACCTGACCGGTCGTCGGGTCGCCGAGGCCGATCCAGGCCATGCGAAAGCCGCCGTGTGCCACCAGGATGCGGCAGGCCTCGCTGACCAGGCGTTCCGGGTCGCTCTCCCGAGCCATGGCCCGGTTGACCTCGGAGAGGGTTCGCAGGAGGCGGTTGAGGAGCGCGATGCGCTTCTCGGCCGCCTTTCTCTCCCGCACGTCGCGAACGATCGACAGGAATAGGCCTTCTCCCTCCACCTCCACGAACCGGCTCGACACCTCGACGGGAACGATCCTGCCGTCGCGGGTGAGGTGATCGGCCTCGAACGCCAGGCCGGGGCTGTGCCGTATGTCGGCCATCCGCGTGTCGGCATCCATCCTCGCTTGCGGCGGGCAGAGGTCGTGGGTACACATCTCGAGGAGCTCGGCCCGGCCGTAACCGTAGAACTCCTCGGCCCGACGGTTGACATTGACGATCCGACCGTCCGAGCGAGCGAAGATCACCGCATCGGGCGCTTGCTCCAGCAGCAGGCCGAGGCGGCGTTCGCTCCGGGCGAGGGCGAGGCGGGCGGACGCGGTGCGCTGGCGCCAGAGGCCGAAGCCAACCCCCGCCGCGGCGAGGAGCAGCCCGGCGGCGGCGGCCACGGTCTGCCGGATCTCCAAGTCATAGGCCTCGAAGGCCTCGTCCGCGTCGATCTTCGTCACGATCCCCCAGGGCGCG